>Ga0153915_10007010_pt1 | contig 10600 bp, 9 predicted proteins | sample Opewatmetagenome_2_FD_107003 | JGI IMG/M metagenome (GOLD analysis project Ga0153915, IMG submission 107003) | Freshwater wetland microbial communities from Ohio, USA - Open water 3 Core 3 Depth 3 metaG | ecosystem: Environmental > Aquatic > Freshwater > Wetlands | place: USA: Ohio, Lake Erie... | reverse complement strand
TAATTTGAAGAAGGCTTTTTTGCTTTTTAAACATAAGGAGGTTTTATGCTATTTTACCAATTGAAGCTTTAGGCTCATTACTTTGGCGCCTGCCTGTATTCTTGCTATATATATGCCTGTAGGCAGGCCGTTTGCATTGAAGTTTACCGTATGTACTCCGGCCGACTGCATTCCATCTACAAGGGTTCTTACTTCCTGACCTATCATATTATACACTTTCAAAATTATCTGTCCCGCTTCAGGCATTGTATATTTTATTACTGTTGCCGGGTTAAACGGATTAGGGTAGTTGGCCATCGTATATTCTGTAGGAAGGGCAGACAATGAAGCGGATGCTGCTTTTGTGGAACTGCCCGATGACGACGCTACGCTTGCATCGCCGTCTCCGGCTGTATAATCCCCGAAAATTGCTTCATAATCGGCATCGGCGCAAGAACCATTTGGCGAGTAATATGCCCGGACATCATAATATATTAAATTGTCAGAATAGCCCGATGTATAGGTGCATTCATTATCAATATATGAGGTTGTTCCGCGGCTTACCGTTGTAAGAAGCGTTGCATCCTGAACATCTTTTATTCTGCGCCATACCTGATATGCAGTCACTCCCGTATTCGGGTGTTCGCTCCACGATACCGTAATGGGGGAACCGACCGTTGAACTGTATTGCATATTGCGGTATGTATTTACAGGTTTAACTGCTGTTGCTTCCACCCAGGCAAATGTCATATTATCGCTTGGCGTAATTGTAAAACTCGGGCTGTATGTTGTTCCGCCGCTTGTCCAGCCGTTGCTTGAATACTGGATTGAGTTGTAACTATATAAGCTCGGCGCTGTTACAGTTAAAGAGCTGTCTTCTTTTATATAAATAACAGTTGTACCTGATCTTGTTGTATCATTTATCACAACTGATGTTACAGAGGGAATTGCAATGCTTATATCATAACGTTTAAGAAATTCCGCTCTATATGTCGCCGTTACTAAAGGCGTATTTGCAGGAGGCGAAGGCATGGTAAAACTTGCTGTAGTTGAAGTTTGATCAGTATTTACCCCCTCTTTTTGCCATAATTTAAATAACCGCACATAAGGCGAAATATATACATTATTGGAAACCTGAAAATTATAAGCTGTATTATGTTTAAGGTAAGCATAACCGCCGCTGCAATACCAAGTTGAGCCGATTTTTACTTGTTGGCCTATACTGCTTTCAACATATACCTTACAATAATAACGTTCTTTAATCAAAGTTTTTAATGTGGTCGTCATTATAAGTTTTTTCGTATCCCAAGTTTCCTGCATAACACTGCCATCCAGCCATGTGCCTGATTGAACGATGCAGTGTCCGATTTCGTGTGCAAGACCATAACGCAAATAAGTAACATTCTCCGGGACGCTTCGACCAACGAGAATAGTATCATTTGTCCAAGCGCGCATATCGCAATATAATTGAATTGAGGCGCCTCCCTGACCATAAGTTGCACTTCCAAAACTATAAGAATTTCCGCCAGATAGTGCAATTGTTATGTCCGCTTGTTCATTATCATCGGCCTGTTGAAAATTAATATCGGTGTAATTTGACCAGAAACTGAATGCGGCTGCTGCGGCATACTCGAACATTGCAACTTTTGTAGTAGAATCCGAAACAGTAGTCGCTACTCCATTAACCGAAGTGCAAAATTTTACTCCTTGGACATGTTTGTCAAACTTCCATTTGTAAGTTACGCCTGCCGAATTATCGTATAATTTGTAAATTGTTGTAGTTTGCGCGCTAATTACTTCGCAAATGCAAAATATCATCATAGGAAAGAAAAATGTTAATTTTTTCATAATAAAGCTCCCTATTTTATTATTTTTTTTTTATTTTGCAGTGCAAATAAAAAATCGCATTTCCGTTATTACGGATTTGCTTGGATGTGGAGTCTGTTTATTTTATTTGCTTTTTCTATAGAGGGGCGCTGCAACGCCCCTTTGTTATTTGCAAAATTTATTTACCGTGTATTATTATTGTCTTATTAAATAATGAATTTGTTGAGCCTATTATGAATACCTCATTTCCATCCGTCCATACATCAGTCAACAGTAAGTCGCTTAGTTCAAAACCGAAATACTTATTTATGGCTGTCTGTTCATTCCCCCGGCATAATGTTACCGTATATGGGTGCTTAATTATATAATAATAATTTTCATTTAAACCATACATTGCGCCAATATGCTCATAGGCGTAAGTGGGTTCATAATAGGGCGTCCATGTCCCGTTTGCATACTCCCATATACCGCCATATCCATATGAATAATATTTTCCCCAGGGACTTTTGTAAAAACCCGTTTCCCCCCACGTGAATTTATTTGGCCATACTGTACAAGAATCTTTTATTACATAAAGGTTTCCTTCTTTTACAATAAAATAGTTCCATTCCCCGCCTAGGCCATCATAGGTTTTCCCATTTAACATCAATTTATCATCAAAATAACCAACTGAAGAAAAATATAAACTACTTGCCATACTAACTTTTACCTTTATTGTTTCCGTCTTCCATATATAATCATAGACCGCCAAAAGTCCTTGGCCTCCGCAGGCATATATATATCCAGCTCTATCGTCTGTTGCATTATAAAAGGGATCCTCCGAATCCAAACTGTAATCCCGAGTCCAGTAACTGCCATTATTATAATATAATATATTTACTCCGGGGTATCCGCCAAAGCCCCATATATTCGTATTTGAACGGGCTATCATTTTTTCAAAGCGCGTAGCTCCTGTTTGTAAATTCCATTGCGAGCCGTCGTACCTGTATAGGGCTCCCTTACTGTCATCGCAATGCCCGTAAGCAAAAATGTCTTTATTACTAAAAGCAAGAAATTTATCCAGGGCGGTTTGCATGCTTCCCGGGTAATATAATGTATCAATAGTCCATGTCATCTGGCTAGGGTCTTTATAACTCTCTTCCGATTCCGTGCTGCTTTTACACCCGCTTAACGCTGTTATTATGATTATCACGGCAAACATAAAAGTAAAAATATTTTTCATATTGCCCCCTCCAATAGTGATTACCATTTAATTTATTATATAACGTACTACAGCCCAAAAAACAGCGGCAGGTTACAAAATGTTCAAATTGGAATCACTGGCAAACTACCGAAAAAAAAAAAATAATGCAATTGTTTTATAAAAATAATTTTATTTTTTCAAAATATTAATTCTATGGGTGTAGATTAACCATAACAATGCGCATATTTACCGGACATACCCGCCCCCTGCGGTGTTTGATTTCTGTAAACCGATAAATCAACTCCATATTATTATGGTTCTTTTTCCCCGCGGATAAATCCGCATGCCGCTGGGCAACTTTTTATCCTAATTGCTATAAAAAAACCCGGCATAGGCCGGGTCAATTTATTAAGCGCTTGAACTTAATTCACTTTGGAAGCGAGTTCCATTCCTTTCTTAATCGCCTGCTCATTAAGAGGAATGAGATTATGATATCTCTCGGGAAGAACTTTCTTTAACCCCTTGAGAATATTTTCCATTTCAATAATCGGTTTTTTCTGTAAAAAAGCGCCGAGCACAATCATGTTCATAATCTTCGTGTTGTTCAGTTTCGAAGCTTCAATTGTAGCTTCGATAGGAATAACCGTTATATCCTTCCGTGTAGGAGGGGTAAGAATAGTGCTTGATTCATATATCAGCAGTCCACCCGGTTTAACAGCCTGTTCAAATTTATCTAGCGAAGGCTGGTTTAAAGCAATTACAGTATCGAATTTAGTTAGGATAGGAGAACTTATGGAGGAATCGCTAATAATAGCAATACAATTTGCCGTGCCGCCGCGCATTTCAGGGCCATATGAAGGCATCCAGCTTACTTCTTTGTTTTCCATTACTCCCGAATAGCAGAGAACCTGTCCCATAGAAAGGACTCCCTGTCCGCCGAATCCTGCAATAATTATTTCTTCAGTCATTATTATTTCTCCTTCTCATTAGGTACTTTAATATCGCCAAGAGGATAGAAAGGAAGCATATTTTCTTCGAGCCATTTGTTAGCCTGCACAGGGGTCATTTTCCAGTTTGAAGGACAGTTGGATACTATTTCAACAAAACATAATCCTTTCTTCTCTTTCTGGTATTTGAAACTGTTCGTAATAGCTTTTTTAGCTTTGCGGATGTTAACCGGAGTGTTTACCGCGGTTCTTGTAACATAATATGCTCCGGGAAGCTGTGCAATAAGCTCGGTAATTTTAAGAGGATTGCCCATTGTAGCAACTTCGCGCCCGAATGGAGAAGTTGTCGATTTCATACCCGGCAAAGTTGTAGGGGCCATCTGGCCTCCTGTCATTCCGTAAATGCCGTTGTTAATAAATACAATTAAGATATTTTCCCCGCGGTTGCATGTGTGAATGGTTTCGCCTGTGCCAATTGCGGCAAGATCGCCATCCCCCTGATAAGAGAATACATATTTTTCAGGAAGAACTCTTTTAATTCCTGTTGCAACAGCCGAGGCTCTTCCGTGAGCCGCTTCAGTCATATCGATGTTGAGATAATTATAAGCAAAAACCGAGCATCCTACAGGGGCAACGCCTATTGTCTCTTCCTGAATGCCGAGTTCATCTATAACTTCGGCAATAATTTTATGAGCAACGCCGTGGCCGCAGCCGGGGCAATAGTGCATAACATTCTCGGTAAGAGTATCGGGCTTTTCATAAATAAGGTTTTCTCTTGTGCAGATATTTCCCTGTTCCATAGCTTCGGCCTGTGTTCCTTCATCTATTGTTTTTTTATCGTTCATACCAATTCTCCCGCAAATTTTTCTTCAAGCTTATGAAGTATTTCTTCGGGCGTCGGAATAACGCCGCCCATTCTGCCGTGGAATTCAACCGGTACTTTGCCGTTAACCGCAAGGCGGACATCTTCAACCATCTGTCCGGCGTTCATTTCAACATCCAGAATGCCCTTAACTTTGCCTGCAAGCTCTGCTATGCGGCCTGTAGGGAAAGGAAATACCGTTCTGGGTCTGAAAACGCCTACCTTAATTCCCTTTGCTCTTGCGAGCTGAGCTGTCTTCTGGCAAATGCGCGCTACAAGCCCGTAAGCCGTCAATAAATAATCAGCGTCTTCGCACATATATTCTTCAAAAAGAGTTTCCTCTTTTTCAATCTTCGAATACTTAGCCTGAAGATGCAAGTTTATTTCTTCCATTTTATCGGCCTGCAGATTGAGCGAAGTAATAAAATTTCTTTCGCGTGTTTTAAGTTTTCCCGTTGTAGCCCACGGAAGAAGTTCAAAAGTCCTTTCCATCTGGGGAAAGAGTTCAACCTTTTCCATCATCTGTCCTAAAGCGCCGTCGGTTAAAATCATAACCGGGTTTTTCCACTTGAAAGCAAGTTCGAAACCAAGTTTAACAAAATCGACCATTTCCTGAACAGTAGAAGGAGCAAGAACGATCATCCTGTAATCGCCATGTCCGCCCCCTTTAACCGCCTGGAAATAATCTCCCTGCGAAGGCTGAATTGTTCCAAGGCCAGGGCCGCCGCGGACAACGTTGACCAGAAGACAAGGGAGTTCAGCGCAGGCAATATAAGAGATGCCTTCCTGCATAAGGCTTATACCGGGGCTCGATGAAGAGGTCATAACTTTTTTACCTGTTCCCGCCGCTCCGTATATCATATTAATAGCCGCAACTTCCGATTCAGCCTGAAGAATAACCATACCTGTTCTTTTTGTAGCATCCTGACTCAAATATTCCAATACTTCCGATTGAGGAGTAATAGGATATCCGAAATAAGCATCGCAGCCGCATCTAATAGCGGCTTCTGCCAACGCTTCGTTACCTTTCATTAGTTTTAGTTCTTTCATGATTTCACCGTTACGTTAATATCATCTTTAACATTTGTGATTGTGGCAATGTGTTCTTTTTTCTTATCAGTTACCCTGTAAACTTTAAGAACGCCGTCCGGACAAACCATAGCGCAGTTTGTACATCCGGTGCAGGTATCTTTAACTTTTACAATGTAATGGTAACCTTTAGAATTTATTTCCCTCGAAAGCTGTAAAGTTTCCTGAGGGCAGGCAACGGCACATAGCTCACATCCTTTGCACTTTTCGATATCGATTACAATATCGCCTTTTATTTTTGCCATAGTTACCTCTATTAGCTTTTTCAATCCGGCATTTTTATGCCGCTTTTTTAGTAATTAAGTTAGTTAAAAAACAAACAATTACGACTCATTTTATTGGTAAAAAAAGATAAGCCGATTTTCGAAAAAATAAGAACAAACATATCTTATTTCATCTAAAATTAACACTTTTAGTTCAAAAGAAGAAATTAATATTTCGAACTTGAAATAAATAATTTTATACGTCTGAATTTTGCAGGTCGCGGGCATGCTTATCTGCATGATATGAACTCCTTACAAGAGGAGCCGATTCAACAGACTTGAAGCCCAGTTTAAGCCCGAAATCCTTAAATGCCTTAAATTCTTCCAGAGTTACGTAGCGGTGTACCGGAAGATGAATCTTAGTAGGCTGTAGATACTGCCCTATAGTCATTATTTCACAGCCGCTATTGTATAAATCTTTCATAAGGGAAAAAACCTCTTCATTGGTTTCCCCTATTCCGACCATAATGCCGCTTTTAGTACGCAGGTTCCTTTTCCGGAACCACTGAATAAGTTCCAGGCTCCGTTCATATTTAGCCTGCGGGCGCACTGCATGGTACAGCCTTTTAATCGTCTCAAGATTGTGGTTTAATATATCGGGAGGGTTCTGCATTATTATTTCAAATGCCTCTTCATCCCCTTTGAAATCGGGGATTAAAATTTCAATTGTACATCCGGGTGTTTTTTCTCTTATTCTTTTTATCGATTCGCTGAAAATTAAAGCGCCTCCGTCTTTCAATTCATCCCTGTTAACAGAAGTAATTACAACATGCTTAAGTTCCAGCGCCTCAACCGATTCAGCCACTCTTCTCGGCTCGTCAAGATCAAGTTCATTCGGAATGCCTGTTTTAACATTGCAGAATCCGCAGCTGCGGGTGCAGGTATCCCCCAGAATCATAAATGTGGCTGTGCGCGAGTTCCAGCACTCTGCCAGATTAGGGCATTTAGCTTCTTCACAGACAGTGTTTAATTTCGCTTTGCGCATCAATTGATGCACTTCTTTATAATTGTGCCCCATAGGCAGTTTAACTTTAAGCCAATCGGGACGTTTGCCAAGTTCCCCTCTTTCCTTTTCTATTTCTTCTTTGAAATTCTGCTGATGTTTATTAATCAAGACTTTTCTCCATAGTTCAATAAAAAATATTTATAAGGGCAAAGCGGATTTAATCATTTAACCCTTTGTACATGCCTTCTATTAATTCTTTATAACGTTCTTCAATAACTTTTCGTTTCAATTTGAGCGAAGGAGTCATTTCGCCCCCTTCAATAGAAAACGGTTTATCGAGAATGGCAAACTTTCTTACTTTTTCATGGCTTGCAAGCTTACGCTGGAACTGCTGAAGATCCTTTTCCAGAAGTTCATAAATCTGTTTCATATTTATAAGCTCATCAACATTGCTGTAGTGGATTCTGTTTGCATCGGCATATTCTTTAACCGCTTCGTAATCGGGTACAATAAGGGCGCTGAGAAACATCCTTCTATCGCCAATAAGAATAAACTGATCAATATATTTACTGCCCAGAAACATATTTTCAATAGGCGTAGGGGCTACATATTTACCCCCGGATGTTTTAAATAAGTGTTTTTTTCTGTCGGTTATTATAAGGAAGCCTTCTGCATCAAAAACGCCAATATCCCCTGTATGCAGCCATCCGTCTTTAATTGTTTCTTCGGTTTCTTTCCGGTTTTTATAATAGCCCTGCATAATATTAGGGCCGTAAGCAAGTATTTCTCCATCCTTAGCAATTTTCACTTCTACACCGGGAGCCGGTTTGCCTACTGTCCCGAATTTATAATTATGAGGCCGGTTAACAGCTATAACCGGAGATGATTCGGTTAATCCGTATCCTTCAAGCACAAGAAGTCCTATCGCCTCAAAAAACAATCCGTGTTCGCGGGGCAGCGCCGCCCCTCCCGAAACCATGAAACGGAGATGTCCGCCGGTTATATCCCTTATTTTTTTAAGCACAAGCTTATCGGCAAGTTTATGTTTTAACGAAATAGTTATAGAGGGAATATCGCTGTTTCTTTTTATTGCGGCATATTCTTTTCCTACTTCAATAGCCCAGTTAAATATTTTCTGTTTTGCTTCAGACTGGCTTTCGATATTCCTTATTATCTTTGAATACATACGCTCGAACAAACGGGGCACTACAGTCATAACTGTAGGTTTTATTTCTGTCATATTCTGTGTGATTTTTTCTATACTTTCAGCATAGGCTATAATTGCTCCCGACGAAAAAGCGGTATAATAACCGGTTGTTCTTTCGAAGATATGACACAATGGAAGGAAAGATAGAAACACATCATTTTTGTCGATATCAAATACTTCATGCGCCGATTTAACATTAGATACAATATTCTTATGAGTAAGCATTACCCCTTTCGGTTCGCCTGTAGTACCTGATGTATATATGATAGTGCAAAGATCATCTTCTTTACTAAGGCCGAGAGATTCAAAAAAGAAATTCGGATTTTCTCTTTTATAATTCTGTCCTATTCCGCTTACTTCGTTAAATGTATATACATTCTTTTCTCCCGATACATCGGTTTCATTCATTACAATTATGAAGCGCAGGTTTTTACATTCCTTCCAGATTTTTAATACCTTATTCAGATGGAGTCTATTCGAGACAATAACTCCGAGTGATTCTGAATTGCTCAGGATTATACTTATTGTTTCGGAAGTAGATATCGGATAGAGCGGAACATCAACAGCGCCTATACCGAGTATAGCCATATCGCTATAAAGCCATTCCGGCCTGCTCTCAGCAATTATTGCCACTTTATCCCCTCTCTTAACCCCAAGAGAAGCAAGTCCGAGCGCAAAATTTTCAGCGCTTCTATAAACAGTATCGTATGGTATTTCCTGAAATTTTTCACCTGTTTTGTATTTCAATGAGCAATGTTCAGCCGTCCTGCCGTATTCAATTGCTGTTACTTTGAACATTTCCGGTATGGTTCTAAAATTTTTTACTACAGCCATTTTTTGCTCCCAAAAATATTTACTTTTAATTTATTACCGATTTTTTTAATTACAAATATAATGAAAATGAATTGGAATGAATGATTCGCTATGAACGACGGCTCAAAAATAAAAGAAAAAGATTAATAGTTGAAATTATTTAATGCACATTGTGATGATTGCAGCAGTCGTTAAAAGGGCTGCATCATAGGAGCGTTTTTTTCCATAGGTCTTCGACCCGCGGCTACAAATATTCCACCCGCTCCGCGGGTTAAATATATTAAATTACAAAAAACACAGAATAAAAAAGACATAACAGCAAACCGCAGATTCATCCGGGGAAAGAGAAAACATCTATTAATGTGCAGCCGGTTTATTGGTTTACGAAAACTCAACACCGTAGATATGAAAGTATTACTATCGCGCCACGGTATACCGTGGCGGACTTAAAAAGAATTAATTATGCGTTTTTATTTTTACTCAAGTGATTTAAATATTTGAGAAGTTGCAAAATATATTAATTTTTTTTTTTTTATATTTAATATGGGTTAAATCTTGGGGATTATTTTGGAAAAGGTTAATTCTTTTCCATTCGTATATTTATAAAAATCATTTGCTACTCATATTTTGTAATGAGTACAAATCAAAAGGAGGTAAAAATGGCAAGAATAATTATTTTACTAATTATGGGGTTTTCCTTTACCAGCTGTGCGACATTATTCCATGGTTCAACTGATACTGTAAATTTTACTAGCGATCCACAAGGAGCAGCCCTATTTATTAACGGCATGAATATGGGCAAAACTCCGATGCAAATGGAATTAAAATCCAATAAATCATACAATATTGAATATCGTCTCGAAGGTTATGATAATAGAATTGTTGTATTGAACAATTCTGTCAGTGGAGGATACATAGTACTCGATATCCTTTTCGGAGTATTACCAGTAATAGTCGATGCTGCCACTGGTAATTGGTATTCACTTGATATGGACCAAGTAAATGCTGTTTTAGAAAAGAAAAAATAATCGATTAGATAGTGTGGTGAATATACCCTTAATTTCAAAGTAAATATTATGAACTGGCGGGATGCCCTATCAGTGCATCTTTTCTTTGTGGACGGGCAGAATGCCCGTCCTACATGCAAGCAGGGCATTCTGCCCGGCTATTGAAACTTTAAGCTGAGACAGATAACAATTAAATAGAAATGATAATTATTTTATGTTTGTAAATCTTTATAGTCATTGTGTGTATTATGGGATTGGCAGGATACCCGTACATGGAAAGACTAATCCGCAATAAAGACTTTTCACCATCATTTCTGTTGGACTCGTCTTAATTAAGGCTTGGTTCCTTAAACAAGCAAGTGGACGGGCAGAATGCCCGTCCTACATGCAAGCCGGGCATTCTGCCCGGCTATTGAAACTTTAAGCTGAGACAGATAACAATTAAATAGAAATGATAATTATTTTATGTTTGTAAAT
>Ga0153915_10007009_pt1 | contig 10602 bp, 12 predicted proteins | sample Opewatmetagenome_2_FD_107003 | JGI IMG/M metagenome (GOLD analysis project Ga0153915, IMG submission 107003) | Freshwater wetland microbial communities from Ohio, USA - Open water 3 Core 3 Depth 3 metaG | ecosystem: Environmental > Aquatic > Freshwater > Wetlands | place: USA: Ohio, Lake Erie... | reverse complement strand
TAGCGGATTTCCAGTTGCCCGACTTTCACCACCGGATGGCTCATGACGCTCTCCTGTTTGATCTGCCCGTGGGATGGCACTTTAGAGAATTGCAGGAACAGGATAAATGGGGTCTACTTCAACACATTGTTGCAAAAGAGCGACTAATGAAGGACCGCCTGAACGGGATGCGCGTGTTCGCGCAGGTCGTGGAAGCGAAGAGCTTTTCCGCCGCCGCGGAGAAGCTCGGCATGTCGAAATCGCTCGCGAGCCGGCACGTGAGCGCGCTGGAGCGCTCGCTGTCGGCGAAGCTGCTGAACCGCTCGACGCGCAAGCTCAGCCTGACCGAGGCCGGCGCGGTCTTCTACGAGCATTGCGCCCGGATCGTGCAGGAAGCGGAGCTCGCCGAAGAGCGCCTGACCCGGACCCAGTCCGAGCCGGCGGGCCTGGTGAAGATGACCGCGGCCCAGGCGTTTGCGGTAAGGCATGTCCTGCCGGCGCTCGCCGAGTTCCACCAGAAGCATCCGAAGATCCAGGTCCGACTCTCCTGCAGCAATCGCGCGCTCGACCTGGGCGACGAGGGATTCGACCTCGGCATCCGCGTGGCATTCGATCCGGCCCCGGATCTCGTGGCGCGAAAGCTCGCCGCCAACCGGGCCGTGCTCTGCGCTTCGCCGGCGTATCTCGAGCGGCACGGGACGCCGCGCCGGATCGAGGACCTGCGCAAGCACGACTGCGTGCTCTTTCCGCCGCTCGCGCCGAAGGGGCGATGGACCCTGCGCCGGGGCCGGCGGAACCACTCGGTGCCGGTCGCCGGCGCCCTGGAGACCGACGACATGGATGCCGTGCGCGCGGCCGTCGCGGCCGGGCTGGGAATTGGCATCCTGCCGCTCTACATGGTCGGGGATGCGCTGCGGCAGAAAGAGATCGTGCCGCTGTTGCGCCAGTTCCAGGTGGTGCCGGAGAGCGCGATCTACCTCGTCTACCTGCCCAACCGCACGCTCCCATCGCGCGTGCGCGCGCTGATCGACTTTCTCGTCGCGCGGTTCGGCCCCGTCCCTCCGTGGGAAGCGGGCGGGTGAGCGATCCGGAAGCCCGCTACGGCGGGCGGCTCACTTCCGCGGCGCCCGGCGCAGCGCCTTGAAGGCCTTCGGCTCCCAGGCGCGCACGCCGACGAGGACGCTCACCGGATGGCGCTGCGCGAGCGGCAGCCGCAGCTCGGCGCTGTGCTGCTCGGCGTACTCCTGCACCACCTGCTCGATCTTCTTGAGCAGCTCGACCTGCGCCTCCTGCGACAGCCGCACGCTCACGAGGCGCATCAGCTCGCCGGGGCCGCTGAAGGCGTGGTTGAAGAAATCGGGCGCTTGCGTCTTCACGAACTGCATCATCGGCCCGTTCGCGATCCAGGAGAACGCGCGCGACAGGCGAAGCCGGATGCGGTTGTTCTCGTGCAGCTCGAGGATGCCGATTCTCTCCAGCCGCAGCAGCTGGCGCAGGCACTGCGCCTCGTCGATCCGGTAGAGCCGCACGATCTCGTCGAGGCGCATCTGGTGCATCGCGCAGGCCGCGACGCAGAGCAGCGCCGGGTCGGACATGAGCTCCTCCTCCTGCGCGCGGGTGAGCTGGCTGACGAGCCGCGGCGCGCGCGGCATGCCGCGCGCGAGCTCGGCGAGCTCGACCTGCAGCACGTTGCAGATCTCGTCCAGGCGCCGCAGCGTGCAGTTGCGGCCGGCGAAGATGCGCTTCACCGTCGGCTCGGAGATCCGGAGCGCGCGCGCGACATCGGCGTACGTCATGCCGCGCGCCTTGAGGTGCATTTTCAGGGCGTCGAAGACGAAGCCGGCGGGCATGGCGGGATCATAAGTGCACGCCGCCATTGCGCAAATGGCCGCGAATGGCCAAGCTTATGAATTCGTCCAACCCCTGATTCGAAGCATGCGCCTGAAAGCCCTCATCACCTACAAAAGCTCCCGCGCCCGGGAGGTCTCGGTCTTCAAGACGCAGGGCCGCGGGGAGGACCACGTGAGCTTCGCCGCCGATGCGATCGCGCAGCTCAAGAAGCGGCAGCGCCGGCAGCTCACCATCGTCGCGGTCATGGTGCACGACCCCGACGCCGCCTAGTCGCAGAAGAACTCGACGCTCTCGGCGCTCTGGTCGCGCGGCTGGCCGAAGCTGAACCAGCCGTGGCCGCGCAGGACGAAGTCTTCGCGGTGCAGGACGATCTCGCGCTCGCCCTCGATGGTGATGTAGGTGCCGTTAGCGCTGTGGTCGTGCACCACGAACTTGCCATTGCGCTGCTCGATGGTGCAATGCCGCCGGGACGCGTGCTCGTCGTCGACCTTGAGGTCGCATTCGTGGACGCGGCCGATGGTCAGGCCGCCTTCCGCAGCCTCGAGTTCCTTGCCGCGATAGCGCAGGCGAAGATGGCTGGCGGGCGCGGCTTCGTGAACGGCCATGTCGGTTACGTCCGCGCTCTGCTCCCAGAGAACCTCGCACAGCTCGACCGTGTTGCGCTTGCCCTTCATTTCGACGGAATACAGCCGGCGCGTGCTGTTGCGCAAGGCCGGGGTGAGGAGCTCGGCCGTCTGGCGGGAGGTGAGGATCTGGCCGCGCGTGGCCTGCTCGGCGAGGCGGGCGCCGAGGTTCACCGTGTCGCCGAAGACGTCGCCGTCGCGCCGGATCACGGGCCCCGCCTGGAAGCCGACGCGCAGCGAGAGGCGGCTTCCGCCGATCGGGGCGAGGCCGTGGACGGCGAGCTGCATCCGCGTGGCGGCCGCGGCGGCGGCATCGGCGGCCAGGAACACCGCCATGAGCTCGTCGCCCATGGTCTTGACGACTTCGCCGCCGACGGAGGCCGTCGCTTCGCGCAGCTGGCGGATGCAATGGGAAATGGCGCCTGTCGCGCCGACGACCTTGGCGAACAGGACTACCGCTTTCTCCGACCGCTTCACCATGCGGATGCTAGCGCGCCTGCGGCCGGCTGGAAAATGGCGTGACATAGTTGGCAGCGGCGCGCGCTGCTGTAGAGTTTTTGCGCACCGCGCACAATTATTTCCGGATCGACGATTGAAGCGGCGTCGCCGCGCGGCGAGCATGCATCCCATGAGCCGCTGGACGCCGACGACCCTGGCCGTGAAGCCCGCCGCGAACGAGGTCCTCCCCGGATCGCGCAGCCGCGGCGAGGTCGGCATCCTGGTGATCGGCGCCTACCGGAAGGTCGTGCTTGCCGGATCCGGCAAGCTCACCAGGCGCCGCGGCACCTTCTTCAGCGTCACCGCCTAAAAAGAAAGCCGCGCGGGAAAAACAAAGCGCCCTGCGGCAAAAAAGAAAACGCCCTGCAGGCTTGGCGCCTGCAGGGCGTTTTTGTTGCATCGACTAGGCAGCCGGCCGGGATGCTTGGCCGGACTCCCTTCTTAGGATTGCCCCCCGCAACGTCCTGGGGTCGATCCGCCGTTAGAGTCCTGCCGGCCGGTGTTGCCTGGGTCATCTCTCACGGGATCACCTCCTTTCAAAGTTGCCAGTCCCCACTATAGCATTTGAAGAATGAAGCGCTTCGCCGCCCTCCTGCTCGTCGCCTTCGCCGTCACCGCAAGGGCGCAAGGCCTGCCCACGCGCGACGGCATGGCGACGCTCGCGCCGATCCTCGCCAAGGTCATGCCGGCGGTGGTGAACATCGCCGTGCTCCAGAAGAGCCCCGAGGAACAGAACCCGCTGATGCGCGATCCCTTCTTCCGCCGCTTCTTCGGCGCGCCGGAAGAGGCGGAGCCGCAGGTCGCCGCGGGCTCGGGCGTGATCGTCGACGCGAAGAACGGCTACGTCATCACCAACGCGCACGTCGTCAAGGACGCCGAGCAGATCCAGGTGACGCTGCGCGACAACCGCCGCCTGCCGGCGAAGCTCGTGGGCTCCGATCCGGGCACCGACATCGCGCTGGTCAAGATCGCGCCGGAGAACCTCGTCGAGCTCAAGTTCGGCGACTCCGACGCGCTGCAGGTCGGCGATTTCGTGATCGCGATCGGCAATCCGTTCGGCATCGGCCAGACGGCGACCTCGGGCATCGTCTCCGCGCTCGGGCGCAGCGGACTCTCGGTCGAAGGCTACGAGCACTTCATCCAGACGGATGCGTCGATCAACCCGGGGAACTCGGGCGGTGCGCTGGTGAATCTCAAGGGCGAGCTGGTCGGCATCAACTCCGCGATCATCGGGCCTTCGGGCGGCAACGTCGGCATCGGCTTCGCCGTGCCCTCGGTGCTCGCGCGCGCGGTGATGGTGCAGCTCGAGCGCTACGGCGAAGTGCGGCGCGGGCGCCTCGGCATCACCATGCAGGACGCGGTCGGCGGCACGGAGGGCGCGGTCATCGTCGACGTGCAGCCGAACTCCCCGGCCGCCGCTGCGGGCCTGCGCAAGGGCGACGTGGTCACGGCGCTCGACGGGCGCCCGGTGCGGGGCGCCGCCGAGCTGCGCGCGCGGCTGGCCGTCGTGCCGGTGGGTGAGACGGTCGAGCTGCGCGTGCTGGAAAAGGGCGAGACGCGCACGCTGAAGGCGCGCATCGGCGAGATCGAAGCGGCCGCCGGCACCGGTCAGGCGATTCCCGAGCTGCCGGGCGCCGAGCTGCAGAACGCGCAGAGCGGCAAGGAGCGCGGCGTGCTCGTCGTGCGCGTCGCGTCGGGCTCGCCGGCGCTCTCGTACGGGCTGCGAAGCGGGGATGTCATCGTCGGCGTGAACCAGCGGCGCGTGAATACGATCGCCGAGCTGCGCAAGCGGCTGCGCGGCTCGCGGCGCCTCGCGCTCAACGTCGTGCGCGGGGATTTCCTGCTGACGATCCAGATCAAGTAGCTATTCCCGCACCCGCGCGAGCTTCTCGACGTCCGGCAGGCGGCGCAGGGCGCGCATGACGCGCGCGAGGTGCTGGCGGTTCGCCACCTCGACGACGAAGTGCATGGTGGTGAAGACCGCGCGGTCCTCTTCCATCGAGATCGAGTCGATGTTCGAGCCGGCCTCGGCGATCTCGGAGGCGACGCGCGCGAGGACGCCGCGCTGGTTCGCCACGGTGACGTCGATCGCGGCCTGGAAGAGGCGGCTGGTGCGCGGATCCCACTCCACGTCGATCCACTGGTCGGGCTCGTTGCGCCGCGAGCGCACGATGCTCGGGCAATCGGCGGCGTGCACCACCAGGCCCTGGCCCTTCTTGATCGAGCCGACGATCGCGTCGCCGGGAATCGGGCGGCAGCAGGTCGCGAGCTGCACCGCCATGCCCTCGGTGCCGCGGATGGTGACCGAGGTCTTCGCTTCGTCCTTGGAGTCGAGGCTCTTGAGGAGCCGCCGGGCGACCACGGCGGGCAGGCGCTTGCCGAGGCCGAGGTCGGCGAGCAGCTCCCCTTTCGAGCGCGCGCCGCTGTCGCGCACCACGCGCTCCCAGCTCGCCTCCTCGACCTGCGCGACCGAGCTCTTCAGCGCGCGCAGCGCCTGGTCGAGCAGCCGCTCGCCGAGCGCCGCGGACTCCTCGTACTGCATGGTCTTCAGGAAGTGGCGGATGTTCGAGCGCGCCTTGCCGGTGCGCACGTACTGCAGCCACGCCGGGTTCGGCTTGGCGTGGCTCGCGGTGACGATCTCCACGCGATCGCCGTTGCGCAGCTCGCTGCGCAGCGGCACGAGCTCGCCGTTCACCTTCGCGGCGACGCACCGGTTGCCGATGTCGGTGTGCACGGCATACGCGAAATCGACCGAGGTGGCGCCGCGCGGCAGCGAGAGGATGCGGCCCTTCGGCGTGAAGACGTAGACCTCGTCCGGGAAGAGGTCCACCTTGACGTGCTCGAGGAATTCGTGCGGATCCCCCGACTGCTGCTGGATCTCGAGCAGCGACTGCAGCCAGCGGTGCGTCTGCTTCTGCAGGTCGGAGAGCTGGTCGGTCTCGTCCTTGTAGAGCCAGTGCGAGGCGACACCGGATTCCGCGAGGCGGTGCATCTGCTCGGTGCGGATCTGCACCTCGACGGGCACGCCGTACGGGCCGATCAGGTCGGTGTGGATCGACTGGTAGCCGTTCGCCTTGGGGATGGCGATGTAGTCCTTGAACTTGCCCGGGATCGGCTTGTAGAGGCCGTGCAGCGCGCCGAGCGCGAGGTAGCAGGCCGGGACGTCCTTGACGATGACCCGACAGCCGAAGATGTCGTGCACCTCCGAGAAGGAAAGGTGCTTCTCGCTCATCTTGCGATAGGTGGAAAACACGTGCTTCTCGCGCCCGTGCACGACGGCATCGAGGCCGCTGTCGGCGAGCCTTTTCTTGATCGCCTCCAGCGTCCGGCTGATCATCTCGCGCCGGTTGCCGCGCGCCGCCTTGGTCGCCTTGGCGAGCACGCGGTAGCGCAGCGGGAAGAGGTGCGCGAAGGCGAGCTCCTGCAGCTCGTGGTAGAGCGCGTTCAGGCCGAGTCGGTTGGCGATCGGCGCGTAGATCTCCATCGTTTCCCGCGCCACGCGCCGGCGCTTCGCCGGGCTCACGGCGCCGAGCGTGCGCATGTTGTGCAGGCGGTCGGCGAGCTTGATCAGGATGACGCGCACGTCGCGCGCCATCGCGAGCAGCATCTTGCGGAAGTTCTCCGCCTGCACCTGCTCGGCCGACTGGAACTCGATGCGGTCGAGCTTGGACACGCCGTCGACCAGCTCGGCCACCGGCCGGCCGAACATGTCCGAGATCTCGTCCTTGGTGACCGAGGTGTCCTCGGTGACGTCGTGCAGCAGCGCCGCCATCAGCGTCTGCCCGTCGAGATGCCAGTCGGCGAGGATCTCGGCCACGGCGAGCGGGTGCGAGATGTACGGGTCGCCCGACTGGCGCGTCTGCCCGGCGTGCGCCGCCTCGGAGAAGCGGTACGCCTCCTCCAGGCGGGCGACGTCGGTCGGCTTCAGATAGCCGAATCGCTCCAGCGCGGGCGCGGTCGCTGCCATGGGGTCAGATTACCACCCCGAAAAACAGGGACGTACACCGATTTCCGCAGGAAATCGGTGTACGTCCCTGCTTAAAGCGTTGGGGCGCCGGTGGGCGGCGTGGGATTGCGCTTGAGGACTTCGGTGCCGACCTTGCCGCCGGCGATCTCGCGCAGCGCGATCACGGTCGACTTGTCGCGGTTCGGCTCGACCATCGGCGAGGCGCCGGCGCTCAGCTGGCGCGCGCGGTAGGTCGCGGCGAGCGTGAGGTGGAAGCGGTTGGAAATTCTCTTCAGGCAGTCGTCAACGGTGATGCGGGCCATGGGGATTCGTTCTTTCCTTGCGGAGGATTTCCGCCAGCTCGTGCCGGGCGGTTTCGAAGTCTTTGTTAATTATAGCGTATTTGAACTCGCCGGCGTGCTCCAGCTCCTCGCGCGCATTCTGCAGGCGGCGGCGGATGACTTCCTCGGAATCCTGGCCGCGCGCGCGCATGCGCCGCTCGAGCTCCTCGATGGAAGGCGGCAGGATGAAGATGCCTATGCAGCCGGGGTAGAGGCGCCGCACCTGCTGCGCGCCCTGCCAGTCGATCTCGAGGATCAGGTCCTCGCCGCGCTCGACCGCCTCGAGGATGACCGTGCGCGAGGTGCCGTAGCGGTTGCCGTGAACTTCCGCGCTCTCCAGGAAGTCGCCGCGGCGCCCCATCGCCTCGAAGGCCGGCCGGTCGACGAAGTGGTAGTCGACGCCGTTCTTTTCCCCGGGCCTCGGCTGCCGCGTCGTGTAGGACACGGAAACGCTGAGCGTCGGATCGTCACGCATCACCGCGTCGATGAGCGAGGTCTTGCCTGCCCCGGAGGGCGCCGTGATCACGAACAGCTTGCCGCTCACCGCCGGATCCTATTCCAGGTTCTGAACCTGCTCGCGGATCTGCTCGATGAGCACCTTCAGCTCCAGCGCGCAATCCGAGATCGCGGGGCTCGCGGCCTTGGAAGCGAGCGTGTTCGCCTCGCGGTTGAGCTCCTGGGCGAGGAAGTCGAGCCGCTTTCCCACCGCGCCCCCGGCGCCGAGCACGCGCTCGACCTCGCCGAAGTGCGCGCGCAGGCGCGTGATCTCCTCGTCGACGTCGGCCTTCGAGGCGAAGAGCGCCAACTCGGCGCGTATGCGCTCCTCGCTCACCGCGCCCGCCGTCGAACCCAGCGCCTCGCGCAGCTTCTCGGAGATCCTCGCCTGGTAGTCGGCGAGCGCCTGCGGCAGGTGCGGCTCGAGGGCGTCCACGCGCCGGCGCATGGCGGCGATGCGCTCGCCGATCGCCTGAGCGAGCTTCGCGCCTTCGCGCGCGCGCGCGGCGACGAGGTCCTCGAGCGCCTTGCGGCAGAGCGCGGCCCCGGCGGCCCGGATCGCCTCCTCGTCGAGCGGCGCTTCGGCGACGACGCCCGGCCAGCGCAGCACGTCGGCGACGCGCAGCGGCGTCGCGCCCGGCAGCGCGCGCAGAACCTCCTGCGACGCTTCGCGCAGGCGCGCCAGCGCTTCGTAGTTGAGGCGGGAGCCCGCCGGCACCGCGTCGGTCATGGCGAGCAGGAGGCGGCAATCGACCTTGCCGCGGCCGAGGCGCGCGGCGAGGAGCTCGCGCAGCACGGGCTCGAGCGCGCGCAGCTCGTCGGGCACGCGAAGCTGCAGGTCGAGAAAGCGCGAGTTGACCGAGCGCAGCTCGAGCGAGAGCACGCCGCGCGGCGTGGGCGCCGAGACCGCAGCGTAGCCGGTCATGCTCTGGATCATTCGTTATCATAGGAGGAGATGGCGCCGCAGCTCAACACACCGCTCGCCGAGGGAACCGCGCTCGAGAATTACCGCATCGTCCGGCTGCTCTCGGCCGGCGGCTTCTCCTTCGTCTACCTCGCGCACGACGAGAACGAGACGCCGGTCGTCATCAAGGAGTACCTGCCCTCGACGCTCGCGCTGCGCACCCCGGAAACGAGCGGCGAGGCCGGGCCGCCGCAGCTCGACGCGGCGGACCTGGCGAAATACCGCTACGGCATGAAGTGCTTCTTCGACGAAGGGAAGGCGCTCGCCGGCCTGCAGCACCCCAACGTCGTGCGAGTGCTGAACTTCTTCCGCGCGAACGACACGGTCTACCTCGTCATGCGCTACGAGCGCGGCCGCTCGCTCCAGGAGCACATCGAGGGCCAGCCGGCGCCGCCCGACGAGGTGTGGGTGCGCGCGACCTTCGCCCAGCTCCTGAACGGGCTGCGCGAAGTGCACAGCAGCAAGCTGCTGCACCTCGATATCAAGCCGGCGAACGTCTACCTCAGGGAAGACGACTCGCCGCTGCTCATCGACTTCGGCGCCGCGCGCCAGACGCTGTCCGCCGAAGGGATGAAGCTGCCGCCCACGTACACCCCCGGCTATGCCTCGCCCGAGCACCACGTCGGCCGCGAGAACCTCGGCCCCTGGAGCGATATCTACTCGGTGGGCGCGACGGTCTACGCGTGCTTCTGCGCCGCGGCGCCGCAGCCCGCCGACATGCGCCTCAGGGAAGACCGCCTCGTGCCGGCGCGCAAGAGATGGGCGGAGCGCTATTCGACCGAGCTGCTCGACATCGTGGACTGGTGCCTGCAGCTCGACCACCTTGCGCGCCCGCAGAGCGTGTTCGCCCTGCAAAAGGCGCTGCTCGGCGAGAAGGCGCCCGAGCGCCGCGCCCGGGCGCGCGAATGAAGTTCTCGATCGCCCACGACACGCGGATCGGCACGCGGCGCTCGAACCAGGATCGCCTCGGCTGCTGGTCGACCGACCAGACGCTGCTCATGGCGGTGGCCGACGGCCTGGGCGGGCACCTCCACGGCGAGGTGGCGGCCGAGCTCGCCACCGCGCTGCTCGCCACGGCGTTCGCGCGCGAGGCGCGGCCGCGGCTCGCGGACCCGGGTTCGTTTCTCCAGCGGTCGATCGCCGCCGCGCACGCCGCCATCCTGCGCGAGGCCGACCGGCGCGGGCTGCCCGACTCGCCGCGCACGGTGCTCGTCGCCTGCGTGATCCAGGACGGCTACGCCTACTGGACGCACGTCGGCGACAGCCGGCTCTATCTCGTGCGCGAGGGGCGGGTCGTGCACCGCACGCGCGACCACACCGTCGTGCAGCGGCTGATCGACGAAGGGCGCATCCGCGAGGAGGCGGTCGCGTCGCACCCGGAGCGCAACCGCCTGCTGCAATGCCTGGGCGGCTACCAGTCCCCGCGGCCCGAGCCGGTGGAGCGGGCGCGCCTCGAGCGCAACGACATCGTCGTGCTCTGCTCCGACGGCCTGTGGGGGCCGCTCACGCAGCGCCAGCTGCTGCATGCGCTCGCCTCGCGCGAGTTGAAGGACGCGATTCCCGAGCTCGTCACGCTCGCGGAGCACCGCGCCGGGCGCGAGTGCGACAACGTCAGCGTCGTGGCCATGGCCTGGGGCGACGACGCCGTGCCGCTACCCGAGGCGGCCGCGCCGCAGGAGCCGCGCACCGACATCCAGGATTTCACCGCGACCGATCTCGACTTCCTGCGCATGAGCGACGAGGACATCGACAAGGCAATCGCCGAGCTCAAGGACGCGCTGCGAAAGCATTCCACTTCGTGAGCATCTCATGAGGCCAAGCGGCCGCAGGCCCGACGAGCTGCGCCCGGTGCGCATCACGCGCCGGTACACCCGGCATGCCGAAGGCTCGGTGCTCGTCGAGTTC
>Ga0153915_10007008_pt1 | contig 10602 bp, 8 predicted proteins | sample Opewatmetagenome_2_FD_107003 | JGI IMG/M metagenome (GOLD analysis project Ga0153915, IMG submission 107003) | Freshwater wetland microbial communities from Ohio, USA - Open water 3 Core 3 Depth 3 metaG | ecosystem: Environmental > Aquatic > Freshwater > Wetlands | place: USA: Ohio, Lake Erie... | reverse complement strand
CCAAATGAAGAATCTTCACTTATTGCTGTAATTTCTATATGCTGGGTTACACTGGCATTTATTATTTATAATTTTCTTCAGAGTTATATCAGGACTGCGGTAATCAGGATAAAGAAAGACACTTCATTGCATCAGGATAATATGATGTCAGTCCTGCTTCAAAGAACCTCTGCAGTTTTCCTGTTCGGATTAATTCCTATCATACTTCTGGTGTTTGTGTTCAGAAATAATCCCTCTGCATACGGATTTGCAATGAAGAATTCCCTTGTTACACTGATCGTGGTTCTTATTACAGCGATCGCAGTATTAGTGATATCATTTGTGACCTCACGTTCAAAGGAAAATCTTGCTACGTATCCCCAGATCCGCGAGAAGGAATGGAATATTTCTCTCCTGATTTTAAGTGGTTTAAGCTGGTTTGCCTATTTACTTGCATACGAATTCATGTACAGGGGATTCCTGCTATTTGCCTGTTATCATGCATTTGGAGTATGGCCGGCCGTTTTCATTAACACCAGCCTTTATTCCCTTACACACCTTGTAAAAAACAGGCGTGAAGGAATCGGTGCATTTTTTATTGGTATTATTCTTTGCGTGCTTGTTCTGTATATAGGATCATTGTGGGTTGCTTTTTATATTCATATAATTATGGCATTATCAAATGAATGGTTCTCACTGAGGATTCACCCTGATATGCATTTTACCATTAAAAACCGCAATCGGCAATGAATATTTTTGTCACAGGCGCTACAGGATTTGTTGGCCAGAAACTCTCACTGAAACTTGCGAAGGAAGGGCATATTGTTCACGCTCTTTATCGTGATATTAATAAAACAAAAGTCCTTGCAGATGAAAATATAAAACTCTTTAAAGGCGACATCCTGGATAGAGAAAGCCTGCTGGAAGGAATGAAAAACTGTAAAATAGTGTTCCATACCGCAGCTTATATCTCTGTCTGGACAAAAGATCCATCCATAACTGAATCTGTGAACCTTAAAGGAACTGAAAATGTATTCGAAACCGCCTTGCAATTATTTGTCGAAAAAGTTATTTATACATCAACAGCAGGCGTTTTCGGCCCTTCTCGAGAAAAAATAACAGATGAAACCCAGCCATACCCGTCAACTTTTTTTAACAAGTATGAAGAAATAAAAGCAGAAATTGAACAAACTGTTATTCCCCGATTTATCAGCAAAGGCCTTAAAATAGTTATTGTCAATCCTACCAGGATTTACGGCCCCGGACCGCTGACTGATGCAAACTCGCTTTTAAAAATCATTAAACTTCAGCTGGAAGGCAAAGTTTGCATGATACCTTCAGATGGCAAGAGTATCGGGAATTATACCTACGTTGATGATGTTGTGGATGGACATATTTTAGCGCTAAAAAATGGAAAATCCGGAGAGAGATATCTACTTGGAGGGGAAAATATTGCATATATTGATTTAATTAATTTAATTGATAGGGTATCCGGTAAAAAATCAAGAAAGATCAGGATCCCTGTCGCGGTTATGCTGGTGTTTTCGTGGATATCAATTATGATCGCAAGATTAACCGGGATCAAACCTTTAATAACTCCGGGATTTGTCAAAAAATTCCTTCCTGACTGGAGGGTATCTTCTGAAAAAGCTAAGAAAGAACTGAAATATAATCCGGTCAGCATTGAGCAAGGAATAAAGAATTCCATTTATTGGTTAAAACAAGAATATCACCTATGAAAGAAACACAAACTGATAAATTCTTCACCCTTATTACTGGTGGAAGCATGGGAATTGGCCGTGCCCTTGCATATGAATGTGCGGCAAGGAAAATGAATCTTTTGCTTGTTTCATTGCCTGAACCTGAACTTGAGAGTACTGCTGAGGCCATCAGGCAAAAATTTAATGTGGTCGTTCATACTTTGAGAACCGATCTGACGGAAAGTGGCGCACCTCAGCAAGTTTATGACTGGTGCAGGGATAATGGCTGGAAAGTCAATATTCTTATTAATAATGCAGGCAGAGCCGGGACTGCGGTTTTTGAGAACTCATCATTCGAATACAATGATATAAGAATTCAGCTTAATATCCGTGCTCTGGTGAGTCTTATCTATCTGTTCTTGAAAGATTTAAAAACATACGACCGTTCCTATATACTGAATGTGGGCAGTTTTTCAGCTTTTTATTCCATTCCGTATAAAAGCGTATACTGTGCTTCCAAAGCATTTGTATTAAGATTTTCCCGGGCACTGAATGCAGAATTGATAAATTCGCCGGTATCTGTTTCAGTAGTTTGTCCAAATGGGGTCAGGACCAATCCTGACACTTTTAAAAGAATAAGCACTCATGGAATGTTAACTCAATCAGTTATTCTTTCAGCAGAAGAAGTAGCAAGGATTGCCATTAAGGACATGTTCAGAAACAAAGTCGTTATAATTCCAGGCTTTTTAAACAAAGTTTTACTGGTTCTATCGAAAGTAGTCCCGCCTGGAATTGCTGAAAGAAGGATAGCTAAAATATTCAGGAAAGAATTGATCTGAATTTATCAGCCCCCAAAAGTCCTGAATCCTGTTGCTATTCTTGTTTCCTTCGAAGATATTGTCAATACAGGAGTTGTAGCCCTGTTTAAGATCTGTTGGGTAAAACTGCCAAGGAAATTCAGGCTTTTCGGTTGTTCTTTCATAATTGATATCAGGTCTGCGTCAACAGAATCAGTGTAAACAACAATCAGGTCTATTATACTTTCTCCAAAAAGAGACTTGCGTTTCAATGGAATCCGCCTTGATTTAATAAATTTCTCGACCTGATGGCCATAAGCATCAAGTCGTTGCTTAAGTTTTTTATTCTGTGAAGAACTAACTGTGACTAAATGGATCTCGGCACCGAAAAGCTCAGCCAGGTCAGCAGTAAATGGTACCTTTTGTCTTGAATCAACTGTTATATCAATAGGAAGTACTATTTTTTTAATATCAGCAGGACATTTGTTTTTCCTGATAGTCAGGACAGGGCGATTAGTCGCGGATATAATCTTATATGCATTACTACCGATAAATAATTCTTCAAATCCCGATCCGCCATGTGTGGATGCGACAACCATTGCTTCAGAATATGATTCAACCTGGTTCACAATCTCCCTGTATATAGTGCCAGCTTTAATTATGTATCTGAGCTTCGAATCATTCTTTAGTTTTGGCTCGTATTTGGCCATAATCTCTTTGAATTTCTTATCTGCATAGTGTTTTTCCTCTGCAAAGTAACCTGGACTGTTATAATCAGAACTTTTTTTCTGAACATAAACCATTTGAATATTTGTGTATTGCTTTTTTGTAAATAATAAAGCAAGTTCGAGTCCGTTCAGGGATTCTTTTGAAAAATCTATCGGAACAATAAGGTTTTTCATAATAAATGGTTGGTTTTTGTTAAGCAAACTAATATAAATAAATATTTGTTTCATTTTTGTTGATATCCCCACATCTTATTAAATGCCATAGGTTAATATTGGTTTTCATGTTGGTCAATTAATGTTATTTTTATAGTCTAATTATTTATAAAGATGGCAACAGAAGTTGTAATAGGAATTGATATCGGGGGCACTTATACAAAATATGGAGTTATAGACAGAAAAGGGAATTTTTACCTTGAAGGCTCCGTTGATACTACCGGTCACCCGGATGTTAATTCTTTTCTGACTAAATTATTCGATACAATAAATAAGTCAATTGCATCATCCAAAAAAGATTTTAAATTACTTGGAATAGGTGTGGGAGCTCCATCCAGTAATTATTATAACGGTTCTATTGAAAATCCATCAAACCTAAGTTGGAAAGGAGTGATTCCCCTTGCCAGTCTGATAAAAAAATATTTTGATATTCCAGTGGCTGTGACCAATGATGCCAATGCAGCAGCTCTTGGAGAGATGATGTACGGTGGAGCAGTAAATATGAAAGATTTTATTGTAATTACGCTGGGGACAGGACTTGGAAGTGGCATTGTGGTTAACGGCAATGTCGTTTACGGACATGATGGATTTGCAGGGGAGCTTGGCCATATTGTTGCCGTTGATAATGGCCGTCGGTGCGGATGCGGTAAACTGGGCTGCCTGGAAACTTATGCATCTGCACCCGGAATTAAAAGAACGGTTTTCGAATTGCTTGCGGCACATAATGATGACAGTGAACTCAGGAAAATATCCTTCGATAATCTTACTTCAAAAATGATCTACGAAGCTGCCAGGAATGGAGACAGAATTGCTCTGGAAGCCTTTGAGATCACGGGGAGGATCCTTGGCAAGAGCCTGGCCAACGCTATCGCATTTTCAAGTCCCGAAGCAATTTTCCTCTTTGGAGGACTTGCCGCTGCAGGTGATTACCTCTTCACTCCCACAAGGGAACATATGGAAAAAAACCTGCTGAAGATTTTTCAGAACAAGGTTAAGTTACTTCCTTCGGGCTTACAGGATAAAAATGCTGCAGTACTTGGAGCAGCAGGACTTATTTGGAAAGAACTCCTTCAGCCTTAAGATCCCATGGCAGTTCAAGATCCCAGTTTGCCCTGACATTTATTTCACCTGAATAAAATTTTACTTTTTCAGGTTGTAAATGGTTTAAATATTTTCCTGTATCCCAAACTCCATTTTTATTTTTGTCATAAATGATCTTTAATTTATATTTTCCAGGCTCCAGCCATGGAAATTCAACATCACCGGATATTGATGTTGTATCGGTCCTTACAAGCTGATCTTTTTCAGTCATTAGCTGCACAATAATATTCTGATCCACATTTGCCATCCTTAAAATCAGTTTGCCATAATGATCTAACGATTGCGTCTTGAAAGAAATATCAACTGTATCGTTAGTTAATCCATAAATATCGGTAAAAGCACCTGAACCAATGAACAGGCGATAATTAATTATTTCTTCCCACTTATGCATGATAAGGTATTTCCTTAAATATAAAGTATCCTTCTCTAAAGTAAATTTCTGTGGATATTCTATTGTATCTTCTTTTTTGAACAGATTAATCCTGGAAATATCAAAAGTAGCAATAGGATTTTCCGGGATAATAAGTATTCCTTTATTAAGATCCTGGGTAGATCCATTCTGCAAAGCCATATCAATTCTGAGATTTTCAGCTTGTTTGGCTGTCGCCTGCTTTTTCCTTCCTTTTGTTGTTTCCGTTATATAAACTAGGTTCAATGTATCATTATAAGGAATATAATTCAGATTTGAATCGGTCACAAGATAATTCAAATGCACTCTTAAAGTATCAAGCTTGTAAATTAATGAATCTTTTATCCAGTAGTGAAGACTATCGCCGGTGCGATTTATTTCCAGAACAAACCAATCACTGCCAGGCTTGAAATTAAGTGGTTCAACATGCAAAGTATCCTTAAGCGGCCTGTTAAAATAGAAATCCAGTCTTTTCTGGTTTTTGCGGCTGTTCCCTGTAAGATATTGCGGTTTATTATCTTCCTTGAACAAAAACATCTCTAAAGAAAAAGAATATTCTTTTCTCTTTGGAAAGGTTATAGTGTCTATTGAAACTGTGTCCTGCTTAATGGTATCCTTAATAACCGTTGCCAGAGTATCAGGTTTAACGTTTACCAGTGAATCTATCTTCAGGGAGTCCTGTCTTATTTTAGATGTGTCCGACATTTTCATAGTCATTTCAGCAGACAATACCAGGTTCGAGTCCAGAAAAGCAATCTCCTCATCAGGTAAGTCATAAAGCAGATTAAAGTTCTTATCTTTCAGTGCAAATACCTTAAATGTATCTGATTTCAAATTATTTACATCAAAATAGCCTTTTTTTGTGGTCCTCCCTATATACATGGGGATTTCACGATATGGTACCGAATCATAATAATGTTCATAGACCATAACCGTTACCGGTTCTTCAGAAGGTTTCAGATCAAAAGCATTAACCACCAGGCCCGAAATGCTTAGTGAATCAATATGGTTACCTGTCGAGAAGACAAACAGCCAATTATCGAGCAGGTTTGACTCATTATTATCGACAATTGCCTGGCCAAAATTGAGAGTGTAGGTTGTGCTGTCAGCCAGTTCCTCCTCAAGGTCAATAAGCATGAGTTTATTCCTTAATCGCACAACAGGTTTCACTTTCTGCGGGGGTGAAACGACCAGTTCCTGGTTTATGTTTTTAAGCTGTATATATTCATCAAATTCGACCTCTATCCTTTTGCTTTTAAAATTTATAGAGTAATTATCCGGACTTGATCTGATAACCCGCGGCGGGATTGTATCTTTTGGTCCGCCCATCGGACTGCCAATCTTGGCGCATCCCCTGTAGAGAATCAGTAAGAAAAGAGCAGCAAATATGAAAAGGTATTTTTTCAAAAAGAAATAACTTAATCAGGTAGAATACACAATCACCTTACCTTTTATTAAACTGAAACAAACCATACTACAAACATACAAAGATTAGATTTTATTTTATTCCCTGCTTATACACTATCTTCAATGGATGCTGATTCCCTGGATTCTGTTATCTTGAACCCAGTACCTTGCAACTTGCAACCTGTACCTTGCAACCTTCTTCCTTTTTTGCTCCTTTTATAAGAATTATATAAGTTTACGTTCTTAATTTCTAGAAATATGATCTTTGACGCAATTAACTGGAATGTAAATCCTGAAATATTCAGGATCGGAAATTTTGCAGTACGCTGGTATGGCCTTCTGTTTGCTTCAGGATTTCTATTCGGTTATCTTATATTTTATAAATTCTTTAAAAAGGAAGGGCTTACAGTCGAAATGCTTGATAAGCTCACAATTTATATGGCCCTAGGCGTGGTCATTGGAGCAAGGCTGGGCCACTGTCTTTTTTACGAGCCTGACTATTATCTCCGTAATCCAATAGAAATACTTAAGGTCTGGAAAGGCGGACTCGCAAGTCATGGCGCAGCAATTGGCGTATTGCTGGCAATATATCTATTTGTAAGAAAATATAAAATGCCTTATATCTGGCTCCTTGACAGGATTGTTGTCGTTGTCGCACTGGGTGGTGCACTAATCAGGTTGGGAAATCTCATGAACTCAGAGATATATGGAGTCGAAACAAAATTACCATGGGGATTTGTATTCCTGAGAAACCATGAGGTTGTTCCAAAACATCCCACACAGATCTATGAAGCATTAACCTATTTTGGTGTATTCGGACTATTATTCTGGATTTATCACAAAACAAACGCCAAATTCAGGGATGGAACATTGTTTGGATGGTTTTTGATACTCGTTTTTGGTATCAGGTTCTTTATAGAATTTATTAAAGAGCCCCAAGTGCCATTTGAAACACGCATGTCACTGAATATGGGACAATTGCTGAGCATTCCTTTCGTATTGCTTGGAATTATCGTTTTATATGTATTCTGGCGGAAAGAAAAACGAGCGGCAGCTTCTTCCCCATCATCCTGATTCTATACTCCTTCTGGTATTGCGTTTGAGCTTACCAATTTGAAATTCAATTGGTATGCATGTTTTATTATTATTGGAAATTCTTACATTTGTTTTTATTTAGTCTAAATTGATGCGGATCGGCATTTTTTACGGTTCATCTTCAGGGGACACTGAAAGGGTTGCTTTGCTGATACGGGATAAACTAGGCTCAGATAAAGCATCAGTTCATAATATAATTGGATCAAAAGCTGAAAACTTGAATGATTACCCTTTCCTGATTTTGGGAATTTCAACCTGGGGAATCGGAAGGATGCAGGATGACTGGGAACTATTCGTGCAGAATTTAAAATCCTTTGATTGTGCAGGGAAAAAAATTGCCCTGTTTGGATTGGGAGACCAGGAATCCTACCCGGATACTTTTGCTGATGCACTTGGAATATTATATGATATTTTTATTTCCTCAGGTTGTGCTATCACCGGGGATTGGCCTGTATTAGGATATAATTATTTCAGCTCAAAAGCAGAGAGAAATGGCAGATTTGTAGGGCTTGTCCTTGATGAAAGAAACCAGCAGGAATTAACAGAACAAAGAGTAACTTTCTGGATCAACCAATTGAATATTAGTAATAGTCTATAGTACTACTTTAGCACTTTAGCACTTTAGCACTTCAGCACTTTTGCACCTTTGCACTTTTGCACTTTCAGACTTTTAATTTTATGTTAGGAAACCATAACCATATTGAAATGATTTCATCGGCCGATCCCCATCACGCCATTAATGAGAAAAAGCTGCTTATTACAGTCATTCTTAACTTCGTAATTACAATCGCTGAGATCATAGGTGGTTTAATATCGAACAGCCTTGCATTGCTTTCAGATGCTATTCATAATTTCGGTGATAGTGTAGCGGTTTTTGTGGCGTACCTGGCCCATTTCGTCAGCCAAAAAGATCCAAACAAAAGAAAAACATTTGGTTATAAACGGATTGAAATCCTTGCAGCATTTATTAATTCAACATTTCTCGTCGCAATATGTATTTTCCTGATTTATGAAGCTATTCAACGTTTAAAGAATCCCAGGCAGATTGATGGCCTTATAATGCTTATTGTTGCTTTCATTGGATTACTGGCTAATGGATTTGCAGTTTTTCTTTTAAGGCCTGATTCAACGAAAAATATGAATATACGTGCAGCATATCTGCACCTTCTGGGCGATATGCTTTCATCTGTCATGGTAATAATAGGTGGAATTTTAATTTATTTTTTTAACATTGGTTGGTTGGATCCTGTTATTACTATATTGATAAGCCTATATATCATTAAAGAGTCCTATACCCTGATCACGGATTCTATAAATATCCTGATGCAGTCAGCACCTGATAAACTTGATCTTGAAAGCATCAAAAAGGATATTGAAATGTTGCCTGAAGTTTTTAATATTCACCACATTCATGCATGGAACCTGAATGAGCGGGAAATACATTTTGAAGGTCATATTGATTTGAAAAAAGATCTGCAGGTTAGTCAGACTGATGCCATCAGGAAAAAAATTGAATCCTTGCTTGCTGAAAAATATAATATTACGCATTTCACTCTTCAGATTGAATTTGGATGTTGTGATGATATAGAAATGATCCACCAGAAAGATAATCATGATCATTTATAAATTAATCTCACCGTTCCCTGGGCAGATAATGGCTTGAAAATCACTGATTCTGTTTTATCCACAAAAGTCCCTCCTATTACTTCCACAGGTTTTAATCCTTGAGGATGAGGTAGGTGCAAGGTAACAATAGAGGGTTGTCGATTTGGATCGAAATTAAATTCTGCCCCGATAAATCCTTCTTTTAGATTTGAATTCACAGTAAGATCAAAGGAACCAAAATAACTGTATAAGTTCTTCAATTCGATTCTTTCTCCATCATTGAGCCAGTCTCTTGGAATTCCCGGAAGTAATTTCAATGTATCCTCCGATTCCATATATAGCATCCAGCGTGTTTCCATTAAAAACCATCCTTCTTCATGAGTCTTATGAGGACTTACATGATATATGTGCTCCCAGAATGAATATGTATCACGATCGGCAAGGGCAGAGAATGTTGTATAATAAGTTTTAAGAAAAGGTTTTACCAGGCCTGTTTTAAGCTGAAGCCAGGCATGCCGGCTGTAGTAAGGCTGGCTGAAGGCAGCATTGTTTTGATAGAATAACTCTGTGTGATACTTTAACATCATCTCGCTTGCTGTCTCCCATGGATCCAAAACTTCACAGAATATAAGATATAAAGGTCCAAGCAATACATCTCTTACCTGGAATGTTCCATGAGAAAACCAGTTGCCCTGATCAACATAAAGTGACAATGGCCCGTTAGCTTCAGGCCATGGCGGAACAGTTGGGCACCAGCTTCCATCCCCTGCCGGAATCACGGGAGAGCAAGCCATTGATTCAAATAAAGAATTACGGATATCCCGCCTCCATGATTCCGCTTCTCTCTTCAGTTTTAATGAATTTTCAGGATCAATCTCCTTAAGCATCTCTGCAACCCTGTTCAAACCAAGATAAGCATATGCATTTAACATAAACTGATGGTATTCGTCTTCCGGATCAGCTACTTTGCCGGATATCATTCCGTATCCTTTACCTTTTAAATCTATATTTTTATTTTGTTCTCTCCATTTAATCAGAAAATCGCATGATTTCAATAGTTTTTCCTTCATTTCCCTGACCCATAAAGTATCCCTGGTATACCGGAAATATTCACCCATTGACCATAATGCCGCTCCAGTTTCGACCATATAACCCCCGAAATTCTGAATCATGCCATCATCATGCTGCTTATCAAGAAAATACATTAAAGATCTCTTTGCTACATTTTCCCATCCTATTGAAGTATAATACTGGATCATCGGGGAGCTTTCAGTTCCTATTGGAGAATAGACTCCAATGGTTGGTGCAAGAGTACCGTCTGGCTCATTGCCATATGTAACCAGATCAAGATGCAATAAGCCGGCTTTCATCATTTCCTCAATTCTTTTTTCAGGCAGATGAATATCTGCTGCATTTTTCAGCTTTTTAAGCCAGAATTCCCTGCATTCTTTGTGCCTATCCTCAAACGACTGATTAAAAATTTTCTCAGCTCTTTCCTTTGAGACAGGACTGTGCGGAATGAAAAATTCAAAAATTGCCTTATCCCCCGGGGATATTAATACTGTTAT
>Ga0153915_10007007_pt1 | contig 10603 bp, 10 predicted proteins | sample Opewatmetagenome_2_FD_107003 | JGI IMG/M metagenome (GOLD analysis project Ga0153915, IMG submission 107003) | Freshwater wetland microbial communities from Ohio, USA - Open water 3 Core 3 Depth 3 metaG | ecosystem: Environmental > Aquatic > Freshwater > Wetlands | place: USA: Ohio, Lake Erie... | reverse complement strand
CATTGCTATCTCATCATCAGATCATTTCTTAATTTTTTTCTCATATTTTTTAAAAAGATCTTGGATGGCTTCAGATAGTAGATCAGTAACAGTCTTATCGTGTTCAACGCCAAGAAATTTAAGTTTTTTGACAATATCCGGATCAATTTTGAATGATAGATGTTTCTTTTCCATGACCTTTTGATACTAAAAAATACAATTTATTGCAACATAATAAAATTGCCTATTGACTTATCTGTATATCTGTATTATTGCATATACAGTTTTATGCATCAAATCCAAATAATCATGATTCTTATCTGAAGGGGGCTATCATGGAAAAAGAGCTTTTACAGAAAAGGGCGGAATTTATTAAAAGGGATATGCTTCAAACAGCTAGATCTCTTGATTTTATCGCCGAACAAATGTCGATTCGCGATAAAGAAAACCATGAATGGATGGAAGATCTTTGCTGCGCAATGATAAAGGATCGTGCTCAAAATATCCGGGAAAGGGCAGATGAATTATTTCTTGAATTGGATGTTGAAGAAGATGTGGAAAATCCAGGAGACAAAACAATATGATTTACGGGTAAATTTAAGCCAGAACACGTATTATAAATAAATTGAAGATCATTTCATGTCTGGACCGGCTTCTGAAAATACCGAATCTGGACAACTAATACAGTTTATCACATATTAAAACCATTCACACCGTTAGATTTACACTCGTTTCATTCTTAATATAACTTTTTACTCGGATATGTTACGGAAAGACTTGAGACCTGTGAGTATAAATTTTGTAATGTAATTGGCAAGCTTTTCCACCCCCAAATTCAGAGGCAATAAATTCGGTTTAGGTGCCAGGGGATTATGATTGTGAGGTCTCAGGTGCATCATTGGCGCAAATGCCTGACTCATCACGCTTCTATGGCAAAAATCCAGTAGTTCTTCTTCCACATCCTTCCCAAGATACTCCCTGAGCAATGACTTGAACTCTTCTACAACAGGTGTCATTTTTTTTTCAGCGACTTCAATTAGAAGCCCTGTTGGATTGGAAAATTCTTTGTGTATAAGGTCAATATCATGGGTTTCAGGATCAATTATTCGTCCCAGGATGGATAAGATTCTTCCCTCTAACCTTTTTTCAATCGGTTCATCCGGCCCCACCCCCCCGTCAGGGGGATGTCTTATCATGGATTTTTCAAATGAATATTTCCATGCCTCTACATAAAGGTTTTCCTTGTTGCCGAAATGATAATTTATTGCAGCCACGTTAGCATTAGCCTTTTTGCATATATCCTCTACTGTTGCATTCCAGAAACCCTTTTGTCCAAAGACCTCACCTGCTGCATCAAGAAGGTTAAGCCGCGTCCTGATAGCATCACTCCTTTTTTTTTTCATATAATTCTCCAACAGGATTTATTTAGTTTTTTTATTTGGACCAACTTTAATTTGTATGTTGATTTTTATCAATAAAAATGAAGGAATTTTGTGCTTTTTGTAAAATTACAATAATAATGACACAGGGCTCAAGACTCATATTAAAAAGTTTAAGTCAAATCGGTCAGTTTGGAGAGACGAATCTTTAAAAAATAACTACAATTCATTTTTTGCAGTGACTACTCTAGCAGCCTCAATATTTTTATCTAATCAAACTGACCGGTATCAAATCCGGGAACTACACCCTCGTCTTTACATTAAGTATTTATCAATCCTGACCTGTTACACTCCAAAGCGAAGCCCTTACCAGGTTATGGTCGTAAAGGGCATTATAATAATTCATTCTTGCCTCTGATAAAAGCTCGTGCATCCAGGACCTCTGTAGATGTGGTCACCTGGGCTTTATAGCGCTCTTCGCTCACCCTTAGATTCTCTTGAGCCTGATCAACCGCTTTTTTTGCAGTCAGTATCTTCTCATCTGCCTGCTCCAGATTAAGGATGGCCTTCTTAAGTTCAAGCCTTATACTATCTTCCTGTGTCTTTCTGGTCTGGACCAATTGCCTTTTCTGGCTTTCAATCTGCCTCACCGAGCTTTTTGTCTTATCCCAGTCCCAGATTGTCCATGACAAACCTATAGTCGTCTGCCAGGAATTTGCATCATCAAAGTCGCTCCCGTCTGCGACAGGCGTATCCCCTTCTTTTGTGTAGTTGCATGTAAATTTTACCTCAGTTTATGCCCTGTTCTTTGCCTGTTTTATCTGCTCATCTATCTGGCTATCGTTAATATATAGAGCCTTTTCTCATGCCGTGCCTTCAATGCATTGTCCAGGCATGCATCGTAATCAGGTGTTTCCGGGGGTATAGATACAAGGATGTCTTCTCTCTCAAAAGTATCATTAACAGGTCTTCATAGGAGTTCATTGAAAGATTGCCCAGCAACCATAGCTGTGAGTCGACGTTCAATGATGCCCCTTTTATAGGCTAAATCGACCTTCAAAGTTGGCCCCTGCCTCTGACCGCAAAGTACAAATTTATACTATAAAATATCTGGATTTATATGAGATGTCTTTCAAGCCGATTTATTTAATTTTATATTAACCTAATAATTTTAAATAGTTAAAAAAATATAAATCTATCAAATTTTTATTGACACATTAAAATTATTATTTTAAATAGATATTTAAAATAATAATTTTATATTCGATTCAATTAGAGATTCAAATGAAAAAACAAAGAATCGATACATTCAGGACGCGTTTAAGTCTGCTTGAGGCAGCCAGCGAGATCTTTGCAGTAAAAGGTTTCTGGAATGCTACCTTTGAGGAAATATGCCATAAGGCCAATACCAATGTGGCATCTATCAATTACCATTTCGTGAGCAAAGAAAATCTCTATGTTGAGGCATGGAAATATTCATTTGAGAAATCCATGAAAAAGCATCCCCCAAATGGAGATGCGCTCCCCACAGATCCGCCAGAGAAAAGGATTAGGGGCAGAATCTTATCAATTTTAGAAAGCATTGTTGACACTGAGAACCATGATTTTGATATCGTGCATAAGGAAGTATCCAACCCGACAGGCCTTCTTTTTGATGTTTTCTCAAAAACAATAGAACCTATTGATAATGACCTTAAGGCATCAATTAGGGAATTTTTAGGGGAAGGTGCCAGCGATGAACTCGTGGATCTTTGTTTTAACAGCATCATGAGTCAATGCTTCACGCCGATGCTGCATCTGAGATTTAGGCAGGAAGTCACACCGATACCCCCGCCAAATACAAAAATACCTGATATGGATATAGAAAAGCTCACTGATTATTTTATCCAATTCATTTTCAATGGGATCAATTCCTTTTGTCAGAAAAAATAGAAAAACTTTGGAGGGAAATTTTTATGAAAGCAACGGAATTATACCATTTCCCGGCCTTTGGCCATTTGTTCGTCTGTATATTAATTGTCATTATATTATTGACTTTTTTAGGATGCAGCAAGAGTGAGAACAAGAAAGGAGAAAAGGCAGCGATGTCTGTACAGTCAGGTAAGTCCGAACAAACGGGCATACCCGGGCAGATGGCGACAGAGGTCTCTGTTATAACTGTGACTCCCCAAGACATTCCTGTTAGTGTTGAGACGACGGGTAAGACAGAGAGCTACAGAGAGGTGGAGGTAAGGACTCAGGTTACAGGCACTCTTCTAAAGCGGTTCTATATCGAAGGGAATATTGTTAAAAAGGGCGACCTTCTATTTCAGATAGACCCTGCTCCCTTCCAGACAACAGTCAATCAGGCAAAGGCAAATGTCACGCAACAGCAGGCCTCTGTCACCAAGGCGGATCGGGATATCGAAAGGCTTAAACCGCTCTTGGCTGAAAAGGCTGTATCACAGCAGGAATATGATGACGCGGTTTCCACCAAGGAGCAGGCCCAGGCCACCCTTGAACAAGCTGTCGCCGCATTACAACAAGCGGAGATCAATCTCAATTATACCAAAATCACTGCCCCGATCTCAGGCATTGCCGGCAAAGCATTGAAGGATGAAGGCAGCATCGTAACTGCAGGTTCAGACAGCCTTCTTGCAAAGATTCATCAGATAGATCCCATTTATGTCAATTACAGCACATCAGATACGGAATATCTGACAATGCGAAAGAAGATTGATGAAAAGGTGATATTGGTTCCTGATGAAGGTAAATTCAATGTAGAACTTACACTTTCTGACGGCAGCATTTATCCTGGAATTGGGAAATTGAATTACAGCGATTCGATGATCGACACCCAAACAGGCACGATCCAGTATAGGGCAGAGTTTGCCAATCCAGATTCTTTTCTGATACCGAATCAGTTTGTCCGGGTGTCCTTGAAAGGCGCTATACGACCCAATACGATTCTTGTGCCCCAGAGAGCTGTGCAACAGAGTCAGGCCGGGCATTACGTTTATATAGTAAACGGTGAAGGCAAGGCAGAACAGCGGATGATTGAGGTGGGCGATTGGAACGAGGATAACTGGATTATTGGAAGCGGTCTCTCGGAAGGAGATATTGTGATAGTTGAAGGGACACTCAAGATACAGTCAGGGATACATGTGAAGACAGTGCCTCTTCCCGAAACCTCGATAATATCAGGTACGACAGCAGTATCCGAGGCCCATGCAGCCTCCAATCAATAATAGCGAGGCATATTATGATATCACGATTTTTTATAGACAGGCCCATATTTGCTACTGTTTTATCCATTATAATAACTCTTGCAGGTCTTGCAGCGCTTTTTAACCTGTCTGTTGCGCAGTATCCCGATATAGCCCCGCCCACTGTAACGATTTCTGCAACATATCCAGGGGCCTCGGCAGAGGTTCTACAGGAGACCGTTGCCGCGCCTATCGAAGATGAGATCAATGGCATAGAGGATATGCTTTATATGTCCTCCTCAAGTTCCAGCAGCGGTTCGGTCTCCTTTACTGTGACTTTTGAGACGGGGACAGATCCGGAGCAGGCGGCAATAAATGTGAACAACAGGGTGCAGCAGGTACTGGCCAAGATGCCTCAGGAGGTTAAGAACCAGGGTATAAGTGTGCGTAAGAGTGCATCAACGATGCTTATGATCCTCGCGCTTACATCTCCAGATGACAGTTATGATCAACTTGATCTTAACAACTATGCCACCATAAATATCATCGATGAGTTGAAACGCATTAACGGGGTTGGCAACGCACAGGTAATGGGGGGAGGCGATTACTCCATGAGGATCTGGATAAAGCCGGATCGTCTAAAGGAGTTGAATCTAACAACCACGGATATTTCCAATGTCCTTGAGAAACAAAATGCCCAGTTTACGGCAGGCAAGGTGGGACAAAGACCGAATAAAAAGGCCAGGCAGTTTACCTACACCGTAACGACCAAGGGCAGGCTAACTGAGGTCAGCGAGTTTGAGAATATCATAGTCAGGGCAAATTCTGATGGGTCCATCCTACACCTCAAGGATGTCGCTACGGTTGAACTTGGGCCGGAGAGTTATAACATGGTCTCCAAGCTTGATGGAAAGACCGCTGTTGGCATCGGCATCTATCAACAGCCGGGTGCAAATGCCCTTGATGTTGCAACCGCAGTGAGCAGTACCATGAAAGAATTATCTAAAAAATTCCCGGAGGGTATTGCATATACCGTATCGATAGATAATACTACCTATGTCCGGGAGTCCATCAAGGAGGTCATAAAGACCCTTGTTATAGCAATGCTCCTCGTATTTCTAGTTGTTTATGTATTTCTCCAGAACTGGCGCGCTACCCTTATACCCTGTCTTGCAGTGCCTGTATCATTGATAGGGACTTTTGCAGGCATGTATCTACTGGGGTTTTCCATCAACACCCTGACGCTTCTGGGCTTGATCCTCGCGATAGGGATTGTCGTGGATGACGCAATCGTAGTTCTTGAAAATACCGAACGCATCATGTCCGAGGAAGGGCTGCCCCCTAAAGATGCAGCAAAAAAGGCTATGGACGAGGTCTCTGGCCCGGTCATCGCCATAGTCCTGGTTCTTTGCGCGGTTTTTGTACCTGTCGGGTTTCTTGGAGGCATGACAGGCGTTTTATATAAACAGTTTGCAATCACCATTGCCATATCGGTTGCGATATCCGGGTTTGTGGCGCTGACGCTTTCGCCGGCCTTGTGTGCCATACTGCTCAAACCGTCCCATAAGATGCATCAGGGGTTTTTCAGGCTCTTTAATGCAGGCTTTGAGTGGGTTAGAAGACGCTATACAGCTGGCGTTGCCTTGATCATGAAGCGGGCAATCCTCTCTGTCCTTACCATTTTGATAATGATCGGCGTAACCTATAAGTTATTCCGTTCAATACCGACAAGCTTCCTTCCTGCAGAAGACCAGGGGATGTTCATAGGCTCAATAACTTTGCCTGATGCGGCCTCTCTAGACCGCACAGTCGATCTCTCTGACAAGGTCGTAGCACAGGCACTGAAAAATCCCCTGATAAAATCCTCAATGGCCATTAACGGGATGGATATGCTTGGGGGCGGTCAAAATACCTATAATGCGACAGTCATGTTTGAACTGGTGCCTTGGGATAAACGGAAGTCGGATGACGCCTCTTTAGACAAACAGGTCATGCGTTTTATGATGGAGTCCTCTGTATTTAAGGAGGGCAATATAATAGCATTCAGTCCTTCAGGTATAATAGGTCTGGGCATGACAGGCGGTTTTGATCTCTATGTGCAGAATAGGGGAGAGGGGGACGCAAAGGAACTGGCCGAGGTTTCTCAAAAGTTGATTGCCACTGCGTCCAAAAGGCCTGAGCTTTCCACTGTATCCACTACATACCGCTCAGACGTGCCGCAGCTTTTCATGGACGTGGACAGGGAAAAGGCGATGGCATATGGAATGGATGTTGGAGATATCTTCGATGCTATGCAGAGTACCTTCGGCGCTCTTTATGTCAACGACTTCAACAGGTCAGGCAGGACCTTCAAGGTCCAGATACAGGCAGAGGAAGAATACAGATCAACGCCTGATGATATAGGAAAGATCTATGTCCGTTCCAATACGACCAACAGCATGATCCCTTTGGAGAGCCTTATGACCGTTAAGTATATTACCGGCCCTGAACAAATAACCCGGTTCAATCTCTTCCCCTCGGCTTATATAACAGGGACTGCTGCCTCAAGCTACAGTTCCGGAGAGGCCATGACAGCTATGGAGGAGGTTGTAAAGGAGGTATTGCCTTCCAACTATGGTTACGCATGGAGCGGGATGTCATATCAAGAAAAGAGGGCCGGAAGCACATCTACCGTAGCCTTTGCCTTTGGGATAGTCATGGTATTCCTTATTCTTGCAGCCCTTTATGAGAAGTGGTCTTTACCTCTCTCCGTCATCATGGTTGTACCCTTCGGGCTCTTTGGGGCCATGTTGACCCTGTGGCTGAGGGGGCTCACAAATGATATATATTTCCAGATCAGCCTCCTTGTCCTTATCGGCTTATCCGCTAAGAACGCAATCCTTATCGTAGAATTTGCATCATTAAAACATAAGGAAGGAATGGCTGTCTTTGATGCGGCGATTGAGGCGGCAAGGCTCAGGCTGCGTCCTATACTCATGACATCAATCGCCTTTATCCTGGGGACACTGCCCCTTGCAGTAGCTACAGGCGCAGGCTCCGCAGCCCGCCACTCCATAGGAACAGGCATCGTAGGTGGCATGCTTTCTGCGACCTTTATCGCCGTATTCTTTGTGCCTTTGTTCTTCAGGCTGGTAACAAGGGATAAGAAGATAAAGCCGAAAAAGGAGCTTATCGAAGAGGCATGAAAAACCAACTCCCCTTAATTCTAACCTTCTCCCTCAAAGAGAAGAGGGAAACCAAGGAATTCTCGCAGCAGTGGATGGGGCATTAAAGATGTTAATAAAAGATCCACAACAGTTAGCCAAGATTTATAAGGCATTACGAAAAAATGGAGACGAAAAATGATAAAGAACAGAAAGTTATTTGCTACAATAAGACTGCTTATATTAATAGGCATCGTCTCATCTCAGGCAGTTCATGCAGGCGAAGAAGGCGTCAAGACATATACAATAGATGAAAGCATTAAGATCGCCCTTGAAAACAACTGGACGGTAAAAGGTAAGGAAGAGAAGGTGCTGGAAAGCGAGTATGCGGAGAAGGAGGCAAAGGCTGGTTTTTATCCTGAATTCAGCACGTCCTATAGCTATACCGGGCTGAATAAAGCGCCTACTTCTGGAAATATTGTAGTTGGAGATAAGAATAGTTATGAATGGAAGGCCACAGTAACCCAGCCTATATTTACAGGGTATGCCCTTACAAGCGCCCATGAACTGGCAAAACTGGGGATAGATCAATCGAAGGTTGCAGTTGAACTTGAAAAGCTGGACCTGGCCTTACAGGTAAAAGAGGCTTATTTCAATATACTTAAGGCGGACAAGTCTGTTGGTGTGGCTAAAAGCTCAATTGAGTCACTGGAGTCTCACCTGGCGGTAGAAAATAATTTTTATGATGTCGGCATGATACCTATAAATGACCTTTTAAAGGCAGAGGTTGAGTTGGCCAATTCCAAATATGATTTGGTCAAGGCCCAGAATGAAGCGAGACTTGCAAGGGTGTCTTTTAATTTGCTTTTATCGAGATCAGTGGATGAGCCTTTTGAGATAGAAGACATACTTAAATATATGCCTGAAAGCACTGATTTTGATGTCTACTTGGAAAAGGCATTGAAGGCGAGGCCTGAGATAAAGGCCCTTGATCTGAATGATGCCCAGATAGACCAACTGATTACCCAGACAAAAAGTAAATACTACCCCGAGGCTAACTTTTCCTACAGTTATATAAAGGCAGGCGATACGCCCGCTGTGTCAGGGAGCGATTTCCAGGAGGCAAATTCCTGGCAGGCAACTATAGGGTTGTCTTGGACCTTTTGGGATTGGGATAAGACCAAGAATACGGTCAGACAGAGTGAAAGTCAGAAGAGGCAATTGTACCAGACCAGGAAGACACTAGAAGACAGCATAAGGCTTGAGCTTAAGAGCGCCATTCTTAACCTGAATCAGGCAGAGGAAAAGATACCTACTGCAAAGAAGGCGGTTGAGCAGGCAGAAGAGAACCTGCGGGTAAGCGAGCAGCGTTATAAAGCCCAGGTGACCACATCCACAGAGGTCCTGGATGCCCAGACCCTGTTGTCACAGGCGAGAATGAACTATTACAACGCCCTTTATGATCATAACTTGGCAAGGGCCTCGTTGTTAAGGGCGATTGGAGAATATTAAGAATAACTCAAGGCTCAGTGCGCAAGGCGTAAGGTAAGATTAAGACGGTTGTTGTATAAGTAAAGTTTGTACGAATCTGTAAAAGCAAGCGATACTATATTGGTCATACCGGCGAACGGAAAGCCGGGGTCCAAAACACATTGGAAATACTCGATTCCGGCTGGAGTTTATCCCGCAATTGATGCCGGAACGGAATGATAAAAAATGCTTAACATTCCAATCGAGACTTATATAATTAAGCACTAATAATCGGAGGATAATGGCTCATAATGGAAAAACGAAAATCATATAGCGGTTCTTTTAAAGCAAAGGTCATTACAGATTATATCCTTGGGAAAAAAACGGTGGATGAATTGGCAGAGTACTATCAAGTCCATCCAAATCAAATAAAGAACTGGAAAACACTTCTATTTAAGCGTGCTCATCTCATTTTTGATGATAGAAGGCATAAATAAAAACAATAATCTTAATTGACGACTTTTACACTATATCCACATTCCATTAGGAAAGAAGAGTATGCAGAAAAAAGTACGTAAATATCTTACAACCCTTGTGGTCCTGCTGATAGTAGCGGCTGCAGCGGCATGGTTCATACGTTATTGGATGACGCCCGAGCCCTTGATTTATGTGACCGTGCCGGTCGAAAAACGGGACATTCAGCAAACGGTCTCCTCAACCGGAGTATTGAACGCTTACAAACAGGTGGATGTTGGGGCACAGGTGTCGGGGCAATTGCAGTCCCTGAAGGTCTCCCTCGGCGATGAAGTGAAGAAGGGGCAGCTCCTGGCGGTCATCGACCCCTCCGTCAAGGAAAACGACCTCAAGGACGCCGAATCTCAGCTTAAAAATGTTGAGGCGCAGAAACATTCCAAGTATGTTGAAATTTTCTAATCCATCACTTTGTGTCAGATGAGCAGCCACATGTTTAAATAAATCGGTATTGTCCGGAAATTTGTTGGTGCATTGTCGCTCAACGCTCAAGCGTGTTTTTAATGTATTTCAATTCTTTTTTCCCACTGCCCATAATTGGTATTTTCAGGGAGCCAAACCTCCTGCTATATGGTTATTAAAAAATAATTTAATGCATAAATGTCTTTTCAATTTAAATTGTAGGAGAAATGTAGGAGACGTTTAGGTCCCTAAAATGGGAAAAGATCTTTCGATATAAACCGAAAAACCTTTTAAAATAAATATGGTGGGCGGCACAGGATTTGAACCTGCGACTTCCACCGTGTGAGGATGGCAATCTCCTACTGATAATTCTTGGACCAGTATTGGACTAGGGTAATAAAATTACAAGGATATGATTTTACTTGTAGATTTGGCGGAGAGGGTGGGATTCGAACCCACGTGCCCCGCTCTTCACAGGACAAGTCGATTTCGAGTCGACCCCGTTACGGCCACT
>Ga0153915_10007006_pt1 | contig 10603 bp, 15 predicted proteins | sample Opewatmetagenome_2_FD_107003 | JGI IMG/M metagenome (GOLD analysis project Ga0153915, IMG submission 107003) | Freshwater wetland microbial communities from Ohio, USA - Open water 3 Core 3 Depth 3 metaG | ecosystem: Environmental > Aquatic > Freshwater > Wetlands | place: USA: Ohio, Lake Erie... | reverse complement strand
GGTGGGCGTCATGCGGTGCCACCTGTCGCTGAATGACGGCACGGCGGCAACCCGGCACGACCGTCGTTTCCGGCAGCTCCTCAAGGACGAGCTGGTCGAGGAGCCGTCCGATCGCCTCGCCGAGCTGTACAGGCAGGCGTCCGCACGCGGCTGAGAGCGGCGTGGTGGCCGAAGGACGGACGCGGGTATCAGCTTGCTTTGGCGGCGACGGCCTTCGGCGTCGTGGGCAGCTTCGGCCCGGCCAGGCCCTTGGAGCGGCGCTGCTTTTCGAGGTCGACCTCGGGGAACTCCGTGTGGAGTCCGGCGCAGTAGACGCGTGCCGCCGTGATCTTCTCGGACTTGAGGGTGAGCAAGTACACCTGGCGCAGGACTCGAATCTGGTCATCCGGCGGGATCTTCCAGCTGACCTCGCACTCGAGCATTGCCGAGCGGGCGTTCGCCGTCTCGCTCGTGAACGTCACGACGGAGCCCAAGCCCGGCGTGTACCAGGTTTCGATGACCTTGGCCACGGTGGAGGGGTCGCTGGCCACCCAGTGCCCCGACGGAGTCCAGGCCTGGAAATCGACCTGAGGGGCGAACAGCCTGGCCACCGTTCCGAACTTGCGGGCCTTGATGGCGGCTAGAAGCTGACCAGGTACGGTGTTCGGCATGCGGTTGTCCCTCGGGCTACTCCCGGCCGGGGGTCGTCCGGTATCTCAGGGCGCAGTGTAGCGCAATACGTCGCTTAGACGCGAAGTACCGCCCGATTCGAACCTGATGCAGAGCTCCAAGGACGCCTGCGAAGCTACTTTCCCTTGTTCTGCTTCGGTTTCTTCGCCTCGCGGCCGCCCTTGTCCTTCTTGCCCATGGGACGCCTCCTGAAGCTAACTTGAACCGCTAAGAGAGGAACTGGAGCTTCTTGAACAGCCGCGTCTTCGCCTGTTCCTGGGCGCCAAACGCCGAGGTGCCAGGCGGCTGGGCGGGCCCGCTCAGATTCGCAAGCGCGCGGTTGAGCGCCTCCAGTTGTTCGACGCCCAAGGTCACGGGTCGCCCGTCGAAGTCCCGCTCCCGCAGGACCGGCAGTCCGTCGATGACCGTCCCGTAGTGCGCGTACAGCACCTGATAGGCTTTGCGATGCTCCTCGTCGAGGCGGATTCTCACGCGGCCAGGCGGAAATCGGGTGGGAACGCCCGTGATCGGTGCGATATCCATCCCGGGGAGCTTAGACAATCGGCCACGAACGGGCAACGGCGGACGGGGAGGTGAGGGTGCGGTCCGTGGCCTCGGACGCCGACAATTCCCCTGATGGACAACAGCTGGATCTTGCTCGACGACGCCACGGGCCTGCACGTGGGCTGGTACTTCTGGCTGCGCGTGCTCGACGAAGTGAACCGGGCGGCCCGCTACGGATCACCGTTCGCGCTTCTGCTCCTCGAGGTGGAGGCCCAGCCCGGCTCGCCGTCCCGCATGGTGGAGGAGGCTGAAAGCCAGGTGCCTGCGGCCATCCGGAGCACCGATCTCGGAGGCACGGTGGGCGGAGGCAGAGTGGGTGTCTTGTTGCCGCACCAGGACGTCGGAGCGGCCGAGCGAGCACGCGATCGCATTCTGGTTCGTCTCGAAGAGGCCTCTCCGCGTGGCATCCGTTGGGAAGCGCGCCTCCTGCATTATCCGGGTGATGGCGCCGAGATCTCGAATCTGCTGACGAGCGGCTGGTCCGATCGCCGGTCGACCGATGACGCGAAGAGCGCCGAGCGGCTCGCCTGAACGAGGGCTGAGGCGGTTAGCCGCGGGGGTGGGTCCGTGCCCGAGGACTGGAAAGCACGCATCTTGCACGCTCGGCAGAGCTACGATCTGCGCCGCGGCGCGATCGGGGTTCGGACGCCGCTCGCAAGGTCGTTCCGCCGCATGATGCAGACCGCCATCGAGCCGGCGTTTCGCGAGGTGGCCGAATTCGCGGCGGCCCAGGGCGTCAACTGTAGCGTCGAATGCGAGCTGGGCGGCGTGCAGCCGCGTGCGATGTTCTGCATCCGCCCGTCCGGCAGGTCGATCCGGTACGAACTCGATGCCGACGGCATGGCTGTTCGCGAAATCGAGGGCGTCTACCACCGGCCGCTCGGTCAGCGTAAGGTCTGGGTCGACCTGAAGGATCTGCAACGGGAGCTGACGTCGGGCTACGCGCGCGCGTCGGCGGCAGCCATCGTGCAGGACCATTTCCGGTCTTCGGCCCGCGCGAACAGCCACCAGGCGCAATAGGCGTCGAGCCACGCCGTTTGCTCGCCGCGCGTTTTACGCCGCGCGGAGGCTGCTTCCGTTTGCGGGGGCGTTCGCCGCGAATTCGACCGCCTCGTCGAGCACGGATGGCGAGGGCACGAAGGCAGCGCCTTCGTAGGCGGCGCGGTCGCGGAGGTAGCCGCACGCGGCGGCCGCCGTGGTCCGGGTGCAGCGGTCGCTGCGTTGCAGGCGCGAAGCGATGTCCCCGATCAGCGACTCCGGGAACGCCGGCATCGGGAGCCGCCGCGCGAGGAAGCGCGACATCAGATGATCCCCGAGCGAACCGGCGTGGACCGCGTAGGCGACGGCGTGGCGGACCGGCTCGGGCAGCGCCAACGGCGCCACGCCGATCAGCGCCGTTGCGGCGCGCCAGGGCAATTCAATTCGCTCGCCGCTCCGGAGCAGCACGACTCCGACGCCGTGCCCTCCGGGTATGAGCCAGAATTGCGCCAGATCGTTGAGCGAGGCCGGACTGATGCCGGCGTCGATGATGCAGAGCAGGCCGCCGATCGCGGCCAGCGCGGGCGGAGCGACGTAGAACCGCGCGTCCTCGTCGTACGCGGGTACGACGTCAGATGGCAGCACGCCGCCCGTCAGCGTGATCGCCGGCCGCGCCACCGTCGCCCACTGCGTGGCGTCGCGGCTCGATCTGAACACGTCGATCCCCTCGTCGTCCTGCTGTCGGTCATCGACCGGGCGGTGGCGCCGGGGGTCGAACAGTCGAATCACGGCACCTGCCGCGAACAGCGCGTACGGCAGTGTCACTGTGCCGGACAACGCGCGACCCAATGCGGCGGCGACTTCGGGTTGCTCGTCCGCGGCAACGCCGTCGATGGCGACGGTCGCGCCGGCGCTGATCGCCTGCCCGATCGCATCGGCCGTCCCCGTTTCGAACGCAAGTGCCTGCAGTTCCTAGCGGAACGCATCCGCGGACGCTTCAAGGTGCGCGGCAGCGCCGGTGCGGCGGCTGAAGTCATCGAGCGAGACCGGCAAGGGCCCGGCGTACCATGTGCGCTGCCGCGCCACGGCGACACGCGCCACTCCCGCGTCGGTAAGGCGGAGCCGCCCGAGGCGATCGAAGTTGGCCTGCCCCGCGTCGAGTTGGACGAGCCCGGCACTCCGGAGACCATCGAGAAGCTCCAGGGCGATGGCGTCCTGCACGCGAAGGGAGCGCGCAACCTCGACCGAGGTGAGCGCCCCCTGGTACGACAGCGTCCGGATCACGTGCTCGACCACAAAGGTCGGCGGCAAGCGGAGATCGGCGACGGTCGCCGGCGGTGACCACGCTTCGGTTGAACTTCTGTCCATCATCATGATCGTCGGCATCCAGCGTCGTCATCGGATGGGACGACGGCGATTCTCAATGGTTAAGGCGCGACACCTCGGGGGAACGCCTAATGACCAGCATCCGTACCGGTCCACGATACTCTGACGATGAGCCAACCAGCGGTTCGATTCGTGGGCCCGCGGCGACCGCGCGTTGTCATTCTCGGTGGTCTTCGCGACGCGCTCGGCATCTCGGACGATGGGTTCCGCCGCGCCCTCGCTGCCGTCGCGGACGTCGAACATCTCGATACCGCCCGTCCCATCCGCGACGGATTTCGCCTGTTTCGCAACGCCGCCGGGTTGATCCGCTCGGATGCGTTCGAGTTGGTGCACGTGCTCGATCCTCGCCTGGCGCCGATCGGCGCGCTGCTGCGCCGCCGATGCGGGGCGCCAGCGACGCTGACCCTGATCCCGGAACTGCACCATGGCCGCAGCCCGTGGGCCGTGCTGATGCGGCGTTCGTTCCGTGCGTTCGACGAGGCGTTCGTAGACGAACATGTCATGACCGATGTTGCTGGTTGCCGCGCGCTCGGTGTGCCGCTGTATCCGATGCCGGCGGCCGCGGGCGAGCTGCCGTTTCCTTCGCCTCGGGATGTCGGGCGTGTGGCGAGAGCATTGCGCGGTCCGTCCGCCGGGCGGCCGATTGTGGCCGTGCCGTGGCTCGGGACGGGAAACGATGTTCGCTGGTTCCGGGACATCGTGATGCCCCGCCTGCGGACGCGGCCCGTGTGCGTGCTCTTCGGGGTCTCAAGCCGCCGCGAGTTGCGGCTGATGCTGCAGGCGTCGGGGATGGAGGCGGACGTGCGGGCGGTAGTCGGCCCCGTGACGGCGAGCCTGATCGCGGCCCTCGGGCGCATGGTTGACGCGTTCGCCGTTCCGGCGACGTCGCGGCCGGCCGAGCCCGGCGCCGCCGAATTGATGAGGGCGCTCACGGTGAGCGGCGTGCCCGTCGTCACGGACGCCACGGCATTCGACTGCGTGCCCGCGCACGAGACCAGCGGCCTGATGATCGACACGGGCGACGAGCGCGGATTCATCGCAGCGATCGACAACGTGCTGGCGTTGCCGGCGATTCAGCGGCACTTCATGGGCGAGGACATCGCCCGCTCCGCGCTGCGGGAGTGGCCGTGGCGGCCCGTCGCGGAGGCGTACGCCGAGCGTTTCGGCGCCCTGGTCGGACGGCCCGTGGTTCCTGCTGCGCTCCGGGCAGCCTGAAGCGGGCGATCGATGCCCGTCCCCGGTGCCGAAGGGCTTCGAAGGCGCGCATCATCGGGCGGCGGATTGCGTTCGTGCGAGAGAACAAGAAAGAGCGGCGATGGCCGCTCTTCATATGGCTGGTAGCAGCGGTTGGATTCGAACCAACGACCTACCGATTATGAGCCGGTTGCTCTAACCCCTGAGCTACGCTGCCGTGGTGCGGCGCAACGGCGAACACGAAAGAATGGCGCGCTTGGCGGGACTCGAACCCACGGCCTCTACCTCCGCAGGGTAGCGCTCTATCCACTGAGCTACAAGCGCATGCGACGCTCCGCGATACATGGTGCCGAGGGCGGGATTTGAACCCGCACGCCCTTGCGGACACTACGCCCTGAACGTAGCGCGTCTGCCGTTCCGCCACCTCGGCGCGTGCCTCGCGAGCGGCTTCGGGATTGTAGCAAGGCGACCTCACGCCTACAAGCGCGCGTGAGAGGCGAGCGGGCCGCGGAGCAGGATGGTGGGCGGTACAGGACTCGAACCTGTGACCTCTTCCGTGTGAAGGAAGCGCTCTACCAGCTGAGCCAACCGCCCCGGAGAATCGCCGCATTCTAGCAATGGACCTTCAGGCCATCAAGCGGGTGTTGCTTGCCGCGGCGCGGAGCAGCCGCCTACACTGGCAACGATGATGCAGCGCCCCGCTCTCGTTGCACTCACGCTCGTTCTGCTGCCGGCTCTCGCCGTGACGGCGTGCCGCAGTAGCTCCAACGCTGATACGACGCCCACCCCTGCGGTGAGCCCGATTCCCGCCGCGGCGGCCAGCCCGTCTGCGACACCGCTGGCCATCACTGCAACGCCCACGAGCGCCATTCGCTCGATCGACCTCAAGAGCACTGCGTCCGTGAAGAAGTTGCTCGGCGACACCGGCGGCCAATTCCTGCAGGTCGAGGTCATCTACGCCGACCTCACCGGTGCGGGCGCGGAGGATGCGGTCGTGCCGATCTCGTCGGGCGGCACGCTGGGCGACCTCGCGTTCGTCGTGCTGGCGATGTCGGGCAGCGAGACGAAGGTGCTGTTGAGCGAATTCCCTCAGAACGGCCACGGACTCGCGGTCGCGGTCGTCGCCGGGAAGCTCCTCATGACGGAGGCGCTGCCGGGTCCGGACGATCCCGAGTGCTGCCCGAGCGAGCTTCGCAAGACGACGTACGCGTGGAACGGCACGGCCCTCGCCGTCGAGTCGGTGAATACGGTGCCGAATCCATCGGCCGGCGGCAAAGGCACGCCGTCCAACCAGACGGCGAGCCCGTGATCGTCCGCGCGGTTCCGGCCGCCGATCGATCTGACATCTTTCCAACGAACGCAAAGTACGTACAAGATGTACACGGTTTAGGGTTGACTGCGAGCTTCCGCCAGCGATACCGTCAACTCGCCTCTCGAGTACGGCGAGCCGAGAACGACTTCGCGAGGGCGGGGGAGGGCACGTGGCAGGACGCCCGTGCCCTCCTCACAATTCTCCGGCCAGTTTCGATGTTTGCCCGAGAGCGCCGACCCGCGGACGTGGGCCACGTGACGAGCCGGGCCACCCTATGACGACGCCCGCCGGCGACGACGGCGGAATCGCGGGCGGCGATGAGACGGTGCTCCGCCTGAGCGGAGACCTGCAGTTCCGCGCGACGACACCGTCCGGATTCGAAGTCAAAATCGACTCGCTGGCCAACGCCGGAGGCATCCTCGCCGCGCCGACGCCGATGGAGCTTCAACTCGTCGCGCTCGGCGGCTGCACGGCGATGGATGTCGTCTCGATCCTCAGGAAGATGCGGCAGGACGTCGCCGATTACCAGGTGCGGCTGACGAACGCGCGAGCCGCGGAGCACCCGAAGGTCTACACGGAGATTCAGCTGCTTCACGTCGTCCGCGGACGCGGCGTATCGGAAGCAAACGTGCGGCGCGCCATCGAGCTCGCGATGACGCGCTACTGCCCCATATTCGCCATGCTCCATCCGACGGTCGCCATCACCGAGCGGTACGAGATCGTCGATGACTCGGCCGGCACGACCGTGTCCGGCGAGGTGATTTTGCCCCCTGTTTGAGGCACCATCCGGCCATTGCCGAACTGGCAGGTGGTCAGCATGCGAGATGGCAACTCGTCGCATGACCGGGTGCAATTGCCGTTGGCTGTGACGGTGGCGAACGGGGGCGGCCCTGCCGATACTCCCGAGGGCATTCCCGTATGTATCGCATCGACATCGTGTCTCAGCTCGAGGCGGAGCACCTCGTTCAGCTTCCCGCGCTGATCGATGCGGCGACGCTGGCCGACAGCCACGAGCCGCTCGGCGAGCACAAGTTCCTCCGCCTCCAGCGGGGCGACGACCTGGCCGCAGCGGTCCTGGCCTTCGACCGGGGCCAGTTGGCTGGATATGCGCATACCGTGACCTACGGTGATGCGGACAAGCGGCGGGCGTCATGCGAGTTCGTCGTGCATCCCGAATGCCGGCAACGGGGCATCGGCCGTCTCCTGCTCTCGCACGCGATCATGCACGCTCAGAGCCAGCACGCGCGCCGCCTCGATCTGTGGGCCTACAACGACGGTGTGCCGAGTGCGCGCATTGCGGACCAGCTCGGCTTCAGCCCGGTGCGCCGGCTTCTCCACCTGCACCGGCACGTTCGCGGCGTGCCTGTGATGCAGGCGGTGATGGATGGCGTGCTCCGGGCATTCCGGCCAGGGGCCGACGATGCCGAATGGCTCGCGCTCAACAACCGCATCTTCGCCGGCCATCCGGAAAACGGCGCGTGGACGCTCGATGACCTGCACGCACGCATGATGCAGGCGTGGTTCGATCCTGCCGACGTGCTGATGCTCGAGGTGGACGGTGTCGTGGCCGGCTTCTGCTGGTTGAAGGTCGAAGATCGGCGCGGCGACGGACGGGTTGGCGAGATCTATGTGATCGGCGCGGCGCCGGAGGTGCGAGGGCGCGGCTTCGGGCGATACTTGCTGGCTGCGGGGCTTCGGCACCTCGTGAGCCGCTGCGCGGACGTTGCGGCGATCTACGTGGATGACTCGAACGCAGCTGCCGTGGCACTGTACGAGTCCACCGGCTTCCACCATCACCACGTCGACGTTTGCTACTCGCGGGGCCTGCGCTCAGCAGCGCGGGCGGAGGCGGCTGAGGCCGCGGCATAGCCGTCGCCGCCTATCTCTCGCGGCGTCGCATCGTCTACGATGCCATGGTTGGCGAGGCGATGCGCAGGAGAGCGCGGTGGCCACGATCAATGAGGGCGACCGGGCGCCGTCCTTCGACCTGGAGAACGACCGCGGCGAGCGCGTGCGTCTCGACGATCTGCGCGGACGGTGGGTCGTGCTCTACTGGTATCCGAAGGACGACACGCCCGGTTGTACCACCGAGGCATGCGAGATCCGCGACAGCTGGCCGTTCATTTCGAGCGAGGCGGAGCTCTTCGGCGTCTCGCCGGACACGGCGAAGTCGCACGGCAAGTTCCGCGACAAGTTCGGCCTGCCGTTCCCGCTGCTCGCAGATGTGGGGCACGTCGTAGCGGAGCGTTACGGCGTGTGGGTGTTGAAGAAATTCATGGGCCGCGAGTACATGGGCGTCGAACGAACGACGTTCATCATCTCGCCCGCTGGATCGGTGGCACGGGTGTTCCGGAAGGTCAAGCCCGCCGGACACGCGATGGAGATCCTGGGGGCGTTGCGCGAGTTGAAGGCGTAGCCGCGACCGGCGCGAGTTCGAGGAGTATCGCCATGCCACAGGGAAAATGCGCGTTTTGCGGGACGTTCGTGACGGGCGGCGGGACGGCCATAGGCAAGCACTCGGTCGCGTGCACGGCGTGCACGCCGCTCGCGCTCAAGTGGCTCGGAAAGCACGGCGAGAAGCAGCCCGAGCCCACGGCGGCGTCCACCGACAAGGGCTAACCGTCGGCGTTAGGTGCCGTGCCCCGCGCCCTTGGCGATCTCGCTGCGCCGTGTTTGCGCGGCCTGTCGCGCGACCGTCCGGACCGTCCAGAACAGCCAGAACGCCATCCACCCCGCGAGCACCATTCCGCCGACAGAGATCCGCGTTGAGTCGACGATCGGCTCGATGCGCACGTCGGCCGAACTGATGTCGATAATCGCGACCGGGGTCGACGACCCGCCGCCGCCGCCACCACCGGCTTCGCCCTCTTCTCGGCCTCCGGTGCCGTCCTCGAAGTTGTGCTTGCTCTTCCCGGTGCCTCGGCCGAAGCCCGCGCCGTAGCCGAACGCCACGCGGGCGACCGGGATGATCGTGTGGCCGTCGCGCTCGACCGGCGCGCCGAAGCAGGCGCTGGCGCCCGACTCCTCTGGGATTGTGCTGAGGCGGTGGATCATCTCGTCGATCGGCGTGTCCATCATGTGCTCCTTTTCGGCCTTAACGTACGTGCGATGGCCCGGGCGACGATCGGCGCGGCGAGCGCCATCACGACCATCCCCGCGTTCACCGGAGGCGGCATGCGAAAGCGGTGCTCCTGCCCCGCCTCCGTCACGACGATTTCGACGGGCTCGTGGCGCTCCGCGTGTGCATCGACGCCCGCGGCCTTCAGGTCGAAGCCGCGCATCCGCACGAGCCCGTCGACCGTGCGATGCGGCGTACGGATGAGGGTGACGGTGCGTGTCTCGTTGAGGAGGCGCATGGTCGTTAGTCCGTTCGGTAGGGCGTGCTTCGTGGGGTCATATTGCGCCCGGAGCGCGGCTGTCGGCAACCCCCCGGTTGCTGCGGATTCGGTAACCGACGAGATCCTGATGTGAGGGTCTCGCGTCAAGGGTGGCCGATCGTTGACCAACATGCCTATACTCCGGCATGCCGATTCAAGGACAGTACGAGCCCAGCCCGTGGAAGGTCGCCGCCGACCAGGTCCGCCTGTATGAGGCGACCGGCGGCGTTGAGGGCGGGACGCTGCAGGGCAGGCCCGTCGTGATCCTCACGACAAAGGGGCGCCGCAGCGGCAACGTGCGTAAGACGCCGTTGATGCGAGTTGAGCACGAGGGATCGTACGCGGTCGTCGCGTCGATGGGCGGCGCTCCGAAGCACCCGGTGTGGTACCTCAACGCCGCCGCCCACCCCGACGTCACGCTGCAGGACGGGCCGAAGGTCCACGAGATGCGCGCCCGCGAGGTCCATGGCGACGAGAAGGCGCTCTGGTGGGCACGTGCGCTCGAGACGTGGCCGGCCTACGCCGATTATCAGAAGAAGACTGGCCGGATCATCCCCGTTCTCGTGCTCGAACCGGAGCGCTGACGTTCGCGAGTCAACACGACATGCACGATCGCGCACGAACCGCGCCCGTCGCTGTGTGGCGCATGCCTGACGTGAAACGATCTGGCGAAGGAAGCGCGCGATGGTGAAGTTGATCTACTGCATCTCGAAGAAGCCGGAACTGAGCGTCGAGGACTTCCAGCGGTACTGGCGCGAGACGCACGCGCCGATCGCCGCGGCGATCCCGGGGCTGCGGCGCTACGTGCAGAGCCACGTCGTGCCGGAGTTGTACACGCGGCAGGCGCCTCCGTTCGACGGCGCAGCCGAGCTGTGGTTCGACGATCTCGACGCGATGCGCGCGGCGATGCGGTCACCAGAGGTGCAGGCGGCGCTGGAGGACGAGCAGAACTTCATCGACCACAGCCGTGTCGCGTCGTTCGTGACGATGGAGCACGCCGTCGTGGGCACCTCGTCGCGATGGTCAGTGACCCGCCGCGACGAGTTGGACGCACGCGCGCCGCTGACCGGGACGGCTTCTTCGAAAGAAGACCTGCCTGGTGCGTCAGCGGCAGAGCTGACGCAGCGCTTCGCTGACGGCAAGG
>Ga0153915_10007005_pt1 | contig 10603 bp, 5 predicted proteins | sample Opewatmetagenome_2_FD_107003 | JGI IMG/M metagenome (GOLD analysis project Ga0153915, IMG submission 107003) | Freshwater wetland microbial communities from Ohio, USA - Open water 3 Core 3 Depth 3 metaG | ecosystem: Environmental > Aquatic > Freshwater > Wetlands | place: USA: Ohio, Lake Erie... | reverse complement strand
CTTCAGGGCTTGACGTCGAGACAGACAGCCTTACCTCCGGTTTGCACCGGAGGTTATTCACATTCAGTCATTCTCATGACTGCTTTGTTAAGTCCCTGACAGGGCTTTCAAGCTTAACGATCCTGCCAGCCGGCCGGCGGTTCAGTATTCCCGCCAGGTATCAGAATGGTACAGAATTAATTAACACCGATCCAATAACCTTAATTTGACAGCAGAGATTTAATTAATTGTTCGACCAGGATAATTTAAGGATTTAAAACCTGCGGTTTTAAAGTCCAATATCCCCGGTTACATCCGGGGTAAGATAAGTACATATTTTATCAACCCCGGAGTGGGTTGAAGTTGTTAATATGAGATAGTTTTCTTAAATTTAATCCCGTGCTAAAAGTGGGAAAATATGTCAACCTATACTCAGTTCTTATATCAGCTAATTTTTGGCAGCAAAAACCATCTGCCATTTATTTCATCTAAAAACCAGGATATCTTGTTCGGGTATATTGCCGGAATTCTGAAAAAGAAATCCTGTCACTCCTATATTGTGGGAGGAGCAATTAATCATATACATATTATTACACACATTCATCCCGTAATTGGTCCTGCATATCTTATAAAAGAAATAAAAGGAGCTAGTCATGCACTGATATTGAGAGAAAGATGGTTATTTAATAGTTTTCCGGGATGGCAGGTTGGATACAGTGGATTTACGTATCACATTTCAAGTAAGAATTCATTGATTAATTATGTAAAGAATCAGGAAGAACATCATAAAACGATCTCTTACAAAGATGAATTGATTGAATTGCTAAATGAAAATGATGTAGACTTTAAAGAAGAGTATTTGTTTATCTGATTCTCTTCAACACCTCTGGTGTTGATATCAATGATCGCCATCTTACCATGGATGTAACCATGGATATTGGACTTCCAGCCTTCCAGGCTGGCTGCCTTGCACACCAAGGCTTGTCCAATAGCTCAATGATTCCCTTCCTTTTGAGAATTTAAAACTCAGCTCACTTTGTTATAGATTGTAGCATTACAGATAGACTCAGACCTCCGGCCCAATCGCCTGCTTGTTGCCTGATATTTCCTGAATCTGAAGATGTTAATTTGTAAGTTTATAACTTTTTAACATCTTCTGTAATTATTATTAAATATTTTATTCATATTTGCATCAATTTGAAAGGCATTTTTGTACATTTGCAAATATTTATTAATCGTGAAATCAGGTAAGAATATTTTTTTTATGTATTTGGTCATCAGGTTAACCGGGATTGACTGAGAATGGTGTTTTCACTGGATTAGGGATAGCCGTTCTCCGAACATACAGAGAACGGTTTTTTTTGTAAAAAGATCGCATTCAAATATATTGAACAAAATGAAGACATACCGTCCCGACAAAGAGGGACTTTACAGGCAGGAATTTGAACACGGGAGTTGCGGAATCGGTTTTGTCGCCCATCTGAAAGGGAAAAAATCACATTCAATAATCAGCAAAGGGCTCGATATATTGAAAAATATGACCCACAGGGGAGCTGAAGGAGCTGACAGCAAGACCGGTGACGGTGCTGGTGTGATGATACAGGTGCCAAGGGATTTTTATCTTATTCAGGGATACTCACTGCCTCCCGAGGGTCAGTTCGGAACCGGACTTGTGTTTTTGCCAAGAGACCTGAATGACGCAGAAAAGTGCACAGAAATCTTTTTGAGGATCATCGGGGAAGAGGGCGTAGATATTATCGGATTCCGTGATGTGCCCCGAAACAATTCAACCATCGGAGAGATTGCACGTTCCGTTGAACCTGACATAAGGCAGATACTGCTAAGTGCAGATATAAGCCAGGATGATCTTGAACGGAAATTATATATTATAAGAAAAAGAACTGAAAAGGCAATTCGCAATTCTGAAATCAGGCAGAAGCACTTCTTTTATATTCCCAGCCTTTCAACAAAAGTGCTGGTATATAAAGGAATGTTGACATCAATCCAGCTTGAAGAATACTTTTCTGATCTGAAAGATGAAAGATTGCAAAGTGCTATTGCCCTGGTTCATTCAAGATTCAGCACCAACACCTTTCCGAGCTGGGATCTGGCCCAGCCTTTCAGGGTCCTTGGCCATAACGGAGAGATAAATACCATAAAAGGCAACAGGTTCTGGATGGAGGCAAGGGAATCAATCCTGAAATCCGATAAGCTTGGCGATCTTGAAAGAATATATCCGATTATTGAACCTGAAAAAAGCGATTCTGCATCACTTGACAACGTGCTTGAATTCCTTTTGATGAGTGGAAAATCGCTTCCGTTTGCTATGTCAATTCTTATTCCCGAATCAATAAATTTAAAAAATCCAATATCTCCCGAGCTCAGGGATTTTTATCATTATCATTCAACTTTTATGGAGCCCTGGGACGGACCAGCCTCCCTGATATTTTCCGATGGAAGATATATAGGAGGCATGCTTGACCGGAATGGATTGCGGCCTTCGAGGTATGTTATTACTAACAACGATCTGATTGTTATGGGATCAGAAACCGGTGTACAGTTATTTGCTCCGGATGAGATAAGAGAAAAGGGAAGGCTGAAGCCGGGTAAAATGCTGCTGGTTGATACTGTGGATGGCAAGGTCCTGTATGACCAGGAATTAAAAACAAAGCTGGCTAATGATTTCCCATACGGTAAATGGATAGGAAAGAATATGGTCAAACTGGAGGAGATCGAAACGGGGCAGATAGTTTCACCTGATCTTGGTAAACTGCATCAGAAATATATAACCACTTTCAATTATTCCTTTGAAGATATTGAAAGGATCATCAGGGAGATGGCCGCAACCGGAAAAGAGCCAATCGGCTCAATGGGAAATGATGTTCCGGTTGCTGTGCTTTCGGTAAAACCTTATCGTCTTTTCAATTACTTTAAGCAAATGTTCGCACAGGTAACAAATCCTCCTATCGATCCCATAAGGGAGGAGCTTGTCATGACCCTGTCAGGCTATCTGGGCTCTCTTCAGCAGAATCTGCTTGACGAATCTCCCGATCATGTTAAAATGGTAAGATTCAGGAATCCTGTAATATCCAATACTTATTTCGAAATAGTCAGGAACCTGCGGTACAAAGGATTCTCAGCAGCTACTCTTCCCTTGCATTTTGATGTCCGGGAAGGAGCTGAGGGCCTGAAAGCAGCGGTTGATCAACTTTGCTCAGATGCAGAAAAAGCAGTTGATGAAGGTAAAAACTATATTGTACTTTCCGATCGCGGAATTGATGAAAACAAAGCACCTGTCCCTTCTCTCCTTGCAGTTTCTGCAGTTCATCATCATCTTATCGAAAAGCGCAAGAGAATGCAGATCGATATTGTTGTTGAATCGGCAGAACCACGCGAGGTTATGCATTTTGCGCTTTTATTCGGGTATGGAGCCAGTATCATAAATCCTTATATGAGCTTCGCAATCATCGATAAGCTGGTCAGGGATAAGGCTATTCAGCTTGACTACCAGAAAGCGGAAGAGAATTATGTGAATTCCATAAATAAAGGAATACTGAAGATCATGTCCAAGATGGGTATCAGTACCCTGAGGAGTTATCGTTCATCGCAGATATTTGAAGCTGTCGGCATTCATCCGGATGTAATCAACAAATATTTTGCGGGAACAATATCAAGGATCGGCGGAATCGGTATCGATGAGATAACTGAGGAAGTATTGATCCCCCACAGAAAAGCCTTTGAAGAGGAACCTCAATCTGAAATTCTTACGGAGGGTGTTTATGCCTTCAGAAAACATGGGGAAAAGCATGCCTGGAATCCTGAGACAATTTCCCTGCTGCAGTGGAGTACAAGGACCGGGGACAGGGAAAAATTCAGGGAATATTCCCGGCAGGCTGACAGCGACACAGTTTCTCCCATGTTTATAAGAGGACTGCTAAGGTTCAGAAAGAATCCGATCCCCGTCGATGAGGTGGAATCATCTGATAAAATAATGAAACGATTCGTAACAGGAGCGATGTCATATGGCTCGATCAGCCGTGAAGCGCATGAGACCATTGCAATTGCCATGAACCGTATCGGCGGCCGGAGCAACACCGGCGAGGGAGGTGAGGATCCGGAACGCTTCAAGCCGCTGCCAAATGGTGATTCTGTCAGAAGTGCTATAAAACAGGTGGCCAGCGGACGTTTCGGTGTGACAACAGAATACCTTGTCAATGCCGACGAGATACAAATCAAAATTGCACAGGGAGCAAAGCCCGGAGAAGGAGGCCAGCTTCCAGGTCATAAAATTGACAAGATCATTGCCAGAACGAGATATTCAATACCAGGAATTACATTGATATCACCGCCTCCGCATCACGACATTTATTCGATTGAAGATCTTGCACAGCTTATTTTCGATCTTAAAAATGTAAATCCTGAGGCAAGGATCAGCGTGAAGCTTGTCTCTGCCAGCGGAGTTGGTACAATCGCGGCAGGTGTGACAAAAGCCGGGGCTGATCTTATAACTATCAGTGGCTATGAAGGCGGAACAGGTGCAAGTCCTTCATCCTCAATCAAACATGCCGGTATTCCTCTGGAAATTGGTCTGGCAGAAACTCAGCAGACCCTTGTAATGAATAACCTTAGAAAAAGGGTAATTCTTCAAGCCGATGGCCAGCTAAAAACAGCCAGGGATATCGTTATTGCAGCGCTACTGGGAGCAGAGGAATATGGTTTTTCAACCAGTGCACTTATTGTTCTTGGATGTGTAATGATGCGCAAATGTCATCTGAATACCTGTCCCGTTGGAGTAGCAACCCAGAATCCGGAATTAAGAAAAAGGTTCCATGGAAAAGCAGATAATCTCGTTACTTTTTTCAGGTTCCTCGCAGATGGTGTCAGGGAACTACTGGCCGAAATGGGATTCAGGAGCATGGATGAGATAATCGGCCGACTTGACTTGCTGGAACACAATCCGGAAGTGAATCACTGGAAAACAAAAAATCTTGATTTGTCAGAGATGCTCAGGCTTCCTGCCGAAGCTGCAAAAAACGATATGCATTGCATCGAAAGACAGCAGGACAAGCTTTCCAGCGTACTTGACCTTGATCTTATTAATGAAGCCGGCAAAGCGATTGCAGAAAAAAAACCTGTGTTGATTGAACGTTGTATAAAGAATACAGACAGAACAACCGGTGCCATGCTTTCAGGCCGGATCGCAAAATTGTATGGATCTGCAGGACTTCCCGACGGAACAATCAAATGCAAATTTAAAGGCTCGGCCGGCCAGAGTTTTGGAGCTTTTCTTGTTCACGGGATTGAGCTTTATCTTGAGGGAGATTCAAACGATTATCTTGGAAAAGGCTTATCCGGCGGAAGAATTATAGTAGTACCTCCTGCCGGTTCTACATTTGATTCCGATAAGAATATAATTATCGGGAATACAGTTCTTTACGGTGCGACAAGCGGTGAAAGTTACATTTCCGGAGTTGCGGGTGAAAGGTTTGGCGTCCGTAACAGCGGAGCCATCGCAGTAGTCGAAGGAGTGGGCAACCACTGCTGCGAATATATGACAGGAGGCCGGGTAGTTGTCCTGGGTTCAACGGGAAGCAACTTTGCGGCAGGAATGAGCGGTGGAGTAGCCTATGTGCTCAATGACAAAGGCAACTTTGATTATTACTGCAATATGGGAATGGTCGAGCTGTCGCTTGTTGAGGATCTCAGTGATATTGACGAGCTTAAAGATCTGGTAACGAAGCATTATAATTACACGGACAGTAAAAAAGCCAAAATGATCCTTGATGATTTTAATAAGTTCCTTCCAATATTTATCAAAGTGATCCCTTATGATTATAAGAAAGTGCTTCAGGAGCAAAAGCTGGAAGAATTAAAAAGAAAGATCGCAAATGTGGAGATAGATATTGAAATTAACGCCACATAATTGAATTCTAAAACAATCAGGCATTAAAGATGGGTGATATAACAGGATTTTTAAAGGTTAAAAGGAAAGAAGCAGGCAACAGGCTGATAAATGAAAGAATCTGCGATCACAGCGAGGTGGAGCAGGTTCTTAATAGTGAGGACAGGATGCTTCAGGCTTCCAGGTGCATGGATTGCGGTATTCCTTTTTGCCATTGGAGCTGTCCCGTGGATAACCTTATCCCGGAATGGAACGACCTGCTGTTTAAAGGAGAATGGAAAGCCGCATATGAGAGATTGAACGCAACCAATAACTTCCCTGAGTTTACCGGCAGGATATGTCCCGCTTCCTGCGAGCATGCCTGTGTACTTAATATAGGACAGGAACCAGTAACTATCCGTGAAAATGAGGTAGCGATTGTTGAAAGAGCTTTTTCGGAGGGATATATTAGACCAGTTCTTCCAACCAGTAGGTCAGGTAAAAACGTTGCTATAGTCGGAAGTGGTCCGGCCGGGCTTGCTGCTGCAGATCTGTTAAACAAAGCCGGTCATTCTGTCACTCTTTTCGAAAAAGATGAAAAACCAGGCGGTCTGCTGAGGCTCGGGATTCCCGACTTCAAGCTCAGCAAGGCGATAATCGACAGACGTGTCAACCTCCTGGTCAAAGAGGGTTTAATGATCAGAACCAACACTCAGGTTGGTCGGGATATCCCTGCCAAAGAACTTGTCAGTCAGTTTGATGCGGTTTGCATTGCTATTGGGTCAGGTCACCCGCGTGATCTGGAAATTGAAGGCCGCCAGCTTAACGGTATACACTTCGCAATGGAATTCCTGAGCAACCAGAACAGGATAAATTCCGGTTTTATTCGTTCTGATGGCAATAAAATAAGTGCGGAAAATAAAAAGGTCCTGGTAATCGGTGGTGGTGATACCGGATCGGATTGCGTTGGAACTGCGATACGACAGAAAGCTTCAAGTGTTACCCAGATTGAGATCTTGCCAAGACCACCTCTGGAAAGGACACCTGATAACCCATGGCCATATTTCGGGAAAGTCCTTAAAACCACAACCTCACATGAGGAAGGCTGCGAAAGAATATGGAGCCAATCAACACTGCGGTTTAATGGCGAAGACAACTATGTAAAATGGGTTGAAGTTGAGGATGTTATATGGGAATCAACTGATGGTAAATACTCATTTAAACCTGTCCCCGGTACGCGAAGGATGATTGAGGCCGATTTTATAATTCTTGCGCTTGGATTCGTTCACCCGGTTCTGGATGGTTTATTATCAGAACTTGAAGCAGAACTTGATGGCAGGAAGAACATAAAAGTGGATGGATCTCAAATGACAAGCATTCAAAAGGTTTTTGCTGCAGGTGATTCCGTTAGCGGTGCAAGCCTTGTTGTGAATGCGATTGCATCCGGAAGAAAGGCAGCAAAAGAAATTGACAGGTTCCTTAGACACTCTTAAGATCCTCTCAGTTTTTACCCCTAAACCCCCTGACGCTTCGGTCAGGGCAGGCCTAAAGGGGGCTTATATATTATTTTAGTTCTGTTCCTCCCCTGCAGACCGGCTCCTTCGCTAAATTTGCCCACTGGGCAAATTTTTAACGCTCGGCCCCCTTCTGGGGGGAAGGGGGGCAGGACCTCCACAGAGGAGGCACGGAGTTACACAGAGGTTAAGAAGTTTAAAAATTAATTATCCGCCAAAGCTCTCATACCTTTTACTGTATCAATAAGCCTTACGAACTCAGAACGGTAGCCTTCTTCATCATCACCCCTTGCCGATCTGGCCAGCTTTCCGGCCTGATCAAGAGTTGATCCTCCCTTGAATTCAGAGTTCCTGAGGATCATTCCAAATTCCGATACGGCAGCTGCAAACCTCATATTTTCAGATGCATCCTCAAAATCGTTAACGTAATCCCTGACCGGCTTTTCAAACAGTTTGCTTGTCACCCCGTCAGGCTTCTTGTAGCGTATTTTAATTGTCAGGTACTCATCCTGATAGTCGTTTTCTGCCAGTGTCGCATTTCTTTTTGATCCCTGGTACTTAAGCGGATCGACTGAAGGAATTCTTTCATCCGAGCCGGCAGGCACAAGTTCATAAAGTGCCGTCACATTATGACCTGATCCCATTTCCCCGGCATCCTTCCGGTCATCATTAAAATCTTCATCATTCAAAAGCCTGTTCTCATATCCTATAAGCCTGTAAGACTGAACTTTTGATGGATTAAATTCGATCTGGAATTTTACATCTTTTGCAATAGTGAAAAGAGTTCCTCCGAATTCCCTCACCAATACCCTTCTTGCTTCCTGAAGGTTATCAATGTAAGAGTAGTTCCCGTTCCCCTTGTCTGCTATAATTTCCATCTTGTCATCCTTGATATTTCCCATACCGAACCCAAGCACCGTCATGAAAATTCCCCGGTCACGGTTTTCCTCCACCAGTCTTTCAATTCCGCCGTTGCTGGATTCACCGACATTAAAGTCACCATCCGTAGCAAGAATGATCCTGTTGTTTCCTTCTTTTACAAAATTTTCCGAAGCCTCAGAATAAGCAAGTTTCAGACCTGCACCTCCTGCTGTTGAACCACCTGCTTCAAGATTGTTTATCGCGTTCATAATAACCTCTTTTTTGTTTCCTGGTGTGGATTCAAGAACCAATCCTGCAGCACCTGCATATACAACTATTGCAACATGATCCTCCGGCCGTAATTCATTTACAAGGAGGCCAAAGGCTGATTTCAGAAGAGGAAGCTTATTCGGGACATTCATTGATCCGGATACATCAATGAGGAAAACCAGGTTTGAAGGCGGAAGCGATGATTTATCAATATTCTTTCCTCTCAGTCCTACCAGCAACAACTGATGTCTGGTATTCCATGGACAGCCTGCAAGTTCAGAGTAAACCGAGAAAGGATATTCTCCCCTGGGTTCAGGATAATCGTACTTGAAATAATTGATCATTTCCTCAATCCTTACGGCGTCAGGTGGCGGCAAGGTTCCGCTGTTGATGAATCTGCGGATATTCGAATATGAGGCGTTATCAACATCAATCGAGAAAGTCGATAATGGATTGTTCTTCACATTCTTGAATCCGTTCTCATTCACTCCGGCATATCCCTCGGTATTAAAATTATTATTGTACCGCTGAAACGAATGCCTGGAATCATAAGCAGCATTGGAAGGGGCAGCCATTGCGTACGATTTTGCGGCCATTTCCCTTTTTGTTCCGTATCCTGTGACCACCATTTCCTCAAGCGCAACTTTTTCTTCCTTCATCGTGATATTAATAACAGTTCTCTCACCGATCTTTTCTTTTTTTGTGGAGTATCCCACCATTGAAAAAACAAGAACTTTATCCTCGGGGCCAATGGTAATCTTATAGTTCCCGTTTGAGTCTGTAAATGCCGGTTTGCTACTGTTATTCACAGATACACTTACACCGGGAAGCGGCTTGCCGGAGCTGTCAAGTACCTTCCCGGTAATAGTCCTGGTTTGGGTGAAAGCAATCATTATTGCTCCCAGAACAAGTATTGCTAAAACTGATAATCTGCTTTTCATAATTTCTGATTTTTAAGTTAAATGTTTCTCATATGATGCAGTTGCCCGGGGAATTCCATAAATCAGTCAGAAATATTTGCAATTATCTTATCTTTAAAGTGTAATAAGAACTTCTCAGAACTTACACAGAGTTCCACTGACCTGCCTGCCGCCTGCCTGCCGGTAGGCAGGGCAGGCAAGTCTGTGTTCTCTGCGTAACTTAAAAAACTAATTAGCTGATCAAAGCCGAATGTTGTTAAGAATACCCGGGAAAAAACTCAGAAATAAAGAAGATGCTGAACTTCTGGCTGAATACCGGTCAGGAGGGGATCTTGAAATCCTTGGGGAGCTTTATTCCAGGTATATGCATCTTGTATACGGAGTATGCCTTAAATATCTGAAGGACAGGGAAGAATCTAAGGACGCTGTAATGCAGATATTTGAAAAACTGTTAATTGAAATTCCAAAACACAAAATAGAAAACTTCAGGAGCTGGCTCTATGTTGTTACAAAGAACTATTGTCTTATGCAATTACGATCCGGCAAATCTGACAGTGAAAAACTGACGGAATGGATAAATGATCCGGCTATTTTTATGGAATCTTCCACAGATTTGCATCCATTGGATAAAGATGAAGATTCAGGGTTCATCGATAAGGCTTTGGAAGATTGTATTGAAAGATTGAATGAGCAACAGAAGAAATGCATCAGGCAGTTTTATTTCGAAAACAGATGCTATAATGAGATCGCGGCAGATAATGGCCTTGATATTAAAAAAGTGAAGAGTTATCTTCAGAATGGGAAAAGAAATCTGAAACTTTGTCTTGAAGAGAAAAATGTCAGAAAAGGATAAAAATAGTAAAGATCGTCTCTCAGATTTTCTCCGTTACCGGGGAAATAAAATGACAAATAAAGAGAAAAATGCTTTCGAAAAGAGGCTTCAGAAGGATCCCTTTGCCAGAGAAGCATCAGAAGGATTTGAGGAGATTGAGCCTGAACTTGCGGAAACTGATATAAAGGAACTCAAAACGCTGCTAAAGAAAAGAACATCAACCAGACAGAAAGTACTCCGGTACAGTATTGCAGCATCTGTTGCAGTTCTTATGATTTTGTCCTCAATTTTTATAATTATTGAAAGAAGAAAACCTTCTGAACAATTAGCTTACTCTCCGGCTCCT
>Ga0153915_10007004_pt1 | contig 10604 bp, 8 predicted proteins | sample Opewatmetagenome_2_FD_107003 | JGI IMG/M metagenome (GOLD analysis project Ga0153915, IMG submission 107003) | Freshwater wetland microbial communities from Ohio, USA - Open water 3 Core 3 Depth 3 metaG | ecosystem: Environmental > Aquatic > Freshwater > Wetlands | place: USA: Ohio, Lake Erie... | reverse complement strand
ATCCTCAACGGCTTGGGATTCACGCACCAACGATTATATCTATTTCCCAATTTCTTCATGACGATTCCTATCGAAAAGCTGCTCGGCAAAGATATAGTTCCGTCAGATCTCAATGATGATGTCGTTGGCAGAACGCTAGATACGATTTATAAATACGGTGCAACGGAACTGTTCAACGAGATCACTTTGCACATTATGAGACAATTTTCTTTAGGAACTCAACTAATTCATGTTGATACTACGAACTTCAGCGTTCATGGAAAATATGAAAGTGATGCACCGGATTCCACGGATTCGATACGAATCGCCTTTGGTCATGCCAAAGACGGCAGAACGGACTTAAAGCGATTCGTTCTCGGTTTAGTCACAAATCAATTCGGCTTGCCGCTTTTTACCAAAGCATTCTCAGGGAACGAATCAGATAAAAATAGCATCATCGATATGATTTTAAAAACACAACCGGCGATCAATTTAGATGATAAAAGCTACTGGGTTGGGCAGTGTGCCGAAAATTCTGTAATTTGAACTGGCCTGTATCCAGCAATCTCAATCCTCATCCATGGATAAATACTTTTTAGTTGTCATCCATTCTTCATTGATATCGATCAGAATCGATACGCCAAGCCTCATAAATGATTGATCTCCAGGAAATGCGCCAACGACTCTGGATCTCCTTTTTAGCTCTTTATTGATTCGTTCCAATCCATTTGTTGTCCTGATCCTCTTCCAGTGAGATCTGGGAAACGATTTGTAATTCCAGAGGCTGAATCGAAACCGATCAATAGTATCTGCTGCTTTGGAAAAACCTCTATCCCTTAATTCTTCCGCCAGATCCTGCATCTTGATTTCGTCATCCAGAGCGACTTTGAGTTTATCTGCAATCTCTTTTTGATATTTCTTAGCTACGTTTCTCAAGACAGCCCTAACGAAGTGAACCTGGCACATTTGCCAGGATGCGCCAAGAAACGGTTTCTCCAAAGCTTTCTGGATTCCCTTATGACCATCCGATACTAGGAGCTTTACACCCGATAAACCACGATCTACTAGATCTTCAAAAAATCCTGACCAGAAAAGTTCATCCTCGCCATCGGCTATTTTTGCACCCAATATCTCGCGATAACCGTCATCTCTAATTCCTGTTACGATCATGAAAGCCTTGGTAACATATCTTGATTCGGTTCTTATCTTGAAATAGCTCGCATCCACGAAGAGATAAGGAAATGGATGCTCAAGTGGTCTCTTGAGGAATTCTTCCACGCTAGCATCGAGTTCTTTAGAAATCCTTGAAACGCTTGATGCGGATAAATCTTCTACTCCCAACTGCGAAATAATGTCCTGAACCTTTCTCGTTGAAACGCCCTGCAGATATGATTCAAGAATCGCATTTATCAGAGCCTTCTCCACTCGCGAATATTTATCAAAGATTTTGGTTTCAAATGATATTTCTCGGAATTGCGGCTTCTTGAGCCTAAGTTCGCCCACTCTTGTTTTTAGGGAACGCTCTTTGTAGCCGTTCCTATGAGCTTTGCGAGATGCATTTCGCTCATATGGCTCTGCGCCTATTTGCTGCAACGCTTCCAACTGCATTACAAGATTCAAAAACCAGGTTAGAAGATGCTTTAGTCCATCTTCTTGGTCGATAAGGTAATCTTCAAGGAGTTGTAAGGGTATCATGGTCCTGTTTCCTCCGGTTTCCCAAGACAGGGTAGGATACAGGACCTATATTCTTTCTTATTATCAAATTACAGAAAATTCGTTACGCTGCCCTGGGTTGCGGATAGTGCATTGTATACTGAGGCTAATATCAAGCTCCTCGGAACAGAGATGAAATGGATAACACGCGTTCCTGCAACTATTGGAGAAGTAAAGGAACTCCTTAACACTGATTTGGATTTCATTCCCGGCGCAGATCCCAAGTATGCGTTTTATGCCACCGATTTGAATTATGGCGGTATTTCACAACGTGCAGTTGTTGTATGGTCTGAAGAGATGAAAATTAGGAATGAGCAGACCTTTGATAAGATGATTCGAGAGGAAACGGATGCCGCCTTGAAAGATCTAAAAAAACTCATGAGCAAAAAGTTTGCTTGTGTACCTGATGCTGAAAATGAAGCAAAAATCTGGAATTCTGCTCATCCGCATCATCGTCTCAAAAATCTGCAAATTCAACAAGTAATGGTGAAAGTGGAGAAGAGGCGAGGGCGGCCTAAAAAGAATGAAGCTTTAAGCACAAATTTTAAAATTGTTGGGGAAATTGAGGCAAATGAAATCGCTTTAGCAGAAGAACGAAAGAGACTCGGACGGTTTGTTTTAGCCAGCAATGACACAGATTTGGAGCCGGAAGTCATGCTCAATTATTATAAAGGACAACAAGCGGTCGAACATGGTTTTCGCTTTCTGAAGGACAAATGTTTCCACGTTTCGGAAGTTTACCTTAAAAAGGAAGAACGAATCGAATCGCTGAGCATGATCATGGTTCTCAGCCTTCTAATTTACTCTTTTGCGGAGTGGAAGCTTCGAGAGAAGCTTAAGGAAACTGGGCTAACAATACCGAATCAACTCAATAAACCAACACAGCGGCCCACAATGCGATGGGTATTTGAGATTTTTATGGGCGTCATTCAAGCGGCTATTATTCAGGATAGAAAAGTCGTCAAGGTTAGTGTGAATCTGAACTGCACTCAGATTACAATTCTTGCACTGCTAGGGAAGGAATGCAAAAATTATTACGGGATGAACTGAAAGTGCGGAATGTGGGTTCAGGACTCCGTAGTCGATATCCACCGCCAGCGCGTCTAGTAATATTTAAGGCAGATTATCATCTCCCGTATTGATGCAAGAGAGGCATGGCGGTATGACCGATATATTGCTTGGTTCGCCTGCTCCGCAGGTGTAGCAGGCCAACCAATCAGATCCAAAGTTCTGCTGGGTGCAATTCAGCCCGAAGCAGGCGGGCAGCGTCCATCGGTCGAATACAGCTGGCGATGCCTCGCGGCCCGTGGTGAGATCCACGCGAGCCTCGACATTTGCAGAGGCCGAATCCGGCCCGTCTACGGCGTAGGTATCGATATGCGCCATGTTCACGAAGATTCCCTTGCTCACGGCTCTCACCCGGTAGACGATACTCTTGGTCTCGCCGGGAGCGAGATTCATGATAGTCCAGGTCATCTGGTTGGAGTTGTTCTGGGACGGCTCCATTGACGAATTAAGGAACGTCATTCCTTCAGGCAACTGGTCCATCAGGAAAGCCACCATGTTGTATCTCTGGTGGTTATGCAGATCCAGGCGATACCAGACCACCTGAGAGTCATTGGAATCGATCCAACCCACCTTGGATGCGTAGATCTGCGTTGGGAAGCTGGCCAACCAGTTGAGTTGCACGACGGAGAAAGTCGCAGCCGTGACCCATCCGTCATTGTACATGCCTGCCGCCTGCACCCTGTTGACGATGTTTGTCGATGGCTGGGCTATGTTCAGCCTCAGGTCGATGACCACGCGGCTTCCGATGCCAAGGCTGAGCAGCGTCCAGTTGGCATATTTATCGGTCAGCTCCGAGGGCCGTAAAGACGAGGAAACATAATCTGTTCCTTGCGGGAAGGTATCCAGCACATTCACCGGCCCAAGAGTATGATCGCCATCGTTCTCAATGGTGATCCTGTAGTCGGCAAAGGTGTTGTTGGCGAGATCAATCCTAGCATCCTTTGTGAGAGTGATGTGAGGCCGGTTGTACTTGGCAACGCCGTCGAGGTGAGTCATCCTCTTGAAGGCAAAGTCCCCAGAGTACCGCTCATCCACGTCCACTTTATCACCGCTATTCTTATCAGGATCTTTATAAATCGTCCTGAAATCGGCCTGACCGACCACATTGGCCTCCGTGTCCATCTCATTCAAGCCTACGGCTTTTGTATCTCTCTCCAGTCTCTCTGCAGAGGAGAACTTCTCGCTGATCAGGGTGACCGGCGACTCGGACCATATGCCTTCGCTCCATTTCAGGTTACTTGCAACCGAGAAGGTCGGAGTGTAGGTGTAGTTGGTCGGCGCATGTTCGAGCTTGATATCTTTAGCGATATAGTTGACCACGGTGCTGATCCGCTCTTCGCTCTGGTACTTGCCCGTGCCTGATTCGTAGGACCTCTGGGCTTTGCCAACTTTCTGATCTCCCGATACGTAGCCGGCTCCAAAGACAGATTTCTCGTACTCCGCATTCTTGCCGTACTCATCGAACTTCTGGTGGATCTGGAAGTCGCCCACGTAGTCCTCCTGTGACTCAAAGACGTCGGTGGCGTTCCAGGTCTTGTTGTTGCTGGCATCCTTCTTCAGGAGACCGATGTGGCCGACTCCCTGGAAAGATGTATCCGTGATGGTAGTGGAGCCGTTCTCGTCCAGCTTGGTGTATGCCTCGCGGTTGATCCTGTCGGCATAGGTGTACTCCTCGTTGGTCGATCCGCCGGTAGCGTAATTCTTGGTCTTGGCCTTCTCAATCCACTTGGTCCTGTAGTCGATGTCCCTATTGCCAGGCAAGTAGAAGGTAGTGGGCTTGTAGGTGGCCATCAGGCTCTTGTTCCACTCGATGGAGCGGTTGAGGTTGCGGTATTTGATCACATCCTCGCTGGCGTAGTCGCCGCTGCCATGCTCACGCAGGCCCGCGTAGGTGCTGGGCTTGCCGACGTTGACATCGGCAAAGGCCACGCACAGTGGTGCGTCATGCATGTCATACAAGGTCGCTTTATTCGTCAAAATAACCGGATTGGTGCGAATATCATTGTGGACATTTACAAATCCAGTTCCTGTTACACCCTGACCCATATCAAAAGATGTATTGCCGATATTTTGCGCCACTTGTACAACGATAGTAATTGTACCAGATAATGTCCCGTCCACAATCCAGGTATTGTCTCCGGCACTCGGTGCAGGAGATGCGGAAATAAACGCGACCTGGGAGGGATAGTTGTCGACTATCTTGTACGAACACGAACATGGTCTATCCCATTTTATTGTGTAAGTAACATAGTCTCCTGGCTTCACAACTTTTGGAGATGCCGTCTTGTTCAAGCCGCATCCACTCAGGATTTTTACTTCGGCTTGTGCTGGATCTGAAATTACCTCCGAACCATATTGATCAATTCCCTTTGCAACAACTATATTGATCAACGATTTCTTGGTTATATCTGAGGCCGTTACTGTGTAGTTACCATCGAAAGTCAGCTCATCTCCGGGATTCATGGGGTCTACATTTCTATTGAATATTACTAGACCCATTTTATCATCTACAAGCGTCAATGAGACGATCTTTGTGCTGCCAGTATTCTTAACAGCGTATTTGTAATTGATTTTCATGCCAATATCAGAATCAGATATGTATTGCCGATCCGCTACTTTGGCTATCGTCAAGCCTGATGCCGGCTGCGGTCCCTGGCAGCTCCAGATCACCTGCACACACGCCTCATTGCTCTCGATGGGCTTGCCGTCAAGCATGCCGTATGCTTTGACGCAGTTGGTCAGAGGCCCCGGTAGAATTGCAATACCTGGGCGCTTCTCGTATTCCCTGCTAATGACGTTCCCGTAGGAGTCGACCACCAAGATCAGAGTGTCTCCTGTGGGGAGATATCTTACCGTGTAGGTCTTGTAGCCGCTGCTCGGCTTGTTGTACTCGATCTTAAGAGATTCCTTCGTTGGCTTGAAGCTGTAGAAGTCCGAGAGGATCTCGCCGGTAGCCGAGAATTCCGTTCTCATGAGATCGTCTTTGGCAGGTCGGGCAAATTCCGTCGCCATCAGGAAGCCGCTCACGTTGAACTGCTCGCTGAGGCTCTCGTGGGTCAGCACATTCGTGTAGTTGTTTAGGGTGTACTTTGCACCTTCAATGATCTTGACGGTCGAGTTTATTCCGGCTAATGACTTATTGAACGCATCCCGGTGCATTCGGGTGTTGTCCAGCTTGACCTCCAGCTTGGTCTTATTGCGGGCTAAGGCATCCATAATCTTCGGGAGGTTGGTAGGCTCGTTTGATGCTGCGAGGACATTGAGCTGTTTTTGCGTGTTCGTATTGGCAATGACGCCCTCGGGCGTCAGAACGTTCTGGTTGGGGCATAAAGACGGATCTACCTGAGCCATCAAGGCGAACTGCACGTTTTTCTGTGGGGTTAAAGTGCCCAAATTCCAGGTGAGCTTGTTTCCGTCAATAACATTAGGCATTGGCTGAGCGCTCTGGTAGATGAACCCTGGATTGAGGGTGTCGATAAGCTGCACATCATCGATATCAACTTCTCCATTGTTTGTCACGCTGAAGGTGAAATTAACCACTTTTCCGGCCAAGACTGTAGTCTTGTCGGCCGTCTTCGTGATCACGAGTGGTGACGGTTGGACTAATATACTAAGATTGCTTTCAGCTGTGCACCCAGTTGGTATGCTGCTTTCCTGGAGGCTTATTTTTACTGTTGTAGGCTCGCTAACCTTTGGAGATGTCCATATGAAGGATTCATTTATAGAAGTTAGCGGAAAGCCATCTGTTGCCTCCCAAAGATAATTGTACTTCTGCCCAATCTGCGGTGACTGAGCTTTAAAAACATACCCCACCCCACCCACAAATTGTGTCGCATTTTCTAACGGAATGAGGACCTGGTGCATCAATATCAATGCCATAACTACCTTCGCTGCAGACCAGATCCAGACCGCCCGATTCTCGTTTCTTAAAAAATGTTGCGGCATGTTTGTATCGGTATTAGCTCCAAGATTTGGGTTTCACAAGTTCTATAGCAGCGTTCACACCTAAACCATCCGGACCATCATCTCGCACATAACGGTAATGTTTTAACGAACTTAATTCTGCCCCATTCTATTAAAAAATACCGATTGTTTTTTTATAGTATTAAACATATATAATCCTAGAACTTAAATATTTTCCCGAAATTCTCAAGTTGATCTTTTTAAAAAAAAAAGAGAAAAACTGCGATTTCCCTATTTTAGTTGAGGAATTAGACCGCAGTTATTGTTCCGATGGTAGGAATCGGTTCTACCGTAACCGTTGTAGATTTCGCACAATCATTAAATGTGGCAGTAACTGTATAGTCACCAGGTCCACTCGTTGCTGCTACAAACGTTTTCCACTTAATTTTTAATGTTGTGTCTCCTGTTCCACTCAGCGATGCGCCGGATGCAGGTAACGAGGTGATTGTTGCGCCATTAGTGATCGTCCAAACAACTTTGTTGGTGCTGGACGGTGTATCTGATAATTTGGGTGTATATGTAAATGTCTTCTCCGTGTCGTCGGTTTCGCACACTGTATAACCTGTATCTGGGGTTAGCTTACAGTCGCTTGTCGGCGCAACTACTATTTTGTAACATTTAGCGATAGCACACGACGCTAGGTCCGCTCGAGTTACTACGAGGTTGCCTGTATAGGTCTTTGGATACTGATTTGCATTCGATGTAGGAGCGACCCAAGTCCACGTTCCTGTTGGAGGTGTTGGACCTGTAATACCTGGAAATCCATTATCCCAAGTATAAAGGTTACTCGCGCTATAAGACGGGTCAGTGATGGTTACGGTAGCTCCCGGGGCAAACGTTCCTAATGATACACAACTAGAAGTATCCGCAGCAATTGCGCTCTGAATTAGTGCAAGAACCACTAGTACAAATATTATGGCCAATTTAGATCGTTTCATGATGAAATCTCCGAAGTTTTTTATGTATATAGGCTGCAATAATATTTAACACTTCTGTGAATACTTGTTCTGGTAAAGTCACGATTCATAGCCTCCACACCACATTTTCACTATTTTCGAATCGTGTGTTACTCCTAAGCCATCAAGGACTCTAGTGTCCCGTCAGACCTGTAATGTCTGATTGAGACGTGGCAGTTTTACCTTAGCATTCTCAACAGTGAATATACTTTGCGACATTATGATCATGACGAGACACTAGATAAGCTACCTGTTCCCTAAAAGAAACGGGTAGCTTACAAGATGCTGAAACCTAGATGTGCTTTTGGCCACTTCGTGCCATGTCAACGAGCTTCGTAGTTGCTACAAAAGCCGCACTATTGTTGATTGCATATTCAATGAAACTGTCAAAGGCATCATGATACTCTCCCGAGCCCGAGACTGAGCTGCTAAGTATAATGACCATTGGTTCATCTCTTTGAGAGGTTTCATCAAATTTATTTTTAAGGAGACTGTACCACTGCGAGGCATTGATGCCTATTTCTCTAGCTTTTCGATCTTGCAGAGGTATCCGCTTTCCATCCATCAAAGCTGAACTCACTGGAATCGCATAAACATTAGTTTTATCGATGAGATAAGGCCAGGTATCATTCTCATGCCCAGGCATATAAACGAGACCTGCTTGGAAACCTGCATCGTACAAAAATCCAATATCCTGAAGCGCCTTAAGGGTATCGTTTTCTGGAAGTGAGAGAGATCGGAAGCCTTTAACTGTAACCTCGGTCGCGCCATAGCTTCCTGCACAAAGTTTAGTGTTTTCGAGGTTCTTTTTCCAGCTCTTGATGAATCTATCCTGTTCGGATAAGGGAAGGCGACCGAGATCGTCTTTGCTGGACGCAAGTGCCATCTCATGATTCGCCTTAATTCCTAAGAAGGTAATCAGTGGCCTGGAATATGCACCTGCAGCAGATTCGTTATCCACTAGAATTGTGGCATTTAATTCTCTGGAATCTATATCCAAACTGAGGTTGTTAATCAATTGCTGGGCTATACCCTGCTCGGTATAGCCTTCAATGGGCGGCAGATCTATATCCAGAATTAGATTGACTGTAGCACGAGCACGGTCATCACTCAACGATTCCTCCGCAGAAATTGAGAGAACTAAACAGAAAAATAGTAACAATGCAACTGATATATATTTTATAAAGCTCATATTTATTAAGCACCACCTGATAGTCGAATTTACGCATTATATACAACGAACTTATTATATAAATAATTACGGACGAGACCGCCCAATTCATTTCGCCTCTGAAGAGGCAAGCATCTTTGGGCAAACGGTCGTGATGTTTAGCCCTGTATCCCCAAGTCATCGAAACTTGAAGGAGGGACACAGAGCTATGGATATATCGGACTTTGCAGAAGATTATAGTGTACGTATCTTGTTTTCTCTCTATCAAGGATTACATAGATGTAACCAAAGATACGAGGGCAACCTCAGCCTTCTGAAGTACATATAACCTTTTTATTCTCATAAGCATATTTTTGTGTTTCGTGACCAATACATATTATTATAAAAAGACATTGTAGCTCAAACTCCCCGATGGTGCGCGCTGGATTCTACATTCGCAGAATCGTTAGCGGTAAATCTGATTGACCGATAACAGCAACCGCTCAAGAAAACTTGATTGCTATTCTTATAGTAACTGGAATATGTACTTTGCCAGAAGAGGATTTGAACCGATTTGAGAAGATCGTGTAACGTACTATGTACAACCCGCATGTTTTGGCGTGCATCTTAAAATAGTCTATGGCATTTTCACAATCTTTAAATATAATGCCATAGAACTATTTGCTATGCATAAGACCGAAGCTGGCGAGCGAAGGAAGCTCCTGCAGAGAAACGCCAGGAAGCTGGCCAGTGATGTCAGAGTTCTGCAGAAAGCCGCCAAGCACCTTCCCGCAGCTCGTCAAGAGGCTCAAAGGCTGCAAGAGGAGGCGGATGCAGCCCTAGCGGAAGCTGAGGCCCTTAAGCTCCAGGCCAGGCTGGAAGACTTGACCGTATGGGTGATGGATAAAACGAAGCGCACAACGAAAGGACCCCGAAAATATGCCTACTGGATGGCTACCTGGCGAAAAGGCGGCAAGACGCGAAATGTCCACCTAGGAAGCTGTGGGAAGATGGATGCGGAAGCGGCCTTGCAGAAGGCCAGGGCAATGAAGGCGGAAGCGATCCATGTTAATTAAATTGACCCGAAGCAAACACGCTATAATCGATGTGATCGATGCGGATCTGGCGGGAAGATCCTGGCACGCCGTCCCCGGACATCATCCTATTGGCAATTACACGTTTTATGCGGCCCGACGCAAAGGCAACAAACGTGTTACCCTGCATCGTGTGATCTTAGAACGCATTCTGGGCAGGCGTCTTCGAGAAGGTGAAGAATGCGACCATATAGACGGCAACGGCCTGAACAATAGAAGATACAATCTAAGGCTGGTGGACCATCGCAGAAACATTAGAAATAGCCACAATCGGCAGTGCGCTACAAAAGCCAGCGAACTGCAAAAGCAATTGAGCCTATCGATATTTTCATAATCGCTTGCATTCAGAGACTTATGCCACGTCGCTTCGCAAATTCTTCAAGGCTGACAAAATCCCTGTCATTAAGGGGGCTCTATGGCGACCATAACTCAGATCACATGCTTCACGAGGCCACGTTTTCTGGCGTACTCGTCCATGTCCTCAAGCTCGTCCTTGTGCGCTTCGTAATAGTTCCAAATATCGTCAGCGCACTCGGTCTCTTCGCCTTCTGAGATTACGCCTTCAAAATCCCTGTCTGAGAGAGATTCATCTTTTAGTAATCTGGTCTTGCTGCTGGCCATCATAATATTATTGGTCTCCTCTTGTATATCGCTTTATCTGTAATCCGATTTCCTTTTCTT
>Ga0153915_10007003_pt1 | contig 10604 bp, 12 predicted proteins | sample Opewatmetagenome_2_FD_107003 | JGI IMG/M metagenome (GOLD analysis project Ga0153915, IMG submission 107003) | Freshwater wetland microbial communities from Ohio, USA - Open water 3 Core 3 Depth 3 metaG | ecosystem: Environmental > Aquatic > Freshwater > Wetlands | place: USA: Ohio, Lake Erie... | reverse complement strand
CCAGCCGTGATGATCGCGCAAATTGCATTGTCCGTGTGCCAATGAGGGACATGCGTTTCGATCCTGGGAGGAACGTGGGGAGGAGCGTGGGCACTGGCGCCGGGCCGCCACCTGTCGCCGCGGCTGGCGCGCAGGGTGCGCCCGTTTTGCAAGAGCAAGGCGCTTCGCCGGAACGCCATCCTGCCTCTTCGCCGCGACCGGTCGACCAGAGCCGCAGGCGCGCGGATTCATGAGCGCGGATCCTGGGCGGCGTGAGGCGGCGACCGCGAAGACGGAGCCCATCCCCGGCCGAGAGCAGACCGCGCGCCGGATGCCGGCCCAACCCGCCGGACGCGGGCCGTCGTTTCGCCCGAGGCTCGACCTCGAGCGCCTTGTCATGGCCGCCGCGATCCTCGCTCTCTGCATTCTCGTGCTTCTGCCGCTCTGCTCGCTCCTCATCGGCAGCATTCGCGGCGAAGGCGGCGTCACGATCGGGCATTTTACCGAGGCGCTGTCGAGCCGCCTCTATCTGAAGCCGCTCTACAATTCCCTCGTCCTCGGTACGTTGACGGGCCTCTTCAGCGTCCTCATCGGCCTGCCGATGGCCTGGGCGGTGAGCAGGACCAACATTCCCGGACGGCGCTTCATCCAGCTGACGGCAACCTTGTCCTATCTCTCGCCGCCCTTCCTTATCGCCATTGCCTACGTCAATCTGCTCAGCCCGAATTCCGGACTGATCAACGTGTTCCTTCGCGACGTGCTCGATGCGAACTGGTTGACCTTCAACATCTTCTCGATGGCCGGCCTGGTCCTGGTCACCGTACCGCACACCTTTCCCTATGTTTTCCTTCTCGCTTCGAGCGCGCTGCAGTCGGTCGATGCCTCCTACGAGGAAGCGGCGGAGATCCTGGGCGCCGGCAAGGTGCGCACCGCGCTCCTGATCACCGCGCCCTTGGTGGCGCCGGCTATCCTCTCGGGCGCGCTGCTCGCCTTCGTAAACGCCATCGCGCTGTTCGGCTCCCAGGCGATCGTCGGCCTGCCGGGGCGGATCGTGACGCTGCCGACACGGATCTATGCGCTGTTCGACTATCCGCCGGAATATGGGCTCGCCTCGGCGCTGTCGCTCCTGTTCGTCGCGATCACCGTCATCGCCCTCTATCTGCAGCGCTCATTCCTCGCCCGGCGCTCCTACGTGACCCTCGGCGGCAAGGGCTCGCGCCCGCAACTCGTCGATCTCGGATGGGTGCGCTGGGTCGTATTCGGCGGCTGCTTCATCGTTTTCCTGGTCGCAATCGTCGCGCCCTATGGCGCCCTGCTCGCCGTCTCCGTCTCGAAATCCTGGGGCCTCGACTTCTGGAAGAACCTGACACTCGCCAACTACCGTTTCGTTCTGTTCCAATACGACGTGACGCAGCGCGCCATCCTGAACAGCCTGCTGCTCGCCGTCCTCGCCGCCACCTTCGTTGTCAGCGTAGGCGCCATGATCGGCTGGATCGAGCTTCGGACCAGGTTGCCCGGCCGGCGCTACCTCGATTACGTGGCGCTTATCCCGATGGGGCTCCCCGGCATCGTCATGGCCGTCGCATTGATCCAGTTCTGGCTCGCCATGCCGATCGCGCTCTACGGCACCCTGACCATCCTCCTGCTCGCCTATGCCGGCCGCTACATCCCGCTCGGCGTCCGGGCGGCGAATAGCGCGCTCAGGCAGATCGATTCCTCGCTCGAGGAGAGCGCGCGCATCCTCGGCGCCGGCTGGGGCACGACCATGCGCGAGGTGACCTTGCCGCTGATGCGTCCCGGCCTGTTCGCCGGCTGGCTCCTCGTCTTCGTGCCATCGATCCAGGAGCTGAGCGCCTCGATTCTCCTGTTCAGCTCGAGCTCGATCACGCTCGCGGTGGCCGTCTACAACCTGTACGAGACCGGATACATCGAGCCGGTGGCCGCGCTCTCGATCATAAGCATATTGATCATCGGCGTGGCCATCTGGCTCGCGAACAAGGTCGGCGGCGTCGAGATCGGGCGCGCCGGCGGAACCCGACACGAAGGAGTTGGAAGCTAATGGCCGGCATCACGATCGGGGGCCTGTCGAAGACCTATGGCGCACGCAGCGCGAATGCCGCGGCGGTAAGCGATCTTGACCTCGTGATCGAGGATAACCAGTTCGTGACCCTGCTCGGCCCGAGCGGCTGCGGCAAGACGACAACCTTGCGCTTGATTGCCGGCTATATCATGCCGGATACGGGGACGATCCACGTCGACGACAGGCTCGTCTCCTCGCCCGCCTCCGTCGTCTCGCCCGACCGGCGCGGCATGGGCATGGTGTTTCAGAATTATGCCGTCTGGCCGCACAAGACGGTATTCGAGAATGTCGCCTTCGGTCTCAAGCTGCGCAAGATGGCAGCGGCGAAGCTACGCAACCAGGTCGAGGAGGCGCTCGGCCTCGTCAATCTGACCGGGCTCGAAGGACGCTACCCGAACGAGCTCAGCGGCGGCCAGCAGCAGCGCGTGGCACTTGCGCGCAGTCTCGTGGTCGAGCCCGAGATCCTGCTCCTCGACGAGCCTCTCAGCAATCTCGATGCCAAGCTGCGCGAGCATATGCGCAACGAGCTGAAGCAGCTGCAGCGGCGCACCGGCATCACCTTCGTCTACGTGACGCACGACCAGACGGAGGCGCTGGCGCTGTCGGATCGAATCGCCGTCATGCATGCCGGCCGCCTGCAGCAATACGGCACTCCTTACGAGGTCTATGCCAGGCCGGCGAACCGCATCGTCGCCGACTTCATGGGCCTCGTGAACCTGATGCCGGCAACGGTCGTCACCGCGAGGGGCGACCGGGGCGTGGTCGATCTCGGCTCCGACCTGCGCCTCGACCTCGCCCTGCCGAGCGGGAGCGCGGCCGGCGAACGGGTCGAGGTCGCGGTCCGTCCGGAGAATGTGCGCCTCGGGACGGAGGACGGCGGAGGCGACGCGCGCGCCCGGGCGGAAATCGTCGACCGGACGTTCCTCGGCAACCTCACCGAATACTACGTCAAGCTTGGGTCGGACCAGATCCTGCGCGCGCAGACACACCCGCGACAGGAATTCGCGATCGGCGACAAGGTCGTGATTGCCGTCGATGCAAGCCAGTGCAGCGTGTTCCGCGGCGAGCGGGATGCGGCCCAGGCCGCTTAGCCAATCATCGGAGCTCGGGTAATGAAAGAGCACACCGCCACCGAGACGCCCGTTCGCGGCGAGGAGCACTGGACGAGCAAGGGCGGCATCCGCCTCTTCCTCTGGGAGAAGCGCGCCGTCGAGCCCCGTGACGGAGCCGGCACTATTCTCTTCGTACACGGCTCTTCGATGGCGTCGCAGCCGACATTCGACTTGCAGGTCCGGGGGCGGCCCGATGCCTCGGCGATGGATTACTTCGCCCGCCGCGGCTACGACACCTGGTGCGTCGATATGGAGGGTTATGGCCGGTCGGACAAGGCACGCGACATCAGCTTCGATGTTGCGAATGGCGCCGACGACCTCGCCGCGGCCTCCGATTACATCCTCCGGACGCGCAAATGCGGCCCGCTCCTCGTTTACGGCATCTCATCCGGCGCCCTTCGCGCGGCGGCTTTCGCCCAAGCCCATCCGGAGCGAGTCCGACGCCTCGCGCTCGACGCCTTCGTCTGGACCGGCGCGGGCAGCCCGACGCTCGCCGACCGGCGCAAGAAGCTCGCCGAATACCGGGCGAAGAACCGCCGTCCGATCGATCGTGCTTTCGTCTACAGCATCTTCAACCGCGATCATCCCGGAACCGCGGACGACACGGTCGTCGACGCCTTTGCCGAGGCGATCCTCGCACTCGACGATTCCGTGCCGACCGGAACTTATGTCGACATGTGCTCGAAGCTTCCCCTCGTCGACCCCGAGAAAATCACGGTGCCGACGATCATCATGCGGGGCCAGTATGACGGCATTGCCGGTTTCGACGACCTGATCGAGTTCTACAAGAAGCTTCCGAACCCCGACAAGCAATTCGCGGTCATGCCCGGCATCGCGCACGCATCGTTCCAGCAAAAGAACTTCCGGCTCGCGTATCACATCCTTACGAGCTTCTTCTCGCAGCCGGAACCGGTCTACCGTGGGTGAAATCAGAAAACATATCAGGGAGGAGAGAATGAACGGAATGAAACGCAGAAGTATCGTTATCGGCGCAGCCGCTTTCGGACTTGCCGCCTTTGCCGCGCCGTCCTTCGCGGCGGACAGCGTCGACATGGCGGCGGCAAAGAAGGACGGCAGCGTCGTCTGGTACACCTCGACGCCTGTCAAGACGGCACAGAAGATAGCGAATGCGTTCGAGGCCAAATACGGCGTCAAGGTCGAGCTGTTCCGCTCCGGCGGCACGGCGATCCTGCGCCGGTTCATGCAGGAGAAATCGGCCGGCCAAGTCGCCGCCGACGTCCTGACCACGTCCGATCCGGCGGCGATGTCCGAAATGGCTCAGCAGGGAACCTTCGTCCCGTTCCAGCCGGAGGGGGTCGACAAGATCCCGGCTGCGCTGAAGGACCCGAAGGGCCGCTGGATCGCGCAGCGCGTCAATGCTATCACCATCTACGGCCGCACCGACCTGGTGCCGGAAGACCAGATGCCGGCAACATGGGGCGCCCTCACCGATGCCAAATACAAGGGCAAGCTGGTGATGACGGATCCATCCTTCACGTCGCTCCAGCTTGGCGTCGTGTCGATGATGTCGAAGGAACGCGGCTGGAAGTTCTATGAGAAGCTGCGGGCCAACGACACCATGATCGTCCCGGGCAACCAGCAGGCGCTCGACATGGTCAAGCGCGGCGAACGCGCTATCGCCGCCGGCGCCTCCGTGGCATACGCCATCAAGGCGCGCGCGGAAGGCCATCCGATCGCCATCATCTATCCGAAGGACGGCACTTTCGTGATCGCCTCGCCGACGGCGATCGTCAAGGGCTCGCCGCACCCGAACGCCGCGAAGCTCCTCGCGACCTACATGATCAGCCCGGCCGCGCAGAAGATCCTGCCCGAAGGAGGCGACTACGCTGCGCGGACCGACATCGCGCCGCCGGCCGGCAGCCCGCCGCTTGGGGAGATGAAGATGCTTCCGCTGGACTTCGACTACATCGCCGCGAATTCAGCCCAGGTGAAAAAGAAGTTCAACGAAGTGTTCCAGTGAATTGGCAAGATCTCGAGAGCCGGTTCCAACCGGGCGTTGGGGGAACCGGTTCCTGGATCGGCCGCGAAGAGCCGATAAGCGGCTGATTGCCAGAACGGGGGAGGACGGCTAGAGGGCAGTAGCAGAGAGCGCGAGTTCCGGAAATGGCGCTTCTCGGAAGTGTCACCTGCGGCGCGTGAGGGCTGCTTATGCTTCCAAAGCGGACTCCAGCAAGCCGCGGCAAAAACGTGTTTATGAGTTCACACCCTAGGAGCAAGCAAGGGGCCGCCCTCACCGGACAATTAGACAGTTGCATGAAGCCAAGTGATTGACTGTGTGGCTTACGCTGCCGAACATCAGGTCCTCAAGGCTGCTCAGACCACGAGACCCCATCACGACCAAGTCTACCGGGTGTTCTTTGGTGTAATTGAGGATGGCTTGGGCAGCGGGCGCACGGGGCAAGGCAAACGTCACCATATCCACCCCTTGTGTATGCAACTGCGCCGCCGCACGTCTAAGAATTTCTTCGCCGACCGAATTCAAAACGTCGCCGATCTGTATATGTTCTGCATTGGCGAACTCATGATAAGCCTCCGGGATATTTTCATAAATTGTATCTGGAAGGGCATGCAACAAGACGATCTTTGCACCGAGCGCCCTGGCCAACTCTCCAGCGAGCGACACGGCTTTATCCGCGTGCGAGGAGCCATCCGTTGGTACAAGAATAGTCTGGATCATCTATGCCCTCTGAACGTAATAACTTTCCATCGTAAAAATTAATGGAAGAACGATTTCTAATTGTAACGGGGATCTCCCTCATCATGATGCGATGCATTGCCGCTTGCTGGTGGTGGAACAAACGGCTTGGGCTAAGCAGAACGTTAGCGAGATTCAAGACATCCGACAATATGCACCCGACTTTTACTGCCTCCTCAAGGCTGAGGCTGTTGAAGAACTGGGATTTTGGCTGGTTTTCGGTGCCCCCTTTCAGTAAGAGCGGACATTCAGTCGCGGCTTCTTCGCATGCACGACCATCGAGCCGATCCGAGGACGGCGGCTCCACTGCCCGCGCTTCGGCAAACTCGCCAGAAATCATTTCGCCGCCGTCATCCTTGCCTCCGCGAGACTCCACATGCGCCACTATAAGTCCACGACGGAAATGCCGCGATCGTTGCAAATCGCGGCATTGCTGAGCAACTACTTCTTCAGCGCGTCGCGAATCTCGGTGAGCAGTTGAACCTCGGGTGTCGGGCCAGGTGCCGGAGCAGGAGACTCTTCTTTTTTCAGCCTGTTTATCCCCTTGACCGCCAGGAAAAGCACCCATGCGATAATAAGGAAATTCAAGGCAATGGTCAGAAATTGCCCCCAACCGAGAACCGCGCCGAGCTTCTTTGCGTCAGCGTACGACAAGCCCGACTGCACCTTGGAGGATAGCGCCGTGTAGTAGTTCGAAAAATCGAGGCCTCCGGTGACGGCTCCAATAATCGGCATAATGAGGTCCGCAACGAGGGAGTTCACGATCGCACCAAAGGCAGCACCAATGATGACACCGACCGCGAGATCGACCACGTTCCCGCGCATTGCAAATTTCTTGAATTCTTCTAACACTGTTTCCTCCCACGCCCCCGCTGAGAGCGGCCATCGTCGACGCAGGCTGCCGACCCTATGGCCGGAAGCCTGCGTCGAAGGCGAATGATCTATTTGCTGGACAGCATTTTTGTCACGAACCCGACTATGACGGTCAGAATCGCTCCGCTCGCTCCGCCCCCGACCAATTGGCCGATGATAGAGCCCACATCGAGCCCACCGCCGGCAGTCCCGGCCAGCATCGGAATCAGGGCTTGAAGCGCTTGCCCGCCGCCGACGCCGCCGATTGCACCCGCAATCGTGTTTCCAACACCACCGAGGCTGTAGTTCTTGAGAGCCGAGCCTGCGGCGTTGCCGCCGACCACGCCTGCAATCAGTTGAATGATCAGATTGACGATTGTACCCGACACGGAATTCCTCCCGCTTTCTTCCGTCCTGGGGCCCGATCAATCCGGGCGACAGGATAACGGGCCCCGTTGCGCTTGAACGAAGAACGACACTGCGCTGCTTGGAAATGCAGCCCCGTTCACCTGAACGCTGACAGCCTCCCGAAATGGTCGGCCAACAGGTAATAGACCGTGACCCTGTTCTTGGTACGGTCGCCTTTCATCTTGTCGGCAACTGCCTTAATGGCGTTGTCGAGGTCGGCGTCGGGATCTTTCAGACCGAGTTTCTTTTTGAGAAAATTCGTCTGCACGCGCTCCACTTCTTTCTTGTCGCTGAAGGACACCAGGGACGAGTCTTTTCCCTGCAGCGCAATCCCGCAGTACTTCACGATTCCTGCGACCGCGTTCATGTCCGGATTGCTTACATACTTTCTGATATCGGTGGTCCAATCTTGAGTCATGGCTCTCTCCTCTGAGTTTATGCCAGCCCATTGAAGTATTGGCCGCCCGGACATCACATATGTCTGTGCGTAAAAATGAATGTCCGAGCGTAAAAAAAAATTATTGAAAAAAAAATTAAGATCGACATTGAGCAGGATCAATTTCCGAGCGTGCTGATCGCCGCACTGACAGTTTCAGCGGACAACAACAGCAACTATCTGCATCGAGTGTCGTCTGACGGGCATCTGCTCGGCCGGAGCCTTCTTCAGGCTCCTTGCCTTGCCATCTGCGAACTTGACCTGAGTCAACGTTCTGCACGCCCGTCGCCACTATCCTCCCCAATACGCACCTCGGCCAATCGTAATAGCGCGAGGGCCACAAGCCGGAGGTTACGTCATGCCAACATTGATGCCATGGACTATCGTCGAGATCGGCGACCTTGATGTCTTTTCGCCCGCGCTTCCCTCCCTTGTCGTCTACACCTGGTACGTTGATGACGAGCCGGAAAGTTCAGTGACGCATTTTTGGCGCGACGAAGACACCGGTACGGTTCATCACGAGCTTGTGCTCGTCGCACCGGTACCATTCACGGAAGCCGTGACCCGAGCAGAGGCGGAAGCACCCAAGCGGAGCGTTGAGCGAATTCACGTCAAGCACGCGAGAACGCCGAGCAAGCCGGCAGGCGAGACCAAGGCCAAGCGAGCCGCAAAAAAAAGCGCGGCGAAGCCGAAGAAGCGAGCCCCCGCTAAACGCAAGGCGGCCAACCCCAGGACCGACAAGCGAAAACGGCCCGCCTGAGGCGATCCTCCACGGAAGACTTCGACCCGCGGCGCCGATCGGCCGGTCGCAGCGCCTGCCGTTAGCCGATGTGATCGCCCAGGCCGATCTCGCGTCGCGCAGTGGAAATCGTCACTGTGAAGCCCGCAATGACGTCGATCAGCGTCAGCAGCACGACGAGAGCAAATGATCCGGTGGCCATTCCCGGCACGAGAATCAGTTTCAAGAGCATGAACACAAAGAGCGCCATCGATGCAACATGATCGACAATGGAGGCCGCACTGGTGCGCGTCGATTTGAGTATCTCGAAATAGAGCAGGATGATGCCAAATCCGACGAGTGCCTCGCCGGTCGTTATGTTAAGGGCGGCCCCGGACGGCATCCCGAACGACAGCGCGGGCGCTGTCAATGAAGTGCCGGTTACGAAGACCAGGACGTTCTAGATGACGACCACGATCGTCAATAATGGGATGTCTAGGAGCATGAGAGGAACCTCGGTTTGCAAATTTCACGTCGTGTAGCACGGTAACCTGCCTCGGCGCATGGACCAACCGGCTTGATATGCCGTGAAATAATTGCAGGTCGAACGCCTCATTTAATTCCGGGAAGAAGGGGCGCGGATGACTGTGCCCCTTCTTTCCCGTCTTGCAACGCATCGGACGTCGCTCAGCCCTATTCGAAACTGATCACGGCCCGACGGTTGGTCATGTTCGCCTTTTCGGTCTGCACGACCGGGTCCGTCGCGCCTTTTCCCGTCGCGATGACCGAGGTGGCGCCCGCCGCTTCCAGCTTGCTCTTGAGGGCCGCGGCGCGCTTTGCAGACAACGCCTCATTGTATTTTTGATTCCCGGCGAGGTCGGTATAGGCGGTGACCGTGATGGGCTTGGACTTGTCGGCGCTGACCATCTCCAGAATCCGGTCCATCTCGGCCTGCGACTTGTCGGTCAGGTCCACGGAATTGAATTTGAAGTTCACAATGTACGGGACCTTCTCCGCGGAGGTCGCCTTTTCGCCGAGCGCGGCAAGGGCCGTCTCGAAGCCGGTCCGGCAAGCCCGGATATCATCGGGCTGAACGCCTTCCTCGCTCTGTTCCGCCCAGCAGTCAAGCATGGCCTGCGCCTTCGCCGCCTCCATCGGCTTGCGCTGCCCGGCGCCGCTTTCCAGGGCTGTCTTCAGCTTTCCGTAACCCGCCTTGATGGGCGCCTCCTCCGGGCCGGCGATGTCGCGAAGTGCCGGATCGTCCGGTCCGACCTCCTTGCCGCTCGCGGCAAGGCGCGCCTTCGTCAGATAATGCTTGGCGCTGCTGCGATCGCCTTGGGCTTCCTCGCTCTTCCCGAGTTCGAGATATTCCTTATACGTGCTCTTGGCGAAATCGCTGCCGGTCGGCGTGGTCTGCTCGGTCTGCTTGATGAGGTCCGTATTCGAGCAGGCGCCCAAAAGCGCTGCGGCAAAGACGGTGGTCAATAAGGATGATCGATACATTGTCCGTGCTCCTCTCAGTTCGCGGTTGATGGTTCGTGCAGCCTCATCGGCATAAAATCGTGTTCAGTTCATAGGAGAGGCCGTGGGGGTCGCTCCGCGTTGACGCAAGGCTCGAACGACACGGCGAGGCTGCGAATGCCGTGTCGGCGAGCCCAGCCCTCAAGGCGTCCTCTCGCTGATCAAGCCGGCCTCACTGGATGAACGAGTCACGCTTGATCTGATCGATCCGTATGTCGTGCTCGCGCTGATCGATCTTGCCGTCCTTTAAATCCTGCTCGACGCGGCTCTTCTGCCGGTTCAGATGGAATTCATAGCCGCCCGCCCCCGCCGCCGCGCCGGCGACGCCACCCAGCGCAGCGCTGCCGGCGCTGCTTTCACATCCGCCCAATGCAAGCAGCATCGCAATCATCACCGTCGACATCGTTCTTGACATAGCCTTACTCTCCCTCGATAGCGCTGCGCGGCTTCATTGGCGCGCAACCGCAATCAAAAATAGTGGGTTTGTCAAAATTGCTCGTTGACGTACCTCAAGGTGCGGATCGGCACCAATTTCCAATGTATTTGTCCGAATTAAGACCATCGTCTGGATGTGCGATGCCAAGACACTGCTCTGCACGACAAGAGGGTTCGCTTCTGATCATCGCCTATTGAAGCGCCGATGCTGTCGCAACACCCATCGGCGCCTCGACAATGCGTTGAGCGAGCACAAAGAAAGTATTGAACCGGTTCGGCGCAAGCTGTCCGCCGAACGAATTAAAAAAGCTGCTCAAATCGCTCGAGGACGAGGTGAATATCCCGTT
>Ga0153915_10007002_pt1 | contig 10605 bp, 7 predicted proteins | sample Opewatmetagenome_2_FD_107003 | JGI IMG/M metagenome (GOLD analysis project Ga0153915, IMG submission 107003) | Freshwater wetland microbial communities from Ohio, USA - Open water 3 Core 3 Depth 3 metaG | ecosystem: Environmental > Aquatic > Freshwater > Wetlands | place: USA: Ohio, Lake Erie... | reverse complement strand
GGCGTGAGGAGCTCGGCGCGCGGGAGGAGTCGGTCCACGAGCGCGTCCTTGAAGTCGTCCTGCTCCAGGCGCGCACCGACCGTCGCGACCATCACGGGATCCACGACCAGGGGGAAGTCCGTGCCCCGCAGTCCGTCCGCCACGGTGCCGACGATCTCCGCGGAGTAAAGCATGCCCGTCTTCGCCCCTCGCACGTCGAAGTCGTCGAGCACGGCCCGGAGCTGGGCGCGGATCTCCGCGATGGGCAACGGGAAGATCGAGGCGACGGTCCGCGTGTTCTGGGCGGTGACGCACGTGAGGACGGAGGTCCCGTGGACGCCCACGGCGGCGAAGGACTTGAGGTCCGCCTGGATGCCCGCGCCGCCTCCGGAATCGCTCCCGGCGATCGTCAAGGCCGTCCTCATCGAGGCGACGATGAGGCACGCGTCCTTAAGGGTACCGCCTCGCGCCTGGAACCGGCGGTCCGGCGGGCCTCATGGTTAAATAGAACGTGGCTCATCCAAACGCCCCATGCGGGCGCGGAGCGGGCACATCAAGTTCGACAAGAAGGTGAAGTGGAAGAGCCTCGTGCCTGCCTTCAAGCCCATGTTCCTCAAGTTCCTCGAGGAGACCCAGCAACTCCCCGAGGATATGGAGAGCGTCGAGGTCCTCGTCGAGGAGAACCTCCGCGACCTCCGCCTGAACCGGAAGCCCGAAGGGTACAACCGGGAGAGCGCGATGCGGCTCATCTTCCCGATCTCCAACGACGTGGAGTTCTACATCTACGGGCGGGGGAAGACCGTCGAGGTCGCACGCGTGACGGAGCAGGTGAGCCACGTCCTGCAGAAGTACCGCCTCAAGCACACGATCGAGTGGGACAAGCTCCAGCTCTTCGCGGACAAGAAGGAGTGAGCCGCCAGTCGGTTCTCATCCCTCGAGTCGGACGGATTCGACCGTGGAGTACTCGGGACCCCCCGGCCCGAGCACGCTCTTCTTGAGGCGGATCTCTTCGATGGGGACCTCGGCGAACGTCTCCTCCGCATGCCTTCTCAGGATTTCCTGGGCGCGGTCGAGGCCGCGGGGTCCGCGGACGCGAGCGAGGGTCACATGGGCGGACCATGGCCTCGCCTCCACGCTGAAGCCCAGGGCCCGGAGATGCTCGTCGAGCGACTTCGCGATCCGGGCCAGGGGATCCGCTCCCTCGAGGCCCACCCAGAGCACCCGCGGCCGGGAGAGGTTCGGGAACGCCCCGCTGCCGCGGACCTTCAGCGTGAACGGCAGGACTCCGGCGGCGGACTCCCGCATCGCCGACACGATCTCGGGGACCAGTCCTTCCTCCGTGTCTCCGAGGAACTTCAGGGTGACGTGGAAGCGGTCCGCGGAAACCAGCTTGAGGTCGCGGCTGGCCTCCCGCAGGTCCCGGATCAACGCCTCGATGCTGGGGATGGCGGGCAAGTCGGCGGAGATGAACGCGCGGAAGGGCATGGTTACGCGCCTCCCGTCATCGCGGCCCCGCACGAAGGACACGCTCCCCGGCTCGCGCTCCGCGGCGCAGCCGCACCGCAGGAAGGGCATCGGGGAGCCGTCGCGGAGACGAAGCGGCCCTTGGAGTCCATAGCTCCCAGGAGATGACCTTCTCGGAGCGCGGTCGCGAGGATCTTCGTCGCGTCCTCCTCGGGCACGTTCAGTGCATCCCCGAGCTTCTTCCCGTCCGTGATGCCCGCCTCGTCCGCGAGCTTCGCGGCATGGGCCAGGGCGACGTCCCGGACGTACAGCTGCCTCCAGTACCGCAGGAACAGGAACCCGGGGACCGCGAACGCGGCGGCGCACACGACGGCCGCACCCGCCTCCGGGACGTGGTTCAGGACGAGGGCGACGGCCAGGAGGACGACCGCGGTGCCCGCGGCCCAGAGACAGAACAGGGCGAGGATTCGGTAAAGGCGGACCCGCCGCAGGTGGAACCCCCCTCAGTCCGAGACCAGGGTCCCGTGAAACGGTCGACCGAGGATGGCCGCCTCGAGGGCCCGGAGGTCGCGCCCCCGGACCACGCTGAGCGGGATGCGGTCGCGGGCGAGCACCCGTGCCGCGACGGGATCGAAGACGACGTTCGGCCCTGCGGCATGGTGTCCCTCGCCCGCGAGTCGGACGAGGTCTTCGAAGGAGATCCGCTTGAGGAGCCGCGCATCGGCATCCTTGCGAGGGTCCGCGGTGTACACACCGTCCACCGAGGTGGCGTTCACAATGCGGCTCGCGCCGACGGCTCGCGCCAGGGAGGCGCTGACCCGGTCCGTCGTGTGACCCGGCGCGGTCCCCGCCATGAGGACAATCGGGTGGCGCTTCGCGAGTCGCACGGCCTCCGCGTAGGACTGGGCCGGCTCGCGGTTCGCCCGTCCCCGGAGGGCCGCCGCGAGGAGCCGCGCGTTCATGCGCGTGATTCCGATGCCCAGTTCGTCGAGATGCCGCTCGGGGACACCGAGCTCCCGGCCGGTCTCGATGTAGTACCGGGCAACACGTCCGCCGCCCGTGACCGCGAACAGCTTCACGCGCCGCGACACGGAGCGAAGCGTGCCCGCGAGGTCGGCAAGGTAGCGCGCATCCTCCTCGCCCGGGACGAGGACGGAGCCGCCCAGAGAGACGACGACTTTCTCCATGGGACCGTGGCCGTGGCCGCCCAACCCCGACGCTCCATAAAAACTGTTCGGCGGGCGCGTGCTGATTGGTGGATGCAGCTCTCCGACACTCCTTCCCTCGTCGGGGCTCTGCCTCGCGCGAGTTTAGATTCCCGAAGAATGGAGTCCCCGTGCGTCATGCCCCATCAGGAGGCGACAGGATTCTATAGGACCGGAACCGTTCGGTCGCCGAAATGGCCCAAATGTCGGAGATGGACAAGTACAAGTTCCGTCGCGCCCTCGAAGAGATCGAGCAGGCGCAAGGTCGAGGGACGGAACTCGTGAGCGTCTACATCCCCCCCAACCGTCCCGTCTTCGACGTGACGAACTACCTCCGGGGCGAGATCTCCCAGTCCTCGAACATCAAGAGCCAGACCACACGGAAGCATGTCCAGCAGGCCATCGAGTCGTGCATCTCCCGCATCAAGGGCTACCGCATGCCGCCGCCCAACGGCCTCGTGGTCTTCGCGGGACACAAGCAGATCGGTGCCGACCAGACCGAGATGGTCGCCTTCGTCCTCGAGCCGCCGGAGTCCGTGCAGTCCTTCCTGTACCGCTGCGACTCCAAGTTCTACACGGAGCCGCTCCACGAGATGATGACGGAGAAGGACGTCTACGGTCTCGTCGTGATCGACCGGGCCGAGGCGACGGTCGGCCTGCTCCGCGGGAAGCGGATCGAGGTCCTCAAGAACATGCAGTCCCTGGTCCCCTCCAAGCACCGGATGGGCGGGCAGAGCGCGCGGCGTTTCGAGCGGCTCATCGAGATCGCGGCCCACGAGTGGTACGAGAAGGTCGCGGGCGTCATGGAGGACGCGTTCCTGAGTCGCCCCGACCTCAAGGGCATCGTCATCGGCGGCCCGGGCTACACGAAGGAGTACTTCGCGACCCAGGACTACATCCATCACGAGCTGAAGAAGAAGATCCTGGAGCCCTTCCTCGACACGGGGTACACGGACGAGTACGGGCTCCGCGAACTCGTGGAGAAGGCGAGGACGATCCTCTCGGACCTGGACCTCATGCGCGAGAAGACCCTCGTGCAAAAGCTCCTGGATGAGATCCGCAAGGAGGAAGGCGGCCTCGCGGCGTACGGAGAGGAGCAGGTGCGGCACGCGCTCCAGCTCGGGGCCGTGGACACCCTCCTGATCTCGGAAGGCCTCCGGAAGCTCCGCCTCAAGCTCAGGTGCGAGAACGGCGACTGGCAAGGGGAAAGGACCGTCGCGGACGAGGCGACCCTCCCGAAATGCCCGGAGGATGGCGGGAACCTGACGGTCACGGAGAAGGAGGACATCATCGAAGAGTTCAGTGGCCTCGCCAACCAATCCGGGACCAAGGTGGAGCTCATCTCGAAGGACTCCGAGGAAGGGGAACTCTTCCTCCGTGCCTTCGGCGGCATGGCCGCGATCCTGCGGTACCGGGTGACGTGATGGGCCACGATCCCTGGGCCGAACTCCGGACGCGGGCGGAGTCCGTCCGAGCTTCCATCGAGTCCCACCTGGGCGTCCACGTCCATGCGGACCTCGTCGAGGCCCCGGAGGACAAAGGCCTCTTCTCCCTCGCCACGTTCCCGTACGCGAAGGAGCTCCGCGAGTCGCCTCCGCAGATCGCGCAGCGTGCCACGCGCGTGCCCGTGCCTGCGCCCTTTGCCCCGCTCCAGGCGGTCGGCGGGTACGTGAACCTGGTCGCGGAACCCGCGGCGTTCGCGTCCCTCGTCCTGGATTCCGTCGCGTCTGCGGGCCCGGCCTACGGCTCGTCGCCCTCTGTTCCAACCCGGCTCCTGCTCGAGCACACGAGCACGAACCCCACGGGGCCGCTCCACGTCGGTCGCGCACGCAACCCGATTTACGCGGACGCCCTGGGCCGCCTCCTCCGGATGGCCGGTTTCCAGGTGACCCGCGAGTACCTCGTGAACGACGTCGGGCGACAGATGGTCGTCCAGTACTGGGGCACGAAGCACCTGAGCCCGTCCGAGGTCGGAGCGCCCGATGTGGACAAGCCCGACTATCGGTTCATCAAGTACTACCAGAAGGCGACCGAGATCTTCGAGAGGGACCCGCAGGCCAAGGCCGACGTGGCCGACATGATCCAGCGCTTCGAGCGCGGCGACCTCGCGCTCACGCGCGAGGTGCGCAAGGTCGCGGAGGAAGTCCTCGCGGGAATCCTCCAATCCCTCAAGCGGATCGACGTGGGCTTCGACTCCTTCTTCTGGGAGAGCGACGCGATCCTGAACGGGAGCGTCCAGAAGGTCATCGACCGGCTCATGCCCCTAAGCCGGGAGGAGGGCGGAGCGCACTACCTCGACCTCTCGTCCTTCGGCCTCGAGGGCGAAACGGCCAAGTACGTCTTCGTCCGCAAGGACGGGACCTCCCTGTACACGACTCGGGACATCGCCTACCACCTGGACAAGATGGGCCGCTGCGACGTCGCGATCAACGTCCTGGGGGAGGACCAGAAGCTCACGTTCCAGCGGCTCAAGGCGGCCTTCCAGCTCATGGGAATCGACTGGGCGCCGGAGACCGTGTTCTACGCCTTCGTGAGCCTGCCCGAAGGGAAGATGTCCACCCGCAAGGGCCTCGTCGTCAACCTGGACGACCTGATCGACGAGGCCGTCGAGCTCGCCTATGCGGAGGTCTCCAAGCGCCGCGAGGATCTCCCGGAGCCGCGGAAGCGGGAGATCGCGGAGTTCGTGGGCGTCGGGGCCGTCCGGTACAACCTGGTTCGGGTGCAGGCGGAGAAGCGGATCGTCTTCCGCTGGGAGGAGGCGCTGAACTTCGAGGGCAACTCGGCGCCGTTCCTCCAGTACGCCCACGCGCGTGCCTGCAGCATCCTCGACAAGGCGGGAGCGAGGTCGAAGGGCGACCCGCGGCTCCTCGTCCACCTCCAGGAGCAGCGGCTGCTCCGCCGCATCGCCCAGTTCCCCTCCGCGGTCCGCGATGCCGCGACGAGCCGCCGGGTGCACGCCGTGGCCACGTACGCGGCGGACCTCGCCGCCCAGTTCAACCAGTTCTACCGCGACTGCCCCGTCCTCACCGCGGGGACGCCCGAGCTGAAGGCGGCGCGGCTTGACCTCGTCGGGGCGTTCCAGGTCGTCTTGCAGAATGCCCTCGTGGGCCTCGGGCTGCACGCGCCGAGAGAAATGTAGAACGGAACAAAAGGGGAAAGGGGAAGAGAGGCGCCTTCACAGGCGCTTCTTCTCTTCCTTGGATTCCTTCTCTCTCCGGGGCTTCTCCCTGCCGCCCTCGCCCTTCTCGCCCTTGGAGCGGCGGAAGCGGGGCTGCCAGTCGCCGGCCTTCACCTTGCGCCGGTAGTACATCGCGAAGATGACCACCGCGAAGACGGCCACGACGCTCCCGATGATCGCGTAGTTCACCCACGCCGGCTGCTGCACGATGACCGACTCGGTCACCTTGTTCTCCGCCGTCACGTGCGTGTAGGGCTCGTTCCGGTCCGCCACGGTGATCGTGAGGGTCTTGTTGCCCTGGCCGACCACGGCGAAGGAGATCGTCATGGTGCCGGTTGCCCCCGCACGCAGGGTCGAGATCGCGGTCCCGTTCTTGTCCACCATGGACCATGTCGGGGCGAGGTCCGTGGTCTGGGAGCCGCTGGCCTCCTGGACGAGGACGTAGATCTGGCTTGCCGTACCCCATCCCGCGCGGTTCGTCACGTTCAGGGTGACCGTGACCGACTGGCCGCTCTCCGGGCTCGTGGTGCTGATCTTGTCCGTCCCGACCACGATGTACAGGTCCGGATGCTTGGACGGGTCGATCTCCACGCTCACGTTGCGGTAGAGGGTGCCGTTGTTGGGCTTGCCCGATCCGAAGCCCGTGTCCCTGACGACGAGGATGATCTGGTAGCTCAGGTTCCACGCCGACCACCCGAACGTAATGTTCTCGCCGTACTTGTTGCGCGACGTTCCGTTCTCCCCGATTAACGGGCCGGGGATCGTCCAGGTGTAGTTGAGCACAGAGGTGTTGTCGTAGTTGTCCGTCGTCGTGGACGCGTTGAACGTGTAGTTCCGTCCCTCCATCTGGGTCGGGGCGACCGCATAATCGTTCGTGGGGTCCAGGATCCGGAATTCGGGGACCGGCGCCTCCGTGTCGTTCACGGTGATCGTGAGGGAGACGTTCGCCGCCTTGTTCCCGACGGCGTCCGTCACGGTCAGGTTCACGAGGAAGATCCCGGGCTTGCTGAAGGTCCCGTTCGCGACCCGGCCCGTGGCGTCCGTGATGTTGTCCTGGTTGAAGTCCCACGCATACCCGGAGTTCAGGATGACTCCGGCCTTCCCGGGGTACGCCTGATCCGTGGAGAGGCCGCCGTCGAAGCGGATGACCGCCCCCTGGTTCACGTGCAGGTGGGTGCCGATGGCGGATCCGCTCCCCGTGAGGTTCGTCTTGAAGTCCGCCGTGGGGGAGGAGCCGTCGACCCAGATGTCGATGTTGCGGAAGGTCGTGTTGCCGCCGGAGCCCACCGCGGTCAGGTTCACGACGTACGGACCGGGCTGCGCGAACAGGAATGCGGGCTGGATCCCGTACCGCAAGTTGTCCGCGGGGTTCGGGAAGGTCCCGTTCGACAGGAAGCGCCACGTGAAGTTGTCGCGGGTCGAGTCGTTCGAGGGCGGGTTCGTGGTCTCCGCGCCGCTGAACGTGATGTTCGTGTTGTTCGCGACGTACGCCTGGTAGTGCTGGTACGTCGAGTCCGCGACGTAGAACTTGCCGCTCGGCCCGACGACCTTGGCCCGCGCGTTCCCCGTGAGCGACTTCTGGATCACCATGCGGATGGCCTGGCCCGTGAGGCTCGGATCCACCGTGATGTGCGTGTAGTTGTACGTCGTGATCGCGGAGGGATTCGGCAGGATCGTGTCCGAGACCATCTCGTAGAACACGGGCAGCTGGACGAGGTACGTCATGTTGTGGTAGACCGTGACGTTCGTGTCCGGGAAGATGGTCATGTTCAGGAAGTACTTCGGCGCGCCGTAGGAGATCCACGCGGAGGACTTCACCTGGTACGTCGCGGAGCTGTTGATCCAGACCTTGTCGCCGGGCGTCAAGAAGGTGTTGCTCACGGAGACCTTGAACGACGTCATGCTCGAGGTGAAGGACTTCCCGTTCAGGAGGAGGAACGCGTCCGTCGTGACGTAGAGGGGCCCGTTCCGGAGGAGCCAAGCTTGGAATGCCGCGTAGTCTCCGGGGCTGACCGCGCCCCCGTTGTACGTGCCGTCTCCCAGGGTGTAGTTGACCTGTTCCCGCAGGTCGCGGAACCCGGTCGGCTGCAGCCCGGCGAGGCTGCTGTCCGTGTTCAGGGTGAGGTTCCGGTAGATCGTGTAGTTGTTCCAGTCCCTGGGCCCGAAGGCGACCGTGACGTGATCCACCTCGTTGGGCGAGCGCGTCAGGGCCACGTCCTGCAGCGTTGTCCCCGAAGTGACCGTGATCGGTTGATTGTACGCCGCGTAGCCCTTCGCGTCGATGATCAGCCGGTAGTTGCCCGCGGGTGCGCTGAGATTGAACAGGCTCTTGTTCACGAAGGCCGGAATGATCTTCAACCCGTCGGACTTCGGGGCCGTAGGATTGTACAACCACCCCGTCAATCCGTCGGACACGAAGACATTGCTCACCGCGTCGCGCGCATGGCCCGTGACCGAGACCCCCGCGGTCAGCGTGATCGTGACCGTCGTGGGTCCGGACACCGTGATCGTCTGCGTCACATCGTACGGCAGGTAGCCGTTCGCCGAAACGCGGACGTCAAAGGAGGCGGTCCACAGGCGCACGAGGCTCAGCCCCGTCGTCTTGTTCGTCATGTTCGCGGAGACGAGCGCCGAGTACGGGGTGGAGAGGCGCGCGGCATCGTAGACCGAGAGGCTGGCTCCCCCGATCGGCGAGGCGCCGTTCGTGACCGCGAAGGTCACGACGCCCGTGCTCGCCGGTTGGGCATCCAGGCACACGTCCTCGGACACCGTGGCGCTGCCGTCGAAGCGGAAGGGCTGGGGGGTGCTGTTGCTGTAGAACCCCGCCTTGGTAACGGAGATCGTGTAGTTGGACGCCGGCGGGGTGAACGCGAAGACCCCGGCCCCGTCCGTCGTGGCCGTGAGGGACGGCAGGACGCCGTTCGCGTCGCTCAGGGTCACCGTGGCTCCGGCAAGATAGATCGTTGTCGGTCCACATTGGCTCACCAGGCCGGTCACTTGATTGGACGCCGCCTGGGCTCTCGCGGGGAGCAACGCCATCGCGCTCAGGACGAGCGCGAGGAGCATGAGCATGGCCGCGATTCCTCGGTGACCACGGGGGTTCATCCGGTCTCTCTCCTATTCAGCACTTCATTCCGCTCCCCGGACGCAACGCCTCGGGGCGCGGAGGATGCGGCGAATTGAGTGGGGGTATTTAAGAGTGCTGGATTCGCGGCACGGTCCTCCACTTTGGTACGGCTCTGGAACTCATCGGCCGCGTGCCGTCGCGAGTGCGGACGGAAGGTCGCGCGACGGATGGAGCGCGGCCCTCCGTATGCGTCGCCGAAAGGTCCATGGACCCTCCGACCATGCGCCGCGCGTTGGCCTCGGACTTCGTCCTGATCGCCGCGACCGTCATCTTCGTCGCGACCTACGTCCTCATCTCCATGCGCCGGCTCGGGCCGTTCACGTTGGACCGGCCTGCGGTCGCTCTCCTCGGCGGCGCGCTCATGCTCGTCGCTGGCGTGCTCACCCCGTTGCAGGCCATAGGAGCGATCAACCTCGACGTGATCGTCCTCCTCATCGGCATGATGCTCCTCGTGGCCGGGCTCGACGCCTGCGGCTTCTTCGACCTCGTCTCCACGTGGATTGCCTCGCACGCGAGGAGCCAAGCGTCCCTGCTGGCGGGGCTCATGGTCGCCGCGGCCTTCCTCTCCGCGTTGGTCCTCAACGATGCGATCGCCCTCCTGATGACCCCCATCGTGGTCCGGAGCACCCGGGCCCTGAAGGTCAAGCCGGTCCCATACCTCATCGCCCTCGCCCTGGCCGCGAACATCGGGAGCGTGGCCACGGAGATCGGGAACCCGCAGAACGCGTACATCGCCATCGTGGCCCAGCCGCGGATTCCGTTCCTCACGTTCACGTTGTACCTCCTGCCCGTGATGCTCGTCTGCCTCGCCGTGTCGATCGGGGTCGTCTGGCTCGTGTTCCGGAAGGACCTTGCCGAGCCGCTGTCCCAGCGGGCGGCCCTACCGCCCATCCGCCTCCAGCGGAACGGGCTGACCGTGAGCCTGGGCATCGTCTTCGGCGTCGTGATCGGTTTCTTTCTCTCGAGCCCCGACTGGCTGCCCCTCATCGCGATCGCGGGCGGGGCCTTCGTCCTCTTCTTCGTGCCGTTCGTCTCTACCGCGAGCCCGCGGGCCCTCGTCGCCAAGGTGGACTGGACCATCGTCCTGTTCTTCGTCGGGCTGTTCATCCTCCTCGAGGGGGTCCAGGTCTCCGGGCTGTCCGGCGGCATCCAGTCCGCGTTCACGTCCGCGTTCGGCGGCCAGTCCGGCGGCCTCGCGTGGCTCACGGGCCTGTCCGCCATCCTGTCCAACCTGATCAGCAACGTCCCCGCGGTCCTCCTGCTGGCCCAGGTGGTCCAGGGCGCCGGCGGATCCCGGCTCCTCTGGCTCGCCCTCGCCTCGAGCTCCACGCTCGCGGGGAACGCGACGATCCTGGGAGCCGCCTGCAACGTGATCGTCGTCCAGATCGCGAGCCGCGACGGGGTCGAGGTGTCGATGAAGGACTTCGTCAAGGTGGGACTGCCCGTGACCTTGGCCACCCTGTTCCTCTCGACGGTCCTCCTTGCGCTCCTCGTGCCCGCGTGAGGCGGCCCCGAGAGTTTATCCCGCAAGGAGTCGCTCCGCGTCCGGATGGCCCGAGAGCCCGACTTCGCCGGGGAGCGTGCGCGGCTCGTGGCGGACCTCGTGCGCTCGGGAGACATCCGCACGGCCGGCGTGCGCGAGGCCTTCCTCC
>Ga0153915_10007001_pt1 | contig 10605 bp, 9 predicted proteins | sample Opewatmetagenome_2_FD_107003 | JGI IMG/M metagenome (GOLD analysis project Ga0153915, IMG submission 107003) | Freshwater wetland microbial communities from Ohio, USA - Open water 3 Core 3 Depth 3 metaG | ecosystem: Environmental > Aquatic > Freshwater > Wetlands | place: USA: Ohio, Lake Erie... | reverse complement strand
CTGCCACGGAGGGCAGGGCTACGCGGTGGACGCCGAGGAGGCGCACGGCCCGGTCGAGCACTGGGAAGAGCCGCTCCTGGGCGAGGCGCTCGGCGAGGCGTACACGATCGCCGAGAACAAGAAAGCGCTCATCCAGATGAACTGCAATACGTGCCACCGCTATGACCGCGAGACCGCGGGGGCCGAGTTCATCAACCTGGCCAAGAAGCTCGTCCGGGACAAGGGTTGCCGCGCCTGCCACGTGATCAATGGGCGTGGCGGCACGATCGGGCCGGACCTGACGTTCGTCGGGGACAAGGCGGCCGAGCAATACGACTACAGCCACCTCTCCGGCCAGAAGACCACCTTCGCCTGGCACGTCGCGCACTTCAAGGATCCGCGCGCGCTCGTGGCCGAGACAGTCATGCCGAATTTCCATCTGACGACGAAGGAGGCTCAGTCGCTCGCGATGCTCGCCCTCTCCTGGCGCAAGGCCCCGGTCCCGGCCGACTACCGGCCGGGCACGCCCCGCACGGATCCGCGTACCCCGGAGGAGATCGCCGAGGAGGAGCGCATGAAGACCGGCCCCGGCGCCTGGTTCGTCAAGACCGGCTGCTTCGTGTGCCACTCGATCCAGGCCCTCGGCGTCAAGAGCCCCGCGCAGATCGGCCCCGACCTCTCGACCGCCGTCGAGGACGTGCAGTCGCGCTTCGGGCGGACCGTGGACGACTTCCTCGCCGCGCCGACGGGGACGATGTCGGTCGTTCTCTCGCGCCAGATCATCCTGTCTCCCGACGAGAAGAAGGTCGCCGTATCGAAGCTGCGCGAGGCGTTCGCCGAATTTCAGAAGCAGAAGCAGCAGCCGGACCGCAAGGAATCCGGCGGCCACTGAAGAATTTCGAAGGACAAGGAGGAGCATCCATGAAAAGGGCACTCATCATCCTGGTCGGCATCGCGGCCGGAATCGCCTTCTACTGCGCCCCTTCGGCGCCGAAGGGGAGCAAGAAGGCGCCCACCGGCGCTTCGGACCTCGCGGTCGCGGCGCAGAAGACCTACGTCGCGCCCGGCGATCTCGACGAGTTCTATCTCTTCTCGTCGGGGGGGCACTCGGGGCAGGTCTACGTCTACGGCGTCCCCTCGATGCGGCACCTCTCGACGATCCCCGTCTTCACGCCGTATCCCGCGACGGGCTACGGCTTCGACGACGAGACGAAGAAGATGCTCGGAAACCTCACCTGGGGCGACGCGCACCACCCGGCCCTCTCGGAGACCAACGGGGACTACGACGGCCGCTGGCTCTTCATCAACGACATGAACGGCCGCCTGGCGCGGATCGACCTGCGCGACTTCAAGACCAAGCAGATCTTCGGCCCCGTGGCCAACGTCTCCGGCAATCACGCGTCCTCGTTCGTGACGCCCAACACCGAGTACGCCCTGATGGGCACGCGGTTCTCGATCCCGATTCCGAAGGGGCGATCGGCCGCCATCGACAAGTACGCGTCGGAATACAAGGGAGTCGTCGCCGCGATGAAGATCGACCCGAAGACCGGTGAGATCTCCTACGGCTTCGAGATCCTGATGCCCCCCTTCGACTACGACCTGGGCGACGCGGGCAAGAAGGCTTCCGACGGCTGGATCTTCTTCACCTGCTACAACTCGGAGCGCGCCACGGGCAAGCTCGAGGTGACCGCCTCCCAGCGCGACCGGGATTACATCGCCGCCGTGGACTGGCGCGCCGCCGAGAAGGCCGTCGCGGAAGGGAAGGGCGACGTGATCGGCGGGGTCAAGGTCCTCGATCCCAAGAAGGTTCCCGGGGTCGTCTTCCTCCTGCCGTGCGGTAAGTCTCCTCACGGCGTGGACGTCTCGCCCGACGGGAAGTACATCGTCGGTTCCGGCAAGCTCCAGGGAGTCACGACCGCCTTCAACTTCGAGAAGGTGCAGACCGCCATCCGCAACAAGGATTTCACCGGTGACGAGGACGGAATTCCGGTGCTCAAGTACGAGGACATCAAGGACGCGGAGGTCCCCGTCGGCCTCGGCCCGCTCCACACGCAGTTCGGACCGGACGGCTTCGCCTACACGTCGCTCTTCGTCGATTCCGCGATCGCCAAGTGGAAGCTCGGCACCTGGGAGGTCGTGGACAAGGTTCCGATGTCTTACTCGATCGGCCACCTCTGCGCCGCCGAAGGGGACACGGTCTCGCCCAAGGGCAAGTACCTCGTCGGGTTGAACAAGCTCTCACACGGGCGGCACCTGTCGGTCGGGCCGTCGCAGCCGGAGTCTTCTCAGCTCGTGGACATCTCCGAGGAGAAGATGAAGCTGATCTACGACGCGTTCACGGAGCCCGAGCCCCACTACGCGCAGATGATCGAGGCCAAGAAGCTCCACCCGATCGAGGTCTATCCCAAGGAAGAAAACAAGAACCCTCTGGCCATCTGGGACGTCAAGGATGCCGGCGTGACGCGCGAAGGCAACAACGTGACGGCGAAGGTCGTCCTCGTCCGCTCGACGATCACGCCGCAGGCGATCGAGGCCAACGTGGGCGACACGGTCAAGGTCGCCCTGACGAACATCGAGCAGACGACCGATGAGCTCCATGGCTTCGGGCTGCTCGACTACAACATCAACATCGTCTGCGACCCCGGCGAGACCAAGGTCGTCACGTTCAAGGCGGACAAGGCCGGGGTCTTCCCGTATTACTGCACCAACTTCTGTTCCGCCCTTCATCAGGAGATGCAGGGATACCTGATCGTCAAGGGGAAGGGTTAGGGGGGTTCGGGGACCGCGGGGTCCCCGCCGAGGGTCGTCGGATCGGGGGACCGCAAGGTCCCCCGCCCGGACCTGTAGGATCGGGACCGCACGCTCCCCGCGAGAGTCGGCCGGACACGTTGTAGGGTTCCCGGACCGGCGGCGGGATTCGTCTTCGCCGCCTTTCGGGAGGGAGATCTCATGAAGACACTTTTCGAGCGCAGCAGCCGGTTCCTGGCGGAGCCTCTCGACCTGGGTCCGCGGGGGCTCATCCTGATCGCGGCGCTCCTGCTCGTGCCGACCTATCTCGCGCCGCTCTGGAAGCTGACCATGTTCGCGCCGCAGTACCCCGACGGCCTGCGACTGTCCATCTACAGCTACAAGCTCGAAGGGGGCAACCGGGGACAGGACGTCAAGGAGATCAATGTCCTGAACCACTACATCGGCATGCGCGATCTCACGGCCGCCGACTTCACCGAGTTCAAGTGGATCCCCTTCGTCGTCGGGGCGCTCGCGCTCCTCTTCCTGCGTTGCGCGCTCATCGGCAACCTCAGCACGGTCGTGGACGTCTTCGTCCTCTACATCTATTTCGGCCTCTTTGCCCTCTGGTCCTTCGGCTACAAGCTCTACAACTACGGGCACACCCTCGCTCCGACGGCGGCCGTCAAGGTCGCCCCGTTCATGCCGCCCCTCTTCGGCCACCGCAAGCTCGCGAATTTCGACGTCTACTCGTATCCGGGCCTCGGGTCCTACGCGCTCGCCGCGTCGGCCCTGTTCCTCGCGGCCGCCCTGGGCCTCGCCTTCGCCGAGGCGCGCACGGTGGAGCGGGTGGAGGCGGGCGTCGCCGGATGAGCTTCGCCCGGGTCCTTTCCGGCGGCCTCCTGATTTCGGCATCGCTCGTCCTTTCCGGAGAGGAGATGCCGACCACGGCGGCGGCCGGAGTCGAGGGGCGGCCGCCGGCGGCGCAGGCTTCGCCGCTCCAGGCTCGGGTGGACGGGGCTGCGCCCGGCTCGGTCGTGGAAGTCGGCCCGGGCACCTACGCCGGAGACCTCGTGATCGACAAACCCCTGACCCTCGTCGGGCGCGGGCGGCCGCTGCTCGCCGGCTCGGGAAAAGGGAGCGTCGTCCGGGTGCGCGCCGACCGCGTGACCCTCGAAGGATTCGCCATTGACGGGCGGGGGGGCGGAGACCTCTCGCGCGATACCGCCGGCGTCCACGTGGCGGCCCGGGGAGCCGTCGTGCGCGACTGCCGCATCGCGGGAACGCTCTTCGGAGTGTACCTGCGCGAGGCTCCCGGCGCCGTCGTCGAGCGCTGCGACATCCGGGGGATCCCCGGCAAGGACCCGGGAGAGAAGGGAAGCGGGATCCACGTCTGGAACACCGAAGGCTTCCGGCTCGAGGGCAACTCGATCGCCGGCGTGCGGGACGGCTTCTACATCCAGTCCTCCTCCCGAGGGACGATCCGCGGCAACTCCGCGCGCGACCTGCGCTTCGGCCTCCACTACATGTTCTCCGACGACAACGTGTTCGAGGACAACCTCTTCGAGAATGGAGCGGCCGGCACGGCTCTCATGTACTCGAAGCGGATCGTCTTCCGGCGCAATCGCTTCCTCCACAATCGCGGCTTCGCGTCGGTCGGTCTGCTGTTCAAAACCTGCGACGAAGTCACGGCCGAGTCGAACCTCATCGCCGACAACGCCCGCGGCGTTTTCCTCGAGGGCTCGACGGACTGTGTCTTCCGCGGTAACGTCATCGCGGAGTCGGACACGGCGATCGTGCTCTACGACTCCTGCGCGACGACACGTTTTGAAGGCAACTCCTTCGTCGCCAACCTGACGCCGTTGACTCTCGTCGGGCGCCGCACCGACACGAACTTCGACGGCAACTACTGGTCCGACAACGAGGAGCCGGACTTGGACGGCGACGGCCGGACCGACCGCCCGTACCGCCTTTCCTCGGTCTTCGACCACTTCCGGGGAAACCTGACGGCCGCCGATCTCTTTACCCAGGGCTTTGCCGCGGCTGCCCTGGGGATGGCGGAGCGGGCCTTCCCGGTTCTCGATCCGCTCCCCGTCGAGGACCACGCCCCTCTGGCGCGGCCGCCCCGGTTGCCGGCCGTGCCACGTCCCGAGAGCCGTAAGGCGCGGCCGGACGCGGCCGGGATCGCGGGCTCGACCCTGGGTCTTGCGGCCGGGCTGGCCGCTCTCTTTGCGGGGCGCCGATGATCCGCTTCGAGGACCTCACCAAGCGCTACGGCGCCCATACGGCCGTCGAAGCTTTGACTTTTCGCATCGAAACGGGGGAGGCGGTGGCACTGCTGGGCCCCAACGGCTCCGGCAAGACGACGACGCTCAAGGCCGCGGCGGGGCTCGTGATGCCGACCTCGGGAAGAGTCTGGATCGGAGAGCCCGAAGAGCTCGCGTCCCGCCCGGCCGCCCGCCGGGCGATCTCCTACCTGCCGCAGCGGGTCTCTTTCCCGGAAGCCCTGACCGGCCTCGAGGCCGTCGAGTTCTACCGGCGCCTGCGCGGCGCGCCAGCCGCGCGAACGATGGAGGTCCTGCGCCTGGCCTCGCTCAATGGGGCCTCGGGCCGGCCGGTCTCGACCTACTCCGGCGGGATGGTCCAGCGGCTGGGCCTTGCGGTCGCGGCGCTGCCCGACGCCCCCGTGATGCTTCTCGACGAGCCGACCGCCGCTCTCGATCCGGACGGCCTCTGCGCCTTCTACGGGTTGGTCGAGCGGCGCCGGCGCGACGGTCGCACGCTCTTCTTCTCCTCTCACCAGCTCGGGGACGTCGAGCGTTTGGCCGACCGTTTCCTGCTCCTCGTGGAGGGGCGCCTCGCGGCGTCGTTTTCGCGAGCCGAGCTTTCCCACCGGCTCTCGGCCCGCGGAACGATGCGCCTCGCCCTCGCCGCTCCCGTGGAGGGACTCCTCGAAAAGGTGCGCTCCGTGGCGCCCCGCGCCGCCTGGTCGGGGGAGGAGCTCGTCGTGCCCGGGCCCGCGGCCGACCGCCCCCGGGTGCTCGACCTCGTCCGCGCGGCGGGGGGTCGGATCGTCAACCTCGTCGCGGAGGAAGCGCGGCTGGACTCGCTGTACCGGGAGCTGGTCGGCCGGAAGGAAACCGGCGAGTTGGATGCTCCGACTGAGGACCGAGGACTTGGGACCGAGGACTGAAATGGCTGAAGTCGGAGTGCGACCTGGCGCCGGCGGCTTGAGTCCTCGGTCCTCGGTCCACGGTCCTCGGTCGTTGGGGGCCGTGCCGCTTCTCGCGCTCCTGGCGGCGGTCGCCTGCGCCGTCGGGCCGCCGGGGCCCGCGGTGCTCGACACCCGGACGGAGACCTGCCGCTCCTGCAGGATGCCGGTTTCCGACGCGAAGGTGGCCGCGCAGCTCGTCGCTCCCGGTGAAGAGCCGAAGTTCTTCGACGACATCGCGTGCCTGCGGGACTTCCTGGCCAGCGGGCCGGCGCCGCCGGGGAGCGTCGCCTACGTCGCCGACCACTCGAGCGGGGCGTGGGCGCGGGCTTCGTCGGCCGTGTACACGCGGGCGGAGATCGAGACGCCGATGGGATCGCACTGGATCGCGCACGCCGGCGCGGCCTCCCGCGACGCCGATCCGGCGGCACGCTCGGGAAAACCGGTGGCCATCACGGAGATCTTCGGCCCCTCCGGTCCGCCCGACGGTCGCGGAGCAATGCGATGAGGCCGCCGGAGATTCCCGAGTCCGCTCTCCTTCTGTGCGCGCGGCAGGAGCTCACGCTCGCCGTGCGTTCGCGCTGGACGCAGATCTTCGCGGCCGTGTTCGCGGCGCTCTCCCTGGCGGTCGCTTTCTCGGGCTATATCCTCTCGGGCGGCGGCGGCTTCCAGGACTTCGCGCGCACCGCGGCCTCCCTGGTTCAACTCGTCCTTCTGCTCGTCCCTCTGACCTCGCTCGTGATCGGGGTCCTCGCGCTCTCGCCCGATCGCGGGGCCGCGGAGCTCCTCTTCTCGCAGCCGGTCTCGAGGCGCACGGTTCTCCTGGGCCGCCTCCTCGGCCTCTTTGCGGCGCTCGCCGCCGCGCAGGCCGTCGGGCTGGGCGCCGCCGGCATCGTGATCTTCTCGCGCTCGGGGCAGCTCGGCGCCGGGGCCTACGGGCTCCTGTTCGCCGCCTCCCTCGCGCTGACGGCGATCTTCCTGGGCGTCGCCGCCGCGATCGCGGCCGGTGCCGTCGGACGCCGCGCCCGCTCCCTGGCCCTCGCGCTCATCGTCTGGTTCTCTGCCGTGGTTCTCTTCGACGTGGCGGCGCTGGGAGCGGCGACCCTCCTGCGGTCGGGCAGCGCCTCGAAGCTTCTGATCGCGGCGACGCTCGTCAACCCCGTGGACGCGGTGCGCACGGGGACCCTTTTGGCGATCGAGGGATCGACCGCCTTCGGCGCGGCGTCGCTCGCTCTCCTGAGGGCGACGCGGGGCGCCGCCGGGACGCAGGCCCTCGTGGCCCTCTCGGTGCTTCTCTGGATTGCCCTGCCGGTCGCTCTCGCGGCGCGGCGTCTTTCGAAGGCGGACCTGTGAAGCTTAGGGATACGGAACGACGATGGAGGAGCTCATGAGAACTCGCGCCTGGCTTCGGCCGCTGCTGCCCGCGGCCCTCTGCGCTCTGCTCTGGCTTCCCGGGCGCCCGGCGGGCGCCCACTGCGACACGCTGGACGGCCCGGTCGTCGCGGCCGCCCGCGTCGCGCTCGAGAAGGGAGACGTGACGCCGGTCCTGCGCTGGATCAAACCGGAGTTCGAGAAGGAGATCCGGGAGAGGTTCGGCCAGGCTCTGGCGGTGCGGAGGCTCTCACCGGAAGCGAAGGCCCTCGCCGACGCCTCCTTTTTCGAGAATCTCGTGCGGATCCACCGGCTGGGAGAGAAGGCCCCGTACACGGGCCTCCAGTCCGGCACGAGGCTCGATCCGGTCGTCGCCTGGACCGACGGCGCGCTCGAGTCTGGATCTCCCGAAGCGTTGATCCAGCTCGTCGGCCGCCAGGTCTCGAGCGGCATCGAAGCCCGCTTCAAGACGGCCCTGGAAAGGAAGAAGCGCGCCGAGGAAAGCGTCTCGGCCGGCCGCGATTTCGTCGAGAGCTACGTCGAGTACACTCACTATGTCGAACGGCTCTACGGGGATGCGCTCGGGGGCCGCGCTCCGGCCGAGGGCGAAACCCATTCCCACGAGCATTAGGCGGGCGGCCGAAAAATCGTGTGAGGCGGCGTCGCGACAGCTTTCAACAAGGCCGCCGAGCCAGGCCCCGCCGTTGAACCCGCTCGGCCGCCGTTTGCGAAGCGAACGCCTCCGGCCGACGAACTCAGTCCTCGGGCGGAAGGCGCTCGCGCAGCTCCTCGGGAAGAAGATCGGGACGCGGCGGGAGGATTCCGCCGTCTTCCGGGAAGCCCACGCCGGTGAAACCCCGTCCCCAGTGGATCGCCCCGGTGTGCTCGTGCCGGAGCGGCGACCCGAAACCGCGATAGCCGTGCCGGCGGCGCTTCCCGCCCCGGCCTCCTCCGGCGCTTCTCTCTGGCGCCATGCGTCGCCTCCTTTCGTCCGCTGTGGCTCCGCCTGCTACTCCCGCGGGGGACTCTGCGATCCCCCGGGCGGACAGGGGGCATCCCACCACATCTCTCTCAAACGAGTAAGACGCCCGAAAGGTTGCGCGGTTCGGCGCCTTTCATGGCCGAAACGCTCGAAACCTATAATCGGCCGGTGCGGGACCGCCCTCCCATTCCCTTCGATGCCATCCCGATCCTGGCCTCCCTGAAGGCCGACGACCGCGCCGCGCTCTCGCCCCTGTGCGAGCTTCAGGCCTATGAGAAGGGGGCGACGATCTTCGAGGAGGGGGAGCCGGCCCTGCGGATCTACTTCCTGTTCGTCGGCAGGGTGAAGATCGTGAAATCCACCCCCGATCGGGAGTTCATCATCGAGATCCTCGGTCCGGGGGAGCCCGTGGGCACGGTGGCGGCCTTCGAGAGGCGTCCCTTCCCGGCGACGGCGATCGCGATCGAGCCCTGCGGCGTCGTCTCGATCCCCGAGCGGGAGTTCTTCGCCCTGATCGAACGGCGCCCCGAGATCACGCGCCGCCTGCTCGCCGGCCTGACGCTGCGCCTGATCACCTTGAACAAGCGCCTCGCCGACATGACCGGCTCGGTGGAGTACCGGATGGCGCGCCTCTTCACGACGCTCGCGGAGCGCGTCGGCCAGGAGCACGGAGAGGCCGTCTTCATCCCGCTCCCGCTCTCGCGCCAGGAGATCGCCGATCTCGTGGGCACGACCATCGAGACCGCGATCCGCGTCATGAGCCGCTGGCACAAGGAGAGCATCGTCGAGACGGACAAGAAGGGCTTCCATGTCCGGGACATCGGCTCCCTGCGCAAGATCGCGCCCGCAGAGTAGCTCGCGCTCGGGGCCGCCGTCGGTCGAGTCCGTGCTTGCGGCCGCAGGCCGCGCCGCGCGTTTTTTCGCCGGCCGCTAACCCGCCTGCGGGGCTCTTGCCGCTGTCCAGAGCCGTCGTGTGAGAAAAGACTTGACGAAATCATTTATCCCGAGCGAGCACACGAGGGCATAGCCCGCGATGGAGGCCGTCTGGGACAGGGGCAGAGGAGCAAGCTCAGCAAGGCCAAAGGCGCCGATCGCGATTCCAACGAGCGCCTCGGCCCCGAGCGCGGCCAGGAGAACCCAGCCCGGTCGCGACTTCCAGAAACCGCGCCGCTCGCGGACCGAGATGATCGAGAACAGGGCGAAGAACAGGAGCGTCTGGAAGGAGAAGGTGGGGAGCCTGCCCCCCCCGAGGTCGAAGCGATGCCAGGCGACGGCGAGGAGTCCGAGCGCCTCGGCCAGCATGAGCACGCCCAGGACGACCGCCACCCTGACGAGGGGAGCGATCTTCCAGCTCTCCGGCTTTGGAGACGGGCGGACGCGGTCTGCGGAGAGGGCGATCTTCGCGAAGTCGGTCAGAAACACCAGCAGGATCATCCCGAGGGCGGAAATGACAAACTTTCCAGTGGCGACGAACGCCGCCACGACGAACCCGGACTTCAGGATCGTGCGGCTCACTTTGTTCAAGATCCACGTCAGCACCCGCTGGTAGATGGAGCGTCCTATTCCCACCAGATCGACGATGCCCGCGAGACCCTCGGTCGTGAGGACGACGCTGGCGGCGCCCTTGGCCACATCGGTCGCGCCGCTGACCGCGATCCCGACTTCTGCCTGAGAGAGCGCCGGGGCGTCATTCACTCCGTCTCCTGTCATGCCCACCACATGGCCGGCCGCCTGAAGGCTCTTGACGATGAGGAACTTGTCCTCGGGAAACACCTCGGCGAATCCGTCGGAGCGCCTGGCGAGATCGGCGGCCAGCGCTCCGCCGTCCCTCTGGGCCGCCCGAAGTTCGGGAGTACCAACGATCTCGGCCAGCCCGAGCTCGCGAGCAATCTCGCGGGCCACGCCGAGCCCGTCACCCGTCAACATCTTGACCCCGATCCCGAGCGATCGCAGTTTGCCAATGAGCAGACGTGAGTCCGGCCGGGGCGCATCGCGCAGGAACGCGAGGCCGACGAGCCGCAGGGGAGCGTCCGCGTCGGCCCGCGCGACAGCGAGCACGCGAACGCCCTTGCTCGCCTCCTCGTTCGCCCTTTCATCCAGGGCGGCCAGCCCCTCCGGATCGAGGCCCGCCAGTTCCGCGACTGTCCGCAGCGCGCCCTTCACCACGCGAGTCACGCGGCCGCCCGTCTCGACGACGGACTCGGTCCGGCGCGATTCGGGGGAGAAGGGGACAAACCTCAGCGTCTTCATGGTCGCGTCCAGCAGACCCCGTTCTCGGGCCGCCTGAAGGAATCCGATGTCGATCGGATCCTGGTTGGCCGCGTTCGACGCGAGG
>Ga0153915_10007000_pt1 | contig 10605 bp, 12 predicted proteins | sample Opewatmetagenome_2_FD_107003 | JGI IMG/M metagenome (GOLD analysis project Ga0153915, IMG submission 107003) | Freshwater wetland microbial communities from Ohio, USA - Open water 3 Core 3 Depth 3 metaG | ecosystem: Environmental > Aquatic > Freshwater > Wetlands | place: USA: Ohio, Lake Erie... | reverse complement strand
GGCGAGAATTACTTCGTAACCGGCGTTAAGCAGCTCTTCCTTGGTCTTTTTGACGATATTGTAGTCGTCGTCAATGATCAGTATCTTCTTTTTGACCATACTTTAAGTATACATCAAAAGCATACCGATTACAATTTCAATTAAAGTTATCAACAACGTAGGGGAGGCTTAAGCCTCCCCTACCCTGTGGATAACCGGTTAGATTCTCATGCTATTAACGTCTATTGTCATTGAAAGGGGAAATTATGCTTTCTTTGACCAGGGAAGAGAGGAACGCGTTAATATTTTTATTCATTTTGGCGTTCAGCGGCCTGGGGATCAGCTATTTTGCGAAAACCAGCGCCCGCGCTCAAAAATTACTTTATGCGTCGGAAAATCTTGCCAGGATCAACATTAATACAACGACGATGAAAGAATTGTTGGATAGCCGCTGCGTTTCTAAGCGGCTTGCCCAGCAGATACTGGCTTACCGCCAGGAATACGGTGAATTTACCTGCATAGATGACTTAAAGAAGGTCAAGGGGATCGGGGAGCGCAGCTACGAGAGGTTAAAAGACCTGTTCTGCCTGGGATGAACAAATACCTTCCGTTGTTTACCGCTGTTTTTATTTCAGGGATCATTTTTACCAGCCGCCTGCGGATAAGCTTTGTGGTATTTTTTATATGGGGTATTTTGATCTTGCTCGCCTGTATAATTTCCGGAGGCAAAGCCCGGGTTTTTTTGTGTTTAACGTTTTTAACAGCGTTTATCCTGGGCGCGCTGCTTATGAAAATATCCTATATACTGCCCGCCGATCACATCGCCAGGCTTCTTGCTTACAGCAAACAGGATATTTGCAGCGTGGAAGGGTATGTCTCAAACCAGCCGTATATAAAGAACGGCAGGACTACTTTTATTCTTTGCGCCCGGCAGATGCAGCAGGATAAATACCGCTATAAATGTTTTGGCCGGATCATGGTTACTTTAGATTTTACCGCTGATCTGAATTACGGGGAGGGTTTGCTGCTTACTGGATCATTACGCCGGCTTAAACAATATAGCGGATCAAGGAGTGGTTATGGCGAATATTTATTGCGCCAGGGCGTTTACCTTTCCATGAAGGTAAACAGCTCACTGGGGTTAAGCCGGCTTAAGGTTAACTGGGGTTTCTGGCTTAAAGTTTTTTCCCTGCGCTTACGGGAGTTCTTAAATGATTTGATCAAGCGATCATCAACGGCGCTATCTGCCGGGGTCATTTCGGCAATGGTCCTGGGTGAGAAGAAGGGCCTGCCGCAGCTGGTAAATAGCGTAATGACCAACTCTGGTACAGTGCATATTTTAGTGGTCAGTGGGTTCAACGTGGGGGTAGTGGCGTTTTTGTCCGATCTTATCTTTAAGATCGCCCGGCTTAAGCGGCGCAAGCGCATTATCCTGGTAACTATATCCATACTTCTATATTGTTTAGTCACAGGCGCGGCTATTCCCGTTGTGCGCGCCACAGTAATGGCGGTCATTTTATTATTTGCTTACTATTTAGAGCGGGAGCCGCAGATATATAACGCTTTATCCTTGGCAGCCTTGTTTATTCTTAGCTTAAATCCCCGGCAGTTGTTTGATATTGGTTTCCAGCTTTCCTTTGCCAGCGTCTGGGCGATCGCCTGGGGTTATCCGAAGTTAAAATCCTTATTAAGGATTGAAAGCATCAAGCCCGGCTTAGCCGGGTTGCTTCTGGAGGGTTTTCTGGTTTCTTTATCTGCCTGGCTGGGGACAGCCGGGATAATCGCCTATAATTTCCGGATCTTCTCTCCGATAAGCGTTTTCCTGAACATCCTTATTGTGCCGCTGGCTACCTTGATCACCCTGGCAGGATTCAGCATTGTTTTAGCAGGCGTGTTTTGCCCTGGGGCAGCTTCTCTTTTTGCCCCAGCAGCTGATTTTCTAGTGACTATCCTGCTAAAGCTTAACCTGGCGGCTGTTAAGATACCGTTTTCCTATATTTATTTCTGATCTAAATTTTATGAGGCAGGCGGGGTTTTTGTTTTTCCCTCTTGTATAAGCCGATGGGGCCTAATATTATTTACTTTGGAAGAGTTTCTTTAATGCATAGAATAGTAAAACTAGCATTAAAGAACAGGCTCCGATGTAAAATTTCTTTTTGCTTATTGGCTGAATAAGCGCATTTCCTGAAGTTACTATTTTTATTTCAGAGGCATGGATATCCAGATCACCTCCATGCTCCAAACAGCTCCGGTGGAATATCCCGGAAACTTCTACCGTATCACCTTTTTGATGATAATTACCGATATAGCTAATGTTTTGAACCATCACCTTGGGAGCCCAGATACCAATCGCCATCGAACCGTCATTCACATGTAACCATGCGTAATCTCCGCGGATCATCAGATCTCCGATGACCTCTCCATTATAATGAACAGTCTTCCCATCGTACTCTTTGGCATTATTTAACAAATCCAAACTCGTAGCTGCCTGGGCGTAACAGTTAGAAACGCTCAAGAATAAATACAAGGCCACGAAAAACAAGAAGTTCCTCACTTTTATTTTCCTTTCAGATACGCTACAAAAAAACCAAATAGCGCAAAAACCGACATTAACTCAAGCCTTCCTGCCCACATTTCAATTATATAGGTTATTTTTAATATCGCCGGCATACTTGTATCGGTTATCCCGCAGGAAAGCCCAACATTGGCAGCCGCAGAGGTTGATTCAAAAAGAGCTTCTAAAAATGGATATCCCAGCCATATCCCCACCAAAGTGCCCAATGCGTAAAGAAAGAAATATCCTAATGTAACAATCAAAACTGCCCGTACTTGCGCATCCTCAATAAACATAGTCTTTATATGATGGAATTTTTGCACTACGACAGCGTTTGGCGAAAGCATTGTCCTTTTTATATCTTGCCTGAATGCTTTGAATATAACTCCCACGCGTAGCATTTTAATGCCTCCGGCCGTAGAACAAGCGCAACCACCCAGCGCCATGGAGAGGATTATGCCGGTCAGCGCTAAATCGCCCCATTCTTTGATAAACTGTTGCGCGTATATGGTCATGTAGCCGGTTGTGGTTTGTCCTGAGATGAGCTGAAAGAATCCTTTGCGGAACATGATCATTCCGCCGGAATAAACGCCAGATCGTTGCAAACCGGCCAAAGTGATCAAAGTAACGATCATAATGACGAATAAGAGAGTCCGCGTTTCAATATTCTTCCAAATTTCTTTATAATTCCCTCTCCAGACTTGATAATGTAAATTAAAATTGAAGGAACCGACAACCATGAAGAAAATTATCACAATTTCATAGATCAGGCTGTGATAATAAAGGATATTGGGAGATTGCGGGGAAAAGCCCGCGGTATCAAATCCGGCCATAAAAATACAGGCGCCATGAAAAAATGCGCTTTGGGGTTTTAACCCAATAGAGATCCCTACCAGGCCTAACACAATGGTCCCTAAAATCAGATAGACTATGCTGATAACCCAAATAAACCGCGCTGTATTAATAACATTGGGGACTAATTTCTCATCACGCCCCTCCCCAAGATACAGATTAAACGTTCCACCGGTGCCTTTGACCAAAAATGAAATCGCAATAATAGCGATCCCTTGTCCCCCTAGAAAAGGCCCGAGATGACGCCACAAATTATGGCTTCGGGAAAGATGATCCAGGTCCTGTACAAGAGTCAAACCGGTTGTGGTAAAGCCAGACATCGTCTCAAAACAAGCATCAAGAAACGACTTATAATGGCCGCTTAATAATAACGGTATAGCGCTAAGCGCCATTGCGGCTAACCATGAAAGGGCGATAACCACCATTGCCGGGCCAGCATGCAAATCCTTATCTGTTTTACAAGCCCAACTTAAAGCCAAGCCGATAAATATTGCAATATTTGCGCTGATCAAGAAATCCAAAGCAGGGTTAGGTTCTTTGAACAGAACCAGCCCGGCAATAAACGGCAAAAACATCGTCAGGCCAATGTCGAGCGTTATCCTTCCCAAATAATAACCGATGTTTTTAATATCGCTTAATTGAGGTTTGAGGATCATCGTATATATTTAATTACTAATGCGAATAGTGCGCCGATACCGATAATTACGATTACATACGCTACTTCCCAGAATATTCCGAGCGCAGCATTATAAAAAATAGCCGTTTTCTTCATAGTATTAACTTTTTTTGGTGCGCGAGATTCAAATACACAAAAGCCAGAGAATAAAGCCTCTGGCATTATGTAAGATTTAATCTATCTTTATTATTTATTCTATGGGATTACGATATACTTGCTGGAAAAGGAAGGCAAGTCAAAAAAAAGTCAAAACGCGGAGTTTTAATCATCAGAACGCAAACGGTAGCCTACGCCAGGTTCCGTAAGGATGTAAGTTGGCCGGTCAGGATCAGGTTCAATCTTGCTGCGCAAATTACTTATTGTTACACGCAAAAGGTGCAGGATGCCTTCGTAATCTTCCGTCTTGTCCCAAATCCCGCGCAGGATTTGTTTATGGGTCAGGACTTTACCGGAGTTTAAAAGAAAAAGTTTGAGAATGTCATATTCAGTTGGAGATAGATTGATATCTTTATCATTGACGGCTACCCTACGGCTCGTAATATCCACAACCAGTTTGCCTGACCGCAGGATTTCCTCTTTTTCTAGCGGCAAAAGCCGCCGCATCACCGCTTTCAAACGCGAGAGCAGCTCTCCGACACTAAAAGGTTTAGTAAGGTAGTCATCAGCTCCTGCGTCAAGCGCGGCGATCTTCTCAAGCGGGTCATCTCTTACCGATAAAATGATTATCGGTGTTTTCGTCCGCTTGCGGATCTTTGCAATGATTTCTTTCCCATCCATATCAGGAAGCCCCAAGTCAAGAATAATGGCATCAGGGTGAACGCTAACCGCTTCTGTTAAGGCTTCTTTGCCTTTTGTTACTTCAAATACGGTGTAACCGTAAGCCGAAAGAGAAGTCTTAAGAAAACTACGTATGGATTTTTCGTCATCTACAACCAGAATCCTTAAATTGTTCTGCTCTGCCATGATATTCTTACTCCAGAGGAAGTTCAATGATGAACGTAGCGCCTTTGCCAGAGATACTTTCTACGCTGATATTGCCATTGTGAGCCTCGATAATATTCTTTGAAATACTTAAACCTAAGCCGGTTCCCGGTATGTGTTGAGTGTGCCAAACCCGGTAGAATTTGTCAAAAATACGCTCCAGGTCTTCCTTCGGGATCCCATAGCCGTAATCCCGCACAGATATGCGTACCTTATTGTCAATGCAGGAAGCTGCGATTTCCAGTGGTGAATCATCTGGCGAATATTTTAAAGCGTTATCAATAATATTTAAGAACGCCTTGAGCATATAAGGGAATTCTATGGCTATTTCGGGCATATCCTTGGGGATACTTATTCTTATCTCTCGTTTGCCTATTTTATCTTTTAGCTGCTCAAGGCCTGATCCTATGAAATCCCTCAAATCGCATGGTTTTTTAGAAATCAGCGACATCTTGGATTCTGTCCTGGCCATATCCAGAAGATTATTTACAATTCGATTCAGCCTTTTGGATTCATCGCGAGCCGTTTTCAAAAGTTCATTTTTTTGCTCTTCATTGAACTTTGCTTTACTGTCCAGCAAAGCCCCTAAAGTCCCGGTGATTGAAACAAGCGGTGTTTTTAAATCATGAGAAATTGAGCTTAAAAGCGCTGAATGAAGTTTTTCTGTCTGCCGCTGGATGATCTGCGTTCTTACTTTTGAAGTAAGCGTGCTGACAATAAAGCCAGTTACCAGAAAAGCCCCAAAGGTAAAAAGATACTCTAAATCATGAATATTCAAGGTAAGATAAGGCGGGACTAAAAAAAAGTCAAATGCCAGTACGCTCAATATTGATGTGACGATCGCCGGCCCTTGGCCCCAACGGATAGCAACGATTACTACGGCTAAAAGATAAAACATCACGATATTTGTCGGCTCAAGTTTTCTTTTAACAAGCTCACCCAACAAAGTCATCATTAAAACAAGTCCCATGCTAACTAAATAGGGATAAATTTTGCTCCGCAGAGTCTTTGTCTTTTGCATATATTAGAGCTCCTCAAATCATATTCTACCATGACTATTCTTAACCTCAAGAGATAAGGGCACTGGCTAAATAGCGCAGGCGATTCCCGTAAGCCCGGCCAGTTAATCGCCGCGGCAGTACCTTTCCCTATAATACAAGCTTAAAAAGGCCGCTGAAGGCTAAAAAAACGATATTCCTGAAGTTTTTCAGGCAAAAAACATCCTGCGTGAGATCAGTTCAAGCTCTTTCTAACCTGAGCGCCACCTATCCCCATAGTTGGTGTTTTAAATAGAAGTTTGGTTTTGATTAACTGTTTGACAAAGGCTGCCGGCTATGCTAAATTCTTACTATTATGAAGCGGATACTCTTAAGTTTATTTATCATCATGGCGTTAACCTCTGCGCCTGCTTATCCTTATTGGATCTGGACACCCAAGACAGGCAAATGGATCAATCCAAAGACCTTACCCAAGGATAATCCCAAAGAGCAGTTTGCTTACGCTAAATCCTTCCTTGATGAGAAGAAATACGAGGAGGCAAAACGCGAATTCCGCAAGCTGCTCAAAGCGTATCCTAAGTCATTTGAGGCCTCAGAGGGCCAGTATTTTCTGGGGGTGATCGACCAGGAACAGGGCAACCTCTATGAAGCTTACCTGGCTTTTCAGAAGACGATAGACAAATACCCTTTCTCTGAACGCATCCAGGAGATCATCGGGCTGGAATATAGCATAGGTGAGAAATTTATGGCCGGTGAAAAACGTAAGGCGATGGGAATTACCTTACCTGTAGATAACCCGGCAATTGAGATATTCGGTAAAGTCGTGGAGAATTCCACTTACGGCCCGCTTGCCCCCAAAGCGCAGTATAAACTGGCTTTGGTGCTTAAAGGGCTGCAGCGTTATTATGAAGCGGAAGATGAATTCAACAAGGTGATCTCGCGTTATCCGGACAGCGAATGGTCCACGGCGGCGCGCTACCAGATCGCCACATGCCGCGCAGCTTTATCCAAGGGCCCGGCTTATGACCAGGGTTCTGCCCAGGAGGCCAAGGAGAAGTTCGAGGAGTTCGTCAAAGACCATCCGGATGCCGTATTAAGCCTGGACGCGGAGAAGAATATCAGCCAGCTGCGCGAAAAAGAAGCGGAAAGCAGCTTTAACATAGCCCGTTTTTACGAAAAACAAAAACTTTTTGATTCCGCCAGGGTGTATTATAATGAGGTGATCAACAATTACCCGGATAGTTCCTGGGCGCCTCAGGCGGTAGAGAGAACACAATTGATGGAGCGCGAGAATGAAAAATAAAAGATCCTTCCCCGGAGTGTTTATCGCCGTTTGCGGCCTGCTGGCTGTTTTTGCGGGCGGCTGCGGTTACACCACGCGTTCTTTGATCGCTGATCAGTATAAAACGATCTATGTAACGCCTTTCTTGAACAAGGTGGATATCACACAGGAGGGATATTCGGAGAATAAATACCGTATTTACCGGCCGATGCTGGAGACGGATATCACCAGAAAGGTGATCAATAAATATCTTTTTGACGGTAATCTCAAACCGGTGAAGGATGATGCGGCTGACCTGGTTTTAAAAGGCGAGCTGGTGGAATACCGCAAGGACCCTTTAAGCTATACCAACGATAACGATGATGTCACGGAATACCGTATTAACATTTACGTGGATTTAAGCCTCTGGGATAAGCGGGAGAATAAGCTGGTCTGGGAAGAGAAGCGTTTTAACGGCAACTATTCCTATTATACAAGCCTGGCCGCTAACAGCGCGATCAAAGTATCCGAGGACTCCGCGGTGAGTAAAGCCGTTGAAGACCTGGCGCGGCGCATAGTGGAACGCACAGTTGAGCAATGGTAATATGGTTTATATATTTATCGGCCAAGATAATCCCGCCAAAGAGGCCCAGCTTAAGAAAATAAAACAGGAACACCTCGCTAAAGACCTGGAGCAGTTCAACCTGGATGTGATCTACGCAAGAGAGGCAAAACTAAAAGCGCTCCAGGAGGTTTTTTTGAATCTCCCTGTTAAGTCCGGTAAGCGAGTCGTTGTGGTCAAGGATGCGGCGGCTTTAGCTGAGGATTGTCAGGAATTCATCAAACGTTACCTGTCCGCCGGATCAGCCGATATTGTCCTGGTCATGGATTTTGAGCATTTTGAGCGCAAGGATGATTTCTTAAACAGCGTTTTAGCGCATGCCAAAGTCATGCGTTTTAAAGAAGTTGCGCAGGATGACACTTTCAGTTTGCTCAGGCAGATAGAATCAGGCCAGATAGCGCCGGCCCTGGGCATATTGACCCGGCTTTTAAAAGATGGGGAGCGGCCGGAGCGGATACTCGGCGGTTTGAGGTATTCCTGGGAAAAACAGAGCGGTGTGTCAGCGCAGAACAAAAGAAGGCTTCTGGCGCTTTTGGATTGCGATATAGACATAAAGAAAGGCAGGCTTAAGCCTGCCTTTGCTTTAGAGAAATTAGTGATCGATTTATGCGCTTTTGCCAAGCCTGCGCATTAAACGGGATTTCCTGCGGTCTGCTGTCTTAGGGTGGATGATCTTCTTTTTGGCCGCTTTATCCAGTTGAGAGAAGACTTTACTGATTAAAGTTTTTGCCTGAGCAAGGTCTTTGGCAAGCAATAACTCCTGGAATGTCTTGATCGTTTTCTTAAGCTGAACTTTTACCTTCAGGTTCCTTAAGTGTTTTCTTTTGTTTACGCGGGTGCTTTTTACCGATGTTCTGCGTCTGGGCATTACATTCTCCTTTGTAGATTTAATTTTGTATATTATTAGCATAATAAAACACCTATGTCAACAGGCAAATTGCGCCACTCTAACCGCCACAAAGCTGTAGCCAAGTCCGCCGGCATAATCTCCGTAGCAACCTTGCTTTCGCGGATACTCGGGTTCATCCGCGATATCATCATTGCCCGCCTGTTCGGCATCTATATCTACGCGCAGGCTTTTGTCATTGCTTTCCGCCTGCCCAATCTTTTCCGCGACTTAGTCGGCGAGGGCGCTGGAAATGCCGCGATCGTGCCGGTTTTGTGCGAATATGAAGTAAAAAAGAGCAAAGAGGAATTCTGGGAGCTGGCCAATGTTTTATTGAGCCTGCTTTTTATCATACTGGGAGTGATCACCATATTCGGGATGATCCTCGCCCCTTTGCTTGTGCGGCTGATCGCCCCGGGTTTTATCGCTTCTCCTGAAAAACTGGATGTGACAATAAGGCTGACGCGTATTGTCTTTCCGTATATCCTGCTTATCGGCTTGGCTGCCTATGCCATGGCCATGCTTAATTCCCTGAAGAACTTCACGGTTTCCGCTTTTGCGCCCTGTTTATTGAACATCTCTATAATTGTTTTTGCCCTTTGGTTCGGAGAGGGGATCAAGGGCCTGGGGCTGGGGGTGTTGGTGGGAGGATTACTTCAGCTTTTAGTACAGCTGCCGGTTTTATATAAGAAGGGTTTCCGTTTCAAACTGCCCGTTACTATCCGGCACCCCGGCGCAGCAATGATCGGAAAATTGATGATCCCGCGCGTTTTCAGTTCAGGTATATACCAGTTGAATAATTTCGCGGATTCCATATTCGCTTCTTTGGCCTGGATCGTTGGTGACGGCGCGGTGGCTGTACTTTATTTTGCTTACCGCCTGATCCAGTTTCCCCTGGGGATCTTCAGTAACGCCATCTCCCAGGCGGTCTTGCCTACTTTATCCGCTCAGGCTTTGGAGCCCGACCTTAAGGAGCTGAAAGCCACATTTTCCTGGGCGCTGCGCATGGTGTTTTTTGTCTTGCTTCCTGCGACAGTGATCTACATGGTCCTTGCCCGCGCTTTGATCTTTACATTTTTCTGGGGAGGAAAATTTGACGTAAACAGCGGCTTGCTTACCGCCCAGGCTTTATTTTTCTACAGTATCGGCCTCTGCGCCTACGGCGGAACGAAAATACTGCAATCATGTTTCTTCGCGCTGAAAGACACGCTGACTACCACCAAAGTCGCCGTTTTAGCCCTGGCGATCAACGTTGTCTTGAACGCGCTGTTTATGTTCCCGCTAAAGATCGCCGGGTTGGCCCTGGCGACTTCTATATCCGGGATAAGCGGTTTTTGCGTGCTTTTTTTCATTTTACGGAAACGCCTGGGTGGGCTGGACGAGAAGTTGATCTGGGGGTCTTTTCTGCGTGTCCTGGCCGCTTCACTGGCTATGGGTTTGGTAGTTTTTCTGGTGGACAAGGCGTTAAATTTATTCTGGGCCCTGGGTTCAGCATTCCTGGCCTATATCTTTTTCTGTTTTGTTTTTAAGGTAGAGGAAATGCAGCAGGTAAAAAACTGGTTGACGCGGCCTAAGGTTTAAAAACCCAAGGATAAAACTCTAATGAAGAAGCAGAGCCCCCTAAAGAATAAAGTTGCTTTGGCGCCGACCACCGCAGGCGTTTATCTTATGTCTGACGCCAAAGGCAAGGTGATCTATGTCGGCAAGGCCAAATCTTTAAAGAAGCGCCTGAGCAGTTATTTTAGCCGCGACCTTCCGCCTAAAACCAGGGCGATGATGGAGAAAGTGGCGGAGAT
>Ga0153915_10006999_pt1 | contig 10605 bp, 9 predicted proteins | sample Opewatmetagenome_2_FD_107003 | JGI IMG/M metagenome (GOLD analysis project Ga0153915, IMG submission 107003) | Freshwater wetland microbial communities from Ohio, USA - Open water 3 Core 3 Depth 3 metaG | ecosystem: Environmental > Aquatic > Freshwater > Wetlands | place: USA: Ohio, Lake Erie... | reverse complement strand
TTCCGAGCTCAACGACCCGCTGGACCAGCGGCAGCGGTTCGAGGAGCAGCTCCGGAAGCGGGAGCGCGGGGACGAGGAAGCGCATTTCATGGACGAGGATTACCTCCGCGCCCTCGAATACGGGATGCCGCCCGCCGCGGGGGAAGGGATCGGGATCGACCGGCTCGTGATGCTGTTCACCGATTCCCCGTCCATCCGGGACGTGATCCTGTTCCCGCATCTGCGGAAAGAGGGGTAAGGGCCGGTGAGGCTGCCGGTCGAATATTACATCGGCCTGAAATATCTCCTGGCCAAACGGAAGCAGACCTTCATCTCGATCATCACCGTCATCTCCGTGGCCGGGGTGACGGTTGGCGTGATGGCGCTGATCATTGTCCTGGCCGTGATGAGCGGATTCGAGAAGGAACTGAAGAACCGGATCCTGGGCGCCACGGCCCATGTCCAGGTGATCAGCCTCGACGGGAGCGTCGGCGACCCGTTCGTTCTCTCCGAACGGATCCGCAGGGTGCAGGGCGTCGCGGCGGCCTCCCCGTACGTCTTCTCCCCGGTGATGATCACCTCGGGCACCGCGGCGTCGGGCGGAGTCCTGCGTGGTGTGGATCCCGCGACGGCGGGAGACGTCACGCGCCTTTCCCAGGACATCCGTCTCGGCTCACTCGGGGACCTTGCGAAGAAGGCGCCGGGCGGCCTTCCGGCGACGATCCTCGGACGCGAGCTCGCGACCCACCTCGGCGTGACGGTCGGCGACGTGGTGGAGATCATGGTCCCGGGAGGAAACCTGACCCCGCTGGGCGCGTTCCCGCGGGTCGTCCGGTACCGGGTTGCCGGGCTCGCGGAGTCGGGGATGTACGAATTCGACTCGACGTTCGCCTACGTCTCCTTCGACGAGGCGGGGCGGCTGATGGGGATGCCGGGCAGGGCCACGGGAATCGAGGTGCGGGTGCACGACATCTACGCCGCGGGCGAAGTGGCGGACCGGGTCCGGAGCGCCCTCGGGTACCCGTACTGGGCCAAAGACTGGGCGCAGACGAACCGGAACCTTTTCTCGGCTCTGAAGCTCGAAAAGACCGTGATGTTCATCATCCTCGTCCTTATCGTGTTCGTGGCCGCGTTCAACATCATCAGCACGCTCATCATGGTCGTCATGGAGAAGACGCGGGACATCGCCGTTCTCATGACGCTGGGCGCTACCCGCAGCTCGATCCGGCGGATCTTCGCCCTCGAAGGAATCATCATCGGGGTTGCCGGGACGGGAGTCGGGACCGCGCTGGGGTGGGTCCTCTGCGAGCTCCTGCGCCGGTACCAGTTCATCCGCCTGCCGAGCGACGTCTACTACATCTCGACCCTTCCGGTATCGCTCGAAGCGGGCAACTTCCTCGCGGTGGGGGTTATCTCAATCCTGATCTGCTTCGTCGCAACCCTTTATCCGGCCCGCAAGGCGTCCCAGGTGGCCCCGGACGAAGCGAACCACTATGAATAACGGACCGCTGATTCGCGTCGATAACATCAAGAAGGAATTCCCGAAGCGGGGCGGCGTTCTACAAGTCCTCAAGGGCGTCTCCTTCACGCTCGACCGGGGGGAGATGCTCGGGGTCGTGGGCATCTCCGGCGCCGGGAAGACGACGCTCCTACAGATCATCGGGACCCTGGACCGGGCGACGTCGGGGACGGTCGCGTACGACGGGAGGGACGTCTCCACCCTCCCCGAGGACACGCTGGCCGCCTTCCGGAACCGGACCGTGGGATTCGTGTTCCAGTTCCACCATCTGCTCCCGGAGTTCGACGCACGGGAGAACGTGATGCTTCCTTGTCTCATCGCGGGGATGGACCGCGACGAGGCGGGTGCGCGTGCCGATCGGCTCCTCGGCGACGTGGGCCTCTCGGAACGCACGACTCATCGCGTCGGGGAGCTCTCCGGCGGGGAACAGCAGCGCGTGGCCGTCTGCCGGGCCCTCGCGATGGATCCGGCCGTCCTTCTCGCGGATGAGCCGACAGGGAACCTCGATCGGGAGACGGCCTCGGGGGTTGTCGACCTTCTGGTCGCCCTGAACCGGGAGCGGGGGCTGTCCCTCGTCGTCGTCACCCACAACCAGGAGCTGGCCGCCAGGATGCATCGCACCATCAAGATCGATGACGGGCGGATCGTCATTTGAAGGCACGGGGGATCGCCGCCGCGGTGGCCCTCGCCGCGCTCGTCGCGTTCCAACCCGCGCCGGTCGGCGCCGCGGGGTTCCCCGTGGCGGCGATCGATGTGCAGGGGGCAAAACGGGTGGGACCCGACGCCATCCGGCGCGTGATGACCACCAAGGTCGGGAGCGACTTCGACCCCGAGCGCATCCGGAACGACGTGAAGGCCATATTCCGGATGGGGTATTTCTCCGACGTCAGGTTCGACGCCGAGGAAACGGCGGGGGGCTACAGGCTGACCGTCATCGTGACCGAAAAGCCGATCGTGTCGGCGGTCGCGATCGAGGGGAACAAGGATGTGGAAACGTCGGACCTCCGGCAGGCGCTGACGATCAAGGAGCGGTCCCTCTTCCAGGAGGACAAGGTCAAGGAGTCGGCCCGCAAGCTCCTGGAGGTGTGCCAGAACAAGGGCTTTTACGACGCGGCCGTGGACTCCGCGGTGTCCGAGGACCCCGACGGCTCGTACCGGATCGCCTTCAAGGTGAGGGAGGGGGAGAAACTCAGGATATCCCGGATCTTCGTCACGGGGAACCATTACCTCGCGACGAAGGCGATCCGGAAGGCGATGGACACGAGCGAGAAGGGATTCTTCTCGTTCATCACGGACTCCGGAACGTTCAAGAAGGATGTCATCGAGAACGACATCAGGAAGGTCGAGGCGCTGTACCAGAACAACGGGTTCCTCGACTCGAAGGTGACCGACCCGGAGGTCCGCCGGGGGAAGAAGGGCCTCGAGGTCACGATCCACGTGTTCGAGGGGAGGCAGTTCCGCGTGGGCGACGTGGGATTCTCCGGCGAGAGCGGGGTTTCCACGGAGGATCTCCGGAAGGCCGTGAAGCTGAAGCGCGCCGAGGTGTTCAACCGGGAGACGCTCCTGGCGGACCTCCTGGCGCTGACGACCATCCTGAACGACCGGGGGTACGCCCAGGCCATCGTGTCACCCGTCGTCGAGAAGCGGAAGGACTACCCGGTCGCCGACGTGACCTACAAGACGGAGAGGGGCCGCAAGTTCCGCTTCGGGAAGGTGGAAGTGACCGGCAACACGAAGACGTTCGACCGCGTCGTTCGGCGCGGGCTTGCGGTCGCGGACGGGAAGACATACACGGCCACGGGCCTCAAGGAGAGCAAGGAGAACCTCACCCGGCTCGGCTACTTCAAGGACGTCAAGATCAGCACGGCCCCCTCGACGATTCCGGACGAGATGGACGTCAAGGTCGACGTCCAGGAAGCGCCGACCGGCACCCTGTCGGGAGGTCTGGGGTTCAGCTCGGTGGACAAGCTGTTCGGCGTCATCCAGCTGAGCGAGAACAACCTGTTCGGCCGGGGGTGGAAGGGGACGCTCAATACGCAATTCGGGGCGCGGCGAACGATCTACAGCCTGGAATTCCGGGACCCCAGCTTTCTCGACACCGATTTCAGCCTTCTCCTGAACGCCTACAAGACGGACACGGAGTACACCGATTTCAGGCGGAAGGCACAGGGGGCACGGGTCGGCACCGGGTACAATCTCAACCGGTTCACGTCGGTGGGGCTCACGTACCGCTACGACAAGGTCCTCGTCACCCAGTTGGCCGACGTGCATTCGACCTTCCTCAAGGAACAGTTCGCCCTGGGGTGGCAGAGGACCCAGAGCCTGGCCCTGAACCTTACGCGGAACACGACGGACAAATTCATCGATCCGTCCCGCGGCACGGTCGCTTCCGCCAGCGTGGAGTACGCGGGCGGCCCCCTGGGGGGGGACAGTCAGTTCGTGCAATATTTTCTGAACGGGAAGGTCTTCTTCCCGGTCACGGGAACCACGGTCCTCAGCGGCAATGTTCTCTGGGGGCACGTGATGAGCACGGAGGGAGGAGAGGTGCGCCTGGCCGAGCGGTTCTTCCTCGGCGGGCCCTACAGCATCCGCGGATTCAAATCGCGGAGCCTCTCTCCGGCCGACCCCAACACGGGCGAGTTGTTCGGGGGCAACAAGGAACTCGTGATGAACGTCGAGTACCTGTTTCCCCTTTTCAACGAAATCGGGTTCAAGGGCGTTCTGTTCTACGACATGGGGAACACCTGGCGGCAGGGGGAATGGCCCTGGAAGGGGCCGGCGCTCAAGAAGGCCGCAGGGCTCGGGATTCGGTGGTACTCGCCGATGGGCCCGCTGCGGTTCGAGTGGGGGTGGAACCTGAGCCCCGGTCCGGGAGAGCCCAGCCGCGTGGCCGAATTCACCATCGGAACGGCATTCTAGACGAGAAGGGGGAGGACAATGAGGAAGGGAACGTTGTGGTTCGCGGCGGCTGCCGTCGCCGTACTGACGGCCTTCGGGGGCGCCGCCTTTGCGGAGGGGCTCAAGGTGGCCGTGATCGACGTCAATAAGGTGCTCAACGAGTCGGAAGCGGGCAAGGACGCGAAGAAGAAGATGGAGGCCCGGTACGAGGAGCTCAAGAAGAAGATCGACGTGAAGAACGAAGAGGCGAAGAAGCTGAAGGACGACCTCGACAAGCAGAAGATCCTCCTCGGCAAGGAGAAGCTCAAGGAGAGGGAGGAGGCCCTCAAGGGGAAGATCGACGAACTCCGCCGTCTCACGCAGGAGTCGGAGAAGGAGATGCAGAACAGGCAGGGCGAGATAACCCGGGAAATTCTCAAGGTCATCGAGACCCGGCTCGACAAGTACGTGGCCGACGAGAAGATCGACCTCGTGCTGGAGAAGAGCGCGGGTGTCATCCACTCGAACCCGTCGCTGGACATCACCGCCAAGGTCCTCGAGCTGGTGAACAAGGAGAAGCCCGGTGCCAAATGATATCCGCCTGTCGGAGCTGGCGGCGCGGATCGGGGCGCGCCTCGTCGGCGACGACGCCGTCGTGACCGGCATCGCCCCGATCGAAGGGGCGGGACCGGGACAGGTGACGTTCCTGGCGAATCCGAAGTATGCGAGGTTCGCACGCGAGTCCAGGGCGTCCGGCATAATCGCCCGCGACGTCGTGGCGGGGTCGGGCGCCGCGTTCCTGATCGCCGAGAACCCCTACTACGCGTTCGCCTGCGCCGTGGAGGCGTTCCATCCCCCCACCCGCCCGGAGCCCGGTGTTTCCCCCAAGGCCTGGGTCCACCCGGAGGCGCGGGTCGGACGGGATGTCACCGTGGCCCCCTTTGCGGCGATCGATGAGGAGGCTTCGATCGGCGATCGCACTGTCCTCTTCCCGGGGGTTGTCGTGGGGAAAGGGGCGTCCGTCGGCGACGACTGCCGGCTCTACCCGCACGTGACGCTCTACGAGGGCGTGCGGGTCGGGTCGCGGGTGATCCTCCATGCGGGGTGCGTGATCGGCAGCGACGGGTTCGGGTTCGCCCCGACCGCTTCCGGATACCGCAAGATCCCGCAGGTGGGCACCGTCGAGATCGAGGACGACGTGGAGATCGGAGCGAATACGACAATCGACCGGGCCGCTCTCGGCGTCACCCGCGTTGCCCGGGGAACCAAACTGGACAACCTCGTGCAGGTCGGACATAACGTAGAGATCGGCCGGGACACGGTGATCGCGGCGCAGGCCGGGATCTCGGGGAGCTGCCGGATCGGCAACCGGGTCATGATCGGCGGCCAGGCGGGGCTCGCGGGCCACCTCGAGATCGAGGACGGCATCATGCTCGGCGCCAAGTGCGGCGTTCCGGGCACGCTGCGCGCCTCCGAGGGCCGGATCTGGTCCGGGATCCCGGTGATGCCCCACGCGACCTGGCTCCGCATGTCGGGGCTCCTGCCGAAGCTGCCGGAACTCTTCCGACGTGTCCGGCGCCTGGAGGAAAGCTCGAAGACGAAGGAGGAGGAGTGACATGCTATCCGTCAGCGAGATCATGGCCCTGCTCCCGCATCGCTTCCCGTTTCTCCTGGTGGACCGGGTCGTCGAGTGGGAGCCTGGGAAGCGCATCGTGGCGATCAAGAACGTGACGATCAACGAGCCGTACTTTTCGGGACACTTCCCGGGTTACCCCGTCATGCCCGGGGTGCTCATCGTGGAGGCGCTGGCCCAGGCGGGCGGGATCGTCGCCCTGATGGCGCTCGGCGAGGGCAAGCGGATCGCCTACTTCGCGGCGATCGACAACTGCAAGTTCCGCCGGCCCGTGGTCCCGGGCGACCAGCTCCGCCTGGAGGCGACGGTGACCGCGCACAAGGGGCCGGTCTGGAAGATCCACGGCGAGGCATTCGTGGACGGCGTGCTTGCCGCCCGGGCCGACCTGACGGCGACCATTCCGGAGGGAATCAACGAGACGCTCGCGGAAGGAGCCGCACGATGATCCACAAGACGGCGATCGTTGACCCGGGGGCGGTCCTCGGGAAGGACGTGGAGGTGGGACCTTACGCCGTGATCGGCCCGAACGTCACGATCGGCGACGAATGCTCGATCGGCGCCCATGCGGTCGTCGAATCGCACGTCCGCATGGGGAACGGCACGCGCGTGTCGCCTTTCGCGTCGCTCGGGGCGCCCCCGCAGGACCTGAAATTCAAGGGGGAGGAGACCTGGGTGGAGATCGGCTCGGGGACGACGATCCGCGAGTACGTGACGGTCAACCGCGGCACCGTCGGCGGCGGCGGCGTGACGCGGGTCGGCAGTCGCGTGCTCCTCATGGCCTACTGCCACGTGGCGCACGACTGCCATGTCGGCGACCGGGTCATCATGGCCAACGCGGCGACCCTGGCCGGACACATCACGGTCGAGGACGGCGCGTTCATCGGGGGACTCGTCGGCGTCCACCAGTTCGTCCGGATCGGTTCCTTCGCGATCGTGGGAGCCCTGTCGGGCGTCCCCCTGGATATTCCCCCGTATGTCAAGGCGGTCGTCGGCCGCGGCCAGAAGGGCACCGGGCTGTTCGGGCTCAACGTGATCGCCTTGAAGAGGAACGGGTTTTCCGAAGAGACGATCGCCGGGCTCAAGAAGGCGTACCGCATGCTGTTCCGCTCGGGGCTTCCGATGCGCGAGGCGCTCGCGCGAGTCGAGGGGGAGCTGGCGCCCTCCCCCGAGGTGCGGCACCTGCTGGAGTTCATCCGTTCCAGCAAGCGCGGCGTCCAGAGGTAGTCCGATGGCGGTCCGCGTAGGGGTCATCGGCGTCGGGTACCTGGGGCGATTGCACGCCCAGAAACTCGCGTCCTTCGACGACGTCCGGTTCGCGGGCGTGTACGACGCCGACGTCGCGAGGGGGAAGGCCGTGGCCGAGGAGTGCGGGACGTCCTTCTTCGACAGTCACCGTCGCCTCCTCGCCGAGGTGGACGCCGTCACCATCGCCGTTCCCACGACGGCGCACCACCGCGTCGCCCTGGATGCCCTGCGCGCGGGCGTTCACGTCCTCCTCGAGAAACCGATCGCGGCGGCCGTCCGGGAAGCCCGTGCCCTCGTGCGGGAGGCGGAACGGCGAAAGCTCGTATTCCAGATCGGGCACCTGGAGCGGTTCAACACGGCCGTTCTCTCCGCGATGTCGATCCTCAAGGAGCCCCGGTTCATCGAGTGCCACCGGCTGGGGCCGTTCGGCGGGCGGGGCACCGACGTGGACGTGGTCCTGGACCTCATGATCCACGACATCGACCTCATCCTGTCGTTCGTCCGCTCGCCCGTCGCCCGGATCCAGGCCGTCGGGGTCCCCGTGATCTCGCCGAACGTCGACATCGCCAACGCGCGGCTCTCCTTCGCCAACGGCTGCGTGGCCAACGTGACGGCCAGCCGCGTCTCCGCGCGCAAACAGCGGAAGATCCGGATCTTCCAGGAGGATGCCTACGTGTCGATGGACTTCGTCGACCACACGATCCAGATCTTCCGGCGAACGTGGCCCCATGGTCCCGAAGGTCTCCCCGAGATATCCGGGGAACTGCTTGAAACGGAAAAAGGGGATGCCCTGCGCGACGAGATCCGGTCGTTCCTCGACTGCGCCGCGACGGGGACGGCGCCCCGCGTGTCCGGGGCCGACGGCCTCGCCGCGCTGGAGCTGGCATTCCGGATACTGAGAAAGATGAGGAGTCGTTGACGCCGGCCCCCAAGACCCTGTTCATCGTGTGCGGCGAACCGTCGGGCGAGACGTACGCGGTACGCGCCGCGCGGGCGTTCCGGCGTCGCTTCCCGCGAGCGCCGATGGAGGGGATCGGGGGGACGCGGCTGGCCGGGGAGGGGGTGCGCCTCCTTCTGGACTACGGGCACATCTCCGTGGTCGGCGTGACCGAGGTGGTGCGCCACCTGCCGGCCGTCATCGGGGCTCTCCGGGCCGCCGTCCGGCGCGTCACCCGCCCGGATATCGGCGCGGTCCTCCTGGTCGATTTTCCGGACTTCAACTTCCGGGTCGGGAAGAAGGCGAACGCCTCGGGCGTCCCGGTCGTCTACTTCGTCCCCCCGCAGCTGTGGGCCTGGCGGGTCGGGCGCGCCGACGCGCTCGCCCGCTTCACGAAGGGGGTCGTCGTCCCCTTCCCGTTCGAAGAGTCCCTCCTCAAGGCGCGGGGGGTGAACGCCCGCTTCGCCGGGCACCCGCTCCTCGACGAGCTTGCCCCCTGGCTCGATGCGCCGCCCGACCCCGCCCGCTTCGGGATTCCCGGGGGGAAGACGCTGGTCGGGTTGCTTCCCGGCAGCCGGCCCGGCGAAATCCGGGCACACCTTCCGGCCATGGCGGCGGCCGCCCGGCGGATTGCCGCGCGCTTCCCCGACGTTCATTTCGCTGTCCCGCTGGCGTCCCCGGAGTTCCGGGGAATCGTCTCGTCGGGGCTCGCCGCGGGGGGCGCGGGATTCCCGGTTACGCTGGTGGAGAGCGAGAGGCACCTCCTGTTCCGGGGGATGACCACGGCATTGGCCGCGTCCGGAACGGCGACGCTGGAGCTTGCACTCCTGGGCGTGCCGCCGGTCATCGTCTACCGCACGTCGGCAGTGACGTATTGGATCGGCCGGCGGCTCGCGGCCGTCACCTCCATCGGGCTTCCGAACATCCTGGCGGGAGAGGCCTTCCTTCCGGAGCTCATCCACGACGCGTGCCGCCCCGACCGGATGGCTGGCGAGATCGAGGCCCTTCTCTCGGACGGCGCGAGGCGCGGTGCGCTCGCGGCGCGGTGCGTCGGGTTGCGCGAGCGGCTCCGGGGATCGGGCGCGGCGGAGGCGGTCGTCGACATGCTGGCGGCCGCCGGGGGGGGCGCATGGGGATGACGATTTACCGCAGGATGCTGACCTACGTCCGGCCGTACGTGCCGCGGCTCGTCCTCGCCATGATGTTCATGGTCCTCGTCTCCTCGTTCCAGGGGGCCATCGCCTTCCTCGTCAAGCCGGCGCTGGACGACATCTTCATCAACAAGGACGCCACGCGGCTCGCCCTCATCCCATTGCTCGTGCTCGGGGTCTATCTCCTGAAGGGCGCATTCGAGTTCGCGCAGAGCTACCTGATGAGCGGGGTCGGGCAGCGTGTGATCCGGGACATCCGCGACCACCTTTACCGCCACCTTCAGTCCTTGTCCCTGTCCTTCTACATGCGTCACCCGACGGGGGTGCTCATGTCCCGGGTGACGAACGACGTGGGCCTGATGCAGGCGTCGATCACCGACGCGGTCACCGGTCTCATCAAGGACATCTTCTCGGCCCTGTTCCTCGTCGGCGTCGTCTTCTACCGTGACTGGAAGCTCGCCCTCGTGGCCCTGGTCGCCTTCCCCCTCGCATTCTGGCCGATCGCGCGCTTCGGACGAAAGCTCCGGCGGACGAGCATCCGGAGCCAGGAGGTCACGGGAGGACTCACATCCCACCTGCAGGAGACGATCAGCGGAGTCAAGCTCGTCAAGGCCTTCGGCGCCGAGGAGTACGAGGTCGACCGGTTCACAAGCCGCAACGCCGACCTGTACCGCCTGAGCATGAAAGTGGTCAAGGTCCAGGCGTTGACATCCCCGCTCTCCGAGATGTTCGCGGGGATCGGCGCCGCGGCGGTCATCTTCTACGGCGGCTACAGCGTCGTCAACGGGATCAGCACCCCCGGCAACTTCTTCTCCTTCATGACGGCCCTGTTCATGCTGTACGAGCCCATCAAGCGCCTCTCGCGGATCAACAACGTCATCCAGCAGGGGATCGCGGCCGCGACGCGGGTGTTCGAGGTTCTCGACACGCTTCCCGAAGTGCGCGAGAAGGAGGGCGCGCCCGATCTCCCGCCGATCCGGCGCGACATCGAGTTCTCGCACGTGGACTTCCGTTACGGCGAGGAGGGCGAGAACATCCTGAAGGACGTCACGTTCAGTGTCCCGACCGGGACGATGGTCGCGATCGTGGGGTCGAGCGGCGCGGGCAAGACCACGCTCGTGGACCTCATCCCCCGGTTCTACGATGCCCGGCGTGGGGCGATCCGCATCGACGGGACGGACATCCGCGACGTTTCGCTGGCGTCGTTGCGCTCGCGGATCGGGATCGTCAGCCAGCACACGATCCTCTTTAACGACTCGGTGCG
>Ga0153915_10006998_pt1 | contig 10606 bp, 9 predicted proteins | sample Opewatmetagenome_2_FD_107003 | JGI IMG/M metagenome (GOLD analysis project Ga0153915, IMG submission 107003) | Freshwater wetland microbial communities from Ohio, USA - Open water 3 Core 3 Depth 3 metaG | ecosystem: Environmental > Aquatic > Freshwater > Wetlands | place: USA: Ohio, Lake Erie... | reverse complement strand
GGTGCAGTACCTCCGGCGCCGCCTGATGCGGCGATGGCGCGTCGGCGCTGTGTGCGGGCGCTGGGGATGGTTGGGCGGTGATCGCGTCTCTCGACAGGAGGTGCTCGCGGCGTTCGCCCCGCGGGCGCAGCGGGCCACGGCGCCGGCGCCCGCATGCGTCGTCGATGTCTTGATCGCGACGGACCTGCTGAGCGAGGGACTCGATCTGCAGGACGCCGAGCGGGTCGTGCACTACGATCTCCCCTGGAGCCCGGCCCGGCTGGCGCAACGGGTCGGACGCATCGATCGGCTGGCATCGCTGCATCGTCACATCGAGACCATCGTCTTCCTCCCACCGGATCCGCTGGCCGACGCATTGGCCCTCGAGCGGCGCCTCGCAACGAAGGTCGCGGCGCAGCTCGGTGCCGGAGCGGCGCAGGTGGAAGGGACCTCCGGAGTCGGGAACGGGGATGCGCCACTCGACTGGTGCGACCGTCTGCAACGGCTGGCTGCCGGGAGCGGGGCGGCCGCTCCGGATGGCGGCGCGGCCGCGGTGACCGCGGATGTCGATGCCTGTGTTCTGGTGCTGCGTCTCGGAGCGGATGTCGAGGCGCTGGTGGTCGAAGGCGGGCACGCGACATCCAGCCCGGCGCGTGCCACCGAGCTGCTGGAGCGGGCGATGCAGGCGCCGCCCCGCTCACTCGACCGGGCAGCGGTGTCCCTGGCGGTCCGCACTGCCTTGCCCGTGCTGCGCGAGCGCCTCCGGGCGATCGCCACGGCCCGCTGGCGCGCCGCCGACCGTGACCGCATCGGCCGCCGGCTGGTACCGCTGGCCCTCGCCGCCGCCCGGCGGGCGGCGCGCGGCGGGCGGCACGACCGGCTGGCGCAAGTCGACGCCCTCGTTTCACGACTGACGGGGGGTCAAACCGCGGGCGAGGCGCTGCTGCTCGAGGATCTCGTCATCCAACGCCGGCCGCTGGACATCCGTGATCTGCTGGCCTGGGATCAGGGGCTGCCACCGCTCGCCGTACCTGCCGAAGCCCCACAACCGGTGCTCGTCGCCGCAGTCCTCCTGGGACCTACCCCTTGCCAATTGTGAGATTCCGAGGTAGGCGGGGGACGGGTTGTCACGTTTCGGTCTGAGGAGGCAATTTTAGTGTCCGATGCGACACCCAGTCCTGCCCCTCCGGGCCTATATCGACCGCCTTCGCACCCTGTACGGCCGCCCGAAACGACCCATCCCCAGCGGACCGTTCGAGTGGATCATCTGGGAGCACGTGGCGGCGGTGCCCGATGACGAGCAGCGGGCGATCGCATTCCGCACGCTGCGTCAAAAGATCGGCACGACCCCGCAGGCGATTCTGCGAACTCCCAAGCCCAGAATGCTCGAGCTGCTGGCGCCGGGAGGGCCCAATGCTCCCGCCCGCCTGTCCCGGCTGCGGGAGGCCGCCGAGCTGATGATCGACATCGGCCTGGCGCGGGTGAGAACCCTGGTACGCGAAAACCCGGCGGAGGCGAAGAAACTCCTCAAGCGCTTCAAAGGCATCGGCGAAACGGGGGCCGAGCGGATTCTGCTGTTTTGTCGCACGCAGGCGGTTCTCGCCCCGGAGGTGAACGGACTCCGCGTGTTGCAGCGCCTTGGCTACGGCAAGCCCGGAGCAAGTGCCGCGGCGTATCGTCAGGTGAGCGACGCGCTGGGACCGGAGCTGCCGCGCGATTACAACTGGCTGATCCAGGCCCATCAGCTGCTGCGGCGCCATGGGCAGGAGATCTGCCGGACCACGCCGCGGTGCGACGCTTGCCCGCTCGCGCCCGACTGCGCCTGGTTCCAGCAGAGCGGCGGCCGGTGACGCCGGGTGCCATTCTCGACGTTGCTGTTCGATCTCGACGGGACGCTGATTGATTCGATCGATCTGATTCTCCGCTCCTACCGGCACACCATGCGAACCCACCGCGGCGAGGAGCCGCCCGACGACGTCTGGATGGAAGGGTTGGGAACGCCGCTGTGGGTGCAGTTCCGCCGGTGGACCCAGGACGACGCCGAGATCCGCGCCATGGTGGAGACGTATCGCACCTACAATCTCGCCCATCACGACGAGCTGGTGCGGCCCTACGACGGGGTCGTGGAAGAGGTGCTGCGCTTGGAGTCCGCCGGCAAGACACTGGGGCTCGTCACCAGCAAGATGCGGGGCGGCGCGTTGAAGGGACTGCGCCTCGCCGGCCTCGAGGCGGCGTTCGACGTCGTCGTCGGTTCGGACGAGGTCACCAACCCCAAACCACACCCCGAGCCGGTGCTGCTGGCGCTCGAGCGACTGGGCCGCCGGCCGGCCGACGCCGTGTTCATCGGCGACTCGCGCCACGACATCGAGTGCGGGCGGGCGGCCGGCGTGAAGACCGCGGCCGTCCTGTGGGGACCCTTCGATCGAGATCATCTCGAGGATCTCGATCCGGACTACTGGCTGGAGCGGCCCTCGGACCTCTCCACGCTCGCCTGATTCGCGAGGAGCCCTCCGTGCCGTTCGTCACTTTCGATCTCGAGCGCTGGCAGAGCACCTGGGAGAACCGGGTGCGGTTCAATCTCTCCGAATCCGGCGTGCACCCGCTCAGCGTGGGGGAGCTGCTGCAGCTCGCGGGGAGCTCCGCCGACGCGTTGCTCGACGTCCGGCTGGGCTACAGCCAGTCGAACGGCACCGACCTGCTGCGCGAGCGGATCGCGGCGCTCTACCCGGGGGCCGAGCCGGAGCAGGTGCTGGTGACGACCGGCAGCGCGGAGGCGAACTACCTCGCCGCGTTGCGGCTCCTCGAGCCGGGCGACACGGTCGCCATGCTGCTCCCGAACTACCTCCAGCTCTGGGGGCACGCGCAGAATCTCGGCGCGGTGGTGCGGGGCTTCCGCCTGCACGAGGAGCGCCAATGGGCGCCCGAGCCGGCCGAGATCCGGGCGGCGATCGCGCCGGGCACGAAGCTCGTCGTCGTCACGAACCCCCACAATCCGACCGGCCACATCCTCAGTGCCGAGGCACGCCGCACGATCGTCGATCGGGCGGCCGAGGTTGGCGCGTGGCTGCTCGCCGACGAAGTGTATGTCGGCGCCGAGCGCGAAGCGCCCATCACCGCTTCGTTCTGGGGCAGCACCGACCGGCTGATCTGCGTCGCGGGACTCTCCAAGGCCTACGGCCTTCCCGGCCTACGGATCGGCTGGCTGGTGGCACCCCGGGAGCTCGTGGCCGACATCTGGGCGCGCCACGACTACACGACCATCGGTCCGGCGGGGGCGAGCGACCGGCTCGCCGCCATCGCGCTCGATCCAGCGGTCCGGCAGCGGCTGCTCGCACGGACGCGCGGCATCCTGCGGCAGAACTACCCCGTGCTGGAGACCTGGCTGCGCTCGTTCGGCGACACGTTCGCCTGGGTGCCGCCGCAGGCCGGCGCAATCTGCTTCGCGCGCTACCGTCCGAAGCGAAGCGGCGAGGATATCGTCGAGCGGGTGCGCGTCGCCCAGAGCGTGCTGCTGGTCCCGGGCGAGCACTTCGGCATGCCCGGCTACCTGCGATTCGGATTCGGCAACGAGACCGCCGAGCTGCGCGACGCGCTCGTGGCCACGACGGCCGGATTGCGGCACGCCTTGGGAGACTAGGCAACGTGCGCGCCGTCCCGCTCGAAGAGTTCCGGGACCGGATCTCGATGACGGCGGCGATCAACGCGGTGGAGCGTGGGTTTCGCGCCCTGGCCCTCGGCCAGGCGACCCTGCCCGAACCCATGGCGCTGGAGCTCTCCCGCCCGGTCGCGGCGGTCCACGTCAAAGGTGCATACCTCGCGGGCGCGCGGTTCATCGTGTTCAAAGTGGCGAGCGGGTTTCCGGCAAACCGCGAGCGCGGGCTCCCCTCCGGAGACGGGATGTTCCTGTTGCTCGACGCCCACACCGGCGCGCCCGCGCTGGCGCTCGAAGAGCACGGCTATCTCACCGACCTGCGCACCGCGGCGGCGATCGCCCTGACCCTCAAGTACCTGGCGCCGGCGGACGCCCGCACCGCCCTGCTGGTCGGGGCGGGTGGCCTGGCCCGGCTGACCGCGCATGCCCTCCTGGCCCAGCGACCGCTCGAGCGCCTGACGATCTGGAATCGCACGGCGGCGCGCGCCGAGGCGTTGGCGAGCGAGCTCGGCCCAAGTGTTGCGACCGGCGTGGCCACCGACCTCGAGCGCGCCGTGCGCGACCATCGCCTCATCGTCTGCATCACCGCCAGCACGACGCCGCTTCTGCAGGCGGCGTGGATCGCCCGGGGTACCCACATCACCTCGGCGGGAACGGACAGTCCGGAGAAGGTCGAGCTGGAGCCCGCCCTGCTGGCAACAGCCGACAAGCTCTTCGCGGATCGAGTGGTCCAGACCGAGCAGTACGGCAACCTGCATCATGCCATCGAGGCGGGCGTCATGACGCGACGCGGTGTCACCGGCGAGCTGGGCGACCTCGTGGCGGGTCGACTCGCGGGCCGGGAGCGGCCCGACGAGATTACCATAGCCGATCTGACCGGCGTCGGCGTGCAGGACGCTGCGATCGCCGAACCCGTAGTGGAGGCCCTGGGACTATGAAGACCGCCGAGCGCGAAACATCGGTCATCCGGGCGCCGCACGACGGCAGCGAAGTGGGCGTCTGCGCGTTGGCCGGTCCGGAGGAGGTCCGCGGGGCGCTCGACGCCAACGTCGGCGCGGCCCGGGCCTGTCGCGAGATGCCCGCCTACGAGCGCGCCGAGGCCCTGCGTGCGGTCGCCGAGGGGATCGCGGCGCAGCACGGCGATCTATCGCGCACCCTGGCGCTCGAAGCCGGCAAGCCGATCTCTCAGGCCCGGATGGAACTGGAGCGGGCGATCGCGGTGTTTCGCGACGCGGCCGAGGAGGCGACGCGCATCGGCGGCGAGGTAGTGCCGATCGACTGCGTCCCGGCCGGCACCGGGCGCATCGCCCTGACGCGACGTTTTCCGCTATCGCCCATTTCGGCGATCGTCCCGTTCAACTTCCCGATCCTCTTGGCGGCCCACAAGATCGCTCCGGCGATGGCGTGCGGGGCGACGATGACCATCAAGCCACCCCCCCAGGATCCGCTCGCCGCGCTGGCCCTGATGGACATCGTGCAGGCGTCGGGGTATCCCGACGGCGGCCTGCGCATGGTGCCGTGTCGCGTCGAGGTCGCGCAGATCTTGATCGACGATCCTCGCGTGCGCCTCATCACCTTCACCGGCAGCGCGGCCGCTGGTTGGGCGATCCGCGCCAAGGCGGGCACGAAGCGAGTGGCGCTCGAGCTGGGCGGCAACGCCGGCGTGATCATCGAGCCCGACGCCGACCTGTCGTGGGCGGCCGCGCGGTGCGCGGCGGGCGGTTTCACCTATGCCGGGCAATCCTGCATCTCTAGCCAGCGCATCTTCGTGCACGAAGACGTCTCCGGGACGTTTCTCGACGCCTTTCTCCCGAAGGTGGCGGCGCTCAAGGTCGGCGACGTGCTGGACGAGCGGACCGACGTCGGGCCGATGATTTCGGTGGACGCGGCCCAGCGGGTGGAGCGATGGATCGGGGAAGCGAAGGCGGGCGGCGCCGAGATCGCGACCGGCGGCACCCGCAACGGCGCGTTTCTGACGCCGACCGTCCTGTTGCACACCACGGCAGCGATGAAGGTGAATTGCGAGGAAGTATTCGCGCCGCTGGTGACGGTCACGCCCTACCGGCGGCTCGACGAAGCGATCAATGCGGTGAACCATTCCCCCTTCGGGCTCCAGGCGGGCGTGTTCACACGGGACGTGCGCACGCTGTTTCGTTTGCACGCGGAGCTCGACGTCGGCGGGGTGAACGGCAACGACATCCCGGGGTATCGCGTGGACCGGCTCCCCTACGGGGGTGCCAAGGCGTCCGGGCTGGGCCGCGAAGGCGTGCGCTACGCGATCGAGGAGATGACTGAGCTGCGGGTGCTGACGATCAAGCTGGACTGAGGGGACCCTCACCCACTCACGGCATGGATGACGACGTAGGCGAGGCCGGCCATGCCGGCGGCTGCCGGAATCGTCAGAATCCAGGCCCACACGATCCGCCCGGCCACGCCCCAGCGGACCGCCGAGAACCGCTGGGCCGCACCGACGCCCGTAATGGCCCCGGTGATCGTGTGCGTGGTGCTCACCGGGATGCCAAAGTGCGACGCCAGGGAGATGGTGAGCGCCCCCGCCGTCTCGGCGCAAAAACCCCCGAACGGCTTCAGCTTGGTCAGGCGCTGCCCCATCGTCTTCACGATGCGCCATCCACCCGCCATGGTGCCAAACGCGATCGCCATGTAGGCCGCGAACACCACCCACGTCGGCACGTGGTCGGCTGAGGTCACGTGCAGGGCTCCGACGTTCACCCGCTGCAAGCTCGCCTGCTCCGCGAACAACAAACCTACGATGATACCCATCGTCTTCTGCGAGTCGTTGCTGCCGTGGGACAGCGACATGCTGGCGGCCGACAGCAGCTGCAGTAATCGGAAGCCGCGATCTACTTTGCGCGGCAGCGAGCGGCGCAGCAGCCATGAAAGCCCCACCACCAGCACGAACGCGATCAGCATGCCGAGCACCGGCGACACGACGATGAAGATCAGCGTCCGGACCCAAACCCCCGGCCAGACGATCGCTCCGATGCCCACCTTCGCGATCGCCGCACCGGCGTAGCCGCCGATCAGGGCGTGCGACGAGGACGACGGCAGCCCCGCCCACCACGTGATGAGGTTCCAGGCGATAGCGCCGAGTAGCCCGGCCAACACGACGTTCGCGTCGACGATCGACGGGTCGACGATTCCCTTGGCGATGCTCTTCGCCACGGCGGTGCCGAACAGGAATACCGCGATGAAATTGAAAGCCGCCGCCCAGACGACGGCCGCGGTGGGACTCAGGACGCGGGTGGAAACGACGGTGGCGATCGAGTTCGCGCTGTCGTGAAAGCCATTGATGAAATCGAAGACCAAGGCGATCACGATGATCGCGAAGATGAAGAGGATGTGGCTGTCCATCAGGCGTGCTTCAGCGCGATGGATTCCACGACGTTGGCGACGTCCTCCGCCTCGTCGAGGGTCCGCTCCAGGTTGTCGTAGATCTCCTTCCACTTGACGAGCTCGATCGCGTTCTTCTCGTTCTCGAACAGCTGCCCCAGCGCCTCGTGGTAGATCGCGTCGCCCTCCTCTTCGAGGCTCTTCGCTTCCACGCAGTACTTCATGACGTCGTCCCCCTTTTTCAGCCGGGAGACGGCCTGCTCGTTGACGGCCGTGATCTTGCCGACCGCTTCGACCAGCAGTTTGATGCCGGCCGGAGCGGGGCCGAGCCGGAAGATCTCCGCCCGTCGCGCCGTTCCATCGATGACGTCCATCACGTCGTCCAGGTCCGAAATCAGCTGGTGGATGTCCTCCCGGTCGAGCGGCGTGATGAACGTGCGATCGAGGCGATTCACGACCTCGTGGGTGACCTGGTCGCACTCGTGCTCCAGCCGTTTGATCGCCTCCACCATCGCCTTGCGTCGCTCGGCTGGAACGTCGAACAGCTCGCGCAGCTTGCCGGCGGCTTCGTTGGTGCGTTTGGCGACCTCGACGAACAGGTCGAAGAACTCTTCCTCACGGGGCAGCAAATGGAACGACACGGTAACCTCGGGGTGGCTTGGTGACGGTCGGCGCATAACATAGCGGCCTCCGCAGGCGGCCACTAGGTTAGGGGCCACCCGAACCCCGTGTCCCGAGGAGCCATCCCGTATGGCGACGACGCAGCAGCCGCAGACGGAATTCGTCCGTGCGATTTCCCGACTCGACGCCACCGCGCTCGTCGTCGGCTCGATGATCGGCTCGGGAATCTTCATCGTGTCCGCGGAGATCGTGCGAGAGGTGCACGCCCCGGGCTTGTTGCTCCTCGTCTGGGCCCTGTCGGGCGCGGTCACGTTGATGGGCGCGCTGACGTACGGCGAACTCGCGGCGATGTTCCCCCGGGCGGGGGGTCAGTACGTCTACCTGCGCGAAGGCATCTCCCCGCTGTTCGGGTACCTCTATGGCTGGACCCTGTTCGTGGTCATTCAAACAGGGACCATCGCAGCCGTCGCGGTCGCGTTCGCCCGCTTCACCGCGGTGTTCTGGCCGCAACTCAGCCCGACCGTCTTCGCGGGATGGGGCGGCACGATCAATTTCCCGCAACCCATCGGGCCGATCGTCGTCGGCCTCTCCCCGCAGCGCCTGCTCGCGATCCTGTCTATCGCTCTGCTGACGTGGGTCAATGTGCGTGGTGTGCGGACGGCGACGATCATTCAGACGACGCTGACCGCCACAAAGACCGCCGCCCTTGCCGGACTCATCCTGCTCGGGCTGTTCTTCGGCCGCCATCCCGATGCACTGGCGGCGAACTTCAGGGGGAGCTTCTGGGCCACGGGGGGTGCCGTCGTGCCCCTGACTGCGATCGGCGCGGCCATGGTCGGCTCGCTGTTCTCCATGGACGCATGGAACAACGTGGGCTTCGCGGCAAGCGAAATGAAGCACCCCAGCCGGGACCTGCCCTTCGCGATGGCCATGGGCGTTCTCGTGGTCGTCGCGCTCTACCTGCTCGCCAACGTCGCCTACCTCGTCGTGCTGCCCGCCCCGGCGATCGGGGCAGCGCCGCAGGACCGCGTCGGAACCGCCGCCCTCCAGGCGATCCTCGGCAATCCCGGCCTCTACCTGATGGCCGGGGCGATCATGATCTCGACGTTTGGATGCAACAACGGCCTCATTCTGTCAGGCGCCCGCGTGTACTACGCCATGGCCCGGGACAACCTGTTCTTTCAATCCGCAGGCCGGTTGCACTCTCAACATAGGACTCCAGCCGCCGCCCTCGTGGTCCAGGGTCTCTGGACGAGCGTCCTCTGTCTGTCGGGCACCTACAGCCAGCTCCTGAACTTCGTGATCTTCGCGGCGCTGCTGTTCTACATGCTCACGACGGTTGGCCTCTTCGTGCTGCGCGTGAAGCGTCCGACCGCCGAGCGCCCCGTACGGGCGCCGGGCTATCCGTGGTTCCCCGCGGTGTATCTCGTCGCTACAGGTCTCATTGGCGCGTCCCTCCTCATCGAGCGGACGACCCGTGCCTACAGCGGATTGGGCTTGGGCCTGGTACTCCTCGGCGTACCGGTGTACTACCTCTGGCGGAAAATGACACACGCGTCGGCTGCCTAGCGGTCTCACCAGCGTTCCCGAGAGGTTCCGGATGCGTCCTGCCTGGTTCGCCCTGTCCTCGTCCCTCGGTGCCATCGCTCCACTCCTGATCTCGTGCAGCCCCATCAGCGCGCCACCGAGCGCGCCGCTCTTCCTGCTCGCCACCGTGGACACGGGTGTCGGTGCCGCAACGCAGAGCTCCCTGGTGGTCGATGGCACGGGCGGGGTTCACGTCGCCTACTCCCAGGAGGGTGCCAGCAACCTGCGGTACGCCACCTGCTTGGGCGACTGCGTCGACGACGCCGGCTGGGCGCGCACCACCGTCGACACGACGACCAACTCGGGCTTCTTCAATTCGATCGTGACCGGGGTCGGTGGGCTGCACATCGTCTATCAGGTCTACAACGGCCAGGGCGACCTGCGATACGCCACCTGCCCGGCCACCTGCCTCCAACCATCCAGCTGGCAGATCCTGACCATCGACAGCGCGGGCAACACCGGACACGACGGCTCCCTCGCCGTCGGTCAGGCGGGGCAGCTGCATGTGACGTACCTCGAGGCCGTGCCGGTCCCAGGCGGCATGTGGAGGCTCAAGTACGCCGCCTGCAGCACGGCCTGCACGAGTCCGGCGAATTGGTCGATTACCGTGCTGGATAGTGCCGTGTTTCTCGATGCATCGACGCGCTCGCTCGCCCTGGATGCAAACGGCCGGCTTCACCTCGTCTACCAGAAGATCGACACCCTGACCGGCATGAGGCCGATCGTGTACGCCACCTGCGCCGCGAGCTGTACGACCGCCGCGAACTGGCAGGTCGCTGAGATCGACAACGATCCGCTCGACCACGCCGCCCCGGTCGTCGCCCTCGACGTCCTCGGCGTCCCGAGCGTGGCCTACTGGGGGAAGCTGGGGCCGTCCGCCGCCATCACCTACGCTCGGTGCAACGGCGTCTGCACCACGTCGATCGGGTGGGACATCCTCCCCGTCCAGGTGATCGCGGCCGGCTCCTCCGATCTCGATCAGCATTCACTTGTGATCGACGCGGCCGGACGACCGCAGATGAGCTTCCAACATGGCGGGCTCGCCTACGCCGGCTGCGTCTCCAACTGCACCGTCCCCGGCGCGTGGCTCGAGTTCCTGGTCGATCCCGGAGTGGCCGGCCCTGGAAGCTCGGTTGCCGGGCTACCCGGCGGAGGCGTGGGGATCGTGTACCTGTCCCGCAGCAACGGACACCTCAGGTTCGCAATGTCCAACTGACCACGAGCAATCTCGTGGGAAGTCATTTGCTGACAATGTCTTACCAGGTACTAGCGAGGCGGTAGCCGCATGGTATAATAATCCCGAACAAACACCGAAGAGAATTCGCATGACTCCTCCGACCTCACCGCATTCGGTCACCGAGATCCGCGCCCCGAGTGCGTGCCCTGAATGCGGCACGCCCTTGGCGTTCCAGTCCG
>Ga0153915_10006997_pt1 | contig 10607 bp, 10 predicted proteins | sample Opewatmetagenome_2_FD_107003 | JGI IMG/M metagenome (GOLD analysis project Ga0153915, IMG submission 107003) | Freshwater wetland microbial communities from Ohio, USA - Open water 3 Core 3 Depth 3 metaG | ecosystem: Environmental > Aquatic > Freshwater > Wetlands | place: USA: Ohio, Lake Erie... | reverse complement strand
GCATAAAGGAGCGACATAATGAAAAAGATAGTGTTCGATATGACTGTTGTTTCCCGCGTATTATATTATGCATGGAGCGTCATGGCGGAAGAATCTTCCGTTGGTGAAAAAGGTAATGGCACATCTATTCAGACGGTTCAGTCCATACTGTCCTCAATCAAGCTCGGTGGAGGAATAAGCAGCGGTTATTTTTATACATCCAACCCAGGTGAAGATGGAGATGATGATGCCTTTCTATTGTCCAATCTCCTAGTAGAACTTTCTTCAGTGGATAATCCAGGACCGGTCGGTTTCTCTACCGCCTTCGGCGAGTCATCCACGCCATCCATCCTTGGCACACCTGAGAATAACACCGATTTTAAGATCGAATATGCATCTGTTAATATAGCACCTATTTCAGGAATGGCACTGGAGATGGGCCTGCTCCAGCCCAATGCAGGTTATGAAAGCACCTACACATACAACAATAAAAATATCACACTGGGGGCTGTAGCATCACAACAGCCCTATAATGCCTATGGGGCGAGGATTTCATATGATGCAGGAGGTATAACCATGTGGGGCGGTTATTACAAAGACAGGCTTGATGATGAGGAATATAATTCGCCGGATTATGCCTGGGAGGCAGGCGTAAAGACATCCATTGCCGGCAACGATATAAGTCTTTATGATTATCATATCCACGGACAGAGAAACCTGTTGGGCATGGTTGTAGAGCGTACGATAGATAATCTTGATCTGGCCCTGAACATTGATTACTGGACCTGGGATGACAGGATTAAATCCCTGTACAAGGACAAATCTTCCATGGGAGGCGCCCTGTATATTTGCCCGAACATTGGGAGGCTTTCCCTGCCGGTACGGCTCGAATATATCAAGCAGGATGGAAGCAGGATATACATAGATTGCGGCAATACAAAAAAGATCTATTCGGCAACCTTTAGTCCAACATGGCATTTTAATGAGAATGCATATGTCAGGGCTGAATCTGCCTATATCAGCGCTGATCATGGTTTTGTAAACAGTGATGGGATCGTAAAAGACGGGCGCACCAACATTGCGATAGAGGCTGGGTTTATATTCTAAAAGGTTTATTGCAATGGAACTGTCAAGTCTTAACAGTAACAATGATTGTACTAAAATCCCTTGGGGACCTTTCCCATTTATCCATATCTTTTTTTCTGGTTTTTTTGATCAAATTTTCAGGTCATTGAGTGCGATATGGGGTATAATTCGGAATATTTTTCAGATCCATGCAATAATACATCTGGAGAGATCACATCTATGCTGACAGATATGAAGATGCATGATTTCAAGATCAAAAGACATTTTCCATTTCTATCTATTGCTATTATGAGGTCAAATTGAACAGATCCGCTGTGGAAAAGGATGGTATGCAAAGAAAGAATAAATTTACTGAAGGGCTCCTGAATACTTATTGGATATTAAAGGCCTTAGACATCAACGACGGCCAGACAGTACTTGACGCCGGCTGCGGTACAGGGTATATGTCAAAGATATTTTCTGAAAAGGTCGGGCCACGCGGAAAGGTATATGCCCTGGATACGGACAGCTATTTTATTAAAAAGCTCAAGGAAGAAACACACGGTTCCAATATCGAGGCCGTGGAAGGAGATATAACCGGACCGACAGACATTAAAGAGTCTTCCATTGATCTTATCTATATATCCACCGTCATCCACGCCTTTTCAACACAACGAATGCAGGGCTTTTTAAAGGAGGCAGGACGCATACTTAACCCGAACGGTTTACTGGCGATAGTAGAGATAGAAAAGAAGGAAACGCCATTCGGACCGCCTCTTGAGTCGCGATTTTCTTCCGATGAACTGAAGGCAATTATTAAAATGCACCCTGCAGGGACATACCGGGTCGGAGAGTATTTTTACATGCAGGTCTTCTATAATCGGGCAGAAACAGAATGAGTCAAGATTTACTAAAACCAGATAATGGAGTTTCGCCTCCTGCCGGAACATCATCGAACGGCATTCAACTGAAGACCATCATTGAACTTGCCTTTATTATCTTTGCACTGGCGCCTATTATCCACTTCAGGAACAATCCGGCTATAACAGCCTTTTCCCTTTCCTTTTCCGCCATCGTACTGGAGGCATTGCCTTTCCTCCTCCTGGGCTCTCTTATCGGAGGGCTGATTGAGGTCTATATCCCGAACGATAGGCTGGGAGCTTGGTTCGGAAAGGGGAAAAAGCGGACGGTCTTCCTGGCTGCCGGCATAGGGCTGATATTTCCTGTCTGTGAATGCGCCATAGTCCCTATTATTAAAAGGCTTATCGACAAAGGTGTACCCCTTTCGTCGGCTATTGCCTTTCTCCTTGGAGGCCCGATAGTCAACCCGATCGTCTTCGGTTCAACCATTGTGGCCTATCGTATGATCCTAGATGTGGCAGTGATCAGGCTTGTTGTAGGTTATCTGATTGCAGTATTTATAGGCCTTGTGGCCGGACATCTGCTTGAAAAAAGGGGTGGACTTCTGAAAGACGTCATCATTACCGAAGAACTGAATTGTCAATGTTCATCTTGTCATGAAAAAGGCAGTATTGATCACAAACCGCGATTTGCAGATGCCTTGACACACGGTGCATCCGACTTTATGGACATGTTCAGATACCTTATCTTCGGGGCCTTTGTTGCCGCCATGATACAAAACATCGTCAAACGGGATGCCTTCATCATTCTTTCAGTCAATCCCGGCATATCGATTCTCCTGATGATGACCCTTGCGGCCATTATGAGCCTCTGCTCTGAGGCGGACGCCTTTGTCGCATCATCCTTTCAGTTTTCCCTACCTCTCTCATCCCAACTTGCCTTTATGGTCCTTGGGCCGATGTTTGACCTCAAGTTGTTGTTCATGTCCTTGGGAATCTTTAGGAAAAGAGCGGTAATATTGATATATGGCATGACCATCCTGGTAGTATTCATTATAATGATGCTGTTTCAAATCCTGATGGGGTGGGCGTTTTCATGAACAGGACCGTACATAAGACCTTAAACCTGGAGACAGCTGCAATCTATCTCGCTTGGATATCCATGATATCCTGGCTTCTCATGAGCGGGAAATATCAGATCTTTATCAGGCAGAGTTTCTGGGCCTTGATGATATGGGCAATCGCTATCCTTACGCTCTTCTTTTTCTCCATAATAAGGCGGGTATCCATACATAACAATCCTGTAGCAACGTCCGCTACCTTTATCAGGCTTGGAACGGTAATAGTCCCGATATTTTATATACTCATGGCACAGGAAAAGTCCCTGGGGTCCTATACATTTGAAATGCGATCAACGATGCATGGCCTTCAAAAAAGTCAGTCTATAAGGGAGGCTCAGGGAACATCTGCTGAGACCTCTAACGCTGAGACCCGATTGACAGCACAGGACTTTCAAAATCTCCAATATGCAGTTAAAGGTGCCACTCCTCTTCCTTCGGATGGCAGGGTCACAATACTCCAGATAATGGAAAATATCGATAATTGGAAGGGCAAGACGGTGATTGCCGAAGGGATGGTTTACCGAGATGATAAGGTCCCTGCGGGACATATTGTAGTCTACCGTTTTCTCATGACCTGTTGCGTGGCGGATGCGTCTCCTTTAAGCATGCTTGTAGAGACAGATAATACGGATCAATTCAAAGAGGATCAGTGGGTAAGGGTCGAAGGGGTCCTTAGCCTTAGAAAGGCAGAAGGACTTGATACCCCCCATATCAAGGCAGATCGAATAACGCCGATTAACCCGCCTGAAGATAATTATCTGTATCCGAGTTTCTACTGATTCCATTTTTCCCTGGTGGATTTACAAAACAGAAATATTGATCATCACCCTTGTTTAGTGTATAAGACGACCTGATTTAAAAATCCGTATTATGCATAAATCTTATGCTGCAAGGATTTTCCTGTTAATATTCCTGTTGATGATTTTAATGAGCTCATGGATGTATTCACTCACTGTAAAAAAGCATGTTCTTAGGGTTGGCAGAAAATTCTTATTGCTGCCGTTTATTCTACTTGTATTTTTTCTCTCCGTCCCGGCTGTTTCAGCAGGCGAAGTCTTAGACAAAGAGATGCAGGGCCTGTTGAGCGAACTTGAAAAACGTTTCAGCGATTATGGCTGGAACGATGTCGATCTTCAGGATATACCCTGGGAATATCACCGGGTCACAAAGGGAGGGAGGCCCCTCTTCTTTGCGCAATTCGGATCAGGAAGCAACTGCACCCTGTTTATAAGCACGGTACACGGCGACGAATTGCCCACACTCTATCTAATGTTAAAACTGGCCGATGAAATAAAAAATAACCCGGACCAATATAAGGATAAATGCATCATCATCGCCCCCCTTGCAAACCCGGACGGCTTCTTCGCGGACCCTCCCACAAGGGTAAACGGGAGCGGGATCGACATCAACCGGAACTTCCCCACAAAGGACTGGAACGCAAAGGCTCTTTCCCTATGGAAAAAGAACACCGACAGCAACAAACGCTATTACCCTGGCAGCAAGGCAGGTTCCGAGCAGGAGACCCTTTTCCAGATAGCCTTGATCAATCGCTTCAAGCCACAGAAGATACTGACCATACATTCGCCCCTGGGCTTTTATGATTACGATGGACCTTCAACAGGGCTGGACAGCTTTGGGGATTGGGTGGATAAGATAAGCAAGGAGACGGAATTCCCCTTCAAGAAGTACGGGATCTATCCCGGTTCCCTTGGCAATTACGCGGGGGTTGAACGCAACATCCTAACACTGACCCTTGAGTTGCCCACTTCAGATCCTTCAAAGGCTAAAGAATACTATGATAAGTTCTATTCTGCATTTTTAAAATTTATAGATCTGGCGGGGCAGTAGTTTATACATTTCGCAAAAGACAAATATTTATTACCTCCCTAAACGATAGTCCATTCTTCCTTGACGGCAAATGGTTTGTCCTTGCCGTTGTCCGCCTCATAGGCCCTGAATGAAACTTTCTTTCCATCTATGGCGACCCTTACAAAGGTATTTTTCATGCCCATGCCGGTTGACCCGTCATTGATCTGGTATATCCCGCCTGCTTCATCCGGATATTTGGAAAAGTCATTGGCATCCGCCCCTGCAGGGTCAAGGACGCGCATGCGGCAGTAGCTGTGGGTATGTCCGCAGAAGACGGCACGAACCTTATCCTTATGGGCGATCAGCATATTCCAGAAGGCGTTTCGCTGCTCGGGATCGGCATTAAAGGAATCCTGTGTATGGCGCACCCTGGGAAAGGCTGGCGCATGAAATGAGACAAATATATGGTCAACTGTCGATGGTGCAGAGGCAATGGCCTTCTCAGTCCAGTTTCTACCCTTTTCATTTATTACGCCTCCTGTCCCTGCCTCACCGCTGTAGCCATCGATGGATATGACCCGAACATTCTTATAGTCCCAGTAATAGGTGCAGGAGGTTGCGCTCATGCGCACCACGTTGGGAAGGGCAGGTATGAGCTTGTCCCGGATAAATTCCATGTCGATGATCGCGGGATTCCCGTCGTTGGCATTCATGCCCCCGCCGCCCTGACCAGATTGCCCGCCCGGCAGCTGTCCCAGCCCGGCCTGGCCACCCTGGCCCTGCTGTCCGCTAGGGGCCTGTCCCATGCCGGGTTGAATCCCCTGTCCAGGTTGACCTCCCGGAGGTGATCCGCCGCCCGGTTGCCCTGCCCCTGCGCCCATCATGCCCATGCCGCCCGGAAATCCTCCTGTATCATCCGCTTCATGGTTTCCGATTACAGGAAGAAAGTATGGCGCATCCTTGTCCTTAAAGACAGAAAGATAATCCTCATTTCTGCGGTCGATGGGGTTGGTGTCCCCGGCAACCAGAAGAAAAGCGGCCCGTCCGTATTCTGGGGGAGGGTTCACCTTCAGGTCTCTCAACTCCGTAAGCGCGTTCACCCATGAATCCGTCATGCCGTGAGGATCGCTCATAACGCCAAAATAAAATCTCGCCGGCTCTGAATTCGTTGCAAAGGAGATGCGACCGGTCATTGCGCCCACGCCGGTCATCCCCATTAAAATAAGAAACTGCCGTCTGGATATCTTTTGAATCATGGCTTAATCTCCGATAATATAGGATATTGTGTATCTATATATTTAAGATTATTTTCAATTTTTTAATTATTATAAATAATCCCTAGTGGATATTTAAGATATCGGTTGAAAAATAAAAAAAGCATGCACAATCCGAGTAACCGTATTAAGCATGCTTTTTTGAAGAAAAATTATTAAAATCGTTTCATTGACTGAAGATGTGTTAATATCTATCAAAAATTCCTCACAATGTACAGCTTTTTTAATAGAAAATCACCATACGATTATTGAATAATTTCTTCAGCCCATGCAATAAATTTCGTATCTGGTGCGTCTGTAGGATTAGATAAGAATGAAAAGGTCACACTTAAAAAACAAGATACTCGATTTTTTCAGCAGTGAACGTAAGACACTGGTCGGATATGTGCGCCGGTTTATTGATGACACCGCCGACAGGGACGGAGAGGATATCGTACAGGATGTCGCCCTGAATATCTTCAATCGGGCGGATATAACGGTCCCAATAGAAAATGTGGCTGCCTATGTCTATCAGGCCCTGCGGAACAGGGCTGTTGATTACATTAGGAAAAAACGGGATACGGTCTCATTAGATGATGGACGGCAGGATGAAGAAGATTCCCTGTTTCATGTGCTTCCGGTTCTGCAAATAGACCCGTCGGATGAGATATCAACGATGGAGGCGCGTGAAATCCTTTTTAAGGCATTATTGAACCTGAAAAAAGAAGAAAGAGAGATAATTATAGCCGTTGAATTGGAAGGCAAAACCTTCCGGGAGATAGCTGAAGAATCAGGATTGCCCCTTGGCACCCTGCTTGCCAGAAAATCCAGGGCCATGAAAAAGATTAAAGAATTTTATCATGATTAAGGAGGATAAAATGGGAAACAATATTGATATAAAAGATGGTTACCCATCTGAAAGCCGCTCAAGAAAGGTTCTTCGTGTTATGGGCATGGTATTTGTGGGTGTTATCTTTACGGTAATTTTCGCACTTGTCTTTGGGTTTCTTGTGAAATGGCTTTGGAACTACCTGATGCCTGATCTCTTCGGTATGAGGACGATCACATATCTCCAGGCCTTTGCTATGGTGTTGCTTGCCAGGCTCCTGTTCGGGGCCTTTGGTGCCCACAACACCAGGCATCCGCCCCTGCGCCACCCCCGTTTCGCCAAATGGGATTACCGATCCATGTGTCATGATCGTGCGCCCTGGGATGACAGAGAAGGCAGAGAACACTTCAGACATTTCTGGCATGATGAGGGAAAAGAGGCCTTTGAGGCCTATGTTAAAAAGATAGGATCTGAAAGAGAGTAGAAAAATGCTGAAAAGAATGCCTCACGTTGAGATGGAGATAATCACGGGCAGGCAGACCGCAGTAAAGGGAAGCTTCCCCTATATGTCGATTATCATAATGAGATAGGATAAATATCTTCCCTTACATCCATTTTTCAAACGACAGTCTTTTTCCTTTGAGCATCAGGTTCCAATATGCCCACTTGAAAAGCCTTTTACCATAGTAATTGATATGGCTTTCACCGAGCAACTTAAAAGGCCCGATTCCTTTAAATGGAAACATGCCGGGGTGAAGATCTGTCGTATAATCGGAATCGATCAATAATGCCTTCTTATATCCTGAACATATAAAACATGTAGCATGGCCGTCATAGGAAGGGTTTGATTCATGACCTTCTATCTCTCGCAAAATATTTTCTACCACTGTATCCGATTGATAGTGGGCGGATGAACCGGCCTTTGCGATCGGCAAGTCAGCAGCATCGCCGATAACAAAGATATTTTTATAGCCATTTGCCTTAAGCGTATGCCGGTCCGTATCAATATAGCACATGTAATCACCCATTCCTGAGTCTGCAATGAATTGAGCGCCGTAGTTGGGCGGGATCGATACAAGCAGATCGTAATCGATCTTAATCCCTCCATAGGATTCGATGTTTTTTCTCCCTGCATTAACCCTGGCAATATCAAAGGCGCCGGTGAATTTAATATCTTTTCCCCTAACGACGGGATTAAATGCCTCTGCCGTTTCGGGTTTGGTAAACATATCCAAAAAGGGTGATACGAATTCAATCTCTATCTTTTTTCTGATGCCTTTAATTGTGAAAAACCAATCAGCTATAAACAGGAATTCAAGGGGAGCAGAAAAACATCTGATAGGCATTTCCGCAATATTAACCACGATCCTGCCGGAATTGAATTGCATTAATCTTTGACGAAGTCTTTCCGCGCCCTCCGGCGTATAAACATCATGGATATTTATATGCCAGTCATCCATCATGCCATCTACCTCCTGCGGCATGATACGGCAACCGGTTGCAATAACCAGCCAATCATAATTATAAACACTTTTTTTGCCTTCAACCTGGCGGCTATCAGGATCGACGCCTGTTACCTCGTCCTGTATGAAATCTACGCCCTTGGGTATAAAGTCCTTTTTTGTCTTTACGCAGTCATCCTCAGAATAGATGCCGAAGGGTATAAAAACAAAGCCAGGAGGATAATAAATCCTTTCATCATTATCGATTATTATGATTTTCCACTCCGATGCATCCAGTCTTTTTCTTATCTTAGCGGCAACCATGGTTCCCCCGGTGCCTGAACCCAATATAATCAACCTTTTCATGTCATAATACCTTTAAACTTATAATAATGGCGTCATTGCTTTCTTTAAAAAGGAAGTATGTAACCTTGACCTAAAATATTAATATCCTAAAAAATAATTTTAATATAATTTAAATTGAACTATAGTGCAACGATGCATTTTGAAGGTAGTACTAGAGTGATATTCGTGACAGAATCATATCAAAGAAGAAAGAATATTAAGAATATAAAGGTATATATTCCTTAAGCTGTAATTCCCTGTGAACGAGGAATAACTGTCCTTTATGAAAAGACTCAGCAAATGAAAAATCGATAAATATTAGCATGGGAGCGTAGAAAGTAACAAAAGGTTATATGCTGGCATTTTGAAAATAATCTGAAATAAAATAGACCATTAAGTGTGAGAATATGATTGTTTTTCCCGATATAAACCCTGAAATCATAAGGATCGGACCTATCGCTGTTCGATGGTATGGGCTGATGTATGTTGTTGGTTTCGCAACGGCATTGATCTTAGGACACAAGCGTTCTTTACAACGACATTCATTGATTAATCCTGAACAGTTCCAGAATCTTTTAATCTATATTTTTGTAGGCCTTATAGTAGGCGGGCGACTAGGATATACGCTATTCTACAATGGTAGCTATTATATTCATCACCTCGCTGAGATCTTAGCAATATGGAACGGTGGAATGTCTTTTCACGGAGGGCTTATCGGAGTCTGCTTCGCGGCAATGCTATTCTCATATAGACTTAAGCTTAACTTCTTGGATATCGGAGACTTTATTGCACCGCTTGCCCCGCCTGGCCTGTTTGCCGGGCGCATCGGCAACTTTATAAACGGCGAATTGTGGGGACGGTCGAGCACTCTGCCATGGGCAATGATGTCCAATGATCAGTCTGCCGGTGGCATCGCTCGCCATCCCAGTCAACTATATGAAGCCTTTCTTGAGGGTATAGTACTGTTTACAGTTCTCTGGATTTTTTCTTCAAAACCAAGACAAAGAGGGGCTGTGACAGGGCTGTTTTTGCTCCTCTATGGGACATTTAGATTTCTAATAGAGTTTTTCAGGCAACCGGACATCCAGATCGGTTTTGTGGCAATGGATTGGATGACCATGGGCCAGGTTCTCTCATTGCCAATGATAGTCATTGGGGCATGGCTGATTCTCCATTCATCAAGCTATCATGGCACACAATCACCTCGCAATTCATAGCGCTATATCTTAAGATCAGAATGCCATCAGCAGGATGCGGATGCCGACAAAACCAAGGGCGATTGAAAGACCCCGGATGATCCATTTACCCTTTATCCTCGCTGATATCACCGCTCCCAAAGGCGCGCCGGCCATAACCCCTATGCTCATGGAGATGGTATGATAGACACTTATAAGAGAAAAGGTTCCTTTAGCGATATGAACAACGGTTCCCGTTAGTGCTGTAATCGCCAATATAAAGTGTGAAGTGGCCGTTGCGATATGCACTGGAAAATTTAACAGATAAACAAGGACCGGCACATGTACAATTCCGCCTCCGATGCCGAGCAGACTTGAAAGATATCCTACAAAGAGACTCAAGACTAAACCGGTTCTCAGTTCATAGGAAAATGTGTGCACAGTGTCGTTATTTTCAATTATATTTCTAACGATGTTATGTTCCGTTTTTTTTATTTTTGGTGTTTTTGGATTTGTCTTATCTAGGAACAGATATATGGCAACAATGGTCATCAGGATGCCAAAGATGTAGTTGAAGGTCCTGCGGGGGATAAGATCCGTGCTCAGAGCTCCTAAGATCGCCCCCGGTACTGTGGCAGATGCGAAAATCAGGCCGGACTTGTAGTCAATGCGCGACATGCGTGCATAGGCCCATGACCCTGACAATGCATTGAAGAATACAACAGCAAG
>Ga0153915_10006996_pt1 | contig 10607 bp, 5 predicted proteins | sample Opewatmetagenome_2_FD_107003 | JGI IMG/M metagenome (GOLD analysis project Ga0153915, IMG submission 107003) | Freshwater wetland microbial communities from Ohio, USA - Open water 3 Core 3 Depth 3 metaG | ecosystem: Environmental > Aquatic > Freshwater > Wetlands | place: USA: Ohio, Lake Erie... | reverse complement strand
TGTTATTGTTCTCCGCTTACACCACGCATCGGACATGATCTCCCAGGCCAATTTTAAGGCTGTGGATGGCTCAAGCGCGATGGAGGCTTGAACGGTTGTCGTGCCTGTTCCAATATAATATTTCTTAAGTGCCCGCTGTAAACCCGATTGCCAGGAATTCGCCGAATCCTGATAAATGCAAACAACTTCGCGTGGCAAATCCGCACCAGAGGAAAGCATACGCGTGGCTCAAGGCGGGCGATCATCGGCGGATTGGTAGGAACCCATATCCTTTTCGTAAACGGAATAATCAGGCGACCGGGACCGTCTGCGATAAGTTAATGTTCCGTTAACATCCGCGCCACTAAAGAGGTAAAAGTCCTGAAGCAAATTTATTGCTTCCCGACCAGTTTGCGCGGAGGCAATGGCAAATCCCGTTACCGTAGCGGGTGTCCAATCCGTGCTTAGCGCCGCCGCGTTATTAACGCTCGAAGGAACCCCATTATACGTAAGTATATCGGAAACAATATCTGCTACGGTAACCGTGCTTTCTGTCGAGATAACAAATTCAAATGACGGGAAGTGGTTACCTAATGTCGCAAGTTGCAACTTGGAAAAGACAACATAAGCCCTACCCCGATACGCGGGGCAATCCGAATTTGCGGCGGACAGAACAGAATCCGCTTCTTGATCCTCCGACCCAAGATAAATCGAGACGCTATCCATGATAGAGTATGGAGTATCATCATCGATATTATATATAAGCTTCTTATCAGCGTATATCTGATGTACCTTCGCTATCGGACCCTTGCTAATAAGAATGGCGGTATTGACATAATAGGAATACGTAGTCGTCTTGACTTTGTTGAACTTGCTACCAGAAGTAGTTGTGGTCTCTACTTCCACCAATCCAGAAGAGTATATCGGGGTTCCCGTTACCCGGACTTTTCCCCTAACACGCTTTATGGCTTCCCCCGGAGAACCCCCCGTTATCTGATTCAGGTCGGATAAACGAGGCCCATAGACATGCTTAGTCGTCCCAAACAGTGCCTGGTCAATAATACCGCCGACCAGGGAGCCGACAATACCTCCGAGCGGCCCGCCAAAGATCGACCCAACCGCGCCTAGGACGAAGCTAGCCACGTATTTTAACCCCCCAATGAAATGCGCCGCAGATACGAGCTTTCCAAAACGGATCAAACCGGGTTCTCATGACGCAATTTAACTCGGTCCTTGTCGTTCCGGGGGCGTACTCCACCGCATGGATAAAGGAACCGTCCTCCATGAAAACACCCGTGTGTTGGGGTTTTTTCGAGACGGAGGATATCCAAAAAACAATAACATCCCCCCGCATCAATTGCCCATCCAGAGCAGCGAACGAATCCCCCCTGCATTCATCCAAGGATTCCCGAAGCCCGGCCAAGAGGACAGTCGAATTTGGCATTCTATCATATTCTATTGAATCCGGATATGTGACCCCGAGTGACCGCGCGGCACAAATAAGTATCCCAACACAATCAAGCCCAACACCGGGAACACGGCCCCTATGATGGAAGGGCGTCCCGAGATACGTCTCGACAACATCCGCGATCCTGGTCTGATGAACGGGTAATAGGAGCATGGTAACACCTACTTCGTAGCATAATACGCGGTTGCATCCGACCCAGGAAGATAAGGCGCCCCGCCAAAATTAAGAATGTTACCGAAGGACTTACATCCTCTTGACGTAACGGACCCTTGAGAATAATAAGTTATTACAACCGTGTTCCCTATATCCCCCGAATAAAAGAATATCCGAGCGCCGTCCGAGACATACTGATTTTCCCCAAGATCATCAGTATTGTCAATCCGGGTCATTGTTACACTTCCATTTGTTACACTAACCAGCCCGGCATACGTGGAATCATTTATTATGATGGTGTATAAGGCGACTTCGGCTTGCGTTTCTCCTAAGGGGTAAACATTCGTCGCTTCTGTTGGGATCACGGATGTCTGAGTAAGCGTTCCGTTGTTGTCGCCGAGATAATGGTTACAACCCGCTGTGATATCGAAGATATCCCCGACCGCGATATCATAAGGGACTGAATTAATTAACTGAATTGCATTCCCGTCCGAATGGGATAGTATTTCGATCTTAACATTTTCATTGGAACCAGACAAGAAATGAATCTGGCCGTAGGTAAAATAACCCGTATTAAAGGTAAGGCTTATAACGAAATTTCTACGGTCCGTGACTGAAGTAACCGTCCCGCGAAAAGACACGCCGGATAAATTGACACCGCAATTCGAATCACCCAGTCTATAACGACACGTATAGCTCGTCGTCGCAACGGAAGGCTGTTGCAGCAAATCCGACCAAGACCGGAACTCGGCAATGAAATTCGTGACCTTGTCTGTGATATTTCCAATCATACCCGACTGGATTACCATTGTTCCCAGGCTCAAATCATCCCAGAAAACAACGAATACCTTTATCTCGGCGCTATCGAATTTTCCGGATAGCACATCGTCCGATGTCATGGAGTCATCGGAAAAAGTGCAAATAGCATCAAAGGTTTGAACCGAAGAGGTGTCCGTCCCGTCGATCGCGCCCGGCTAAACCACGGCCGGAAGATATACCTCGCTATCAACGGTCAGTGATTGATCGTGGCCGGTAAAACGATAGATTGTTCCATCAGTGCACTCCACCCGGACGCACCAAGCGATAGCTAAATCCGCCGTTTGAAGGCGCGCGATGAATTCATCCGAAACCCCGTTTATGGACATGCTTACTCCCAATCATTCGGGCGAAGCTCAACCAAGGTCGCCGGGAAAGACCCACTATTAAATCCGTCATAAGTATTCTGATAGAGACCATTTGACATATCAAACCGAACGGGGACATGGAACTTGTATCCCGCGTAAATTAGCACCCCACTGGCCGGTGCCGTGGTGAAAGTTATCTTCCCCGTTGCAGTATCAACTGACCATCCTGAAGTCGTCGCCACCCCGTCCAAACTAACAAGAACGGTCCCGGAGATGGGCTTGTAAATTGGTCGGTAGAACGTGTACCCACAATATGTATAGGCTTTTTGGAGCTGAAAAACCAAGGTAGATGCATCACCCGTTCCGATGTATTGATCCGTCGCAGATATATCGGCAATAACTTGGCCAGAGATAGCGGAACTTGTATGATCCTGCGGGTCCTTAAAGCGGAATCCGTATTGAGACCCTCTTGCAATAAGATAAACCGTTGTTACGACTTGCAATTGTTCCAGGATTTGAACGGAATTAGTCAGGTCGTATTGATACAACGGATATGTCCAACGTGACACCCGTTGCTCCTCCGCTGAACCCGCCGCCGATATATCTACCGCAAATCTCGGTCCCCCCTTCGCCCCGATGCTAACAGGCTCCGGAAAGATCAAATTTTCCTTGAAGGCCATGATCGTGCTACTCATTATATCGGAAAACGGATCAACGTAGTCTACATCAGTTTTTCCATTTATCCAATACCCAACCGCATAAGACGGGCAATCTTCCCACAAATCCAAACGCCCTGGGAAACCATTCGGAAAAGGTCTAACATCATGACCGACCACGGCCGAAAATGTTAAATCCACCAACGAGACATCGTCAACGGATTCATTATTGCCGGACATGTATTCATAGAATGTTTTAAGTACGAGTTTCTGTAACTCTCTATCCTGTTTTGGATAATAATAAGTATCCCCTAGATACTTCCAAGTTGACCATGGGGCTGTTCCAGTATATCCCTTGCGCCTTTTCGCATACCAATAGGACATATTATCGCCCATGCATGCGACAGACCATTTCCCAAAGGCCTTTATTGGAATTTGAATATCATCATACGAATAATTGGAGAAGTATCCGCCTTCTGGAATCATCAGTTGGCACCCGGAAAATGGATACCCGCCGCTTACATAAACATCACCAAATTCCGTCATAACTGCCACAGCGGGGCCAGTAACGGAAACAGAGATATCCGTTGCCTTTACCCCCCGTGGTAGCACCCATTCATATGCCGTATTAGCCGTGTAATCGCCATCAGCCAGACCATAGCCGTTGTTACCAGACAAGGTAACGTCGGTTGTAAATATGGTATACACCTTTCCCTCGGAGGACAATAGAATGACGGCGACGATATCATTAGTACTCTTACACAAGAAGCGTCCTTTTACATAAGTATGCTCACTATTTGTCAAGGAATCGGTAAGATACCATCTGGGGCCTACCGTCCCGCATATTGCAATAAAAGCACCCGCATATATTCTCCCGAACGCAATAGAGTCTGACATTTGCCCCATCGGGTTCGGTATAATAGAAGATCCATATCCAGCATATGGTGTTGGATTAGGCGCTACCAGATACCCTGACGCCCCAATAACCGCAGTTCCCTGCGATCCGGAACGAGTGAGATTGATAAGCCTTGGGGCATTATTAGCGCCTAAGCCCGAAGCATAAGTCGCACCAAGCCTATCAAAATAATTGGTCGTGAAATCCACATAAATAAGCTCGCCGTCCGAGGAAAGCGCCCAGCCACCCGTCGCACCCGACGCTTCCCCGAAATGGAGCGCCGTGATCGTTGTGGAGCTTTTATAACGAAGCCAGCCAGTTGCCCAAAGCAGTTCGGAATCCTTCGAATACGAGGCGACAGATATGTAGTAGACCCAGTCTGATGGCTGCACCCATTTCTTAAGAAGAAATGGAGAGCTGGTCGTGTAATTAGCGCCACGAAGATACAGTTCACCAGAAGAATTCAACGCCGCGATACCATAGGTATTCAGCGCGGCGGAAACCCAATCAGTGCTATCACTTAATTTCATTAGGTTTGTTACGTATTCAGTAGTATCGTACACCTTATAAGTATAACCGGTTAATGTTCCCTGTTTCTTAACATTACAATACAATCGATAATAGTCGCCATTATACCCACACCCATAGAGCACTCCCCCATCCGTTATTAGGAGAACGCCATAGGATTCGATGAAAATAGAACTCGCATCAAGTTGTGGGTCGCACTTTGTCAACGCGCCCCAAGGCACGGATAGCACCGTCCCAGGAGACGTTCGAACGGTATCATAGCCCGTCGCATACAGCATGGATGAATGCGACGAATCTTCGGCAATGTTATGCTGATACCATACGCTCGGATCGTTCGATGCCTTGTCGTTCGATGGGCACCCATATTCCAGAAATATGATCGGCTTCGTCGAAGGAACCCACTTGGTCGGGGAACCCTGCGCGGTTACAGCACCACTTGAATCCCGGTATGTGGCATAATGATAACTCTTCCACCAAGTCCTGAACCTCTTCCCCGCGTAAAGCAAATGCGTGGCTTCATAGGGAAGTCTCGTCTGAGACAGTCTACGCGCTTCCGGTTTTGAGATATACGAAGACGCGTCATTTGGGTCATATGTAATTGTTCTCAGGCTTTGACCATACCAATAATTGAAATACTCGCCCCCCTCTATCCCCGCAGCAAGATAGGATTGTGTCTTTAACTCCGGTGTTCCAGTTAACCCAAAGCCAATTGTAGATGGGTCTGTAACCGGCCAAGTGGTCGGAACTGCCGTCGTCCAATTCGTATAATCCAACCCGCCGGTACCCGTGGTCCAATCCGAATAGGGGAACCACCAATTGATCGAAACATAATCAATATTATCAGACATATACAATTCATCTAGAACAGGGAATACGCCATCCACGTTATCGTATTGGCTACCCATGTATGTATGGCAATCGACGGAATAAGTTATCAAATTCTTCTTAGTACTCGTATTCTTAGTATAACCCGCCGCATCGAAAATAGAACGCACATCGGACGCAAGCGTTATCATCCCGGAAATCCAGGGCGAATCCCATGTTACTACGCTGCTAGACGTGGTTCCCGCATCCGACCAAGACGTTCCACGTAGTTTATCTAAACCAGATAGCCCGGTCCCGACAACGAAAAGATCCACCCCGCCCATTAGGACGGCAAGATGCGCATAATGAAGGACCCAACGGCGATAGGTAAAATCCAGGACACTTCCGGAATAAGTTACCGTTGAGTTTTCGGAGTCCAACGTGAAATCAGATGTCGCCGCAGAACCAAGAAAAGACGACACCGAGGAATTCATATCGCCAAAGATATCTCCCGACGCGGTGAAATCCGTATCGGGAAGCCCAAATTCCTCTCGTCTAGGGTAGCCAGAATAATCAATGTTTATTTGAGGACTTAGGACAATTCGATACCCAAGTTCCTTCAGATAGGCTACGCAACGAACAAGTGACCCGTCCGACGGAGTTCCTCCGAAGACCTTCCGGTAAATCGTCCCTGGTCTATCTGTCAGTGTCGGGAGGCCCGTGGTACAAGGCGTAAGACCGCTGACAACCCATTCATAGGGAGAAAACCCCCCCATTGGGGCGTAGGCAGAAGTAGCATAAATCTTCGCACTAGTGACATCAGACGTATCGACAAACAAGGCTATTGGGATAACTATCGTATCAACATTCGGAAATTCTTCCTTCAATAAGCTAATTGTCTTTATTACATCGGAAGTCGTCCCATCATAAAGCTCTAATGTATCGTCATTCTTCAACGTTCTGTAGGTCATATTGACCCAAGAAGTTGCATCAATCGGCTTTACCCAAGTATCGGACGCATCCTTGTAGGGCTTGTACCCCTTGGCCAGGATTGGGTCGTATGCGAATTCGCCCCACCCTGGCAAAAGATGAACCGCATGAACATAGGCATTCTCGGTCACGATTAACTCCGCCGCTTGGACGCCGACGACATTGCGGCATAAGCCATGGACGCAACTTGTGCCTGGGACTTACGGAAGCTCTCGACCGAGGTTCCAACAGGGAAATGCTGATGAACCTGAATAGTCGTAACGCCGTTTGCCCCGGAATTGGAATTCTTATCGGAATCCCCGGAACGATAGGCTATTGTCGCTGGGACAATCTGACCAGTCGAACCCGAATCCGAAACAAGACCACCATCAGCATAACCCAAAACCCGATTTGTGTTAATCGCGTCTAGTAGCTTTCTATTTTTCGCGGTGCTATTGGCGTTAACGATATATTCACCATTGGACACAAAAGCGAGGTTCGAGTCACTCGTTCCCGATCCCGAGCCGTTTATATACCCGCCCGTGGCGAAAACGAATAGCGACAGAATGCTATCGAATATACCACCGGAACTGCTACTGGAACTACTACTTGAGCTAAAGAGATCGCTTATGCTAGAACCAAGGTCACTCGCCGTCCCGGAATCCACCACGGAAACATACATCGGGTTCAGCGCGGACCCACCCAGAATAGATGTCCCGGACGTTCCCGTGGAACCGGACCCAAGGCCAAGCCACGAAATCACGGTCCCAAAAATCCCACTCGTGGAACCCGAAGATTCCTTACCAGAAGCCGTTGAAAGAAGACTACTAACAGAACCCGTTCCAGAGCCAACAACAGAAACATACAAAGGATTCGTCGCGGCGGAACCTCGCGCCGTGGTATTATTCTTGGAAGATGTTCCAAGAAGCTTCGACAACCCGCCAACATCATCACCAAGAATACTAGACAACCCTTCGCCCAACAGGGAACTTATACTGCTAGAAATTTCCTTCGACGAAACGCTAAGACCAAGTGACTTTATATTCTCCCACCATTTCCCATTGGACAGCGAATTCGAAACAACATCCCCAATCCCGTTAAGCCAGCCACTCGTCACTTCCGCCCCAATCTGACCGGCGGACTTCGTGGTCGAGATAAATTTCCGCATTGCGGATTCAACACCATCCGCCCAATCTTCGGATTTTTCGAGCATCTCCGCCCAAACGCCATTCTGAGCCTTGTTAAATTCTCTCAAAGAAATCAATCCCTTATCGTAGAGCTTCGAGAGCGCCTCAAGCTCCGCCTGCTCCTCCCCTCTATTGCCCTTCAATTTCTGCAAAACACTCATTTCCGCCTGTTCCTCGGCCTTCGCCTTAGCCCGCGCGGCTGTCATATCCTCTAGCGACTTCTCCGTGGCCCTTGCGGCTTCAGTATCCGCCGCCGTACCGCCGACATTGGCCGCATAAGACTCGGACAAGGAACGCGCAGCCGCCTGCCCCGCCATGGAAGACGCCGACATACCACCTTGCATAACCTTCAGCTGAGCAGCCCTTGCCGCCTGTTCATTTGCGATCGTACGACGGAGCGCCTCCAATTGAACAACAAGATTTTCTTGAACCGTGAAAGAAAGATTCTGTTTAGCATCGGACATACGAACAGCTTGCTGAGACTTAAGCGCCTGAACAAGGCCGTTATCATTCGCGGCCTGTGCCTTGGAGATGGCCTCTTGGAAAGACTGAACGACTTGACCAAGGGCTTGCTGCTCCCGCAAGGCTCCAGGGGACACGCCAGCGGCGGTTACCTCCACTTGGCGCAAGCCCGCGCCCGCCGCCCACTGCGCGTGGGCAAGACCCTGAGCAGCCAGAAAATCCGTGGCGGACTTACGAAGATCCTCTAGCTTTCCCGATAGAACAACCGACGCATCCGCTCCGGAAAGCAGCGCCTCGTTCATTGCGGACAACCGCGCCCGAAGACTTTCCGCAGGGGATAAGCCTGTCTCATACGCCTTCGCGACCGCGAGATTAACATCCGAAGACTTCTTGGCACTGTCCAATTGCCCGGCCACGGAAGCCGTCGCCTGAATCCTGGCCAAGGTTAGGGTATTCTCTTTTTCCGCCAATGCGGTTTCATTCCCTTTCCCCGCTTCCCGCGCTCGAATCAGATCAAGCTCCGCCTGCGCCGCCGTCTTCGCGAATCCAAATTGGCTCTCGACGCCAACGGATTGCTCCGTCTTCTCCCTCAACCGCCGCGCCGCGAGTTGATCATCCTCCGCTATCGAACGCTGGTTTCTTTCCGTCAAAACCTCCGACGCACCCCGCTTTATGGCCTCGCCGGAAACACCGGAGAGCGTTCCTTCCTGCCGGAGAACGGCCTGGCCGAAAGCCGCCAAAACAGAAGGGTCCTTCAAATTAAGCGGCTCGGACGCACTCGTCTTAAGCTCCGCCGAGATTTCACTAATCATCTTACCCGTGTTATTCTCCGACGGAGGAGACAACATCGTAACAAGATCAGTAATAGACGTTACACCACGGTCAAACTTGGACAATGTATTAATGAACCCCGCCCGAAGTCCCTCATCCATGCTTCCAAAAGACGTAAAACCTCTCTCTTGGCCGGTCGATCCGTTCCAACCTATACCAGCTTCACGTATATCCCACGGATTATTAATCCGGACACCAAGAGGTTGAACGGGCATACTGGGAATGGGCGGGCCAATAACCTCCGGAACTGCGCCTACAGTGGCCGTGGTAACAGGGGTTCCGATCGCGCCGGATGCACGAAGCCTAGCCATTAGCGCGTCAGATTCAGATGCCCGCGCGGGGGTTCCTATCGCTCCGGACGCCCGCAGGGAACGATCAATGGTTCCGCGATCTGCGGAAATACCTTCCTTTAGTAGCTTAACGAGGTCTTGTAATCCGCTCGCAAGCCCCTTCAGTGAAGATTGGACAAGATCACTCTTCGCCGCAACATCGAGCAAATCGTTCCAACTATTTGACAAGGATTTAAAAGCCTCTGTCAAAGGACCTTTTGAGACATCGACAGCCTTTTGCATCTGCGCCTGCAGAAGTGACAGCGCCGTCTGCCAGGCTTTAGACGATTCCCCTGCCCGAATTAACCCACGGATATAAGCTTCTTGGTCAACTGACAAGAACCTGTATTGATTGTTAAGTTTCTCCAATCCAGCGGAACCTTGTGGGAGCGCATCAGTAAGCTCCTTCAACGCTGTCGCAAAATCTTTTCCAGTCGCCGTCGCCAACGGAGACGCGACTTGCGCGGCCTGCAATCTGGCCGACAAGGACACATTGGGAACGGCTCCGAGAGACGTTACCCCCGCATAAACATCCGATCGACTAAAGGTACCCGTTTCCGCGATCTTCCTAGCGGTATCTTCCGCCCGTGTCGACGAAAAATTTCCTCCATAAGCTTCAGACGCGGCGGCAAAAGCCTTCGCCCTCTTCTCCAATTCGTATACACGGGAAGCAACAAGATACAAAGGAACGGCCAAAGCAGCCAACGCCCCCGCCGTTAAAAGAATCCGACCAATGGGGATTTCCATCATCTGGAAGGCTTGAATGACCTGCCCACCTTGCTGCGCCAATATTTGCGTTGGGTTTTGCCCCATGGCAAACCCACTTACAATATCATTTGCCTGATACGAAAGATTCTGCATGGCGTATGCCCGCATTTTACTCGTCCCTGTAATCTCCATATCTTGGACGACGCGCATACGTTGTTGAACATTCTGCAAAGTTCGCTCGTAAACCTGCTGCTGCGCTCCGCCTTTCGAGACTTCAGAAGTTAGTAAGGCTTCCGCTTCCCGGAGTTTCGTTATTTCCGCATGTAAAGGGTTGTAGGCAGAAACCAAGCCACGAAGCGATTGTTCCTCCGCCGCGCGAGCACGGGCCTTTGCTTCGGCGGCCCTAATGGGAGCGCGCAACTCTTCTTCCCACATCGCGCGTTCCATTTCAAGCGTGGCCTGAATACTCCGGGACTGCGCGGATACACGCTCCGAGAACGCGGCTTCCGCCGCT
>Ga0153915_10006995_pt1 | contig 10608 bp, 12 predicted proteins | sample Opewatmetagenome_2_FD_107003 | JGI IMG/M metagenome (GOLD analysis project Ga0153915, IMG submission 107003) | Freshwater wetland microbial communities from Ohio, USA - Open water 3 Core 3 Depth 3 metaG | ecosystem: Environmental > Aquatic > Freshwater > Wetlands | place: USA: Ohio, Lake Erie... | reverse complement strand
GCCCCCGCGCAGCCCGCCCCCGCGAAGCCGGCCCCCGCCCAGCCCGTTCCGGCGAAGCCCGCCCCCGCGCCGGGGCCCGCCGCGGACGCATCCACGGCGCGGCCGGCGGTCGCGGCCCAGTCGCCGGTCCAGCCCCCGCGCACCTCCCCGGCGGCGAAGCCCGCGCCCAAGGCCCCAAAGAAGTCCAAGGTCATCGGCATCGACCTCGGCACCACCAATTCCTGCGTGGCCTTCGCCCAGGGCGGGAAGGCCGAGGTGCTCGCGTCGAAGCAGGGCTACCGCACCATCCCGTCGGTGGTGGCGTACGACGCCCAGGGCCGCCTCCTCGTCGGCCACCCGGCGAAGGCCCAGATGATCGTGAACCCGCGAAACACGGTGTACGGCTCGAAGCGGCTCGTGGGCCGCCCCTACGGGAGCCCCACCGTCCAGGCCTGCCGCGACCGCTTCCACTACGACATCGTCGAGGGGCCGAACCGCGAGGCGGCGGTGAAGTTCGCCGGCCGCGAGTTCTCGCTGCAGCAGGTGGCGGCCTTCATCCTGGGCGAGATGCGGCAGATGGCGACCCATGCGCTCGGCGAGGAGGTGGCCCGCGCGGTCGTGACCGTGCCGGCCTACTACAACGACCACCAGCGCAACGCGGTGCGGGAGGCCGGTGCCCTCGCCGGCCTGGAGGTGGTCCGCATCGTCAACGAGCCCACCGCCGCGGCACTGGCCTTCGGCTTCGGCAAGAACCTCGAGAAGCGGGTGCTGGTGTACGACCTCGGCGGAGGGACCTTCGACGCCTCGGTGCTGGAGATCCAGGGGGACGTCTACGAGGTCGTGTCCACCGGTGGCGACACCTTCCTCGGCGGCGTGGACTTCGACGGCCAGCTCGTGGACCACCTCGTCTACCGCTTCATGGAGCGGCAGGGCTTCGCGCCGCCCCAGGACCGCGTCGCGTGGCAGCGCATCCGCGACGCCGCCGAGGACACCAAGATCGCGCTCTCTTCCCGCGACGTCGCCGTGGCCCACGTCCCGTACCTGTGCAAGGACGCGCAGGGCGCCGACGTGGACTTGCAGGTGGACGTCTCGCGCCTGGAGCTGGAGGGGCTCGTCGAGCACCTCGTGGACCGCTCGATCGCCGTGGCGCACGAGGTGCTGGCGGCGAGGGGGATGACCAAGGACGACGTGCAGGAGGTGATCCTCGTCGGCGGGCAGAGCCGCATGCCCCTCGTGTGGAAGAAGATCCGCGACGCCTTCGGCCGCGAGCCCTCGAAGGGCGTCCACCCGGACGAGGCGGTGGCGCTGGGTGCCGCGCTGCTCGCCGACTCGGAGGCCCGCATCGACTCGGTGGTGCTGATCGACGTGCTCGCCATCGGCATCGGCGTGGGCCTGCCAGGGGGACGCATGGCGCCGGTCCTTCACCGCAACGCCAAGCTCCCGGCGAGGAAGGGGTACGAGCTCGCCACCACGCGCGACGGCCAGACCGAGCTGGAGCTGGCGGTCTTCCAGGGCGACTCGCCCAAGGTCTCGGAGTGCGAGTACCTGGGGACCGTGCGGGTGGGGAACCTCCCGGCGCGGCAGCGCGGCGAGGTGAAGGTGGCGGTGGAGTTCGCCCTCGGGCCCGAGGGCATCCTCAACGTGACGGCGAAGAACCTCGTCACGAGCCAGGTCACCGAGGTGCAGTTCGCGACCCTCGACACGCCCGATTCCCTGCGCGAGAAGCTGCAGATCCCCGAGCCGCAGTCGGCGCCCAAGGGCGCGCGCCCCATCGACGTCGCGCCCGCGGGGCCGCCGGCCGGTCCGGCCGCCCCCGCGCCCGCCAGGAAGGGACTCTTCGGGCGCCTCTTCGGACGGAAGTAGTGGCCGGCCCGGTCGTCATCTTCCTCTCGTCCGGCGGATGGGCGCAGCGCTACCAGGCGGCGACGCTGGCCCTGACCGCCGCCGCGTTCGGCGACCCGGTGCACCTGGCGCTCTCCGCCGACGCCCTCGCGGCCTGGCTGGCTGGCCGGTTCGACGAGGGCGCGCCGCCCACGGCCGTTGCCGCGCGGGTGACCTCCTTGAAGGTCATGCTCGACGAGGGCCGGCGCGACCTGGGCCTGAGGGTGGTGGCCTGCGACACCGCGGTACGGCTCGCCGGGTTCTCCCCCGACGAGGCCGCCGCGTCCCTCGACGGGATCGTGGGCCTGCCCGAGCTGTGGCGCCTCGTGCACGCCGGCCGGGCGCTCGCCCTCTGACTCCGGACCCGCGGCGCGTTAGACTCCTCACCGGCGCATGAGCGGCCTCTCCGGCAAGAGCGTGCTCGTCATCGGCGCGGGCGGCCTCGGCGGCCCGGCGCTGCTCGCGCTCGGCGCGGCCGGCGTGGGGCGGCTCGTGCTGTGCGACGACGACGCGGTCGAAACCTCCAACCTGAACCGCCAACCGCTCTTCGGCGAGGCCGACCTCGGCGCGCGCAAGGCCGCGGCGGCGGCGAGGCGGCTCTCGCGGCTCTATCCCCGGATCCGGGTGGAGGCGCTCGACCGGCGCTTCGACGCCGCCGGCGCCGTCGGCCTCGCCGGGTCCTGCGACGTGCTCGTGGACGGCTCGGACAACTTCGAGACCAAGTTCCTCGCCAGCGACGCCGCGGTGGTGGCGGAGCGGCCGCTCGTGCACGGCGGCGTCCTGCGCTACACGGCGCAGCTCCTCACCGTCATGCCGGGTCGGACCGGCTGCCTGCGCTGTCTCTTCGAGGAGCCGCCGCCGCCGGGCGCGGTGCCCAGCTGCGCCGAGGCGGGCGTGCTCGGAGCGCTGGCGGGGTTCGCCGGCGCGCTCATGGCCGCGGAGGCGCTCCGGCTCCTCGCCGGCGAGCCCGGCGCCTACGCCGGCCGGCTGCTCGTCTACGAGGCGCGGCCGGCGCGCACGCGCATCGTGTTGGTGCGGGTCCGGAGCGGATGCCCGTCGTGCCAGCAGCGGCTCGGGCTGCTCGGTGGCCCCGTTGGACCCGCTTGCGAGGTGGAGAGCTCGCGGGAGCGGGGAGGGCGGCCGTGATCCCGCGGGCGCGCATCGACATCCGGCCCTTCGCCTGCCCGCTCACCTGGGTGAAGACCCGCATCGCGCTGGAGCGGCTGGCGGAGGGCGAGGCGCTCGAGGTCCTCCTCGCCGAGGGTGAGCCGCTCGAGAACCTTCCGCGCAGCGCCGCCGAGGAGGGGCACCGGCTGCTCGCCGCCGAGCCTGCGCCCGCCGAGGGACCGGGCGCCTGGCGCATCGTGCTCGTGAAGGGCGCGCCGCGCGAGGAGGGGATCTAGTGGCCCTGTCCGAGCGACGGATCGCGCGGCACGCGCGCCAGCTCCTCCTGCCGGGCATGGGCGAGGCCGGCCAGGAGCGTCTCCTCGCCGCGCGCGTGCGGGTGGTGGGCGCGGGGCCGGTGGCCGGGCCGGCCCTCCTGTACCTCGCCGCCGCCGGCGTGGGCACGCTGTGGGTGGACGACCCCGATCCCTCGAGCGAGGCGGACGCCGGGGCCTGGATCCACCCGCCCGACGGGTGGGGCCGCCCTCGCTCCGCTGCGGCGGTCGAGGCCGTCCGGGAGGTGAGCGACCTCGTCGAGGTCGGCGTCGCGAGGCCCGGCGCCCGTCCCACGGCCGTGCTCGTCGCCGGCGCCGCTCAGGAGGTGGCGCGGGCCGTGGCCGAGGAGGCCCGGCTCCTCGGGCTGCCGCACGTCGTCGCCGACGCGGACGGGGAGGGCGGGGCCGTCACCGTGGTGCCGGTCGGCGCACCCTGCTACGCCTGCGCCTTCCGCGCCGGCCACGGGGCCGAGGCCACGCCCGCCGCCACGGCGCAGGTCGGGGCGCTGGCGGCGCTCGAGATGGTGCTGCTCGTGTCCGGCTCGGTGCAGGAGCCCGCGGCGCGGCGCATCGAGGTCGTGCGCGGGCAGCCCGTGGCGCGCGCCACCCTCCGCCTGCCGGGGTGCGCCTGTGCCGGTGTGGCGGCGCGCCTCGCGCCGTGAACCGGAATCGGCGATGACGCGACGCGTCACGCACCATCAGATGACCGGCGCGACGCGTGCCGGCGATGTAACCATCTGACATGACGCGAGAATGAGTCGGCCGGCCCGGAACGGGACCCGGGCGGCCATCCTTTCCTTGAGCCAAGCTCCGGGATATACTGGCAAACCTCGCTCGCGAACGGAAACGGCTGCATCGAGGTCCGCGCTCCACCTCCGAGGTGGCGCCCGGCCCGGGAGGGATCATGGACGTCCAGCAGAGCAGCGGCTTCGTCATCTGGCTCACCGGCATGGGCGCGGCCGGCAAGTCCACGCTGGGGGCCCTGCTCGCGAAGCGCTTCGCCGCCGCCGGCCGCCGCGTCGAGTTCATCGACGGCGACGACCCCGACGAGATCCTGACGAAGGGGCTCGGGGTCTCGAAGGACGACCGGAACACGGCGGTGCGCCGGCTGGGCCACGTGGCGCGGATGCTGGCCCGGAACGACGCCGTGGTGATCGTCGCCGCGCTCTCGCCGTACCGCGAGGCCCGCGACGCCGTACGCCGCGAGGTCCGGCGATTCGTCGAGATCTTCGCCGACTGCCCGATGGAGAAGCTCATCGAGCGGGACGCAGAGGGGCTCTACAAGAAGGCCCTCGCCGGCGAGGTGAAGAACGTCCCCGGCATCGACGACCCTTACGAGCCCCCGACCCACGCCGAGGTCGCGCTGCACACCGACCAGGTGAGCGTGGACGAGGCGGCGGGAAAGGTCTTCCAGTCGCTCGTGGATCTCAAGTACGTTGGGCCGACCGAGTTCGGGCGGCTCACTGGCGGTCAGCGCCCCAGGCGCGGCGCGAAAAAGGGCGGTAAGGGCGCGAAGCGAAAGGCGCCCAGGAAGGCCTCCCGCCCGGGAAAGGCGAAGGGCAAGTCGCGGCGCTAGATCCCGGCGGCGGCGTGGTGGCGGCGCGAGGCCGGATCACGGCCGCGCGCCCGCGGGCGCGCCCGTGGAAGAGGAAGATGAACGAGCTCGACGCCATCCGGCGGGCCTCCGCCGGGAAGATGCAGCGGCTCCGGGAGATCGTCGGGGCCTGCGACGGGGCCATCGTGGCCTTCTCGGCGGGGGTGGACTCCACCTTCGTTCTGGCCGTGGCGCGCGAGGTCCTCGGCGACCGGGCGGTGGCTCTCACGGCCCATTCGCCGAGCGTGCCGCGCACGGAGCGGGAGGCGGCGCGGGAGCTGGCGCGGCGACTCGGCGCGCGTCACCTCGAGGTGGCGAGCCACGAGGGCGACGACCCGCGCTACGCGGCCAACCCGGTGGACCGCTGCTACTACTGCAAGAGCGAGCTCTACCGTCTCTGCGAGGAGGCGGCGCGGGAAGAGGGGCTCGAGGCCGTCCTCGATGGCTTCAACGCCGACGACGTGCGGGACCACCGGCCGGGCCACGTGGCCGCGCGCGAGCGCGCGGTGCATTCCCCGCTCGCGGAGGCTGGGCTCGGCAAGGCCGAAATCCGGGCCTGGAGCGAGGCGTACGGGCTTCCCACCTGGGACAAGCCCCAGATGGCCTGCCTGGCCTCGCGCCTGCCGTACGGCACCGAGGTGACGCCCGAGCGGCTCGCCCAGGTGGAGCGGGCCGAGGAGGGAGTGCGGGCGGTGGGCCTGCGAAGCTTCCGCGTGCGCCACCATGGCGAGGTGGGGCGGATCGAGGTGGCGAAGGAGGAGATGGACCTTGCCTTCGCACGCCGCGACGCCCTCGCCGCGGCGGTCAAGGCCGCCGGCTTCAAGCTGGTGGCCCTCGACCTCGAGCCCTTTCGCTCCGGGCGCCTGAACGAGGTGGCGGGCGTCACCCTTCCAGTGGCCCGCTCCTGACCGCGTGATCCCGAGCCGGAACAGGATCGGGTCCAGGGGCGCGGCCGCCGCCGCGATGCTGGCCGCGTCCCTCGCCCTCGCGCCCTCCGCGCGCGCCCTCGAGCCGCGCTTCGACCACCGCGATCAGGACGGCCTGGTCCTCGAGGTGGCCGGCAGCCGCGACACGATGAACGTGCAGGCCGGCCTCTCCAGGACCTTCTTCCGGCCCTCGCTGCTCCTCGCCTGGTCGTTCGACGTGGGCGGGGACGGAGACGAGATCCAGATCGGGGCGGGCGCGAGCCCGGCCGTCGCAGGCGCCCCCGAGGCCCCTCGCTGGTTCCTCGATTCGCGCTACCGCGGCTACTTCGGCACCGAGGAGGTGAAGACCTTCTTCGACGCCGGCCTGTGGGCCTCGGTAGGGCCTCGCGTCGCGGCCGGGCCGCGCGTGGGGCTCGGGGTCCTGTACGACTTCACCCGAAACGCCGGCGTCTTCCTCGAGGTGGGGGTCGCCACGGCCTTCGGCCAGTTCCGCGGCGTCGGGCTGGGCTTCGGCGTCGGCGTGCAGGCCCGCTTCCCCTGACCCCTTCGGGACCGCGGTGTAGGGTCAGGTCCGACATGTTTTGTCAAGGGGCATTTTTTGACAGATGGGTATCGGGTGGTAGCGTGTGGGCAAACGTAGACAAAGGGAGGTCTCAGCCCACATGCGAACTGTAGTCGACGTGATGCAGCCCCCAGAGGTTCCGAACGGCCGGCTCGAGCCCATGCTGGTCCGGCTTCCCCCGGAGCTCGCCGACCGGCTCCGCCGTCTGGCCCGCGCCACCCGCATCCGCCAGTCGGATTACCTGCGCGAGGCGGTCTCCGACCTGCTCGCCAAGTACGGCCACGTTGCGCTCGAGGAAGGGGGCCAGAATTGACCTCGCCGGCCCAGGCGGGCGGCCCTCGCGCCGCCCCCGTCCCACCCCGGCCTGCCTGCCTCCCCGCGGGCAAGCGCCGGGCCTCGGCCCGCCCGAGGGGCGGCCTTCAACCGCCGAGCGCGCCGGCCGGGTAAGTGACCGCGGCGAGCGTGAGCCCCCAGCCGGGGGCGCGAACCCCGCGATATCGCTCCCGGGCCGACAGGATCTCGGCGACGCGGTCCGGCGCGGCCAGGCCCAGCCCCACCGCCACGGCCGTGCCAGAGAGGTTCCGGACCATGGCCCGCAGGAAGCCCCGGCCCTCGAGGACGAAGGCGTAGAGGGGCGCCCAGGCAGCCTCGACCACGTCCGCGCGCGTCACCGTGCGCACCGTCCCCCGCTGCTCGCCGGGGCGCGCGAAGCCCGCGAAGTCGTGTTCCCCGAGGGAGTGCGCCAGCGCCGCGCGCATCGCGCCGGCGTCGAGCCGAGCCGGCCGGGCGCCCGGGAAGGCGCGGTCGTCCGGCAGGCTCCAGGCGTAGGGGTGGAGGCACTCTGGCGGCGGGAGGCCGACGAGGTAGACGTAGCGACGCGATCCGGCCGAGGCGCGGGCGTGAAAGGAGGCCGACACCCGGAACGCCTCGAGGCAGAGGAGCCCCTCCGGCGAATCCCGGTTCACGGCGGCGCGCAGCTCCGACGGGTCGAGGACCGCCCGGGCCGAGAAGCTCACCACCTGTCCGAGCGCGTGGACGCCGGCGTCGGTTCGGGCCGCGACGTCGAGCCGTGAGCGCACCCCGATCGACGCCAGCGACGCCTCGAGCGCCTCCTGGACGCTGGGGAGCCCGGGCTGGCTCTGGAAGCCGCGGAAGGCGCCGCCCTGGTAGGCGATCCGGAGAGCGTAGCGGCGCCTTTCCACGTCGTGATAGGTTTGACCACGCTTCCGCCGGCGGCGCCAGGAGACCCGCCTCGAGACCTCCCGATGCGACCCGACCCGAGCGACCCCCGCCTGGACGGCGGCGAATGGATCTTCAAGAAGGGGGGGCAGGTCTTCGGCCCCGTTCCAGCCCGGACGCTCGTCCAGATGCTGTACCGCGGCGAGGTGGACGGCACGACGCCGGTCGCCGGGGACGACGGCGCCTACCGGCCGCTCGGCCAGGTCGCGGCCTTCGTCGTCCACGCCAAGAAGGCAGAGGCCCAGCTCAAGGTCGAGCGCGAGGTCACGGGCGCGCGGGCGCTGGCCCGCCGCCGCAGCCGCCTCAAGGCCGCGACGGCCGTGCTGCTCGCGGTGGTCGTGCTCGGCGGCGGGGGTTACGGAGCCTACTGGCTCGCGACCCGCAAGCCCTGGCTCGAGCGCAGCGCGCTCCTCGAGGACTTCGGGGGCGGCATCGCCATCGCCTCGCCGGCGCGCATCGGCGGCAGCCGGCGCGCCGCCTCGTCCGACGTCGAGGTGGACCTGCCTCCCGAGGAGCCGTCCGGCGGGCGGCGCGGGGCGCGGCCGGCGGCGCCCTCCGGCTCCGCCACCGGCGGCGAGCTGGTGGCCGAGCAGTTCGACACCACCCACATCCAGGCGGTCGTGGCTCGCGAGCAACGCACGCTCGCGCCTTGCCTCCGGGCCGAGGCGCAGCGCTCGCCCGACTTCGCCGGCGAGGTCCCGCTCGAGTTCGCCATCGGCAACGACGGGCGCGTGGCGCAGCTGTGGATCGACGAGCCGCGCTTCAAGCGCGGCGAGCTCCACGACTGCCTGCTCCGGACGCTCCGGGGCTGGGCCTTCAAGCCCTTCCCGGGCTCGCGCCCGACCGTCTCGCTCTCGTTCCGGATCGGCTCCCGCTGAGGCGGATGGCGTGATGGCCCGCACCGCCGAGAAGCTCGCCGCCCGCATCGAGGAGCTGCCCGAGGGCTCGATGCGCCGCCGGGTGCTGGAGGGCGCGCGCCGCTTCAAGTCCTCTTGGGTGGAGCTGGGCCGGCTGCTCACCCAGGTGAAGCGCGAGTCGCTGTGGCGGGAGTGGGGCTTCCCGAGCTTCGAGGCCTACTGCGGGAAGGAGCTGTTCCTCCGGCGGCAGACGGCCGAGAAGCTCACGCTGTCCTACGGCTTCCTCGAGCGGCACGAGCCCGAGATGGCGCGCCCGCGCGAGCCGCGCCCCGCGCCGGCCTTCGAGGTGATCGAGGTGCTCTCGCGCGCCGAGGCCGCCGGACGGCTCCCCGACGCCGGCTACCGGGAGATGCGCGAGCAGGTCGTCGAGGGCCCGGCGACCCCGGCCGCGGTGAGCCGCAAGCTCGCCGAGCGCTTCGGCCCGGTGCCGCGCCCGGCGCCGCCCGGACGGGCGGAGCGGCTCGCCCGCCTCGCGGCGGCGGCGCGGCGCCTCGCCGAGGCCTGCGAGGAGGATGGCGACGTGCCCGAGGCGCTCTCGCGGCGGGCCGCCGATCTGGCGGAGGCGCTCGCGGACCTCGCCTCCCGCTGACGGCCCGGCCCCGGTCCGTGGAGCGGCGGGCGAAGCGGCCGGCCGCTATACTCGGAACGGGAACGCCGCCGGTTGGGAGGGTGCGGCGGATTGGTGTACCATCGGCGGGACGAGGTCCTCTTGAGCCGCAAAGAGCACCACCACGGAAACCTGAGCTGCTCCTTCTGCGGGAAGGGCCAGCGCGAGGTGCGGAAGCTCATCGCCGGCCCGACCGTCTACATCTGCGACGAGTGCATCCGGCTCTGCAACGACATCATCGCCGAGGAGGCCGAGCGGGACGACAGCCGGCCCGCGGTGTCGCTCCCGACGCCGGCCGAGATCAAGACCTTCCTCGACGACTACGTGGTGGGGCAGGACAAGGCGAAGAAGGTCCTCTCCGTCGCCGTCTACAACCACTACAAGCGCGTACACGCCCGCAAGGCGCCGCGCCCGCAGCGGCCGGGGCAGGCGCGTGGGGTCGACGACGTCGAGCTGCAGAAGTCCAACATCCTGCTCATCGGTCCGACCGGCTCGGGCAAGACCTTGCTCGCCCAGTCGCTGGCCCGCTTCCTCAACGTTCCCTTCACCATCGCCGACGCGACGAGCCTCACCGAGGCCGGCTACGTCGGCGAGGACGTCGAGAACATCATCCAGAACCTGCTCCACAACGCCGACTACGACGTGGAGAAGGCGGCGCGCGGCATCGTCTACATCGACGAGATCGACAAGATCGCACGCAAGGGGGATACGCCCTCGCCGACCCGCGACGTGGGCGGGGAGGGCGTGCAGCAGGCGCTGCTCAAGATCATCGAGGGCACGCGCGCCAACGTCACGCCGCGCGGCGGCAAGAAGTACAACCAGCAGGAGTACATCCAGGTCGACACCTCGAACGTCCTCTTCATCGTCGGCGGCGCCTTCTGCGGCATCGAGCAGATCATCCGCCGGCGCGCCGGCGTGAAGGGGCTCGGGTTCGGCGCCAAGATCGAGCGCAAGGAGGAGGTGAGCCTCGGCGAGCTCCTCGCCCGGATCGAGCCGCAAGACCTGGTGAAGTTCGGGATGATCCCGGAGTTCGTCGGGCGCGTGCCCATCATCGCCACGCTCTCCGACCTCTCCGAGGACGACCTCGTCACCATCCTCACCCAGCCCAAGAACGCGCTCACCAAGCAGTACGTGAAGCTCTTCGAGATCGAGAAGGTGAAGCTCACCTTCACGAAGGAGGCGCTCCGCGCTACCTCTCGGGAGGCCATGCGCCGCAAGTCTGGCGCGCGCGGCCTGCGCTCCATCCTGGAGCAGGCCATGCTCGACATCATGTACGACGTGCCCTACCGGGAGGGCGTGAAGGAGTGCAAGATCACCGAGGGCGTCATCCTCAACAAGGAGCCGCCCCTGCTCTCCTTCGAGAAGGAGAAGAAGCTCGCCTGACGCCCCGGCCGGGTTCGCCGGCGCGGAGGTGCCTCCCTTCACAGTGTGACGCCTGCACCACCCGGTCGCGGCCGGTTTCCG
>Ga0153915_10006994_pt1 | contig 10608 bp, 8 predicted proteins | sample Opewatmetagenome_2_FD_107003 | JGI IMG/M metagenome (GOLD analysis project Ga0153915, IMG submission 107003) | Freshwater wetland microbial communities from Ohio, USA - Open water 3 Core 3 Depth 3 metaG | ecosystem: Environmental > Aquatic > Freshwater > Wetlands | place: USA: Ohio, Lake Erie... | reverse complement strand
CATTGCTCCCGTCACAAACGTTTTCCTCAGAACGCCACCCCAACTATTCGACGAGAGCCCCATAAACCCTGACTTCAGAATGCCCCCCCCTGCAGGCACCTTGTCAACGCATTCGGCGTGCAATTTACATTTCAAATCCGAACGCCGCGGCCCACTTCACCCCACGCTCTCCCAGTCATGCCTGCTTCGGAAATAGCGGCGTGACCTGCCCGATCTTCGTACCCGGCTCAAGTCGTCCCCACTGGATTTCGTCGGCCAGAACACCGAGCTTGTCGCCGACACCGAGCTGGGCACGAATCTGTCCCGACACAGTCGGCGTGAATGGCGTCACGAGCACCGAGATCAATCGCACTGACTCGGCAAGATTATACAGCACAGCATCGAGTTGCGCGGATTTGTCCGGCGATTTCGCCAACGTCCATGGCGTGCTCTGTTCGACGTACCGATTCGCCCGCGTGATGAACTGCCAAAGTTCTGTCAGCGCATTGCTGAAATCCAACTCATCCATCCGCGCGCGGTACGCTGTGACAGCTTTCTCCGCAGCGGCGCGCAAATCGGCATCGAGCGATTCGCCCATGCCGCCGCGCGGCACCTCGCCTTTGCGGTAGCGACCGATCATCGCCAGCGTGCGATTGACCAGATTGCCAAGATCGTTTGCGAGATCAGCGTTGTAACGGTGTTCCAGCCGCGTCCATGAAAAATCGCCATCACCGTTGAACGGCACTTCGCGCAAGAGATAATACCGCAGCACGTCTGCCGAATACTTTTCCAGCACCTGTTTTGGCTCGATCATCGTGCCGCGCGTCTTGCTCATCTTCTCGCCTTCCACGGAAATGAATCCGTGCGCGAACACCATTTTCGGCAGCGGCATGCCGGCGGCCAGCAACATCGCCGGCCAGATCACGCAATGGAACCGTGTAATGTCTTTCCCAACGATGTGCACGTCGGCCGGCCACCAGTGTTGGAACTTTGTCTCATCAGATCCGTAGCCGATGGCGGTGATGTAATTTGCAAGCGCGTCGAACCAGATCCAAATCGTCTGCTCGGGCTTTACCGGGCAGTGCACGCCCCATTTCACGTTCGTGCGCGTGAAACTGACATCCTGCAGTCCTTCCCTCAGTAAACCGAGAATTTCGTTCCTCCGCATCGTGGGTTCGATGCGAAACTCTCCCGTTTCAATCAACTTCTGCAACCGCTCCTGAAATGCGGTCAACTTGAAGAACAGGTTCTTCTCCCGCACCTGTTCCAGCGTTCGTTGGTGCAACGGGCACTGCAGATTCGGCGCGTCTTTCTCCGTGTAGTAGTTCTCGCAACTGGGACAGTACAACCCTTCGTAATCGCCTTCATACAGGTAACCAGCCTCCGCTATCCGCTGAAACAATCGTTTCACACCGGCCTCGTGCTGGGGATCCGTCGTCCGCACAAAACCGTCGTAGGAAACGCCCAGTTTCGCCCATGCGTCGGTGAACGCTGGAATCATCCGTTCGCAATACTCACGCGGCGTAACGCCTTCCTTTTCCGCCTGCCGCTGCACATTCAGACTGTGCTCATCGGTCCCCATCAAAAAGAAGACCTCATCGCCGCAGAGCCGCCGATACCGCGCACAAACGTCCGCACCGATCTTTTCCAGTGCGTGACCGAGGTGCGGCGACGCGTTGATGTAGTCAATCGCAGTTGTGACGAAGAATTTCACGGGTGCGGGATATTCGCAGCTTCATAGAACTGAGTCAAACTGCGAATGAACACTAATCCACGTATATCACGTTCCAAGTCGCGAATCAGCTTGGAGAACGGGCATCCTGCCTGTTTATATCAGCGGGCGGTTAATATACCTCGCGATGACTCACTTCCCGCCGAGCCGTTCCAGAAGCGTGACGATGGCCAGAATACCAACCGCCTGCGTTAGCACGATCAGCGCCGCTGTCAGGTCCGACCACAACAGCACCGTCGCCCCCAACCCAAGCGTCAGCGTGATTAGGTAAACCAGTGCCACTGCCCAACTCTGCGGCAGCCCAAGCCGCACCAGTCTATGCGATAGATGATTCGCGTCGCCGATGTGCACCGGTTGCCGTCGCTGCAACCGGATCCACATCACCATCACCAGATCAAACAACGGCACCGCAAGCACCAACAATGGAATCAACACCGGCAGATGCGTCAGCGTCTCAGCATGTCTCGAAGTCCCTGTGTGGTAAAAGGTCGTCAGGACCGGCAGCACCGCCAGCATGTACCCCACGAAATGACTGCCTGCATCGCCGAGAAAAATGCTTGCAGGCTTGAAGTTGTATGGCAGAAATCCTGCCAACACCCCCGCGAGCGCCACGGCCAGCACACTCACAAAATACTGTTCCTGCATAGCGCTGACGAATCCAAACAACAACGCACAGATCGCGCCCACGCCCGCACATAACCCATCCATGTTATCGAGAAAATTCAGCGCGTTGGTGATCGTCACGATCCACAGTACCGTCAGGGCAAAACTGACCAGCGAGTTCGGCATGAACAACGTCACGCGTATTCCCGCCAACGCCACCACTGATGCGATGACCAACTGCCACAGCAGTTTCGGTCGTGCCTTCAAGTCGTGACGGTCGTCATACAGACCCAGCGCCACCATGCCCGCGCCGCCGGCCAGCAGCACCAACAACTTATAGCTAACTGAAAACGCGCCCGCCGCGTGGACGCGCACGTCGGGCAACCCGAATTGGGTCAAGTCCACCATCCGCACCAGCGGCAACATCACGACGTAGTTGAAGAGCACATTGCCTGCGAACGCACAGAACACCGCCACGCCACCGAGCAACGGCATTGCTTGTTCGTGAATCTTGCGGTCCAGATCCGGTTGGTCGAGGAAGTTCCACTGGAAGGACAAACGACGGAAGACTGGTGTCAACACCAACGCCAGTACAAAACTCACGTCGAACGCATACAAATAAACCAACACCCAGCGCATGTTCACCTCGATGCTCCTAATGGGGCCAGCCCCGATCTGATCGGGGCAAGTCGCCGATACAACTCGTCAATCTCCCGCACCATCCCAGCTTCCGTGAACTTCTCACGCACCAATTCCCTGCCGCGCGCGCCCATTCTATGAGCCAGCGCTTTGTCCTGCAACAACCGAATCACCGCCGACGCCACGCCGTCTGAATCTTTCACACGCACCAGAAACCCGGTCTCGCCGTCACGGCATACTTCGCGCGCACCGTCCACGTCGAACGCCACCACCGGTTTTCCGCACGCCAACGCCTGCGTCAGCGACCGAGGCAGTCCTTCGCGCAACGACAGGTGTACCAGCACGTCCATCAACGTCATGTACCGTGGAATCTCCTGCGGTGCCACCAGCCCCGTAAACACAAACCGTTCCCGCAATCCCAGCCGCGTAGCCTCATTCTCGAATCGTTCACGGTAAATTCCATCGCCGACCAGCAAAAACTTAACGTTCGGCGCCGCCTCGCAAATGCGGGATGCTGCCTTGAACAAAAACTCGTGCCCTTTCAACCGAAACAGTCGCGCCACCTTCCCCACCACACAATCCGTTTCCGCAATCCCAAGCGATGCCCGCAATGCAGCATCCGGTTGCGCACGCAGAAAGGCGTCCATTTGAACGCCGCTGTGAATTGTCTGGTACTGTGACGGTGTCCCAATCCCCACCGCCAGATATTGTTCCGTCATCGCGTCAGCGACCGACACGAACTGCGTCGTCCATGCCCCCGCCAGTTGCTCGGCAGTCGTGAATATCCAGTTGCCGACAGGATTCTGGTACCGATAGAACGACGGCCCATGAATCGTATGCACCACTACCGGCACGCGTGACAGTCGCGCTGCAAGCCGCCCGACAAACCCCGCTTTACCGCTGTGCGTGTGCACCAATTCGTACCGGTTCTGCTGGAACAACCGCCGCAACGCCACCACAGCCTGTACGTCCAGAAGTGGATTCAGATTCCGCCGCAATTCTTTCAACACAATCAATGGCACTCCAGCCGCGCGCACCGCGTCATAAAGAGAACCTTCCGGACCCGTTTGTGGCCCAGTCACCAAATCCACGTCGTAACCGAGTTGCTTCAGTCCAGCGCACGTTACCACCGTGTTTTCCTGCGCACCGCCAACAATCAAGCGTGTGATGATATGACATATTCTCATGGATAATGTGCCCACTACACGATTGCAGCATCACTGTTTATTAAGCTCATAAACAGTACCATTCGGTTCCGAGTGTACAACATGAGCATGTCGTTCGAGAAGTTCGTTGAACATATTCCAGTTGATCTGGTCCATGTAAACGAAGATCGGTGGACGCCGTTTTAGTTCCCGGTCATTCATATAAATGTGCGTGATTCCCTGCTGGCGCAGTTCTAAAAGAAGCCGACCCGAATCCGTTGACGATTGGGACAATTGCGCGAGCAGATGCTGGTCATGTGGACTGCTCCACACGACCGCATGACGCGCAATGAATATCCGTGCCTCCGCCACATAGAGCACTTTGACCGTGGACGGCAAGTTCCGGTTCATCCAGATGACCGGCTCGAACATGCCGCCGCCCCAACGACCCACGAATTCATCCCGCGAAACTTGTCCCAAACAATACTGCAAACTGGTCAGCTCCGAGCGCGTGCGACCGATGTACTCAGTGTCCATCAGCGCAATCAGGAGCGTAAACACCAGACTGATAACCAGCAAGATAGTCAGACCAATTCTGGCTGCCACTCGCTCAACCCGCGATCTCAGTACATACTCAACCGCGTATGCCCCGATGAAAGCCGCCAATGGAAACACCGGCAGCAGAAACCGCCACGGCCGGTATGTGAACAAGTACCACGCGGCAAATGCCCCAACGAAAACCCAACTGGCGCGGACAGCACTGCGATCCGCTCGCCGTGCCAACAGAATCAGCGGCGCAGTCGCCAGCAGAAGCGGAAGCGTGCCGCGCTCGGTCATTGAATACTGCCACACCAATTGGGCCCATTGAACCAGATGCGAAACCCCTTGTGGGGCATAATGTCGTGCTGCAAATAATTCTGCCTGTGCGCGATTCCAGTACGGGCTTGAAAAAAGACTGCTCAATAGTGGATAGACCGGGTTATGCGCGAAAAACCAGTTCTTCACCATCCACGGCAGTGGACCAAGCAAGACAAGACTGCACACTCCAGCCAATATCATCCATCGCTGGATGCGTGGGCCAGACGCGGACCGCAACTTGACCACAATAAGAAGACCAAGAACTGGCCAAACCACAACAGGGACTGCGGTCCATTTGGTTGCCACCGCCAGCCCGGCCAACCAGCCTGCCCACCAAAACCTGCCGTCACCGGGTTGGCCGCCCTGTTTGCACCATAACAACGCCATACCGAAACTCAGCGACGAAAAATACGTCGTTGCCAGATCAATCCGCGCCGCTTCGCCCAATTCCATGATCAGCGGAGTACAGTAAAATAGCGCGGCTGCCGTTACAGCCAGCCGTCGGGTCCACAACTGCGCTGCCACCGTATAAACGCCAAATGCGGCCAATACCCCAAAACTCCAGTGCAATAACTTTGCCGCAATATCCGAGCCGCCAAGCAGAAGCGGCAGATAAAGCATCTCGGTCAGTTGCGGAAAGTTAGAGTAAAAGTTGTGTGGCAGAAATACAATCCGCCCAGCACGCGCGTACTCCGCCAGTGCGCCCAGATGATACTCAAGTTCGTCAAATTCAACGGATGGAACGACTGTTCCCGGTAGACTGAGGATGGCAAAACCCGCAACAACCGCCACCAACCACCACGACCATCCATCCAGCCGCTGCTTCGGGTCGCGACCGCGACGCAGAAATTTCCACGGTGCTGGCCACAACCAGCATGCCAGCCCAATCCAAACCACAGGAATCAGGCGCACCGAGATCATTCCGAGCGCCAAAACCGCGACGGCAACCACCCAGAAACCAGTTGCCAATGCACATAAAGCGGAACATAGATCATTCTCCGAAAGCCACCGCTTGGTCGCAACTGTCCCCACTCCAAAAGCCATGGCTACCAGCCCCAATACCAACAACGCGTCCCGCACAGTTCCCATGGCAAAGTCCATAAAATACGGACCAAACTCCAATGCCGGTCTAAGCGCCTTCCATTCAGGAATGATCCGCAGCGGAATCAGCCAGCCGTCGTATCGAATCAGGTAAATCAGGATGATTCCAACAACCCAACCCAGACCAAGCAAACGGCTTAGTCTGGGCTTGAAACGCAACAGGCAGCTTGTCGAATCATCCATGTTGATTGGTTGTCCCATTTGCGATGGCGTGCGAACGATCACGGAGACCGAGCGCTCCTCAATGCATAAACCACACCACGCTCTGATACGTGAACTATCTCTGCGTGTTCTTCCAAACGAGAGCGGAACCGCAGCCAGTCGGCATCCTGCAAATACCCGTAGTTCATGCCCAATCGCTGCAACTCAGAAAAGTTGATATAAACATGTGATATCCCTCGCTCCCTCATCAGGTACAATAACTCCTCTGGCGTCTTTGCGCGTTGCGTCATCCCCGTGAGCGGATGCTGGTCGAACGCCGTTGCCCACGCCACCGCATGCCGCGCCAGCGCCACACGCGCTTCACCGACATACAACACCTTCGCCGGTGGCGGTAAATTCTTATTCATCCAAACAACCGGTTCGAATACCCCCCCACCCATGCGTTCAACAAACTCGTCGCGAGAGACTTGCCCGAGCGCATATTGCACAAAGTCCATCTGAGGCGGGAGACGGTCGCAGTCCTCTTGATCCACCAGCGCAACCGACATCTCCTGCGCCAAACCGACCACTACCAGCACAGCCACGGCGGCGCGTATCACCGTTCTGGCAAATTTTCCCTGCGCTACGACATGTAATGCATACGCCCCTGTCATTGCCGCCAGTGGAAAGGCCGGGAACAAAAATCGCCATGGCCGAAATGTCAGCAAGAACCATCCTGCATACGCCGCCACAAACAGCCAGCCAACGCGTCGCGCCGACGGCATCACGTTCCTCAACAGCAAAACCAAAGGCGCAGTCATCAATAACAACGGTATGGTAAACCTTTCCTTGAACGAGTACTGCCAAATCAGCCCCACAAATCGCACGCAACCATCCCACCCGAAGCTCGCATAATGTTTTTGCGCAAAAAGCGCCGCCTGCCCTACGCTCCAGTGCGAACCGCTGAACACGCCGTATAACAATGGATAGACAGGATTGCCCATGAACAGCCAGTTTTTCACCAGCCATGGAACGACGACGGCAAAAGACAGAAGACAAAAGACAAAAACCGCGCGGAATGATTTCGTCGTCACCACAAGAAAGACGAATACCGGCAGAACCACGACTGGCACTGCTGTCCACTTCGTCGCCACCGCTGCGCCCGTTGCCAAAGCAGACAACCAGAGCCAGCCGCTATCCGTAGGAGCGGCATTCTTGCCGCGACCGGGACCAGTGTCCGCCCACAGCACAAACGCACCAAACGCCAGCACGGCAAAAAACGTCGTCGCCAGATCAATGCGCGCGGTCCCACTCAGGTCCAACATCAAAGGGACGCAGTAAAACAACGTTGCCGATGTCACACCGATCTGCTTGTTCCACAACCGCGCCGCAATTGCGTGCACCGACACGGCTCCCAACACCCCAAAACTCCAGTGCAACAACGTCGCGGCCACGCCCGAGGACGCCTTCAACGCCAGTAAATACAACATCTCTGTAAGTTGAGGCATGTTCGAAAAGAAATTGTGCGGCAACGTGATGATGCGTCCAGTCTTGATATACTCGGCAGGCCCGCCAAGATGATATTCCAGTGCGTCATACTCAAACGGCGGCGCCATCGCACTCAACAGATTCAGCAACGCTGCCGCGATTACGCAGGCCAACATCAACTTCGCCCACCCATCCAACTCTGTCTGCCGCCAGGCATGGTTCTCCGATGCGGCGCCAACCCGATGGAAGAACCCGCGCGGCGCCGGCAACAGCCAACATCCTGCCAGCAGAAATACCCATGGCAGACAGGAAATGGAAATAACGCCGACCAACAAGATAGCAACTGATAGAAGCCACAAACCAGCAGCCATGGAAAACAACGCTGTCAGGAGGTTTTTTTCGGGCGTAAAACGGTTGACAGCCACCGCGCCGACCGCAAATGCCACCGCAAGAATTGCGACGGCACAACCTGCGTTCGTCAACGCCATCCGCAAAAACTCTCCAAAATGCGGCCCAATCGCGAGCATCGGCAACGTCTCACGGAATAGATCCGCCATTTGCAGGGGGGCCACCCAGCCGTCGTAACGGATGAGATACAGTAATGCCATGCCAGTCACCCAGCCGATGGCGAGAATCCGCGCCATGGAAGATACTGCCGGAAACAAATGGCCGCCGTGTGAGTTGTTCACGCGACGGCCATTGTAGCGAACTCACTCAAAACCGCAAGCGGACTGGTAAAGCGGAAATCCAACGCGGGCGCACCTCTTATAGCGCCACCGCACTCAACCCGCTACACGTCGCAGATAGCCACGCACCCGTCTCTGCCATCGAAAATAATGAGCCTCCCAAGACTCCTAAATCGTTGTCGTCCACTGGACCGCTACACGGGCTATGGGACGGCTTCGATTGTGACGGTACCACCAGTACCAATGGGAAAGCTCTCATCACCGGTCATGCACGTCGTCACCTGATTCGTATAGGAATTCGGGTAGCATGGACTTGGAGCAAGATTCTCGATGTAAATGAAAAATGGGTTCCAAGACCATCCTCCGCCCATGTGATAGCAGATAATCGAAGTACTGTTAATCCCAAAGTTAACGCTCCAAATAAACTGGTCTTCGGTCGTCAGTCCAATCGTTCCACTGCAACCACTTTCACCAGCATAATGGTAATCCAAGTAATGTCCTACCGGCCCGCTTTGGTAACTGCAATCAGAAACGCGGGAAAGATAGACAACAGATGGAACAGTCAAATCAGCGTTAAGGACATCATACGGGTTTCCGGTGCTTGCGGGAGGGAAACAGCCCAAACAAGGCGTGACACTGTGCGTCAGCTTAATTTGAGATGGCATAGGCCCTGATGAAGGACACACGCAGCAGTAGTTGGAGCATACGGTGCCATCCCCATGATATATCCCGCTTTGGCTTGTGCAGGCACACGGGCTGAGTTGGGCGCATGTTCCATTAGTCAGACAACAGGCACCGCAGCAGCTTATTTCTGTCGTGAGTAGGTCGGTGACGGCTTTGAGTTCGGTGAAGTGCTTGGGTTTAAGCAAATTGCTGACGATGGGCGTCCAGTTGCTGGTGGAGTTACCAGTGGCGGCGAGAATGTGCGGCAACGTCCAATTCGTGCAAGTGGTGGTGTTGGTGTCTTGATACTTTTCGACGATTCCTTCCAGCGCTGTGCGGATCTGATCGACCAGCGACACTGCTGTCCAAAATAATCTAATTTTGGACAGCAGTGTTACCCGGCACGGTGCGTTGCTCATACTGGTTCAAGGCATTGGCAGTATAGGTTGACTGACGTGCGTTCACAACAGCAGTCTTCCGATTGCCGATGTCGTCGAAATTATATCCAAACTGCTGGCCTGAGACAAGCGTGCCGTCTCCGAAAGGGAAGGCCATGTCCTGACTTCACTTTTCATGTGTGACCGTGCAAAGCTCTTTTTCTTCGCTTTAACCAAGCATATAATTCCGTGTAACACCAGGCTTCGAACGCAATAAGCAAAACAAACACCAAGGGGTTGCTTGCGATTTGGGAATCTACGCCTACTAGTTTTAAGAATAACAGGATACCAACCGCCGGAAGATTGACAACTGCAAGTGTGTAGGTCAGGACTTGTTCTTTAACCTGTAGGTACTGCCTCTTCTCGGGCGTCTGTTCATGCATTGAAAAAAGGCGGCAGTAGTGGATCTGTGACGCAAGGGGAATATCGAGAATCACAAGACAGAAACAAACAGAACCATGATCTTAACTTTGCTCATTCCTAGTTACCTCACTTGGTTTCGCTAAACATATTAAATTTAGTTTTTCAGACAACATCCAGCAATGATGGCGGCAACGTACGTTCGACATGTTCTCACGGGGAACGTGTATAAAGTTCCATCCCACGTTTTCTTGTACCAATTTGCACATTGTAGGATTCTTTCCCTGTTCGCGCACCCGCAACTTGTTTTCTTGTCGTCCAGAAACTTTCCACTGTACCTAATGTACAGAGGATGCTCGTCCCTTGGTTTGTTCGTTGTTTCCCATCCTGAAGTTTCTCCTGTGGTCCAATAAAAAAATGCGCCTTTGGGGCCAAATCCATATCCAATCCCATATATATCCATCGATGCATGCCCGGCGAATCCCTTTGCTACGTAATTCGAACCAACGAGAACGGCATCCTCCAGACCAAGCAAATCTACAAAATTGATCAAGTCGTTTCCGAGGCAGGCGTACAGATTCTGACCACCCTTCTCCTCAACAGGATCCCGGCTAAGCCATCCCGCATCCTTCAACCAGCGGAGCAAGGAGTCGCACATCTGTCCAAAATAACTTTTGAAAAGTGGTAGAAAAGGGCCTCCGTTTCGGGTGATAACGGTTGATGGAAACGTTCTAACCATCAACACCCAGCCACGGAGGCCATCGCCATGCTACGCT
>Ga0153915_10006993_pt1 | contig 10610 bp, 10 predicted proteins | sample Opewatmetagenome_2_FD_107003 | JGI IMG/M metagenome (GOLD analysis project Ga0153915, IMG submission 107003) | Freshwater wetland microbial communities from Ohio, USA - Open water 3 Core 3 Depth 3 metaG | ecosystem: Environmental > Aquatic > Freshwater > Wetlands | place: USA: Ohio, Lake Erie... | reverse complement strand
CTGGGCGATGGTTTCGAGGTCGGGGCGAAGATCCTCAGGAATATCCTTTCGGCGGAGGAGCATATGGGTAAAGGTAAATATTCCGGTCAGAGGATTGTTGATCTCGTGGGCAACCCCACCTGCCAGCTTACCAATGCTCGCCTGTTTTTCAGACTGGAGTAATTTAATCTCACTTTCAACCCTCTGCTTTTTATCCCTTTCCTGAAGAGAGGTCAGCATCTCTTTGAATGTTTTCTGAAGAAGACCGATTTCACTTTTTGAGATGGGTCCGATCACTGGCGCGAGGTTGCCCTGAGACACCTGAGCACTGGCCTCGATGAGCTGTTTCACGGGTCGGCTCATCTTATTGGCGATGATATAACCCAATCCAAGGGCTAAGACCGTTCCCGCCACGGTGATCATGATAAAAAGAGAAAGGGCCTCCCAACGGACGTCCGCATATTTTGCCTCGAGCACCCCGACATAAAGCATTCCGATTCTTTGGCCAAAGATGTCCTCGATGGGCTCATAGGCAGTAATATACCAATCGTTCACCACGAAAGCGCGGTCCGTCCACTTCTTTCCTTCCGTCATGACATGTTTGGTGACCTCTCCAGAGGCTACTGTTCCAATCGCTCGACTTCCATCGGGTGAAAGAACATTGGTGGAGATCCGAATATCCCTAAAAAAGATAGTGGCCGTACCAATGCTTTGACCTTTGTAAATCTCATGTTGAAAAACAGTGTCCCGCACTCGGTCTACGATTTCCTGACTCCGATTCAGGAGCACCCCGCCATAGAGGATGCCCAGAAAATTACCAGAGTCGTAGACCGGGACAGCAGCAGCCAGAGCCATCCCCGAGAGTTCTTCATTCTCGGGGCGCGGAGTGGCCATCTTGGTGGGAAGGAGCCTGATTCTGGCTCGATTGGCAAGTTCAGGATTTTCAGCAAAGAGAAACTCATTGCTCAAGATCACCGTTCCTGAAACAGCGATCCGTTCTTGGAGCGCTAAATTGGCAATTGGATTTGGAGGGCCATTTCCTTTTGGTATGGAATTGGGTCCGATCCGGCATAGCGTTCTTCCATCCTTCGTGACAATGCCAACGAAATCCAATTCGGTTTGTTGGGCAATATTCGTTAACAAAGGGATAATTTTCTGAGCATCATGTCTCTCGAGAGCCGATCGGAATACCGGTCCTAATGTGGTGATGTTGAGAGCAACCTTTACCCCCTTAATACGGCTGAGATAGATTTCCTGTGCGGCATTGAGGTCTAACCGGACCCGATTCGTTGCTTCATTGAGAACGGTTTTGTAAAGAAGTTGCCCCCCCACTAAGAGGGCAACTCCACAGACCAGGAAGGAAATTCCAAGAAAACTAAGGACGAGTTTAGATCGAGTAGAGTAAAACACGGCTTACTTTCCTAAGGGCGCTAAAAATCTTAACATCTATTTCTACAGGTATCCACCCGCAAGGGTTTCCCTCATATTTTAGCAACTGTTCCATCTTGTTGACCCTTAATTATGATCTTTTTTTCCCTCATTCAGATCCATTCTACGCTTTTATAAAAAAGCCCTCTCCCGTATTGCGTTAACGTTAACATGCACACGTTAACATGAAGCGGAAAAGTTGTCAAGAAGGATTTTGTAAGGATGGTGGACATAGGGTATTCAGCTGGAATAATTAAGCTTATTTAAGTAGTATACTTTTCATCCTTTGTCTTGGTTATTGCTTTTCAGCGGGCAAACTGATGATGAAGGTGGTTCCTCTCCCTTCCTCGCTTTCCACCCGAATCTCCCCACCATGATCTTTGATGATTCCATAACAGACAGAAAGTCCTAACCCAACTCCCTTCACCTTCTGTTTGGTGGTGAAAAAGGCTTCGAAGATCTTGTTTCGGATTTCTTCAGGAATTCCAACTCCCGTATCCTGAATATGGACGGAGACCTTTTGATTCTCTTTTGCTGTCCGGACGGTCAGGGTCCCTCCATTGGGCATGGCTTCCTTCGCATTCTTAAACATATTGAGCATCACCTGTCTCATCTGGTTGGTGGAAGCCATCACTTCCGGAATCTGATGATCTAAATCCAACACTACCCTGATATTGGACTCCCTCATCTGCCGCTCCATCATAAGAAGAATCCCTTCCAACAATTCGTTCAGATGGATCCGCTTTCTGGCCTCCTCTTCGGGCTTCGAGAAACTGAGCATGTTCCGGAGCATCTCGGAAAGCCGCTGGATTTCTGAGAGGGATAATTCCAAAATCCTCCTCCTCTTACTCTCCGGAGGGATTTCCGTTTTGAGAAGTTCCAGGGTGTTCATAATCCCATAAATAGGGTTGTTCAATTCATGAGCGATCTGGGAGGTGAGCCTTCCCATCGCAGCCAATTTCTCTGATTGGAGAAGAGCCTGTTGTATTTCCCGGAGCTCTCTCTCCATCTTCGATCTCTCCCTGAGGTCCTTAAATATCCCAACGCTGGCAACTTCGTTCCCTTTTTCATCGTAGATGAGAGAGGCCGAAAGGTCCCCCTCAATCATCTCTCCATCCTTCCTCCGGTGAAAAATAGGAAAGGAGGTTAATTTCCCAATCCCTCCAAAATCAGGGCTTCTCAGTTTATCCATCACCTCTTTTGCCACTCCAGGTGGATAGATGCTTCGAATATTCATCTTTCCCACCACTTCCTCTGACCTATAGCCTAAAAGATTTTCCGCGCCCTTATTGAAGAGGAGGATATCCCCCTTCATATTGGTGGCAATGATGCCATCCACAGAACTATCAATCAGGTTCATTAAAAAATCATTCGCCTCTTTCAATTCCCTTTCCATTCTCTTTCGGTCGGAGATGTCAATGTTGATCCCCTCATATCCAACGACCTCTCCCTTTTCATCCTTTTTCACATGGGCAGTGAGGAGGACCGTGATCTTCTCTCCGCTCCTCTTCTTGAACTCCACCTCAAGATCTTTCACAAATCCTTGTTGTTCGATCAACCTCTGAAATTTTTTTCGATCTTCCGGGTTCACATAAAGGTCCTTGGCAATGTCTATTTCCAAGAATTCCTCTTTGTCCTTGTAACCGGCCATCTCTAACAGGGCTTGATTGCAGTCAAGAAAATGTCCCTCTTTGGCGCTGATGAACAGGCCATGCCGAACTCTTTCGAAGAGGTTTCGAAATTTCTCCTCGGAATCCTTCAAATCCTTCTCAAACCTTTTTCTTTCCGTGATATCCCTTAAATAGGCATACGTATTGATCCGGCCGTCCTCCGATTGTGTCGGGGCGATGCAGACCTCTGTCTCTTTGACTCTACCTGGGGCGGTATGGAGGGACATCTCTGTACAGACCTTTTGACCCATGCCTTCTCCCCTCATGACCATCTCCTCTAAAAACTCCTCATCCCGCTTGCCGATGAGGGAGAAAAACTCCCGACCGAGGATCTGGTCTTTCGGAAGGCCCATGATCTCAGACGCCATCTGATTAGCAAATTCGATCCGAGAATGTTCATCAAAGACAATAATTCCATCCTCTCCCATCTCGGCCATCTTCTCAAAGCGCTTCGTGGCCTCCCGGATCTCCCTTTCCATCCTCTTTCTCTCAGTGATATCCCTTAAATAGGCATAGGTTTGGACACCCCCGTTCTCCTTCTTCGCAATGGTGATGCAGACCTCCGCATCTCGTTTCTGACCACTCTCGGTTAAGATCGCCATTTCCGTACAAACTCGTTTACTCTCATCAATCCCAACTTCGGAATGCATCTGATCAAGATAACCAATATCTCGCTCGGTCAGGAGCCGCCGAAAATCTATCCTTGCCAATTTTTCCTTCGGATATCCAGTCAGTTCGGAGGCAACGGTGTTTGCAAACTCGACCTTGTAATCTTCATCAAAAACGATAATGCCATCGTCGCCCATCTCTGCAATCTTCTCCAGACGTTTGGTCACCTCTTGGAGATTCTGATGAGCCTCTTTTCGCTCATACTCCTTCACTCTTCTCTCCAGTTCGGTCACCCGCTGTCTCAGGGCCTCAACATTGGGATTCTGCTCCATAGTTAAAACCACCTTTCTGTTCTCTCAGAGGAGTCTACTATTTCTATATGAATGATTTGAACCCACCCATCTGGCGCTGTTACCAGGTACCATTTTACAATAAGCGGGGTTTGTGTCAAATTTTAATAGAAAAAAAAAGGAGGGTATGATAAAAAAGGATGGGATGACCCTCGAGGAGTTTCGTATGAAAAAAAAGAAGGTGATCGGTTTTATTGGAATAGGCAACATGGGTGAAACCTTAATTGCTGGTCTACTCAAAGCCAAATTCACAACCCCCGCGCAGATCATGGCTTTCGACCTGGATGGAGCGAGATTAGGATTCATTCAGAAAAAGTATGGGATCAAGAAGGCTTCTGACAACAACTATCTCTCCTCCCGATCCGACCTTATCCTCCTTTGCGTCAAGCCCCAGTCGATGAAGGAGGTCATCCAAGAGATGGCGGATTCTTTAGACTCCTCCAAGCTTCTTATATCGATTGCTGCGGGAGTCCCTCTTTATGCGATTGAGACCTATGCTCGGAAGCAACTTCGACTGATCAGGGTCATGCCCAATATTAATGTCCGTGTCCGAGAGGGTGCCTCTGCCATCGCCCCCGGGAATCTCGCCACCGAAGAAGATCTCAAATTGGCCAGAGCCATATTCGACTGTGTCGGGAAGTCAATCACCATCCAGGAGCATCTGATGGACGCTGTTACCGGCTTAAGCGGAAGCGGTCCCGCCTATGTCTTTCTGATCATTGAAGCCTTAACCGATGCAGCCGTCCATTTAGGGATGACTCGATCTCAAGCCCTCGCCCTGGTCACTCAAACGGTGATGGGCTCTGTAAAACTCCTCTCCGATACAGGAGAACACCCTGCCCTGCTCCGCGAGAAGGTGACTTCTCCAGGTGGAACCACGGCCGCGGGGCTTTACAAGCTTGAAGAGGGGGGGTTGCGGAAAATCTTAATGGATGCGGTGATCGCGGCTGCCCAAAAGTCTAAAGAGTTGGGAGATAAAATGAAACAATAAATTCATCCAGCGGGCGAGCCACTGATATTCAAGAGGGATGAGACGAATAAAATCTCGACAAAGCAATGAGGTCGTGTTAGGGAACATCAGGAGCGACAGGGCATTATGTTCCGATATATCGTCATAGAAGGTCCGATCGGTGTAGGAAAAACAAGCCTGGCCAGACTCTTGGCAAAGGCGTTCAATGCCCGATGTATTTTGGAAAAAGCGGAGGACAACCCTTTCCTCCCCTATTTCTATGAGGATCGCAAAAAATATGCCTTTCAGACCCAGATCTTTTTCTTGCTGAATCGTTTTCGACAGCAGAGGGAAATCGCCCAACTCGATCTGTTCAACCAAATCACATTTTGTGACTACCTCTTTGACAAAGACCGGATCTTCGCTTCCATCAATTTAGACGACCACGAGATCGCCCTTTACGAACAGGTCTTTCACCTCCTCAATGGACAGATCCCTCCACCAGACCTGGTCATCTTCTTGCAGGCCAAACCAGAGATATTGCTTCACCGGATCAAGTCGAGAAGCGTCTCTTATGAGAAGGATGTGGATTTGGAGTATCTTAAGACGTTGATCGAAGCCTACAACTATTATTTCTTCCACTATGACCAAACACCCCTTCTCGTTGTGGATACGAGTGAGATTGATTTTGTGAACCGAAAAGAAGATTTCGACCAATTACTACGCGAGATCAAACAGATGAAGAAGGGGACGTGGTATTTCATTCCGATGAGGTCTAAATAATCCATTCCAATCTAAATAATGAAAACGATTAAAACGATCAAAGAGATGAAGGAACTTTCTTCGCAGGCGAGAGCGGCGGGAAAGACCATTGCCTTTGTTCCCACCATGGGTTTTTTTCACGAGGGACATCTCAGCCTCATGAGGGAGGGGCGAAGACGGGGTGATCTTCTCATCGTCAGCCTCTTCGTCAATCCCACCCAATTTGGTCCCCATGAGGATTTCAAGAATTACCCGAGAAACCTCGAAAGTGATAGTAAGATGGCCAGGGAAGTGGGAACCGATATCCTTTTCGCTCCGGAGGCAGGTGAGATGTATCCTCCGGATCACCAGACCTTTGTTCGTGTGGAGAAGGTCACCGAAAACCTCTGCGGAAGGTCAAGGCCAACCCATTTCCAGGGGGTCACCACGGTCGTCCTGATGCTTTTCGAAATAGTGGTGCCCCATGTGGCGATCTTCGGAGAAAAAGACTATCAACAACTGGTGACGGTTCAACAGATGGTCAGAGATCTGCATATGAGTTTGGAGGTGATAGGAATGGCGACGGTCCGGGAGACGGACGGTTTGGCCATGAGTTCTCGAAACACATACCTCCTGCCCGAGGAGAGAAAAGCTGCACTGTCTCTATACCGGTCCCTACAAAAGGCAAAAGAACTTCTTCAAAAAGGGGAGCAAAAGGCGGATCGAATCCTTCAGGAAGTGAAAGGGATTCTTCAATTGGAACCCCTCGTCAGAATCGATTATGCCCAGATCTGCGATGCCCAAACATTACAGGATGTCGACCGGATAGAAGGAGACGTGGTTGTTGCCTTAGCCGCTTATTTGGGGAAGACAAGATTGATTGATAATCTTGTCTTTCGAAACCCCTAAAAAGCCTGCCCTCTCATCATTGGAAAAACTTCAATAAACGATCAGCCTTCTGAAGGATTCTTTTCTACCCCCTCTTGGGGTATCTCTCTCTCCGGTGCCTTTTCCGGTTTTTTCTTTTCACTTTCTTTTACGGTGCCAACGGGTGGCCCCGAAAGTTCTTTCCTCCGAAGCTTCCTGCTCTCCTTTTTCCTTTTTCTCCTCCTTGCAATTTCTCGATCCCTCTCTCGCCTTGGCATGTTTTCCTCCTTTTCTAAGATAGGTTGTAGTCATTAATCCCGTAGTCAATTAGTCTATTAGTCGGATGGTCAATGACTATGAGACTGCTGGACTATGAAACTATAAGACTGTTAACTCCGATCTCCAAACCATTTAAACTGAACAACGGGGTAAACGACATAAACAACTGATTTCTTCCATGGCTTGCCGGGTCAGAGAAATGGCATCAGACTCCTTCTCCGCAAAGAGAGGGCAACCGATACAAACCTCCACTCGCCTCCTCCATCCTGACCTCTCCCCATATCGAATGCCAACAGGAATAAAGGGGATTGGATATCCCAAATCCGATTGGAATCTCAAAATCATCTTAAGGAGCCTGCTTTTTCCTGAACCCACTTCATTTCGAAAGTAGGTTCCTTCCGGGAAGATAACGATCCTTTCGCCAGCTCTCAATAAAGAAACCAGAGCTTTGAAAGAGTCTAAACTTCGGATGGATTGTCCTCGATCCACAGGGAGGCCGCCCAGAAAGAAGAGGTAGTCTCGAATCAACGGGTATTTGAAGAGTTCCTTCTTGGCCACAAAGTAGAGGAGTGGCTCGAAGGTAAGGCTGATGATCGGGATATCGGTCCAGTATTGATGCTTGGGGAGAATGATCATCGGTCCATGATCAGGAAGCGCTGTTTTCCTCTCTGTCTCGATCCGATAAAAAATGGAGAAGACACATTGGGCCATCTTTTTGGTTGTGGTGTAGACAAAGGCGTTCCTTTTCATTGCTACAAACCAATGTCAAAGGCCAAATGTAAAAAGAATTTTCAATTTCGCACAACTAAAATTTTGGAATTCGTCTATTCGGACTTCGTCTTGAAATTTTTTATTTGAAATTCCCCTTTAGGGGCTAATACAAACGCATTATATTTTTTGTAGGGCAACCCTTCAGGGTTGCTTTAAGCAAGGCCGAAGCCTTGCACTCCATGTAAAACGATTTAATGCGTCTGTATTAGTAGGAATCCAAAAGGTCTTCTTGGGGAACTTCCGGAGGCACTTCTGATTCCATCCGCGCCTTCTTCGCCCGTCTTGCAGCATTCATCCCAGCCCTCAAGGCATCGCGGTTCAACTTCTCTGTGCCTTTGGGCACCTTTGCCAGAACAGCAGATTCTATTGCTTTTGCAGAGACGATCGGGGTTAATTGTGAGAGGGCCCCCAGGGCGATGATATTTGCTACCACCTCCTTTTTGAACTTCTCTCGCGCAATGCGTGTGAAAGGAATTTGAAATACTTTAGGAGTTGGAACCTGGGTGACGAAGGTAGAATCGACGATCAGGATTCCCTCGGATTTTAAATCTGGAAAAAACTCGTCGCAGGATTTTTGGTTCATCGCCAAGAGAAGATCGAGTCTCATGGCTTTGGGATAATCGATCTCCTCATCGCTGACGATCACTTCCGATTTGCTGGATCCCCCTCTGGCCTCGGGACCATAACTCTGAGTCTGAGCGACATGTTTCCCATCATAAACCCCAATCGCCTCAGCCAAGATGATCCCCATCAGGATCAATCCTTGACCTCCTGAACCACTCAACCTAATTTCGTACCGACTGCCCATCTTCTTCACACCATTTCAGATTTCAAACTTCAGATTTGCTCTCATATTCAATTTGCAGTTGAACGTCTTTCTTATCTCCCAATCTCCCCATCACCCTATCTCCCTACCGTTGTCTTTGCCCGTTCCCGAATCTTCTTGTACTCATCCTGATAAACCGGAAGTTCCTTATCTACCAACACCCCAATCACAATCTTATTCCGCAGCTCCTCAGGCTTCATCGTGGCTGCCTTCTCCACTGCGACAGCGTTCTCGCTTTGCCATTCCATCATCTCAACGGCTGTTCCCAAGCGATTCTGCCTTCCATACTGAGTGTGGCAGTGAGCGATGACCTCCACGACTGAAAAACCTTCTTTCAAAATCGCTTTCTCCATCAGGCTATCCAAAAGCTTGGCATGATAAACAGTTCCCCTCCCCACAAAGACCGCTCCAGCTGTGACCGCCAGCTCCGAGATCTTGAAGGCCTGTTCGATATTGGAGTAGATCGTGGTCGAGGATCTCATCCCATAAGGGGTGGTTGGAGAGTATTGTCCACCCGTCATCCCGTAGATGCTATTGTTGAGGATGATAGCAGTCACATCTATATTTCTACGCGCTGCATGAATAAAATGGTTCCCCCCAATGGCGACGGCATCGCCATCGCCCATGATCACAATCACCTTCAGGCTGGGCTTTGCCAACTTCACTCCGGTCGCAAAGGTGAGGGCTCGACCATGAGTGGTGTGCAATGTATTAAAGTCGACGTAGACTGGAAGCCTTCCTGAGCATCCAATCCCCGAAACTAAAACGACCTCATCTTTCTCATAACCAATCCGGTCAATGGCTCGGATGAGACCACCCAGCATGATCCCGATCCCGCAGCCCGGGCACCAGACATGAGGAAATTTCTTGTCATGTCGGAGATATTTGTGAATGAGCTTGGTGACCTCTGCCATTATGAAACCTCTTCGATTCGATTCAATATCTCTTCAGGAGTGATGATCGTTCCATCAACTTTGTTAAGGGTGAAGACCCTTGAGACCCCACGATTGACTCGCTTGACCTCCCTTGAGATCTGCCCCATATTCATCTCAGGAACGAGAAGGATTTTTGAGATCTGAAGAACTTTCTCCACGGCAGACCTCATAAAGGGCCAAATCGTCACCAGTCTGAGGAGGCCCACTTTCAAGCCCTTCTCTCTGGCCTCAACGACCGCTCTTTTTGCAGATCGGGCCACACACCCATAAGCAACAATAGTGATTTCAGCATCCTCAGTCTGGAAAAACTCGGCCATCTGAATCTCCGAAAAATGCTGACTGATCTTCCGGTGGAGCCTGGCAATAAAAGGACCGATTTCATCAGGTCTCGATGTGGGAAAACCTCGAATGTCATGGGTCAGGCCCGTGACATGGTATCGGTAGCCCTCCCCAAAATTGGCCATCGCTGGGATGCCGCTGGGGGTATCCTCATAAGGAATGTACCATTCCGGAGGAACGGTGGGTTTGACCCGATCAAAAATCTCCACTCCTTCCCCGTCTGAAAGAACCATTTTCTCTCGCATATGAGCGACGACTTCGTCAATCAAAAGGATCACTGGGGTCCGAAATTTTTCTGATAAGTTAAAGGACTGAATGGTCATGTCGTAACATTCACGAACGGTTGAGGCAGAAAGGACGATGATGGGATGATCTCCGTGTGTCCCCCAACGTGCCTGCATCACATCACTTTGAGAGGGAGAGGTCGGAAGGCCTGTGCTCGGCCCTCCCCGCATCACATTAACGATGACGCAAGGAACCTCTGCAATAATGGCAAACCCCAGATTCTCCTGCATCAAAGAAAATCCCGGGCCGCTGGTCGCTGTCATGGATTTCACCCCTGCAAGAGAGGCACCGATCACTGCGCCCAGGCTCGCGATTTCATCCTCCATCTGGATGAAAGTTCCGTCCACTTGAGGAAGCTTAATGGATAAGATTTCAGAGATCTCTGTTGCTGGAGTAATCGGATAACCTGCAAAGAAACGGCAGCCTGCTCGGAGGGCTCCTTCCACGACCGCTTCATTGCCCTGAAGCAACAATTCTTTCTGGTGAGATTTCTTCTTCCTTTGGCTTTGGCTCTTCCTCTCCACCTTTTACTTCAATCCTTTTCCCTTTGCTTTTCGATTCCACTGTGATCGCAAAATCCGG
>Ga0153915_10006991_pt1 | contig 10611 bp, 9 predicted proteins | sample Opewatmetagenome_2_FD_107003 | JGI IMG/M metagenome (GOLD analysis project Ga0153915, IMG submission 107003) | Freshwater wetland microbial communities from Ohio, USA - Open water 3 Core 3 Depth 3 metaG | ecosystem: Environmental > Aquatic > Freshwater > Wetlands | place: USA: Ohio, Lake Erie... | reverse complement strand
GGTGCTGAGCACGAGATGGCCCGTCTCTGCGGCCAGCATGGCGGTCTCGATGGTGTCCAAATCACGCATTTCGCCGACGAGGATGCAATCCGGGTCTTCGCGCAGGGCCGCCCGGAGGCCCCTTGAGAAGGCTTTGACATCGCTGCCGACTTCCCGCTGGCAGATCGTGCTTTTTTTGTCTTTATGAAGATATTCGATAGGGTCCTCGATGGTGATGATATGCTGTCGGCGGTTGGTGTTTATGAAATCGATCATGGCCGCGAGGCTGGTGGTCTTGCCGCTTCCCGTGGTCCCGGTCACCAGGATCAGGCCGCGCTCGTAGTTGGCGATCTTCTCCAGGACCTCCGGCAGCAACAACTCACGGATTGTCTTGACTTCGAAAGGAATAAGCCGTAGCGAAATGGCCAGCGAACCCCTCTGATAAAAGATACTGCCGCGGAACCTTCCGAAACCAGGAAGGCTGTATGCCAAGTCGAGGTCAAGGTCGTCTTTGAGCTTTTTCACCTGGTACTCGTTCATCATCTGCTTGGCCATCTCTTCAAGGTCCTTGGATGTTGAGCGCGGCAGCTGGCGGAGCGGGACGAGGGTGCCGTGGATGCGGAATTGCGGATAATTCCCGACCTTGAGATGGACGTCGGAGGCGTCCATTTCGATCGCCACTTTTAATAAATCATCAATAATCATGGATGGTCCCTTTCGGTTAAACGGAAATATACGTTAACCATTCGAATTTATCGGGCTTTTCCGCCCTGAGAATGCCAAAAAATTCTTCCTGGAGCCTTTTGACAACTGGGCCCCGCCGGCCGAGACCGATCTGAATCTTATCGATCGACCGAATCGGAGTGATCTCGGCCGCCGAGCCTGTGAAAAAAACCTCTTCGGCGATATACAGCATTTCTCGGGGGATGGTTTCCTCGATGACTTTGTAGCCGACGTCCCTGGCCAGCCCGATGACGGAATCTCGGGTGATACCCGGCAGGACCGAGGAGGAAAGGGGCGGCGTGAAGATGTGGCCGTTCATCACTAAAAAGATATTTTCGCCGCTGCCTTCGCTGATGTGGCCGCGGATGTTCAGGGCAATCCCTTCGGCATATCCATCCAGCTTGGCCTCCATCTTGATCAACTGGGAATTCATGTAATTGGCCCCCGTTTTGGCCAGGGCGGGGAAGGAATTCGGCGCCATTCTCTGCCAAGTCGAGACCTTGACGTCGACGCCCTTTTCCAGAGCTTCCTCGCCGAGGTACTTGCCCCATTCCCAGACGAGGACGGCACAATCGACAGGATTGGGAAAGGGATCGACACCCAGGGCGCCGTAACCCCGATAGACGATAGGCCGGATGTAGCATTCCTTGAGCCGGTTGGCCTGGATGGTCTGGATGATGGCCTGTTTGAACTGATCGGGTGAGTAGGGAATCTCCATTCGATAGATCTTGCACGAATTATAGAGCCTCTTTGTATGAGCTTCCAAGCGAAAGATGGCCGTACCATTGGCGTTTTTATAAGCCCGGAACCCTTCAAAAACCGAACTTCCGTAGTGGATGACGTGGGAGGCAATGTGGATCGTGGCTTCTCGCCAAGGAACGAGCTTGCCGTTCATCCAGATAATTCCATCTTCTCTAAAAGGGCTCATCAAGGACTCCTCTTGAAAAACGTGAAGGACGTCAAGATGCTATCTTACCCATAATCCATTGTGCGAGTCAACCCGGAGCGCGAACCGGCGGCGCTGTCCACCGCGGCCGGCCGAGGGTCGCTCGATAGATCGTCCAACATAACGGTTCAAACCGATTCTCCGCAATACGGACAATTCTTGGCCCGGAGAGGCAGCGGCCTCCGGCAGTTCCAGCACTGTCCTCCAACGCCTCTCTCCCGGGCCTTGATCCTCCCTAAAATATCATCGATCTCGGCTTTCCTGGGTTTGTCTCCCCTAATCTCGGAGATATGTCTGATGATTTCGAAAGGTCTTTGGTAGCGTTCTTCGAGCTTGGCCGCCAGGCATTTCATGATGATATCATCGAGCTCTTTCGGGATCTTGTTGTTCCTCAGCCTGGGGGGCGTGATTTTTCCTTCTTGGGCTTTTTCCAAGATTTTAAAAGGGTCCGGGTCAAAAATCGGCGGCCGCCCGACAATCATTTCATAAAGGATGCAGCCGATCGAATAGATGTCGGAGGCGTAGGTGGCCTTGCCCTGAAACTGTTCCGGAGCCATGTAGGGCGGAGAGCCGATGCGCGTTGTGGCATACGGGACATTGCTGAGCCAGGCGGACGTTCCGAAATCCGTGATCTTCAACGTCCCCTCCTCCGAAACCATGATGTTGGAGGGCCTGAGATCGCGGTGGATAATCTTGCTTTTATGGGCATGGTCTACCCCGGCGGCGATTTGTTTGATGTAATCCATAGCCTGGTCGATCTCCAGGATCTTTTCTTTCTGCAGGATTTTCTCCAGTGTTTTTCCCCGGACATACTCCATAACCATAAAAAAAGTGTGGTCCTCTTTCTCGGCCGCGATCATCCGGACGATATTGGGATGGTTCAGGGCGGCTTGGAGCCTGGGCTCTTTGAGGAGCTTGTAGAGCTCGGTGGATTGCTTGTGAGGAACTTTGATAGCGACTTTGATGTCAAGCCACGTATCTTTGGCCAGGAAGACCGAGCCGAACCCACCGCTTCCCAAAGAACGGATGATTTCGTATTTCCCGACTTTCTGTCCCTGGAGAAACATGTCAAGAATCCCAAAAATGCGAAAGGATCGCCATCGCCGCTAGGGCGGCGGTCTCGGCTCTTAAGACGTTCGGGCCGAGGCTGACAAGCTCAAAGCCCCGGCGGACGGCCTTGTTTTCTTCAGCTTCAGTCCATCCTCCTTCGGGACCGACCATGATCAAGACATGCGGCTTCCGCCCAGAGATCCGGGCAGTCCGGACCAGGTCTTTGAGTGGAAGGCCACGGTTTTCGCTGAGGATGAGCTTTTTGTCTGCATCTCCTTCCTTCAAGAAATCTTCCAGGGGGCGGGGGCCAAGGATGGCCGGAACGAGCCCGGATCGGCATTGCTTGGAAGCTTCCTGCGCGATGCGGCTCCATCGCAGAACCTTTTTGGCGGTCCGGTCTTCAAGCTTGACCACGCATCTCTCCGACAGAACGGGGACCAATGTGGATAGGCCGAGCTCCGTGGCCTTCTGGATCAGCCAATCCATCGACTTGGCCTTGAGAAGAGCCTGGGCAAGAGTGATTTTTGACCGCCGTGACGTGGCTTCCAGCTTTTCGAGAAGTCTGAGGCGTGTTCTGTCGCGGTCGATGTCTTCGATCCGGGCTCGGTATCTGGCCCCGTCTTCGTCAAAAAGCCAGACTTCGTCTCGGCATCGAAGACGGGCGACCTTGCTCAAATGATGATGCTCACGTCCTTGGAGGCACAGCCAGGGTCCCCCGGCCAGGCTTTTTTGAATGAAGAAATGATTCGATGTCAAGCGCCACTCTAATGGAGGTGATGATTGTTCTTTTGAATATCGATTTTGTCGAGCCGTTCCAGCTTTTCGCCGCGAAGCTCGGCCAGCTGCCGGAGAAGGTTCCTTTGGTCTTTGCTGAGGTCGGCCGGCGTTTGGACAAGGACCTTGACGAATAAATCTCCGATTCGTCGGCTCTCCAGGTCCCTCATCCCTTTTCCCCTCAGGCGGAAGACTTCTCCGGACTGCGTCCCCGCCGGAATCTTCAGGCTTTCGCTGCCGTCGAGAGTCGGGATTTCCGCGGTGATGCCCAGCGCGGCCTGGACGAGGGAAATCGCGATCTGGCAGGATAGATGTTGGTTCTGCCGGTCAAAAAAGGGATGGCTCTTGATCCTGACTGTAACATAGAGGTCGCCGCGCGGAACCCCTCGTTCACCGGCTTCGCCCTCGCCGGAAACTCTCAGCCGCGAGCCGTCCTCTATGCCGGCCGGGATTTGGATTTTCAGCGTCCGCTTCTGACGGATGTGCCCAGAGCCCCGACATTCTTGGCAGGGCTCCTTGATGATCTCGCCTTCTCCGCCGCATTGCGAACACGTTCTGGCCACCGTGAAAAAGCCTTGTTGATGACGGATCTGGCCCCGGCCTCCGCAGGCCGGACAGGCGATTTTCCTGGCTCCGGGACGGAGCCTCGTCCCCTGGCAGGAGGGACAGAACTCGGCCCGATTGAGCGAGATCTCCTGTTCGATGCCCGCCGCGGCCTCCTCCAGGCTGATCTCAACTTCGAGCGCCAGGTCCCGGCCCCTTTGAGAGGAGCGCTGTCGCTCTCTTGCCCCGGCTCCGAAGAAATCCCCAAACCCGAAGCTAAACCCGAAGAAGTTTCCCAGGATATCCTCAAAATCCTCGAAGATGGACGGATCAAAGCCAGAAAACCCCGTGAAGCCCTCGCCCCTAAGGCCGTTGTGACCGAAGCGGTCATAGGTTGCCCGTTTCTGAGGATCGCACAGGACGCTGTAGGCTTCGGCGCCTTCCTTGAATTGCTCCTCGGCTTTTTTATCACCCGGGTTTCGATCGGGATGGTACTTGAGAGCCAGCTGCCGGTAGGCTTTTTTTATTTCTTCGGCGGAGGCGCCCCGCGAGACGCCGAGGATGTCATAATAATCCCTTTTTTCCATTCGGTGTCGTTTCCTTGGCTTCCTTTTCACGCTCTCTCACGACGATGGTGTTGAGCTCTTCCCGGCTGAGTCCGGACGACGGCTGGATCAGAATCTTTTGCTCTCTGCCCGAGGAAATATCCGTGGCCGAGACTTTGACGATGCCATCGGCGTCGATCTCAAACGTCACGTCGATCTGGGGAATCCCGGCCGGAGCCGGGGAGATCCCGACCAGGTCGAACATGGCCAGCGATGTGTTTTCGGAGGCATGGATGTTTTCCCCCTGGAGGACGTGGATTCTCACTCGCCGCTGGTCGTGCTCAACCGTCGTGAAGGGCTTGGTCCTTTTTGTCGGAATGGTCGTATTCTTATCGATGATTTTTTCAAAACCGTTGTTTTCCGTCTCGATCCCCAGGGACAGCGACGTCACGTCCAGCAGCAAGACCAACTCATTGAGCTCGCCGCGAAGAATTCCCGATTGGATGGCCGCCCCCATGGCTACGCTTTCGTCCGGGTTGAGCTTATCATTGGGCTCTTTTTGGAAGAAATCGGCGACCCGTTTCCTGACCAAAGGCATCCGTGTCTGGCCGCCGATAAGGATGACATCTTCGATCGCCTCCGGCTTGAGGCCGCTTTCCTCGATCGCCAGCTTCATCAAGGGGATGCATTTCTCGACCAGGTCTTTGGTCAGCTCTTCAAGAAGCGATCGGTTCAACGATTTGCGCAGATGTTTCGAGCCGGCGGCATCGGAGCCGATAAAAGGCAGGTTGATTTCTGTCTCCTGGGTAAAGGACAACTCCCGCTTGGCCCGCTCGGCCGCCTCTTTGATTCTCTGGATGGCGTACTTATCCGGGGAAATATCGAGCTTATGGTCTTTTCTGAATTCTTCCAAAAGCCAGTCCACAATCCGCCGGTCAAAATCTTCGCCGCCGAGATAGGAATCGCCGTTCGTGGCCAGGACGTGAAAGACGCCGTTGTTGATCTCAAGGATGGTGATATCGAACGTGCCGCCGCCGAGGTCAAACACGGCCACGGCCCCGGCTTTCTTCAGGTTGAGGCCGTAGGCGAGGCTGGCCGCCGTCGGCTCGTTGATGACCCGAAGGACATTGAGACCCGCGATCGTGCCGGCGTCTTTGGTCGCCTGTCTTTGATGGTCATCAAAGTGAGCGGGCACGGTGACGACGGCATCCTTGACCTCTTCGCCGAAATAGGAAGCGGCGCAGGTTTTAAGATATCCCAGGATCTTGGCCGATATCTCTTGGGGCGTGATGAGCTGGGACCCAACCTGGATCACGATATCTCCGTTGGGCGCCTCGGCGATTTTATAGGGCATCCGCTGGCGCGCTAAATTCCCCTCCGGCGAGTTGTACTTCCGCCCGATCAAACGTTTGATGGCGAACAAAGTATTTTCGGGATTCGTCACAGCCTGCCGCATGGCCAGGTTGCCGATGAGCGTTTCGCCGGACGAGGTGAAGCTGACCATGGACGGTGTCGTCGGAGCACCTTCGAGGTTGGGGATCACCTTGGCCGATTCCCCGATAAGATAGGCCATACAGGAATACGTTGTGCCCAGGTCGATGCCGATGACGTGGCCCATGTTAATCCTTTTTCGGAATGATGACCTTGACCAGGGACGGCCGGAGAAGACGGCCGTTCAGGGTGTAACCCTTCTGCAGTTCCTCTCCGACAAGCGGTTCATCAACCTGGTCGGATTCTTCGGTGAGGACAGCTTGATGGAGATTGGGGTCGAATTTTTTTTGGATGGCGTCAATCGGCTCGACGCCTCGTTTCCGGATGAAATCGCTGAATTGCTTGGCGATCAACGCGACCCCTTCCTGGAAGGTCTTTCCATCGGTTTGGTCTTTATTCTTGAGGGCCCGCTCGAAATTGTCCTGGACGCTCAAGATTTCCCGCAGGAATTCGCTGAGAGCGAATTGAAAGAATTCCTGTTTTTCGCGATCCAGCCGTTTGCGGAGATTATCCATTTCGGCCGCGGCTCTCATGTATTTGTCCAGGAGATCTTCGTTCTCTTTTTTGAGGACTTTAATCTCGGCCTCACGTTTCTTCAACTTATTCTTGAAGGATTTCGCCTCCTCGTGCTCGGGCTTTTCCTCTTTTTTGTGCTCTTTGGCCGGCTCTTTGGCTTCCGGCTCTTTAGCTTCCGGCTTCTTCGCTTCCGGCTTCTTGGGGAGCATCGCCTCTCTCAGAGCGACATCGTCTTCATCCGGAATTTCGGAAATCTCGTAGATATCATCTTTGCCCTTGGGGTCTTCAAAACTCATGGCAATTCACCTTATCATTGATTTTGGCTGATGGTCTGGCTCAGCTTCCTGGCCACGTTATCGACCAGCGGAATGATTTTTTTGTAGGGGATGCGCTTGGGGCCGATGATCCCCAGAGAGCCCAGCACCTGCAGCTTATCCCCATAATGGGACAGGACGAGCGAGCAATCCGAGATGAGCGGCACGTTGGACTCCGAGCCGATCAGAACCTTGACCCGGTCCAGGGCGATAAAATCCGAGAGGAGCTTGGCCAGGTTGGCCTTCTCCTCGAAGTTCTGGAAAAGGGATTTAAGCTGGTCGATATGAGACATGCCGAACTTGTCGAGCAACTGGGCCGCGCCCTGAAGAATAATCTGACTCTCCTCCTCTTCTTGAAAAATGGACGCCCGAAGCAGGGTGATCAGCTTTTTAAAGGCGCTTTCGAACCTGGATTGGTAATTGGGAAGTTCGCCCAGAAGATAATCCCTGACCGAAAGAAGGTTTTTCCCATGGAAGCTCTGGTTGATGTAGTGGGAAGCCCGGTCGAGCTCGAGTTGGTCAAAATAGACGTCCGAGGCGACGATCTCGGTTAAGACCATATTGAACGCAGTCAGAAGGATGATCATGATTTTGTTCTCGGCGATCTTGATAAACCGGACGTGATGCAGGTTGATCTTGGAGATCCGGGGCGAAAGGACGAAGCCAAGGCTGTCGGAATGTTCGGCCAGGACGCGCGAAGCCTGATGAAGCAGCGATTTCAAGTCCCCCTTTTTAACCGAAAGCTCCCGGGAAAAGAGGTTCAGCTGGTCTAGCGAGAGCGGGGCCTCTTCGAGGAGGCTGTTGACATAAAACCTCAAACCCTTATCCGTCGGAACGCGCCCCGAAGAGGAGTGGGGTTGAGACAGGAAGCCCAGGTCCTCCAGCTTGGCCATGATGTTTCGGATGGTCGCCGGAGAATCCGTAAGAATCCTCTTTTGGTAAATGAAGCCCGAGCTGATGGGCTTGCCGATCTTGAGATAGTTCACTGCAATCGCGCTCAGGACGAGCTTGTCTTTTTCTCTCAACATAAGGTTTTTCACGATCGTCTCATCGAATTCTACAAGACTCCTGACCTGGTGTCAACGACAGGACTGGGATGGGGCAGTCCAGCCATGGCCTTGAATAAGGTTCATTCCCTCTCTGGATTTCGGCCCTGCCGAAACGAGTTGTTAAAAGCCAATGTCGATGCCGAGCGGACGGGCTAAGAGGCTCTGCCCGATCAGAATGACCTCGGAAAGATAGTGTCTTTTATTAGCGGATTCGAATTCCGGCATAGCCGACGACTTCCCGATAATCGCCCGTTTGATCGCCCGAGTTCGCATATTTGATGAGTTCGGCAGTTTTGGCGCCGAGTACCTTGGCCGCGACGAGAGCGGCCGCTGTCGGCTGATAGCCGCACATGCTGATCCCCTCGCGCTTCACAACGTCAACGAGACCTTTGGCATCAAGGGCCAAGACCTTTTCGATGGCCAAGGAATCTTTTTCCCGGGCCTCATCGGCGCTGATGTAGTGGCTCATATCCGTGCTGGCGACGATAAGGGTATCCCTTCCGAGCTCGAGGATTCCTCGGGCCACAGCCCCTCCCAGACTTTTCAGCTCTTCAAACGAGGCCAAATGAGAAACCGCTATGGGAACGAGGGAAAATTCCGGCTTGAAAAACTGGAGAAATGGAAGCTGCACCTCGAGGGAGTGCTCCTGACGGTGGGCCGACGGGTCATCCTGGACAAATTCGGAGTATTTCATGATCAATCGGGCTAAGTCGCCGGCTACCGGGAGCGCCCCGAGCGGCGTCTCCCAGTCTCCCTCTGTCATCAGCGCAAATGTCGGCAGGATCGGCCTGTGGCTGGGCGCCAAAAGCACCACCGAACCGGGGATTTCAACGGAGGAATAGACGGCGCCCGCGACAGGTCCGGAATAGATAAAACCAGCATGGGGCGATACGACGGCCTTGGCCCGCTCTTTCTTTTCTTTGGCCACGACCATCCGGGACAGCATCCGGCGCAGGTCGTCTGCGCGGCCCGGATAAAAATACCCAGCCACGGCTGCTTTTCTTCTCATGCCCCCTCCTTTTTTAAGCCTCGACAAGCTTTTGCTCTCGTTTAAAGACGATGCCATGCTCACGGAGTTCATCGAGAGCCGGCTCGTATATTTCTGGCAGAACGGGAATCAAGACGCCTTCGGCCTTGATCTTTCCTTCAAGGATGAGGCGCGTGCCGATCGCGGCGGGGAGCCCGACCGTCCGGGCCATAGCAGAATCGCCGCCGGGGACTCCATAGTCAACAAGCGTCGATATGAATTTTTGTTTTTTGGAGCCGGGGCCTGCGGTTAGAAAATCGTGGCGCAGCACGACCATGTCCCTCTCACCCGGCTGATAGCGGAGTTTAGCCAGCATGCAGATCTCCAGAATATCCAAGCCGGATCCTTTGTCTAGAGGAACCCGGTTTTCGCTCAGGAGCCCCAGCCATTCCAGGCGATTGATGATGTCCGATTCCTTCTCGATGTTCAGCCTAAGGGCCAGCGCTTTCTTGATATCTTTGTCTGGGGCATTCCCAAGCTGGAGCTTTATGAAATCGCGATAGGTCAATCCCCTTAGGTCTTTTTCAGCCAGGTCCAACAGGCCGAGTTGGCTGATTTTTTCAAGCGTCTTACACCAGCCCGAATAGCGCAAGGTGCCTCGAAACAGGGTTTTCGCCTCCGGGATCCCGTAGAGCTCGCCGTAGGGAAGCGAATCCCTATTCGGGTAGCCTTCGAATTCGCCGAGACCTTCAATGGAAATCAGGGCAGGCTGGCGGAAAAGAGCGTCTGCCGGGACAATGACTTCCTTCCCGTCCCTCAAATAGCGGGCCGGGCTTTTCCCAGCCAGCAGCACGCCTCTCGGGCTCCAGGAAAATTTGTATCCGAAGGGATTCGTGTTGGCCTCCGGCGCGGGAAGCCCTCCGCAGTAAGAACTGAAACCCAGGATTTCTTCTCCCAGGGCTTTGACCTCATGGATGATTCTGGCGGCCTCCATATGGTCAATCCCAGGGTCGAGGCCGACCTCATTCAGGATAACGATTCCGGCTTTTCTGGCCTCCTCGTCGAGGCTTTTCATGGGCCCGCTGGCATAGGAAGTCGTGACCATGTTTTTTTTAAGCTGGATGCACAATTTTGCGATGATGGGATGGAAGGCGTAAGGGACGAGGCCGACGACGATGTCCGATTCTCGAATTTCCCTTCCTAAGCAGGCTTCATCCCGGAGGTCGAGCCGCAGGGCCTCCCCGCCCGGGTACCCCTTGACAATCCTCTGCGCTTTTTCCAGGTCCAGATCGGCCACTCTCACCTTGTAGCCGGGTTTCTCGAGAAAATAGCGGACGAACGGCCCGGCGACGAAGCCGGCACCCAAGACCAGAAGTTTGTTCTTCGTTGGGCCCTCCCTTCTATGAGCCCGGCAGGTATTTGTCCAGGGATTTAAAATCCGGCGTCAACTCGCCCTGATAGAGGACCACGGCCCGCTTAATGGGGTCGGGAAGCGAGCAATTTTCGAAATTCGCCTTAAAATCCGCATGGGCGAGAGCCGGTATGAACGGCTTGAGCCCTTGGCTGAAGAAAACAGAGGACTCCAACGAGAGCTCGGCCGGAAGATTATCGACGGCCATGACGACCGGACCTTTGCCCTTAAAACCATTGACGGCCGCATTTTTTATCGGATCATAGACGAAAACCGGGCTTTTTGGGTTCGTAGCTTGAAGGG
>Ga0153915_10006990_pt1 | contig 10611 bp, 9 predicted proteins | sample Opewatmetagenome_2_FD_107003 | JGI IMG/M metagenome (GOLD analysis project Ga0153915, IMG submission 107003) | Freshwater wetland microbial communities from Ohio, USA - Open water 3 Core 3 Depth 3 metaG | ecosystem: Environmental > Aquatic > Freshwater > Wetlands | place: USA: Ohio, Lake Erie... | reverse complement strand
CCGGAACAGATCAAGGTGGGCCTGCTTCTCAAGGCAGAATTTCTCAGCAAAGGTGAAGGGGCGAACAAACAAACCTCTCTGGCATTTAGACCTTAGCCAGAGAATATCGTCGCCAAGACTTATCCCCACTTCTCCCAGCGAGAAGTGGGCCTTTTCCCCTAAGACCTGCCGCTTCAAATCCTGGCCGGGTTGAAAAAGTTTCTCCCCGTTACGACCCAGTGCCCGATTCTCTTTTTGGACTTCCCATTGAAAATCATTGATTTTGAGTATCAACCTAACTTTCTTTAAAAAATTTGTATATATCTCAATTAGCGCCTCCTGGGTGGCCATCTCGAACCCGGTGGATATGTCGGCCATCACCCGCCACCTAGGTCCGGTCGAGGGGAATAAGCAAGTGGTGGAACTCCTCTTACAGGATGAAGGGGTGGATGCGGTGGTTCCGATTCTCTTGGCCTCGCCGAGCCTACCGGCGGAGAAGTACAGTTCCCTCCCGGAACTCTCCTCTAAGTATCCCCAAAAGCCGACCTATGTAACCTTCACGGGCGACAAGCAATCTTTTGATCAACCGAAGGTTTTTCTGGAGCATCACTCCATCCCCGTCTTCGCTCCCCTGGAAAATGCCTTTGAGACGCTCCAAGTCTTATGCCGCTGCCGGGAAGCGCTGGACCTACAAGGGTAAGGGAGGGTTGGGTTGGTCAACATCCTACGAACCAGCGGCGCGCGGTGAGTTTCGTTTCAGGGCCCTTTCTTCCAGCCCGGAGGAATATTTGGTCCATTCCCGCTCCTTCTCCCCCGGAGGAAGGAGCCGGATTTCGAAGCGGCAGGTTTTGGCACCTTTGGGAATGATCTGGGTGAACCGGGCATCTGCGGCGATTCCAGTCTTTTCTTGAAAAGCTTCCAGGAGCCCCTGGACGATGTACCTTTGGACACGACAGTCAAAAGGTTTGTAGTGGTCCTGATGGGGGCACCAGAGAATGTCGCAGGTGCACTCCCTGTCGCTTACCACTCGGGGGATTTCCGGTGAGGCCCAGACCTCCTCGTTCACGTAAGTCACAAATGCTGAAATGGCCTCAATTTCCTGCTTCCCCGGCCCAATCTCCCAACTCTGTAGGACCTCCCGGCCAATCTCCCTTCCCAAGTCGGTAAGGATCCTAGCCATGATTTCCTGGCCTTTGGCCCCGAAGTTTCTTTCCGCTCCCTCCATCATGCGCACGACTGCCAGGGCCATCATCTGTCCCCACTTAAACAACCGTGCCGGATCATAGTCTTCGCGGCTTAGAGCCATCTCCCACAGCTTGCGGGTGGAGGCGGCGAAATGCCGGGATAGCCTGATCCCGGAGCGGTTCCATTGTTGATCACGAATTGGATTCTTGCTCATACGATTTTCTCCTTGTTGAAAAAGGGCTCAACCCCGCGCCTCACGGGGGAGGATGCCAGGGGTCCACCCCGGCTTCAATCTTTTCCGCTTTGAAACTTCCTCGACCGGAAAGTCATTTCCAAAAGGAAAGCGTTGAAGATAATTATAGACAACCCGACCTCAAAATGAAAGCGTAACATGTTTCAAGAATGGGAAAATCGTGTTATCGCCAAATGATTTCATATTATTTTATGATCATTGCAACATTATCAATTTCTGCGGTAACTCCTTAAAACAATGGAGGGTTCCCCGTCACCCCATTTTTCTCATCAAAAGGGCGGTTTCATACCTTGGAGAAGCTAGAAAGGAGGAAATCGTAAAAAGTCCGTAAATTCTTTTTTCTGTCATTCCCGTGAAGCTTGTCCCCGCGAAAGCGGGGAGCGGGGAACGGGAATCCAGTTTATTCAATGGCTTTCGTGTCCCGGCTACGCGGGACTTTTTACATAGCCATCAAAAAGGATGCCGCGGATAGAGCAGAAGAGCAAAGATCAGGAAATGACCCTTCAATTATTGCGTTCGTATTGGTGGGCCTAGGAGCGGCAGGCAGGTCAAGATTCCTTTTTTTCTTTGCACAAAACTGACCAAAATCTTCCCCTTTCACTTGTCCTTATACATAAAAAAATAAAAAACATCATTAACTTAATTAATCTATACCTTGAAATTGTTTGGGCATAAAAATTGCAGAATTCATATCGTCCATTTGGAATTGGCCAGACCCAAAGCTCTCCGTAGGGGATGTTAAAAATGGCTCAAAAGAGATCCATCCTCATCGTAGACGATGAATTCAGCGTCAGGGAATCTTTACGGATGATTCTCAAATCAAGGTACGAGGTCCATACGGCCGCAGATGGAAAAGAAGCACTCCATTGTATCCAAAAAGACAAAATTGATCTCGTAACTCTCGACCTAAAGATGCCCGGCCTTTCGGGCATCGAAGTCCTGCGGGAGATCAAAAAAAAATATGCCGACATCGAGGTCATTGTTATATCCGCATATGGAACTCCGCAAAATCTCTGCGAAGCCACCTCCTATGGGGTAGGAGGCTTTATTGCCAAACCCTTCAACCTCTCGGATATCATCAACTCCATCGGGAAATCTCTGGATCGCCGGAGCTATAACTTAAAGCTCAAAAATTTCTCCCGATATAACTCAATCGTCATAAAAGATTAGAAAACCCCTTTTCTGCTGTGGGCGCGGATCAAAGACGATTCCCCATTGTTGGTTATTGCCGGGTTGCTGGAAGGGATCTTCCAGGCCCTGCATCACGCTGAAGAAGCTGCGCTGACACATGGACCTCCATCCGGGTAACTTGCTGCTGAGCGATGAGGGAGCGGTCAAGGTGACAGATTCTGGTCTGTTTTCGGGAGGGGGATCCGGGGTGAATTCGTGACCGCCTGGCGGCGCAGCCCAGCGGATCTGCGGTCGGAGAGGAAGCGCCTGATTTAACCCCGCCCTCCGATTCAGGACGAAGAAGCCTCTCCGGCCCAATTTGAGCCCGCTTTATTTCCTCTTGATTCTTTTAACCCGATTTAATACAATCCTACCGAAATTATGGCTCTCCACGAAAATCCTTTTCGATCAACCTATGGCCTCAGGTCTGCAGGTACGCATGGAAGTTGTATGGTTCGGGAGTTTAAATGGGACCCATTTCTGACCAGATAGGGGTTTGTTGTCTCATTTACCGGCTGGATGGATGGGGAATTTAATCGCTGGCTGTTTCAATTCAATCTCTTAGCATTCCAAAAGGAGGGGGGTATGATTGAGAGAAGATGGTTGTATTTAGGGGTTGTCTTGGCAAGTGTTTTAGGCTTATGGGTCTTTGAAGATGTTGGACCGGCAATGGGGGAAGTCATCAACATTGGCTATACGGGACCGCTGAGTGGAGGCGCAGCGAAATATGGCCGGAATAACCTGGAAGGCCTGGAGATGGCAGTGGATGAATTGAATGCCGGTGGCGGTATTACCGTGACTGGGAAGAAATATACTTTTAAGGTTATTACTCTGGACGATCGATATAAGCCAGCGGATACAGTAACCAATGCCCGAAGGCTCGTGGAACTGCACAAACCACCCTTTATTTTCTGCCCACACAGCGGTGGCATCCTGGGTATGATGAAATTTAATGAGCAAGAGGGGTTTATCCTCCACGGCTATACCGATAACCCTGCGATCCTTCAACAAGGAAATAAGTTTTTAGTGAAAGCTCCCATGTCTATGGGATTTTACAATTCTGGCGTCATTGACCTCGCTTGGAAACACGGCTGGCGGAAGGCGGCTTTACTTTGCGGAAGTCACGAAGCAGGGAAGATGTCTGAGAAGATATTCGATGTTTTGTGGAAGGATAGGGGTGGAGAAGTCGTGGCTAACGCCCCTGCGGATTACGGGAAAGTGACTGACTTCTATCCTTACCTTACCAAGATCTTAGCTGCCAAGCCTGACTCTATTATTCTCTACGGTCCATCTGAGCCGTCCGCCATGATTATTTCCTCCGCGCGCGAGCTGGGCTTTAAGAGCGGCTTTATGCTGGGTTCCCAATGCAAATTAGACGAGATGGAAAAAATAACTCCTCTCAAGGTTTTATCCCCCAGCGTGGGGGTCTGTCCAGTGGGAAATATGCCTCTTCCTCTGATGCAGGAGTATTCGAAGAAGCATAGGGAAAAGTTTGGCACGATTCCCACCTCGGAGTCGGCATTTAATTACGAAGTGATGTACATATTTGCGGAAGCAATGAAAAAGGCAGGAACAATCTCCGACCTTCCCAAAATCATGGCGGCCATTCCTGAGGTTTTGCCCGTTGGTCAACACGCAATACGCGGCATCCACAGCATGACCAAGGAAGGGCAGTTTCTTTCTGGCTATTTCGCCATGGAGGTTGCTGAAGGGAAGTTTGGCTCACCCGTCAATATAGACCCAAGGCCGTGGTACCAAAAATATGGCGCTACCTGGATGCCTAAATAGGGTGTTATCGTTACCCAAACTTGCGATATAGCGATTTCACCCCTTCCTTCGCCCTGTAGAGTCGTGTAATTTACTCCACAGGGCAAGCCCTCCCCCCGTTCGAGGGGGAGGGATAGGGACGGTAAAAAGAGAAAAAACAGAGGGAAAAGGATGGCGCTCTTCATTCAACAGATCATAAACGGGATCATGCTGGGGAGTGTTTATTCTCTGGTTGCCCTGGGGCTCACCCTGGAATATGGAATTTTGCACATTCCCAACTTTGCTCACGGGGCTTTATACATGGTGGGCGCCTACTTTACTTTTTTGCTGGCGACCGCCCTGGGGCTTAACTTCTGGCTAGCCATGATTGTTGCCATGATCGCCCTCGGTCTGATCGGTGTCCTGGTTGAACGGCTGGTTTTCCGTCCCCTCATGTTGGAATCTCCCCTGAGTTCTTTCATTGCCGCTATTGGGCTCATCTTTATCTTTGTGGACGGGGCCCTGAATATCTTTGGACCGGATTTCAAGAGGTTTCCACCTACGCACACTCAGGTGTTGCATGTATTGGGCATTACGATTACCTTCCAGCGGATTATCATAGTGGTGGTAACGATATCCTTAATCGTGCTCTTACATCTTTTCATTAAAAAAACAACGATGGGAGCAACCATAGAGGCAACCGCTCAGGACCGGGAGGGCGCCCAATTGATGGGGATAAACGTTAAGCGAGTGAGAATGATAGTTTTTGCGCTGGGAACTGCTCTGGCGTCGGCTGCGGCCGCGCTGATCGCACCCATTCACTTAGTTCATCCTGGTATGGGAGGGCCTGTTATCTTAAAGGCTTTCGTCATCCTCATCCTGGGCGGTATGGGGAGCATCCCTGGGGCGATCATCGGTGGATTCATCATGGGGTTGGTGGAAAGCCTGAGCGGCGGATATATTAGCACTTCATACAACGAAGTCTTTGCTTTTGGCGTTCTGGTTACTGTGCTGGCGATCAGACCTACAGGACTATTTGGGGCGAAATAATGGAACACGTAGCCAAACTTTTTTCCACCAGAAAACTAATCATCCTTCTATTAATCATCTTCGCCTTTACCATCCCTTTCTTTGTAACCAGCAGGTTTATTCTCCATATCTTAATCATGTGCTGCATTTGGGCCATGGCCGCTACATCCATGAACCTGATCATGGGATATACAGGACAGGTTAACCTCGCCCACGGGGCATTCTTTGGCATTGGGGCCTACAGCGCTGGGTTGCTAATCCTGAAATTAGGGATCAATTTCTGGCCTGCTCTGATTCTGGCCTGCGCCATCACCGTATTCCTCGGCTTCCTGATCGGCCTGCCTGCCTTGCGAACCAAGGGGTCCTACTTCGCCATCGGCACCATGTGCTTCAACGTGATCGTAACCGTGATCATCGACAGCTGGGAGGGCCTGACCGAAGGGGCGCGAGGGCTGCTCGGGATCCCCAGACCCACTCCTATTCCGCTTCCTTTTGGGAGAGAAATAAGCTTCACATCCATTCCCGCAAATTATTACCTGATCCTTATTTCTCTCCTACTAACGATCTTGATTATCTACCGGATCGTTCACTCCATGATGGGCAGAACTTTTATGGCTATTCGTGGAAACGAGGAGTTAGCTGAGTCCCTGGGGATGAGTGCCATGAAGGCTAAGCTATTGTCGTTCCTAATCAGCACTTTCTTCGCCGGATGGGCTGGCGTTCTCTATGCTGCCTATATTGGCTTTCTCAGCCCGGAGATATCGGATTACCACGTGACCTTCGAACTCTTGACCTTTTGTTTGATCGGCGGCTTAGGAACAATGGTTGGCCCTTTAATCGGAGCTTTCATCCTGACCATTATCAGCGAGCTCCTGCACGGCATTGCTATTCCTCGTCTGGTTGCCTATGGGTTTGTATTGATCATCATCATGATCTTCCTCCGTGGTGGAATAACGGGTGGGGTTAGAATGCTCTGGCTAAGCTTGAGCAGAAGGGGTCGGGGATGAACGAAAAGCTGCTCGAGGTGAAAGGGGTTTGTAAGGATTTCGGTGGGCTGAAGGCAATTGACAATCTCGATTTTCATATTCGTCAGGGAGAAATTTTTAGCATCATCGGCCCCAATGGTTCGGGAAAAACAACTCTGTTTAATGTTATCACCGGCTTCTATCCCGCCACCAGAGGAAAGGTGATTTTTAAAGGGGAAGACATCACGAATCTTAAGCCATTTACGGTTGCCCAAAAAGGGATTGCCCGCACCTTCCAGCTTACCACTGTTTTCGCCCGGGATACTGTCCTGGACAACCTGATTATCGGCCATCGGCTGCGAATCAGGGCCGGTCTCATTGGAACAATATTGGGGAGCCATAGCAATCAGGAGGAAGAAAGGAGATGCCGCGAGAAAGCCGAAGAGATCCTCGAATTCATTGAGTTAACTCGGCAGAAGAAAATGATTGCCGGCAATCTAACCCAGGAAGGCCAAAAAAGGCTATCCATCGGTATGGCCTTAGCTACGGACCCCCAGTTACTTCTGCTGGATGAGCCAACAGGAGGCGTAAATTTTAAGGAGATTAGCAGCCTTGTATCCCTTATCGAGAAGATCAAAGAGAAAAAGGTAACCATCTGCCTCATCGAACATAAAATGAAGGTCGCGATGGATATCCCCGACCGCACATTGGTCCTTAACTATGGCCGCAAGATAACCGAGGGTTCGCCAAGGCAGGTGAGTCAAGATCGGAGGGTAATCGAAGCCTATTTGGGGAAGAGCTATGCTGCTTAAAATGCGAGAGGTCGAAACGTACTACGGAAGCGCTCAGGCTTTGAAGGGAATATCCCTGGAAATTAAAAAGGGCGAGCTGATCACCATTCTTGGAGCCAATGGAGCCGGTAAAACAACCCTCCTCCGGACCATTTCCGGGTTGAATGAGCCCAGGAGAGGATGGATTGAGTTTGAGGGCCAGAAGATAGACCGCCTGAGCCCTGATGACATCGTTAAGCTTGGCATCTCGCACTGTCCCGAGGGCCGGAAGCTCTTTCCCCAAATGACGGTTTTTAAAAATCTGACCCTGGGCGCCTATGTTCGCCGGGGGGACCAACATGGGATAAGAGAAACGATGGAAGAGGTTTTCGACCTTTTCCCGGTATTCAAAGAGAGGCAACAACAGTTAGCGGGAACCTTAAGCGGCGGCGAGCAGCAGATGCTGGTGATTGGCCGGGCGTTAATGTCCAAGCCGAAACTGTTGATGCTGGATGAGCCATCATTGGGCATAGCTCCCCTGCTCGTAGACCGGATCTTTGAGGTCATAAAGGATATTAACCAGCGAGGCACCACAATACTTCTCGTGGAACAAAACGCCGCCATAGCGTTAAGCATCGCAGATCATGGCTATGTGTTGGAAACAGGTGAGGTCGTCCTATCCGGCGAAGCCAAACAGTTGTTATCTGAGGAAAAAGTGAAACAGGCTTACCTCGGTCTATGAACCTTTCCTAATTCCTCAATTTTCCTCCCAGGCCCGCAAAATTCCTAATAGAGACTGTTACGAAAAAAAATAGATGTCATTCCTGCGAAAACAGGAATCCAGCTTTTTCTTCTAGATCCTGGATTCCCGTTTTCACGGGAATGACAAAAAGAGTGCCTCCTTTTTGGCTTTTTGCGAACTTATTAAAAGTAATTGACCTATTCTTGTCCTCCTATTAGGTCAATCAAAGAAATGATGGGTTTCGTTATTATTTTGAATGGTTATGGATTTTTTCGTAACAGTCTCTAATAACCATACGATTTAATTGAATTTAAAGAAATTATTTGAACCAACTGCAGAGAGGGGAGCGTCAGCCTTTGGGTAGCCCCAGATCCAAATTTGGGGCAAAGTAAATGCCGGAATGGGTAGGAAGTTAAAGGATTCCAAGTATTGTGGCGATAATAGAGAAGTAAAATAAGGATATAGGGCTTCAAAGAGGTTGATGCATTCGTAAAAAGTCCTTTTGGTCCCATTTTCGTCATTCCCGCGAAAGCGGGAATCCATCCCGCCGAAGGCGGGATTGCTTTCGCAGGAGTGACGGCTTTCTTGACTTCTTACGAAATCATCAAGAGGTTGATACAGGAAAGCAGGCCGGGTAAACCATTGCTAAACATCATAAAGTGGCCCCGAAATATTCCCCATTCCCGAATGGATTTTCATGGAACAATTAAGGAATTAAGGAGGAAACGTTATGGCTGCTTCATCCATGAAAGAGAAAATATTCCAATTTAGCATGATTGCCCTGATCATCGGGGCCTTTACCATTCTCCTGTCCGTCTTGTGTTTACACGATTGGAAAATCTATCCCTCCAAACCGATTCCCTCTCTCATCCTATTTTTTCGATGAAAAAAGATTATTGACTTTATAATGAGGAACCTACCCCTTATTTGCATGACAATGAATTTACGGGATGAATCTACAGCCGGGATTGAATTCAAGTTTTGAGGTCAATTTTGAGGTGAATTTTCGCTTGACTTTCTGTGTATTTTGGATTATTTTTTCATCCTTGGATTTCCTCCCATTCCCCAACGAACCCAACAACCTGACCTCAGACCTTCTGGAGCAGGGGATGAGGAGGGGGTTCCCGGGTTTTGCCTGTGCTATTTCCCATTTGACTGCGAAACCAAGGCGGCTTCTGAAACTCTGTACACAATGTGTTCTCTATCCGGGTTTTCGGGCATTTCTCTTACCGGCAATGGGGCCTAACCGATCAAGATGGTAGGAAGAATAGCTGTGATTCCAACAAAAAGAATTAAACGTGTTTATTTGGGGATATTGGCATCTTTGCCCCTGCAGGGGAGAAACAGAAGGTTTCTTTTGCTTCCCGATTTTTTGATCTTTCTCCTATTCGTTTTTGGATGGGCGGGAAAAATGATAGAAAGAGATACTCAGCAAGCGGATATGTCCTCCACGGAGGCCGAGCCAAAACCCGAAATACAAGAACAAACATGGGATGGTAGCCGAAATTTAGAACCAAGATTGGACGGTGCGAATATCCTTCTTTTCGAGGACTTCGAGACTCAAGAATATCGGCAGAAATGGCCGGTGCACTGGGGTTCTCCTCCCGGCGCGGGGACTGTAACCGTGCCCTCCCAGTATGTTTTCTCCGGGAAGCAGTCAGCATACCTGGAAGCCCAAAAAGGGCGACACGAATCGATGGGCGGTGGAGAGTATGTGCCCAAAACTCCGATAGATGAGGTAGCTTACGTCCGACTATACTTGCGTCTGGAGGATGGCTTTTCCATGGGCACGTCTAGCCAGCTGAAACTCTTCTCCGTTCGGGGAGGTGCCCGGCCGGAAGATACTTATGGTGGGGCCGGTAGTAGGCCAACTGGCAGGGACAAATTCTCGGTCACCCTGGCGATGGATAACTGGATGAAGCTGCACTTCTATTACTATTATCCTGATCAACGGGGCGGATTTGGCGACTGGGCCTACTGCGAGACTTCGTTTTTCCGACAAGCGGGCCTTTCATCGGGCAAGTGGTACTGCGTCGAGCTGATGCTTAAAAATAGCAGTCCCGGGCAAAAAAATGGTCAGCTGAAAGTGTGGTTGGACGGACGCCTAGTGGGGAACGTTGACCATTTGCGTTTTCGCGACGTGAGCGAAGTCAAGATCCGCCGATTTACAGTGGAGGGTTACTTTGGAGGTGACAACGTCAGTGATACCTCGCCAAAAAATCAACGCCTATACATTGACAACTACGTGGTCAGTACCAAGCCAATCGGCTGCTTGGCGGCGAGACCCATAGCCAGGAATCCTTAAAAAAGTTCTTAAACTCTAATTTCATTGTTTTAGTTTCTAAATATCTTATGTCCCATTGGCCGAAAATTTTCAATGATTATCAGTCTGTGTCCACCTGTAGGTTTTTTGGGGGCAGGGGAAAAAGTGAGATATTCTTCTTCTCTTTCGTACGCGATATCTACATAACGGATTGCGATTTCCTGATGCAAGTCCGCTACCAAGTGCACATGGGTAAAAGGAAGTTTCTCGCAAATGGGTTTTAGAAAACTCTTGGGGCAACCCCCAAAACGGGGGATCAGGCATAAAGACATCCAGGGCAAGAAGGCGCTGGTGCATGTTGCCCGTCTGGAGACGGCTTTCTTTCGGATTGGTTCAGTGATCAGCTCCCACAAGGACCTAAACGCGGTCTTAGAGGTCATTGCCCAGGAATGCCTCAGCTGCCTGAAAGCGCACCGCTCTACCATTTTTCTCCTGGATGAGAAGAGCGG
>Ga0153915_10006989_pt1 | contig 10612 bp, 18 predicted proteins | sample Opewatmetagenome_2_FD_107003 | JGI IMG/M metagenome (GOLD analysis project Ga0153915, IMG submission 107003) | Freshwater wetland microbial communities from Ohio, USA - Open water 3 Core 3 Depth 3 metaG | ecosystem: Environmental > Aquatic > Freshwater > Wetlands | place: USA: Ohio, Lake Erie... | reverse complement strand
CTTGATTTCATCGAGAATAGGGTTAATTGCCTCTTGGACGGCACTTTCTATCAGACCTTTAAGTTGGTCAAGGGTTAGAGAAATAACGGGTTCTGATTGCGGTGCATCGGCTTTGGGTGATGGGGTCCCAAAGGTATTTATCTTAGCTAAGGCTACGTTATCCATACGCAATCGCTTCCTAGTGCGAATTCCTGCCAGGGTGTTAGAGCACCCGAGCAGGTCCGTTTTTTATTTTCTATTATTATTACATGAGATTATTTGAGATGAGATAAGCCTATCCCCGGAAAGGCTGATATGCTATTATTGAATAATATTATCTTGGACATTTCGACTCACCATCAAATGTCTAAACAGGCAGGGAGACCTCAGCGTTTCCCTGTTTACTTTCCAATGTTTCTTTTACCAGGGTTACTTTAACGAGATCGCCGCCCGCGAGTTCTAAAGCATCCCGTATGTACCTTGGGATATTGATTCTCCCAGCCTTATCTATCTGTAAGGTTGTGGTTATTTCGCGCATGGTATCCTTAAACGTTCTGTTCCTTTATAATCTTTTGGTTTATTATGGTATGATATACCAAAAAGCTTATATCTATACCAGACCCGTAATAGCTTGGTGAGTCGTAATATGTCTGGAAAGAATCTCTTAGAAGGTCTACAAGGCCCGGTATCGCAATCAGTAGACGCCGTGAAAGCTCTCTTAACCTGGAAAGGCCGCGCGGTGGACCCATTTCCTTCTGTGGTCGCGTTTGCCAGGGATGGTGAAGATGGCCGCTTGATGCTGGTTTTGAGCAATAATAAGAAGAGCTACTATGTGACCACGGCGCGCGTGTGCTCATGCCCGGCTGCAACTTACCATCAAGGCCCGTGCAAGCATCAGAGAAAGTACTTCGCCGCGAGCGTGCAAGAGCAGCCCATCTTGGGCAGCATCCGGCCCGCTGGCTCCTTCAAGCCCGTGTCCATGCTCCCTGGTCTCTTGGAAGAGGCCGGAGAGGCAGCAAAGGCTATTCCCTCGATGCTGATCGATCAGTACGACACCACAGACCGCGAGGCGGCATATCACTCAATCGCCGAAGACAAGGCCATGTGGCCTGTGGAGGCCTAAAATGTCCACATCATGGCCGCTTAGCCGCGCAGACCTGAACGCGGCCCTATCACGCGCTAAAATCCGGCTGTCTCATAAGATCTATGAGACTGATTTCGGGACCCGCGAGGCGTGGACAGCCTATCAATCTCTATTTGCGGCGGCGGTCTAAATGGAAGCCGCGGCAATGGAGCAGCAGGTTCCAGCTATCCATTTGAGCGACATGGAGCGGCTTGCATCGGCTCAACAGAACATCGCGGCTCTCAAAGAATCTCTGAAGGCATGGCAGCAGGAATACGAGGCTGCCTTGTCCAGGGTCCTTGAAACGGCCACGTTCACAGATGACAAATTCCTCAAGGCATTGAAGCACAAGGGCGACAGCTTCAGAGAGGGCAACCTGAAGCTCATCCGCAAGCCCACAGTGCGCCGGGCTATAAGGCGAGCTGAATTTGTCAAGCAGTACCCGGAAGTCTTCAACCGGATAGCCACGATTCCCATTAAGGAGGCTGAAGCGGAGATCGGAAAGACAGCGCTGGATGCGTTTTGTGACAAACAGATCTCATACAACTATGATGTTGTGGATATGAGGATTGAGATCAAGGGGGCGGCTTGAATGGCGGCCAATCTCCTTTCTCCCGAAGCTGAACATCTGCGAAGGATCCTCAAATTGGCCGAGCCTGTGATACCAAAAGATGGGCTCGAACTTCTCCGCCTCTCAGAAGGAATGAGACTTATCGTTTTCCGGCGCGGTAAGCTGCAATGGCAGAGAGTAGATAGCTCGGGCGTGGTCATCGATTATGCCGGCACAACTCTTGATGGTGCGATCCGCCGCTATGGCTTCCTGCCGCTTTGTGAAGCTTTAAGAGGTGCAGCATTGAGCATATTTCGGTCTGTTCTCGATCAAGCATTTCCGGGAGTGGCTTAAAATGGCGGCCAAAATACTTTCGCTCCGTGGCATATGTTCATTTATTCGGCGTGCCAAAAGCGTCATGGGGGTTTACTAATTGAAGGTTTTACTGAATATCGAGCGTTTTGGCGAGTGTGGATTCCGTCAAGAAATTAGAGATTTTATGCAGCTGCCTTTTATAGGACACATGTTGGCCTTGGAGCCAGGCGGCAGTTGGTTCTTTGTGAGGACGGTTCTTCATTGTTTATATCCGGAGAAAGATGGGCACGCGGCGGAGATCTACGTTTCCGAGCTTGGCCGTCCTGATGAGGTCAGGGTCCACCTGTCTTCGCGGGAGGATGGCGACTCCGGCGAAAAGGTTAAGCGAGAGAGGCTTGTCTACGTACCACATAGTGGCGAATGGCTTCGAGAGAGCATCACGGAGAGCGGACAGATCTTTGATTACGTCGAGCTGATGCCGAAGGGTGCCGCCAGGTGGGTACGAAATGCCGCCAAGGATGGCAAGCGTCTCCATGACTTCTTCGAGCCCGATGGTGTTGAGTGCCATCCAATTGACCAAGTTATAAAATCCATGCACAACGCAGCCGATGAGCTAGTGAGCGGGCCTGGTGCGGGCCAGGCGGATTGAGTACGCCCTTCGCTACCTTTTTTTTATGCTCATCCGGTTCTATGGTATTGATTTGTAAAAAGTGACATAGAACAATTTTGTTTTGCAGACTGGTAAATGCATCTCTTGAAAACTATCCGCATGATGCAGCTATGAAAAGATTTTCGCAGATCACCCGAGGCTCTATTTTACATCAGAAGCATATTGCTGATATTTGCCAAATACCTATAGGTACTTATGTGATATTTGTGTAATGCAATCCTAAGTAGATGCACAAATTATAAATATATCAAAAGGAAATCTTTAATATAGAGCGGAGGTCTCTTTTGAGTTGTCAGCCTTCGCTCTCCTGCTCTCGTAGTCAAGGAGCAGGAGATAGAAAAAAAATGGGAGCGGGGAAAATGACATCAAATGGTCAAAAGCCGGCAATGTCTGGCGCGGACGCCTTGAGGCGGTTAGATCACGCGTTGGGGATGGATCGGGTAGGGGAGAGCAAGAGTGAATCTGCACAGCAGGCACCGACAGCACCGCGGTTCGCTCACGGCGGAAAATGGGGGGGTGCCGAAGCGATGCAGCGCCTTGAAGATGAGCGCATGGGTAGGACCTGGGAAAAGCCACAACAACGCACGCAAGCACGCCAAAAGCTGACCGGTGCTGAGGCTATGGCGAGGTTGAACAGGGGATTAGGTATAGGTCCGTCTCCAGAAGAGATCCGCCAGGCTGCAGAGGCAAAGCGCTTCGAGGCTGCCGTTGAGGAAGGAGTTCGAAAGGCTCTACAATCTCAACAGTCCAACATTCAGTCCGTCAGAGGCACCAGGATGTTGCAAACGCCAGCGCTGGATGAAGCACTGTTCAAAAGAGGGTTGGAAATCGGACAGATGTTTCCGAGAATCTTACAGGAGGCGGTTCCTGTCATTCAGACACAGACACAAAGCGATACAAGCGAGACGCACGCTCAGATCAAAACGGCGAGAGTCGGACATGCCGCACAGCAGAAATGTGGCCGAAGCTGTGGGCCGGTCATGACTACGAGGATTGTTAGGCTTTGATTTGGGAGTGACATGAGCTTCTTGCGCCTGATGGCTCGGGTCATTGCTTGGTCGGTTGCTATCTCTTGGATCCTTCTTGGCCTGTTCATGCTCGTGTTGTGCTTCCCTGTTGGTATCCTATGTTTGATCGGAGCTGCACTTCCAATAACTGTAGCAAGAAAGTTGGAGATGAAGGGATCTGAAGCCGAAACTCCTCAGGCGATGGGTCCAGCCTAAGCCTGGGGATTTCTTTTTTTCTCTAATTTTTTGGTGTATTACGTTTGTAGTACAAATACGGCTGTAATACGGTTGTAAGACAAATATCGTTGTAATACAAGCGTAATACAATATTTGTCAAATACCTATAGGTAATATTGATATATTAATTGATAAAGGCGTATAATTCTTATACATAAAGAATCAAATGTCATGCTATATCGCTGAAAGCGATTTAAACCAACAAGGTATAAAAATGCATAAAATAGATATGCGCCGCCCTGGCAGGCGGCAGGATTCTGTGCTCGTATCACATGTTATCGCTGATAACTTAAAAACCTTGGCTTCGTCTCCTGATGCCGATCAGACTATTACGTTAACCGCTCTTCAGCTTAGGGATATCATCCAAGAAGTTATAGCACCGATCACGCAGGAGGTCCGGGACCTCAATGGTGATATCAAAACTCTTCGGTCATTCTGCGAAGTACATCTTGGAACTATTCCAGGGGCCGATGAAAAAGATAGGGCAGATCATCTTGATGCTTACGCCAGGAGGCGGAAGAGAATCAATGAACTACCATTTGAGTTTCACTGCCTCGAAAACCGCATCAATGATCTCCTCATGCCTGCTATTGATCGGCACGAAAAAATTTTGTGCGAGTTAAAAGTCTCTTCGCCAAGCAGCGGGAAGGTTACTCAAGAACGCATTGCTGAGGTTACGCGGCTTTTGAAGGCATCTCCCGAAGGGTCTCTATCCTTCAAAACACTTCGATCAAAAATGGGCCTCCAGCCTAATCAGTTCACCCGCGTTATCAATGCATTGGATAAGAGGAAATTTGAGGTTTTTTCAAAAGCGCATTCGTCAAAGGAGAAATGCCTTCGCATTAAAGTTCGCTGGAGTTAGGTCAATTGATGATTGCACACGTGAAAGGTAAATTATCTTTGGGGGATCAGTCGGTGTGAACTCAAACTGATCGTCAAATGTCCTAACTCATAACGTGATGTGTCGTTATGCTTGATATCACTTAGTGTAGAATGGAATGAGAAAACAGATGAAAATCAGATGAAAATGAAGCGATGAACTTGACCCTTCAAGGAAAGTACTCATTTCACATCCGCTGTGAACAATGTGAACCATCCTCTCGATTGGAGACCTCTCAATGTCCTCTCGTATAAAATATGCATCTATTGACGCATACTTCAAGTCACGAATTTGTTCGATTAAACGTCTTGGCAATAATTCAGATCTCAGACCGATCGCAGAGGCTACCGGCCTATCAATTTCAGAGGTTAGAGCTGCATTGCCTCGCTGTGGTTATGAGCAGATCACGAACCGGCATGGCATTCATGAGTGGAGACTCAAGAAATGATATGTAATTCTTGTGGGGGCTCTAGTATTCGGTTCTTCGAGTACAGGGGCCTTAATTTGATTTTTATTTGCAAAACATGTGGAAAGCTGTTGACAGAAAAACTTTGTGGGGGTAAGCTAAATGACAACTAAAAAAGACGCGAAAAATGGTGAAATTATCGAACCTTCTGAGAATAAATCAGATACCAAAAAAGCCGAGCCCGTGACGGTCATAGGCGAATTTGTATGGGATGACGGGATAAATACGTGCGTTGGCGGAGACCCTATCATAACATCTGGCCAAGTGCGAATTCACGGGAGTCTCTTCGTCCGGAGCGGGATTAGGCGGGGGCCCTCCGTAGAGATTACGGCGACGGATGGTCAAATCACAATCAGAAAGATTGAGGCCGCGCCATCGATCCCGCAGCTTGAAACGAGCCCAAAGAAAAAGAAGAGATCTGTCGTCGATGACCTGTTAGATGACGCGAAATTCCGCCAGAGAATGCAGAAGGGCCAACTCACTGATGAGGAACTCGATCAACTTGAAGCAGATGAAAAGGCAGCCGAGGCTGCAGAAGCAGAACGCGAGGCAGCGAACACAATTTCCGGGTGGTAGTTTTCAACGTCCTGCTTGAAATCTGAATATATCTTCTGGATGTATTACGAGAACGAGAGGCCAATCCAGGAGAGGGGCTTGGAATAAATGGGCCGAAAAAGCAAGATTGAGGGCCACCCAAAGGCAGACGAAATCATTAAGCGCCTGGCTAGTGGAGAGGAATATTCCGAAATAGTCCGGGATTTTCCGGAATTAACATGGGACGACTTGGACTATTACGCTAAGAATAAACTGCCTCAAATCTTGAGTAAGTCCAAGGACCTCCAGATTTTGGCGGGTGAGATAGAGAGTGCCGATGTCTACAAGGGTGATACTTATCTTCAGCTCGTTGTGGGCTTGCAGAAGAAAGCACTGGATGCACTAGATCATCAAGACCCAAAAGGAGACCCCAAATCATGGGCCATGATCTCTAGGGAGGCACGGGGCTACCTGGAGCTTTTGGGCCGGGCATTGGACAGGATCTCGGATCGGCCTGTGAACATCTATCAGCAGATTAACATTTACGATGCGCCTCAATGGGCGGCTGTTGGCGAAGCCCTGGCCGAGATCCTCGAACCTCATCCTGAGATCCGGGCAAAGGTGGCAAAAGCACTCTTTGATCTGGCAAAAGCGGAAAAAGAGGCACAGCAATGAGCCTGGCTGATCAAGCTTTCAAGCTCAGCCCGAGCCTTTGGGCAAGAGAAGCCTTAGGCTTCGAGCATGACAAGATGCAAGCGCAAATCTTGGATTCAAGCCATAAGCGCATTATCATAAACTGTCACAGACAGTGGGGCAAATCGACAGTTAGCGCTATCCTTTGTCTTCATCGAGCTATATTCTGGCCTTCTTCTCTGTGCCTAATCACTGCTCCGGCGCTGCGACAATCAAGCGAGGACTTCAGGAAAGTTCTCTTCTTTCTGGATGAGCTGGAGCAATCGCCTGGCCTGATCGAGGACACGCGTTTAACTCTGCAGTTAGCAAACAAAAGTCGTATCCTTTGTTTGCCTGGCGGCAACGAAGGTAAAACCGTCCGAGGTTTCAGCGCGCCTGATATCATAGTTGAAGACGAATCAAGCCGTTGCTCAGATGACTTGCATGCATCACTTTTGCCTATGCTGGCAACTAAGCCTCGGAGCCGCTTGATCCTGGCAAGCACGCCCTGGGGCCGAAGACATCATTTCTACGAAATCTGGATGCAGGGGCAGGGCTGGCAAAAGTTTGAGCTGAAGGCCAGCGAGAACCCGAGAATCAGCCCGGAGTATTTGGCTGAGATGAAAGTAACCATGGGTGCATGGCGGTTCGCGCAAGATTTTGAATGTCAATTCGTTTCTACTGAATGCCAATTTTTTTCAGATCAAACAATTGATAAGCTGTTTGATTGTGACATTGACATAAAACCACTGTGGGGGGGTAGTGTATAACGGAAATATCAACAAATATGAGACGAGGCCGGTATTGGATCGGCTTCGATGTTGGACAGGCCCAAGATTATTCGGCTTTGTCCCTTCTACAAAAAATTGATGATCGTTATTATGTGACGGCGCTTGATCGTTTGCCTCTGAATATGTCATATCCGGAGCAGGTAGATTTAGTTCACACGCGCATGAATCTTCGGCCATTGGCCAGGGCAACGAAGACACTTTGCATAGACGCAACTGGTGTTGGGAGGCCCATTGTAGATCTAGCCGAAGACAAAGGCTTGAATCCCATCGCAATCACTATCACCGGCGGCAATGATGCAAACTGGGACAATGAGCGCCGCAAAGCAACCGTTCCGAAACGTGATTTAGCGAATACTCTTAGGATCTTCGCTGAGACGGATCGCTTGAGGGCATTGAAAGACTTCAAACAAATCCTCGTTGAGGAGTTGCCATATTTCATACCAAAAATAGACCCACGAACCGGACACGATAGCTATGAAGCCAGGCAGGAAGGGCGACATGACGACCTAATTTTGAGTGTGGCAATCGCTCTTTGGGTGGCAGAAAACCAAGAACCGCGATCAAAGGAGATTATTTTCAGAGGCATCAGCAGCGGAGGAAGACATGGGAGCTTCTAAAACATTTACTGCTCGGTTCGATTTAATTGGCAACCTAGAGTCGAAATTAGAGGCCCTCCGAACGCGCATCACATCAATAACAGATTCTGTTAATGTCGTCAGCTTTGAGGCCGACGATGGCGCTCTTAAGGATCTGAATGATCTTAACGGCAAGCTCCAATCCTCTCTTCATTTTTGGTAACGTATTAGATCTGATAAATTAAACAAGTGTCCGGATCAAGTTGGTCTATTGATATCGTTTTTTTGTTTAGCATAGATTGATTTCATCATGTTATTTATTGATTGAAATCAGTATCTACCGGGCCATTCAGAAGAGCTAAACACGTACCTTTTTTATATGTCCATTTTAGCCTTCTATAGAGGGAAAGCAGCAAGTTCTCTATAAACATGCTAGCTTTAATTGTTGAAATATTACTTAAAAATTTGTGATATTAGTTGTTGTAAATGAGATCATAAGGATCGATAAAGAAGATAAGATGTCTTTAATATCATTTATTGAGATTAGATAAATTGCAACTTGGTCGAAATTTTACATATTTTCGGATAAATCGCCCTTAATCAGAAAATTTTTCCTTTTCCCGAAAGATATAAATACTTAGGTGAATATATCCAAAATTGGAGGTAATACAAACATGAAAAAGCAAGTTGTAAGTGGAACATTGCTTGTTATGTTGGTGATTGCACTATTTATTATAGTGCCACTAGCTGCATATGGCTCCTCCTTAGCTATATTCAGTAACAGGCAAACCCGCAAGCATGCTACAACAGAGATAAATTCTGTTGATCAATACGATGCTCCTACACAAGGGGTAACTCAATCGGGCATATTATGCAACACCCCACCGAAAGGTGGTGAACAGTATTCTACATGTTGCGAGATCGGAAAATCCGATATTGCAGTTTTATGGACATTTAAGAGAGCTAGGCGCTACGCAGTGATACAATCGCAAAGTAGCATTTTCAAGCAGGGGACTATGTCAATGCCACTTGAGTTGACGGATCGATCAACATCAGCCATACACCCAAGTGGCCTAACTAAAAATACGATAGGAGTGTCTTAGATGGTTCCATCTTGGAGTAAATTTACTGTGCGGATGCATCCCCTCGTAGTTGCAGCCTCTTTGGAAGTTGTAACAAGAGGGATATGTCATGAAACAGGGAAGAGCTAATAGAACTGAAACAAAAAAAGATGTACGCAGAATTGTGAGAGAGATTCCAAACAAAAATGGCATCGGTTACGAAAAGATTTATGAAAAAAGTATCAGAACATTTCAAGAGCAGGTCGAAGAAAACCAGAAGACTACTGTTATGGATGTCGTAAAAGGTATATGTCCAGATTTATTCAGGAGGCTAACAGAACTTGCAGTTTTGCTTCGCTAACAGTAAAACTCACGGACTAAAATAGACGGAGGTGAAATCTTGTGATGAGTGATAAAGAGGTACCTAATACAAAAGATATATGCAAAATGCTTAAGGAAATAGCAGATATATTGGACTATCCTAGAAGGACGCTGATCCTCAATGCAATACCACCTGGATCGGAGATGACCTTCAAGCAGCTTGAACAGGTTACGGGAATACCTACCAGCAGTCTGCACGCCCATCTTAAAGAGATGTGGCACGCAGGGTTAATCGAAAAAACGGACGAACGACCCACGAGGTATAAGCGATCAGAATTTTTAACATATCTGATCTCTCTGATCCTTCAAGGGAATAGATCTGTCGGCAATAACTTGCCTGATCATTGGGGGCAACATAGAGTAACAAAATTAGAGATGGAGAGCGCATAATTATCGTTGAGTCAATAAGCACTCCATCTCTTTAAATTCTATTTTAATCAAACTTGGGTCATGGGTGAGTTCTACTGAAAATTCTTGCTAAAATCAACAGCAAGGGATCGATTTTGGGGCCAAGCACCAATTACGTTACTTGTTAGCGATTTTCTGTAGCTCGCGTATGCGACCCAAACTTGCCCCGATAAGTAATTAGTTATCACATCTAGGCTTGGTTGGTGCCGAAAAAACGTTCAGCGAAAACGGGAATAAGTACAAGAACCAAGCCAGGATTGTAGAACTTAATGACCGATAAGATATATATGAGAAGATCATATCACCCCACATGGATCTAGGGCCCTATGATGTTCAATTCTCAGATAGTGGATATCAAGCAGAGCCAACACTTGAAAATGTAGTCTCTGTCATAATAGCAGTCACTCCTGAGATTGAGGCAATTGTATCTCTTGAAACAATTCCACATGAGATTGAATTTGATGAATTAATGAGATACACTAAGCATATGTACTTTTCCGAATTGGCACGACTGTACCGACAGGGCGCATCGCTGATTAGCGGCCCCCATGGGCACATTATTAATGGCCGCCCCGGATTCGAAATGGTCTTCACTTTCCCGCAGACATTGGCCGTAGTTGTGGGGTTTTGGCTAGAAGGAGACGATACGATTTTCATATTCGCTAAAGCACCTAATGATAGCAACCTAAGGGACAAGATATTCACCTTAGCTCAAAACATCATAGTGACCCCGATCTAAGTATGTGCAACTCACAAGAATCATCCCCCTTTTTTCGTCAACTTCTTATCCGGTCCTAAATCACTTCTGCCAATCAATCTATTCCACTACTCTATAGGATCAATTGTCAACCCTCGGCGGATATCGAATATTCGTTATCGGCTGTGGTATAGAATCCGGCGCGCCACCCTCTACGTTACGAGGTCGAAAGCATATTTATAAAAATATCATGGGCTCCGATTGTG
>Ga0153915_10006988_pt1 | contig 10613 bp, 7 predicted proteins | sample Opewatmetagenome_2_FD_107003 | JGI IMG/M metagenome (GOLD analysis project Ga0153915, IMG submission 107003) | Freshwater wetland microbial communities from Ohio, USA - Open water 3 Core 3 Depth 3 metaG | ecosystem: Environmental > Aquatic > Freshwater > Wetlands | place: USA: Ohio, Lake Erie... | reverse complement strand
TATTCCACCCGGCTACCACACCGGTGTCACCGGCATGGGCAAATTGTTGGGGGAAACGATCTCCGGCTTTCAAATCGCCTTCCTGTTGTCGGTGATCTTCATGTACATGGTGCTGGCCAGCCAGTTCGAAAGCTTCCTGCACCCGATCACCATCCTGCTGTCGCTGCCCCTGGCCGTGCCGTTCGCGCTGATCTCGCTGTGGCTGGTCGGCTCGACGCTCAACATGTTCAGCGCCCTGGGGATCCTGCTGCTCTTCGGGGTGGTGAAGAAGAACGCCATCCTGCAGATCGACCACACCATCGGTTTGCGCGCCGCCGGGGTGTCGATGGGCGAGGCGATCATCCAGGCCAACCGCGAGCGCTTGCGGCCGATCCTGATGACCACCATCTCGCTGGTGGCCGGCATGGTGCCGCTGGTGTTCTCCACCGGCGACGGCGCCGAGACCAACCGCTCGATCGGCATCGTGGTGATGGGCGGGCAGACGCTCTGCCTGCTGATCACGCTGCTGATCACGCCGGTGGCCTACTCGCTGTTCGAGGATGCCAAGGTCTGGCGCCCCTGGCGCCGCCGGGTGCGAGTGCCCGCGCCGGTGGCTGCGGTCCCCGCCGCCTACCCCGACGCCCCCGCGATCAAGCGCAGCGCGTAGAACGCGCCGCAAACCTGGCGTCTCGTCCCGGGCGGAGTCGATGCGGCACGGCAGCGACGGAGCGCTGCCCCCACGGCTTTCGGCCTCGGAGGTCGAACTGTCTCACGGTACCCTTGGAGGGCGCTGCTCCGTCAGCGCCGGGCGGAGTCGATGCGGCACGGCAGCGACGGAGCGCCGACCTCCACGGCCTTCGGCCTCGGAGGTCGAACTGTCTCACGGGGTACCCTTGGAGGGCGCTGCTCCGTCAGCGCCGGGGGGATGGCGGGGGCACGGCAGCGACGGAGCGCTGCCCTCCAGGGCTCTCGGCCTCAGAGGTCGAACTCCTCCAGCAGGGCCCAGCGCAGGCGGGCGAAGTGGAGCATCGAGGTGACGTAGTAGAAACGGCGCGGCGGTTCCCAGTCGAGACGCTGCTCGATGTCGAAGCCGTAGTTCGAGCCGAGATGGGCGCGCAGGCGGGCCAGCGTCCCCCGATCGAGCCGGGTCATCTTGCGCAGCCGCTGCGGCCAGCTGCCGGTGGGGAAGACGCGCTCGGCAATGTTCGTCGGGTACGCCGCGATCACCGGAAACAGATCCGCGAAGAGCTCCTCGGGGCGGCGTAGATGGTCGGCAAAGTCGGCGTTGAAAAAGGCGCGCGGCGGTTCTTCCGTCCCCGGGCCGAGCATGCGCTCGCGAAACCAGTGTCCGAGCTCGTGCCCGAAGCTGGCCGCCACCGCGCCGGGGAGGTGCGCGACGTTGAGCCAGATCAGGGGACCGTGCCGGCCGTCGCGGTGATAGAAGGCGCGCAACGAGCGCCGCTCCGGTGCTTCCTCCATGCGCAGCGCGACGCCGAGCTGGACGACTTGATCGCGCATGGCCTTGTCGAACTGGAGCGCCTTGCGGTTCATCGCCGGGAAGTAACGCCCGGTCTCGCGCACGAACTCGCGCACCGGCAGCCGGCCGCTGCGGTGCAGAGAGCGAACCGTGGCGCGATAGTCGCGCGCCAGAATGCGGCGCAGGTCCCGCAGCCGCGCCCGCCACTGCGGATCGCCGTCGTCGGCCTCGATGCGGAAGGTCGACAGAATTTCGGTTACCAGGCGATCGAGCTCACAGTCGGTGGACGTTCGGTTCATCGTTGCGCGCAGAGGGGCCGGAAGGAACCACCGTGGCACCGAGAGGGCGATGAGCGCGGAGGATGGGATTCACCGGGTTTCAGGGCCTCAGAGGATTTCGCGCGGCACGTAGTCTCTTGCTTCCGGGTGCCGCGACAGGACTTCGTCCACCGCCGCCGCGAAGGCGTCGGCTTGCGCTCGGGCGGCGCCGATGAAGGCGCCGTCGACGGCGAGCAGGGCCTCCAGCTCCCCCTTGCTCAAGCCGACGCGCGGGTCGCCGGCGAGACGGTCGAGCAGATCGTTCTCCCGCCGCCCTTGTCGCAGCGCGCGCGCCACCGCCTGGGCATGCTCCTGGATCGCTGCGTGCGCGGTCTCGCGCCCGGCGCCGCGTTGGACCGCCTGCATCAGAATCGTGGTGGTGGCGAGAAAGGGCAGGTAGCGCTCGCGCTCCGCGGCGATCACCTCGGGGTAGATCGTCAGATCGCCGAGGATGGCCAGGAACGTCTCGAGCAACCCGTCGGTCGCCAGCATCGCGCCCGGCAACGCCACCCGGCGCACCACCGAGCAAGAGACGTCGCCTTCGTTCCACTGATCGCCGGCGAGCCCCATCACCATGTTGAGATAGCCGCGCAGAACGACGTGCAGGCCATTGAGCCGCTCGCAGCTACGCGCGTTCATCTTGTGCGGCATCGCCGACGAGCCGACCTGCCCTTCGCGAAAACCCTCCGAGGCGAGCTCGAAGCCGCTCATCAACCGCCAGGTCTTGGCGAAGCTGCTGGGGCCGGCGCCGAGCTGGTAGAGCGCGCTCACCACCTCGAAGTCGAGGCTGCGCGGGTAGACCTGCCCGGTCGCCTGCAAGACATGATCGAAGCCGAGAAAGCGAACCACCGCCTGCTCGAGCGCGGCCACCTTGGCGGCATCGCCGTCGAACAGCGTGAGCTGGTCGAGCTGGGTTCCCACCGGTCCCTTCAGCCCGCGCAGCGGGTAGCGCTCGAGCACCGCCTCGAGCTGGCGGAACGCCAGCAGCATCTCCTCGCCGAACATCGCCAGGCGGCGGCCGACGGTGGTCGGCTGCGCCGGAACGTTGTGAGACCGGCCAGTGAGCACGACGTCGCGCCACTCGCGCACGCGCTGCGATAGCCGCAACAGGCAGGCGGCGTACTTCGCCCGCACCAGCTCGAGCGAGCGCCGGATCTGGAGCTGCTCGACGTTCTCGGTGAGATCGCGGCTGGTGAGGCCCTTGTGGATGTGCTCGTGGCCGGCGAGGGCGCAGAACTCCTCGATGCGGGCCTTGACGTCGTGGCGGGTGATGCGCTCGCGCTCGCGGATGCCGTCGAGGTCGACGTCGTCTTTGACCCGCTCGTAGGCGGCGATCGCCGCTTCCGGAATGTCCACCCCGAGCTCGCGCTGGGCGCGCATCACCGCGATCCAGTACTCGCGCTCGAGCACCACCTTCCCGCGCGCCGACCAGATCGCCACCATCGCCGGGCTGGCATAGCGCTCGGCGAGGACGTCGGCGGGAAGCTCGCCTTCCCAATTTTCCGCTGTTTTTGCCCTAGTCACGTCGCGCTTTCCCCGAAGAGTTCGTCATTGGCGCGGTCTTCTGGCGGGGATCCATGCGTCGAGCGTCGTGCGAAGAGCGGGGACGCGGCCCATTCATCCGGATGGATCCCGGCCTGAGGATTGCCGGGATGACGGACAAGGAAGCGTGGAAGTGTGAACCGTTTGGCACGTGCGTCATGGCGACTGTACCATCCCCATTTCGCAACGGCCAGCCGCTTCAGACGTGCCATCCACGAGCGTAGATTTGCTCGTGGCCGTACTGACCCGAATTGTAATAGATGCGCGCGCGCTCGTCGGGGAGGACGAGCAGGTAGTGACGCCAGAAGTTGGTGCTCTCGCCCGACTGCTTGGCGGCCATCGCCATTTTCTCGGGCAGCTCGATCGGGCTTTGCTTGAGGTCGAAGATCCAGCCGCCGGTCGGGAATGCCTCGTCGCAGCGCGCCCAGCCGGCGACGCTGGGATCGGGCTCGCCATAGCCTTCGTGCACCGGGGTCGCGGAGCCGTTCAGGAGCGCCACCCACTGCTGCGGGTTGGCGGTGGGGAGAAGCTGCAGTCCCCCGATCCAGCCGTTGCACCAGTGGCGGGCCTTGCTGCCGGGGCGGAGAATGGGTCCGAGCTTCTCGGCCTGAGCGGCGGCCGGATCGAGCAGCGCCACGGCCTGGCAGGAGCCCAGCGGCGAGGTCGGCTGCTCGCGCTGCGGCTCGGCCGGGTACGCCATGTAGAAGAGCAGAATGCGGCCACGGTCTTCGAACCAGTACGCGGTCGGCGCGTCGGCGCCGTGCCCGTCGAAGGCGTCGGCGGCGCCTTTGGAAAGGACCGGTACCTCGTCGGTGTGCCACGGCCCTGCCAAGTAGCGGGCCCGGGCGCGTCCGACCACCTTGGCGCCGTCGCGTACCGAGGTGAAGAAGGCGACGAACTGATCCCCGAGGCGAATCGCGGCTCCGGGCCGGCGCGGATCCATGAGGATCCAGAATTTGTGGCAGTACTCGGCGAGCGGCCCTTCGATGGGGAGGCGGCCGATCTTGATCCAGTCGCCGCCGTCGACCCGCGAGGCCGAGCGCGCCACGGCGACGCCGGTGCTGACGGAGCTCTCGCCCATCGCAAAGTAGAACATGCGCCAGTTGTTGATGTCGGCGTCCCACACGATGCACGGGTCGCCGACGATGGCGCTGTCGAACGTGCCCGCCGAGCCGCGCGGCAGGATCGGTGCCCCGAGATGGCGCCAGCGTGTTCCGGTGGCGATGAAGTTCGCGGAATTCACGAAGACCCTCCCCCGGTCATGGATACGGCGATCGACGCCTGCAAGACGGCCCCCGAACTTCGGGCGCGCTGACGGCGCTCAAGCGTGTGCAGTATTCTCGTCGGGTAGACTGAAACATCTCTCGTTGAGGAACCGATAGGCGGGCACGATGGGCAGATGACCTTTCAACGAAGGCTCGCCAGGCGCGAGTCCCTCTTGCGTCTCATATTTGCCTCATAGCGCAGGCATGCGCGGCTTCGCAAGGGCACAAAGACCGCGCCGGCGCACCGGAGCGACGCCCGGCGGGCGCTATGTGGTCACTCCTCCTGGCGCGCTGCGACGGGTAGACTGAGGTGGTGCGAATTCGCGACCGCCGTTCGAGGTGAAAGTCGCAAGGCGGCGGGCTCAGACGATGTGAAGACGCCTGAGCTCGGCGATTTCGGCGGCGCCGTAGCCCGCCGCCGCCAGCACCGCCTCGGTGTCGGCGCCCAAGACCGGGGGCACCGCGGCTACCATTCCCGGAGTGGCGCCGAGCTTCACCGGCACGCCGGTGGTTTTGAAGGTGCCGAGGGTGGGATGCGGTAGCTCGACGAGCATCTCCCGCGCCCGCACCTGCGGGTCGGCACAGACCTCCGCCATGTCGTAGATCGGGCCGCACGGCACGCCGCGATCGTTCAGCAGGCCGATCCAGTCGCCGGCGTCGCGGCGACCGAGCTGCTGCTCGAGCGCGGCGGTGAGCGCTTCGCGATGCGCCACCCGGCCGAGCGGATGGCGGAAGCGCTCGTCGTCGATCAGCTCCGCGCACTCGAGCGCGCGGCAGAGCTCTTGCCACTGCCGGTCGTTGCCGCAGGCGATGTTGAAGGAGCGGTCGCGCGCGCGGAAGACACCGTACGGGGATGCCAGCGGATGGTGATTGCCGGCGGGTGGCGGTGACGCTCCGGTCTCGAAGTACATGCCGGCGCTCCAGGACAGCACGCCCACCAGTGCCTCGAGAAGAGAGGTGGTGACTTCCTGTCCCTGGCCCGACTGGGTGCGTTGATAGAGCGCCAGGCTGATGCCGTAGGCGGCGAAGATGCCCGCCAGCAAATCGCCGATGGCGATGCCGACCCGCAGCGGGCCGCTCTCCGCGGTGCCGGTGACGCTCATCAGGCCCGACATGCCCTGCGCGATCTGATCGAATCCCGGGCGCTCGGCGTAGGGGCCGGTGGCGCCGAAGCCGGAGATGTTGCAGTAGACCAGGCGCGGGTTGATCGCCACCAGGTCGCGATAGCCCAGGCCCATGCCGGGCATCACGCTCGGCCGGAAGTTCTCGACCACCACGTCGGCCGTGCGGACCAGCTGCCGGAAGACCTCACGGCCGGCCTCCGGCTTGAGATCGAGCGTGGCGCTCTTCTTGTTGCGATTGGCCGAGAGGAAGAAGTAGCTGTCGTTGCCGCCCGGTGCGCGGGCGAAATCGCGGGCGCCGCTGGGCGGCTCGAGCTTGATCACCTCCGCCCCCATGTCGCCCAGCATCATCGTGCAGAACGGCCCGGCGAGATAACGGGTCAGGTCGAGCACTCGGATGCCGACAAGCGGTCCTGGCATCAGATCGACTCCGCCGCCTACCTCCCGCGAAAGCGCGGCTTGCGCTTTTCCAGAAAGGCGGCGACGCCCTCGCGATAGTCCTCGCTATTGAAGCAGCGCTCGGCCGCGGCGCGGATGGCGACGACGTCGCGTTCGGCGGACGGGCGCTGGAGCTGATGAATGGCGAGCTTGTGCGCCGCCAGCGTCAGCGGGGCGTTGTCGGCCATGCGCACGGCGTAGTCGCGCGTGCGTTGCTCGAGCTCGGCCCGCGGGACGACCTGATTCACGAAACCCATGTGGAGCGCTTCGGCAGCGTCGAAGGCGCGCGTGGAAAGCAGGATGTCGGCGGCCGCGCTGGGACCGACCACGTGCACCAGATGCTCGATCGCTTCGAGCGGATAGGACAGCCCGAGCCGGGCTGCGGGGATGGCGAAGCGGGCGTGGTCGGCGGCGAAGCGAAGATCGCAGGCCAGCGCGACGGAGCAGCCGCCACCGTAGCAGAGCCCGTTCACCATCGCGATCACCGGCTGCGGCACCGAGGCGATGGCGAGCCAGGCGGAGGCGGTGATGCGGTCGTACTCGGCCGTCATGGCGGCGTTGGCGCGAATCTCCGGGAACTCGGAGATGTCGGCGCCCGAGATGAACGACTCGTCGCCGGCCCCGCGGAGCACGATGACGCGGATGGCGGAGTCGCTGCCGAGAGCGGGCAGCTCGTGGGCGAGTCCCTGCCACACCGCGCGCGTCATTGCGTTGCGCGCGCACGGGCGATTGATCACCACCCAGGCGAGCGGCGGCTCGCGTCGCACCAGAAGCTCCTCGTTCTCTGCCACCGATGTCCCCCGGACGCGCCCGGTTCTAGCCGCCGTGCGGCGCCTTTGCAACGCGGTCGATCCACGCTACAGGGGAAGAGCACGGTCAAGGTGAATCATGGGGCGGCGAGGACAGCGAGGTGGTTCGCCCACAAGGGCCAAGGAACCCGAGTTCCACCATCAACCGTTTCGCCGGCTGGGTAAGCTGGTGACGACGGGCGCGCCAAGAGCGCGCCGGTCGCCGCCGAGAAACCGACCGCCCCGGCCCTCCCGGCGGTGGAGGACGGGGTGACGGCGTTTCTGCGCGAGATGGCCGACGTGCGTCGACTCGACAGCGCGAAGCGCGCGCGGGTCGACAGCCCGACGCCGGCGCAGCAGGCGCGCACCGTGGTCGACGCCGATGCCGAGGCGCTGGCGGAGCTCTCCGAGCTGGTGACCGGCAACGGGCCGTTCGACATCAGCGACAGCGACGAGCACGTCGAAGGCGTGGTCGCCGGCATCGACCCCCGCGTGGTGCGCCGTCTACGCAACGGCGAGTTCGCCTACCAGGCCCACCTCGACCTGCACGGCCTGACCGCGGCGGAGGCGCGCGTCGAGGTCGGTCACTTCCTGCGCCGCGCCCACCAGTCGGGTCACCGCTGCGTCCTGATCATCCACGGCCGCGGCCGCAACTCGAAGGACCAGATCCCGGTGCTCAAGAACCGGCTCGTCCAGTGGCTGGCGCGCGGTCAGTGGTCGCGCTCCATCCTCGCCTTCACCAGCGCTCGCGCCTGTGACGGCGGCGCTGGCGCCCTCTACGTGCTGCTGCGCCGCGATCGCAAGGCGAAGCGGCCGGTGCACGTGATCAATGGAGGGAAGATCGAGGGGTGACCGGGGACGAGTAACGGGTAACGAGTAACGGGTAACGAGTAACGGGTAACGGGTAACGATGGGTAAGCGGTGTGGGTAGTGCTGAACCAGCGCACCGATTACGTATCTCTCGTTATTCCTCAGTGATTACCCGTTACCAGTTACGCGCGTTACCCGTTACCCGCCGAGCAGCGACAGGATGCGGAAGCCGGTGCGGCCGCTGATGGTGAACGGCTTGGCCCAACTGCCGTTGGGCAGCTTGTCGACGACCTGGCGCGCGGTTTGGGCCAGCTTCGGGTCGTTGGTCAGGCGCGCGACGTACGCTAGAGCCGGATAGAAGCGCAGGTCGCGGGGCGACTTGGCCGCCACCGCCGCCGCGTAAGCGCGCAGCCACTTCTCGATCTCGGGGTCGCGGGTGATGCGGTGGGTGTCGACCAGGGCGTCGGCGAGAATGCCCATCTTCCATTGTTTGATGGCCGTCGGCGGGTGGGCCTTCATGCCCCGGCGGGCATACTCGAGTGCGGCCGTCTTGTAGCGCTCGTCGCCGGTCGCTTGGTAGACCGCGAGCAGAGCGATCTGCGGCCAGCCCCACTGGCGCGGGTTGCCGCCGAGGATGCCGGCGCTCGGGCGCCGCACGAGATAGTCGGCGATGCCGCGTGCCGCGTCGAGCGCGCGATCGTCGCCGGTGAAGTCGTAGTACGACAGCAAGCCGTCGACCCAGGTGTGGCCGAGATCGACCCCGCCCTTGGCGAAGCTGAAGTGGCGCGGGTTCTTGGGATGGTTCATGCCGACCCACTGCGGGTGAGACGGTTGCGCGTGGATGACGTCGACGTCCATGAAGTGGCGGGCGGTCGCCGTCATGGCCTCGTGGTACTCCGGCTTGCCGAGTGCCGCGAACGCCAGGGCGTCGACCTGTGCCAGGTCATACTCGAGATTGCCCCAGGCATCGCAGCCTTTGGTGGTGTCGTGAAAGCCGGGATAGTTCCAGTCGCCCCAGTTGAGCATGCCGAAGGCGCCCTGGCGCCGCCGTTCGTCGCCGTCGGGCGGGCAGGTGACGTTGGCGGCCTCGTCCCACTCTTCCTTCGCCGTCCGAGCCTGCACCCGCGCAAACACGCGGTCGAGGCGTTCGAGGAAAGCGCGCGTGCTCGCGTCCGGCGCGACGGCGTTCGGCAGAGCGGCCGAGTGGGCGATCCATGCCGGATCGACGGTGGCGACGAGCGGCTGTTGCAGCGCGCGGAATAACTCCGGCGGCGGTGCCTCCGAGAAAAAGTAGAGCGCGAACTCGTGGGTCTTGGCGGCTCCGACCCCGATCGACGCGGGCGGCGCCTCCGGGGCCCAGAGATTGTAGGTGAGCAAGGTCGGCTGGAGCTGGAAGCCTTGGGGGTATTCCTGCCAGAAGAAGCGCGACGCCAGCGCCACGCCGCCCTGGGGGCCGGCGGTCTCGATCCAGCCCTCCGCGTGTCCGCCGCGCCGGCGGCCGTCGAGGTGAAAGCCGAGGTTGTCGTCTTGAATGAGCGTGACGCCGGCCTTGCCGACGCGGCCGGCAGCGGGCTCGGCGTGCTCGATGCCGAGGCGGAAGCTGCGGTAGGGCTCCGGCGGCAGCGGCGCCTGGACGGCGATCTGGCGCACCGATGTCGCCATCGCCGGGCCGGTGGCAATGATCGTGAACAGCACGCGAACGACCGGCTCACCGGCGTACGCATACAGGCGCACCACGTAGTCGAAGCCGCTGGCCAGCTCGCCCTGCAACTCGATCTGGGCCCGGAGCGGACCGCTCTCGCGGACCGCGATCGTCTTCGGGGCGCGGGGCCCGTTCTTCTCGTCGGTGTGGAGGAACGCTCCCAGCGGGCCGGCCAGCATGGCGCGGCCGTGCAAGCGGACATCCTGTAGGATCGCAAAATGGTCGCGGGGCACGCGAAAGCGCAGCGGCCCGGTATCGATCGTGACACCGTCGGCGCTCTCCTCCACCCGCACGACGGCCTTTTCGGCGCTGGCCGGCGCCCCGCCGGCCGTCAGCTCGAAGGTGCGATGAACGTGGGCGCCGATGGTGACCGGAAAATCCGCCAGCAGCCAGCGCACGCTGCCGTCGTCCCAGCGGCTGAGCACGCGCGTTTGCAACGGTACCGGCGCGCCGCTGTGCTCTTTCAACGTGGCGGCGCCGGCGTCTCGCAGCCAACCGCGGGGAAGCGGCACGCCGGTGGTGACGGGCCAGTGGCTGCGCGCATAGCCGAGCGGCTCTCGCACGCCGATGATGGCACGCGGCGGCGCCTGCGCCGCGACCTGAGCGCCGGTTGCCGGGAGAGGCAGGTTGTGCGCCTGGACGGCGGCGCACCCGAGTGGTGTGGCCAGCAACGGCAGCAGCGCGGGAAGAAATCGCCCGAGCTTCACCAGCGGCCTGACGATGAACCGGGGCTTCAGCACGTGGACCAACGGCGATTGAGATAACGGGTGCCCGTCGGAGGGTCAAGCGACCGCCCCGGCGACCGGTCAAATTGAATTTCGCTTCGCTTTGTGGTCTGTGGAGAATCGCCTTCGGGCTGAAAGGATTGAGGTGTTGAACCCCCGCCCGTTGCAGGCCGCCGAAACTGCTGCGCCAGCCCCGGCAACGATCAATCTCTCGGTGGTGATCCCGATCTACAACGAGATTGCCAACCTCGAGGCCTTGCACGAGCGATTGACGCGGGTGCTGCAGGCGCTGGGGCGGTCGTACGAGGTGTGGTACGTCGACGACGGCAGCTCGGACGGCTCGCTCGAGCTGCTCGGGCGTCTGGGCGCCGGCGACGCGCACGTCGGCGTCATCGAGCTCACCCGCAACTTCGGGCAGCACGCGGCCGTGCTGGCGGGCTTCGCCGCCG
>Ga0153915_10006987_pt1 | contig 10615 bp, 10 predicted proteins | sample Opewatmetagenome_2_FD_107003 | JGI IMG/M metagenome (GOLD analysis project Ga0153915, IMG submission 107003) | Freshwater wetland microbial communities from Ohio, USA - Open water 3 Core 3 Depth 3 metaG | ecosystem: Environmental > Aquatic > Freshwater > Wetlands | place: USA: Ohio, Lake Erie... | reverse complement strand
CTGGCTCGACATCCGCGCCGGCGTTCCGGTGATCACGCCCGCCACGCAGGAGGAGTTCGTGCCGCAGATGGTCAACTTCGATGCCATCGGCGCGGTGAGCTTCAATAAAGGGTGTTATCCCGGTCAGGAAATCGTGGCGCGCATGCATTACCTCGGCCGGCTCAAGCAGCGCATGTTTCTTGTCAACATCGCTGCCAGCGTCGCGCCGCAACCCGGCGACAAGCTCTACAGTGCCGCGATGGGCGAGCAGGCGAGCGGCATGATCGTGAACGCCGCCGCCTCGCCGGAAGGCGGATACGATGCGCTCGCCGCGATCCAGTTGAGAAGCGTCAGTGTCGGGGCCGGGGACATTCACTGGAAGTCGTCCGATGGCCCGGCGCTGAAATTCCTGCCGCTGCCGTACAAGGTCGGCGCCCCCTCCTCCCCTGAGCAGGTAAGATAGAGTCCGCCGTGGCTTATTCCTATTACATTTACTACCGCGTCGATCCCGACCAGGCAAACGCATGCGAACTGAAAATCAAGGAATTGCTTGCGGCCGTGAAGGACGCAACGGGCGTTGCCGGGCGGATGCTGAAAAAGCGCGGCGAGCCTCTGTTGTGGCTGGAAATCTACGAGAACGTGATCGATGCGGAAACATTCGAGCTGGTGCTCGTCAAGGCAGCCGTCAAGGCCAGGGTGCAGACTTTTCTGCAAGCCGGTTCAGACCGCCACACCGAATGCTTCGTAACCTAAGATGTGCATCATCCTGCTGGCCCACAAGGCGCACCGCGACTATCCGCTGATCCTCGCCGCCAACCGCGACGAAGCCTATGCGCGCCCGGCGGCGCAAGCGGCATTCTGGGACGATCACCCGAATGTTTACGGCGGGCGCGATCTCGACAAGGGCGGTTCGTGGTTGGGGTTCACGCGCTCCGGCAAGGTCGCGGCGGTGACCAACTTCCGTAACGGCAAGCCCGGCCCGGCTGCGCCGCGCTCCCGCGGAGAGCTGGTCAGCGGTTTTTTATCGGGCAGCGAGGGCGCCGAAACCTATCTCGAACGGGTGAAATCGCAAGGCGGCCAGTACGGCGGTTTCATCCTGATCGCGGGCGATCTCGAAGCGCTGTACTGGCTATCGAACAACGGCCCCGGCGTTGAAAAAATAGCGCCGGGTGTGCATGGCCTGAGCAATCACCTGCTCAACACGCCGTGGCCCAAGATCAGGCGCAGCAGGGAGGCCATGGAAGCGCTGCTTGGCGCGGGCGAAGCCGAGTTGACTGCAGGATTGTTCGAACTGCTCGCCGACCGCAACGAAGCCTCCGATCACGAGCTGCCCGATACCGGGGTTGGTTTGCAGCGCGAGCGCGAGCTGTCCGCCGTTTTCATCCGCGGCGAGCGCTATGGCACGCGCGCGTCTACCGTGATACTGGTGGACCACAATGGTGGCGTGTGGTTCATCGAACGCAGTTTCGGCATCGGCGGCAAGCCGCTCGGCGAAGTCTCCCGCCAGTTTCGACTAGATACGCTTAGAGTCCCTGACAAAATAAAAATCTTAAGCCAAAGAGAACACTGAGAATTCTTTTCAATGCCCACCTGATGGGTACATAGAGAAAAAACAAATAACGAAACATGATTCGTATCTGATTGTTTTTATAGTATTCATGGATTCTCTCTGCGCCCTCTGTGGCTAATGTTCGTGGTATTTAATCTTATCTGCATTTCCCGATGCGGGATGCCGGCATCCATGAATTCCCCGCCGATAACGGTGAAGCCATGCCGGGCATAGAAACCTACCGCGTGCACCTGGGCATTCAGCCTGACGATCTGAAGACCTTCCTTGCGCGCGAGATCGAGCAGCGCCTCCAGTATCGCGCTGCCCACGCCTTTGCCGCGCCATTCCCCGAGCACCGCAATGCGGCCGATGTGCCCGTCCGGCAACAGGCGCCCGGTGCCGATCGGCACGCCCTCCGCACTCGTCGCAAGCACGTGACAGCAACGCTCGTCGATATCATCCCATTCCAGTTCCTCCGGCACATGCTGCTCCTCGATGAATACGGCGCGGCGCACGGCGTGAAGCGCTTCATAGCTGGCCTTCCAATTGACGGGCCGGACGATGAAAGAAGAATGCGATGTCGGCATGACCATGAATTATAATGATTATATGATTCGTTGGAACAAACCTGCATTCGTGACCGGCCGCGCAACCCGCCTGTCACCGGGAAATCCCCATGAAAAACCTTTGGAACGACGCTGAGGCCGCCGGCTTCAAGGGAGAGTTGGGGCTGCGGGTTTATACCTCGCGGCTGCTGGGACGCGACAAATCCCTGGTGCTGCACGGCGGCGGCAATACTTCCGTCAAAATCCGGGAACGCAGCCTGGTTGGCGAAGAGGAAGATATCCTCTATGTCAAAGGCAGCGGCTGGGATCTCGAATTCATCGAGGAAGCCGGCTTTTCGCCGGTGCGCATGGCACATTTGCTGAAGCTCGCCAGGCTCGATGCGCTGAGCGACCCACAGATGGTCAATGAGATGCTCACCCACATGACACGCTCGGCGGCGCCGGCGCCCTCGGTCGAGACCATCCTGCACGCGATCCTGCCTTACCCATACGTCGATCACACCCATGCCGACGCGGTGCTCGCCGTGACCAACACCGCCAGCGGCGAAAACCGCATACGCGAAATCTACGGCGACAAAGTGGTGGTGATCCCGTATGTGATGCCCGGCTTCGATCTTGCCCGATCGTGCGCGGTCAGGTTTCCCGCTGAAGCGAAAGCCGCGACCATCGGCATGGTGCTGATGAACCACGGCATGTTCTCTTTCGGTGCAACGGCGCGCGAATCCTATGACCGGATGATAGAACTGGTGCAGATGGCGGAGGATTATCTGGGCCGGCACAAATCATGGGAACTGCCCGGGCCGCGCAACGAAATCGCGAACAAGCCGATACGCGCCAGGACCGCAAAACTGCGCAAGGAAATTTCAAAGACGGCGGGCCAGCCCATGCTGCTGCAGGTCCACCAGGATGCGAGCAGCATTGCATTTGCCAGCCGCAGCGACGTGAACAGAATCTCACAGCAAGGGCCGGCGACCCCCGATCATGCCCTGCGCACCAAACGCCTGCCGCTGGTCGGCAACGACGTTGAGGCCTACGCGCAAGCCTACTGCGATTACTTCAACCGGCACGCGCTATCCGCCAAGGAACCTCGAACCATGCTCGACCCGGCGCCGCGCATTGTCCTTGATCCGGAGCTTGGCCTGTGCACGCTGGGGCGCACGGCGAAAGACGCGGCGATCGTTGCCGATATTTACGCCCATACCATGGATGTCATAGAGCGTTCCACTATGCTTGGCGGTTATCAGGCACTGCCGGAAAAGGACATTTTCGATGTTGAATATTGGGACCTGGAACAGGCCAAGCTCAGGAAAAGCGGCAAGCCGCCGGTTTTCAGCGGCGAAACAGCGCTGGTCACCGGCGCGGCCTCCGGGATCGGCAAAGCCTGCGTCGATGCACTGTTGGCCCGCGGCGCAGCGGTGATCGGGCTCGATATCAACCCGGCGATCGAAGGCCTGTACCGCCGCGCGGACTTTCTCGGCATCCGCTGCGACGTGACTTCAGAGGAAGCCATCATAGCCGCGCTCGAGGCCGCAACCAGAGCGTTCGGCGGGCTCGACATGCTGATCCTCAACGCCGGCGTGTTCCCCGGCGGCACGGCCATCGCTGCGTTGAAAAGCGATGACTGGCGCAGAACCATGCAGATCAATCTCGACGCCAATCTGGTCCTGATGCGCGAATGCCATCCTCTGCTCAAGCTCGCGCCGCGCGCCGGGCGCCTGGTGGTCATCGGCTCGAAAAACGTGCCGGCGCCGGGCCCGGGCGCCGCGGCCTATTCCGCATCCAAAGCCGCGCTCACCCAACTCGCGCGCATTGCCGCACTCGAATGGGGCGCCGACGGCATCCGCGTCAACATACTGCACCCGAACGCGGTATTCGATACCGGCATCTGGACCGACGAGGTGCTGGCCTCGCGCGCCGCGCATTACGGCGTGTCGGTCGACGCGTACAAGAGAAAAAATGTGCTCAACGTCGAAGTCACTAGCCGCGATGTCGCCGAACTCGCCGCCGAAATGTGTGGCCCCCTCTTCGCCAAGACCACCGGCGCCCAGGTCCCGGTGGACGGCGGCAATGAGCGCGTGATCTGAAATGCGATAATGGTACCCCTCTAATCCATGACCACCTTCAACACCCTGCGCTGGCGCGGCGGCGCGCTCGAAATGCTGGATCAGCGCGCTTTGCCCGAGCGTTGCGTCTATCTTGCCTTCGATTCGGCACAGGCCGTCGCCGACGGCATCCGCAGCATGGTGGTGCGCGGCGCTCCTGCGATCGGTTGCGCTGCAGCCTATGGCATCGCGCTCGAAGCGCTGCGAGTGCAGCACGAACCTCAGGCTGTCTTTGATGCGACACTGGAGCGCGCGTTCGAGACGCTGGCACAAAGCCGCCCTACCGCGGTCAATCTGTTCTGGGCGCTCGATCGCATGCGCGCCCGATTGCACGCCGCGTCAGGACCCGGCGCAAGCGCTGCGGCGCTGCTCGCTGAAGCACATGCCATAGCCGAAGAGGACGTGCGGCTGAACCGGCTGATGGGACGGCATGGCAGCGAACTGCTGAAAGACGGCGCGCGTGTGCTGACCCACTGCAATGCGGGAGCGCTGGCCACTGCCGGTCACGGCACCGCGCTGGGTGTCATCCGCTCGGCCGTGGAATCGGGCAAGACCATCAGCGTGATCGCCGATGAAACCCGCCCTTTCCTGCAGGGCGCGCGTCTGACGGCATGGGAACTGCAGCAGGACAACATCCCGGTCACGTTGATTGCGGACAGCGCCGCCGGCTTTCTGATGAGCCGCGGCGAAATCGATGCGGTGATCGTCGGCGCCGATCGCGTGGCGGCAAACGGCGACGTCGCCAATAAAATCGGCACCTACAGCGTCGCGGTGCTGGCACGGCGCCATGGCATTCCGTTTTACGTCGCGTGCCCGCTGTCGACGATAGATCTCAGCATCGCGTCGGGCGCCGGGATCCCGATCGAGGAGCGCGCGCCCGAGGAAGTGACCGGCCACCGCGAGGCGCGCTGGGCGCCGGCGGGCGTCGGGGCGAGGAATCCGGTGTTCGATGTAACGCCGGCGGAACTGGTTTCAGGATTGATTACGGAACGGGGGGTGGTGCCCGCCCCCGACCGGGAGAAAATCGCGCAGCTGTTTCGCGGCTGAGCGCCCAGCAACCTGTCGGACTCGGCCCCAATCACCGGACCGCGTAGCGTTAACGGGTCGTTATTGATCGACGCTTCGGCGACACGCTGCTTAAGAAAAAAACTTTGGGTGTTTGGGAGTTTGTCGGGCCTGGGTTCGACAAACTCCTGGCTAGACGACCAGGCCGCCGCTGACTTCGATCACCGCGCCGTTGATATAGCTCGCCTCGTCGGAGGCGAGGAAGGCGAAGGTATTGGCGATTTCTTCGGGCTTGCCGAGACGTCCCATCGGCACTTTCTCTTCAAGCGCCTTTAACACCCGGTCGGGGATGGTACTGAGGATGCTGGTGGAGATATAGCCCGGACACACGGCATTGGCGCGTATTCCCTTGCGGCCGAGCTCGCGCGCCCAGGTCTTGACCATGCCGATGACGCCGAACTTGCTGGCTGCGTAGTTGGTTTGGCCGAAATTGCCGTAAAGCCCGACGATGGAGGAGGAATTGAGGATCACGCCCGACTGCTGGGCAAGCATGGTATCCACGACGGCCTTGGTGCAGTTGAAGACGCCCTTCAGATTAATATCGATCACGCTGTCGAACTGGTCTTCGGTCATGTTCTTGAGCTGGGCGTCCGCAACGATGCCCGCGTTGTTGACCAGGCAATCGACCCGGCCCCACTTGGCAACAGTCGCCTCGACCATGCCCTGCAGTGACTTCATATCGCGAACGTCGGCCGCATAGCCCATGGCCTCACCGCGGGTTTCCTTGCACAGCGCGAGTGTTTCTTCCACGGACTCCGGGGTCAGGTCGCAAACCACGACCTTGGCGCCCTCCCGGGCAAATTTTACGGCGGTCGCCTGCCCTATCCCGCGGCCCGCGCCGGTAATAATCGCCACCTTGTCCTGTAGCCTCATGTATTGCCTTTTATCGGATATTCATGGAATAACAACCGCAATTGCAGCGCACAATTTAACGTATTTTTTCGCACTGCACAATAACGCTTATTAAATAACACCATTTCTAGCGTCTAATCTCCAGAGCGCTCCTATTCATTGTGGGTATTTGCCACATTAAAATACAAAGAGAAATGCAAACAATCGAGATAAATAAACGAATATTTAACTTTAAGAAACTATTGTATCTGTTTGTGTTACTGCGATATTCTTATATTAGTAACTGGGTCCTCGGTCAGTGCGGCTCCAGTTATCTTGCTGCAACAACAATCACAGCCAGGGTGCAGCATAAGGTCGCCATTTCGCCTGCCTGTCAGGTCACGCAGTTTAATATTTATTATTTAATATAATCAGTATATTGGAAGAATATGCTGATGTCGATTCAAGACTCTAGCTGCCGCGCCTGCGTTCAGCAAAGAATTGCTGCAGCAATTGCGCAGCATCATTAGCCAAGAGCCCGCTGGAAACCCGGGTGTGATGGTTGAGTTTGGCTTCGGAAAAGAGGTCGACCACACTGCCACAGGCCCCCGTCTTGGGATCGGGCGCCGCATAAAGGACATGGGCGATGCGGGCGTGCATGATGGCGCCGGCACACATCGCACACGGCTCCAGCGTCACAAAGAGTTCACAGCCGGTAAGCCGATAATTACCGAGATGCTGCGCAGCATCGCGCATCGCCATGATCTCGGCATGGGCAGTAGGATCATGGCGCGAAATCGGCTGGTTATAGCCGCGGCCAATGATGACGCCGCCCTTGACGACGACTGCCCCCACCGGCACCTCCCCCGCCACCCCTGCAATGCGCGCCAGTTCCAGCGCCTCGCGCATCAACATTTCCGCATTTTGCATCGCCGGTTTCCCCCGCTCTCTAATCCAGCAGCGGACAAACTTCGACCGGCGCTTCCTTGCGTTTTACCGTAATGAGGCGCTTCGGGCCGAGCCGCACACCGTATCGCCGATGACGTCGTAGAACTTGACGCCCATGCTCCCCAGCGGCGCGCAATGCCGGCGCCGAGCCCCTGCCCGGAAAGCGATTCGCTGATCTCGTGCCGCAGCCTGCGCGCCACGAGGACAGCATCGGCCGGGTCGGCAAATACGGCCATCATCTCGCCTGCAGAGAACCTGGATTTTACCACCAGTGCGCGCAGCGGGGGCCGGCATCAGCGGGCGTACCGACTGCAGCAGGCCAATTGCTGGCGCGAACGCCCAGTGTGCAAGGTGATTGGGCGAGGCAAAGAATTGCGACCCCTCGATGCGCTTCTCAAGTGTGATGCCGCTCATTTGGAAAACACCGCTTTTGATTTTGTTCGACTTATGGAGCGATTTGCGCGGCAGCAACTCTTCGCCGGCAATTGTCTCGTGCAGCATGGCGCCACGGCACCCGAGACAGGAAAGCGCTCATCCGCCGGCTTCTGAAAGCGATAGAAGGCGGGCTTGCCGGTGTTGCTCGCCTGTCGGATTTCGTACCGCCCCTCCCCCACGAACTTCCAGAAAACTTCGCCAACGCAGAGGGTGTCTGGGATTTTGTGTAAAGGGGGTTTCGGTTAGTGGTGCGTCATGCAATCTTCAAACTGGATGGTAAACCGGTTCAGGGCGGCATTCCAGTCCCGAATCGGCATGATGCTGGGCCAGTTGCGGGCCTTTTTCTTTAGTGTTAGCCGGCGCATCACGCTGCTGCGGAAATCCGCATTTTGCGCATTGCATACCCGGCCTGCGCGCCGTCATGCATGTCCTTGACGACCTCGTAGCATTGGCAAGCCGCTGCTTCGAGGCCTCTGTGGTCGAGGACGATGATGTCGCCGCGGCTGTAACTGATCAGTTTGCGCTTCTGCAGCGCCTGGGCGGCCTTGGTGACGCCGACCCGCCGCACGCCCAGCATATGTCCGAGGAATTCATGCGTCATGCGGAATTGATCCGACTTTACGCGGTCGTGGGTCATCAGCAGCCAGCGGGCGAGGCGCGCCTCCACCACGTGAAAGCGATTGCACGCGGCGGTTTGCGAGATCTGGGCCATCAATGTATGGGTGTAGCGGTACAGCTCTTGCTGCAACGGCAGGCTGAGCCGGAATTCCTTGCGGAAGCGCGCTGACGCCATCCGCATGGCCGTCCCGCTCCCTTGCACCAGGGCGCGAACCGACGACACATTGTGTCCCAGCACCAGAGGAATGCCCACCATGCCCTCGCGGCCGATGAGGCCGACCTCCAGGCCCAGGTGGCCGTCCACCAGCGTCAGCAACGACACCAGGGAGGCACCGGGAAAGTAGACATGGCGGATCGTCTCCCCTGGCTCGTAGAGCACCTCGCCGAAGGTCAACGTGACCGGTTCGAGCCCGGCGAGCAGACGCCGATACTCCTTGCGAGGGACGGCGGCGAGCAGGCTGTTTTCAATTGATGCTCGGCGCGCAACGTGCCCTGCACTCTCCCGGTTCGATTGCCTCATCGGAGGCCTGACAGGCGGCACGAGGAGAGGATCGAGCGCGGTCTCGATCACGAAAGCTGGTCAACGATCGCGGTCTTGCGGGAAAGCAAGCGATCGGATTCCCGTTTGACCACCGCATAACACTCGCAGACCCGTGCTTCCAGCTTCGGACGGTCCAGCACGGTGATCTTGCCGCGGCTGTAATGGATCAATCCCGCCGCCTGCAGCTTGCCGGCGGCCTCGGTCACACCCTCGCGGCGCACTCCCAGCATGTTGGCAATCAGCTCTTGGGTCATGGTCAGCTCGCTCGAAGGCAGCCGGTCCAGGCTCAAGAGCAGCCAGCGGCACAACTGCTGCTCGACCGTATGATGCCGGTTGCACACTGCAGTCTGCGCCATCTGTGTAATCAGCGCCTGCGTGTAGCGCAGCAGCAAGTACTGCAGCGGGCCGCCGCGCTCGAATTCCCCTTTCAGGAGGCTCCCTTTGAGCCGGAAGGCGTAGCCCGCGCTCTGCACCACCGCGCGGCTCGGGGTGGTTTCGCCGCCCATGAACAGGGCGATGCCCACTACGCCCTCGTTGCCTACGATCGCGATCTCCGCCGACGATCCGTCATGCATGACGTAGAGCAGGGACACGATGCTGGCGGTGGGGAAATACACATATCCCTGCTGACTGCCGGATTCGTAAAGAGCCCAGCCGAGTTCCAATGGAACCAGTTCCAGATGGGACAGCAGGCGCTCGTAGTCCGCGGCAGGCAGCGCGGCGAGAAGATGGTTCTGCTTTGGAGTGTGCGGTGCGAGCATGGTGAACTGATCGTTTCGAGGCCCGAAGATGACGGTATCGCCGCGACCACCTGCAGCCCCGCGGCGGATGCAAGTCTAGTTTAAAAGTCTTGCGCGGTATGTACTCTAACGCACAGAACGCCGATTTCAGCGGGAACACAACGCAACAGTGGGACCTCTCGAGACAGTAAGGATCACAGCCTTCGTAGGCATTGAGGTCAACGGAGTTTGGTTTCGCATTCTTCTGGAGAAATCATGACTAAGGTGAAAGCGGCGATCTTCAACGAGCCTGCGCTGAAAGTTGCCGAAATAAACGTCTGAACCTTCAAGGACGCAGTGCAATTGAGCGCGAAAACGCCTCCTGCCAGCCTGTTTTCAGCGCCCGTAAGTACGCTAGCGCACAGAGCGTGTTTTGTGGGAGAGGATAATTGTGCTTCACGGAGTGCCCCGCCATGCCGGACGTCGAATCCCCGCCCAAGATAGATCCCACGAATGTAAATCCCGCGCAGGCAAATCCCGACGTCCCGCCCGCCAGGCCGGTCCGCGCCCCCTCGCGCACGCGGCGGCTCGGCCCTGTTGCGCTGGTGCTTGCCGCGTGCGCGGTGCTGGCGGGCGGCGGCTATTACGCATGGCAGACGTGGTTTGCCCAGGACGGCTCGGCCAACAGCCTTCTTACTGCGGTGGTCACGCGCGGGAACCTCGAGGACACGGTCACTGCGACTGGCACGCTCCAGCCCAAGAATTTCGTGGACGTCGGCACGCAGGTCTCCGGACAACTGAAGAAGGTGCTCGTGGACATTGGGGCAGTCGTCAAGACCGGACAACTCCTGGCCGAGATCGACCCCTCGGTCTACCAGGCCAAAGTCGACGGCGATCGCGCCCAGCTGCTCAACCAGCGGGCGCAGCTTGCCGACAAGCAGGCACAGCTCGCGCTCGCCGATCTTCAGCTCACGCGGCAGCAGAACCTCACGCGCGAGGACGCGACTACGGCCGACGCGCTGCAAAGCGCCGAGGCAACCCGGAAATCGGCCCTCGCCCAGCTGGATTCGATCAAGGCGCAGATGCAGCAGACCGAGTCCAGCTTGCGCGGGGACGAGGCGAGCCTCGGCTACACCAAGATCTATGCGCCGATTGCGGGAACCGTCGTCTCGCAGGCTGCGAAGCAGGGCCAGACGTTGAACGCCAACCAGCAGGCGCCCATCATCATGCGCATCGCGGACCTGTCGACGATGACGGTGCAG
>Ga0153915_10006986_pt1 | contig 10615 bp, 11 predicted proteins | sample Opewatmetagenome_2_FD_107003 | JGI IMG/M metagenome (GOLD analysis project Ga0153915, IMG submission 107003) | Freshwater wetland microbial communities from Ohio, USA - Open water 3 Core 3 Depth 3 metaG | ecosystem: Environmental > Aquatic > Freshwater > Wetlands | place: USA: Ohio, Lake Erie... | reverse complement strand
CAGGGAAACCCCGAGGACAGCGCAAGGAAGTTCCCGACCGCGCGAAGCCTGCTTCGAAAGCTGGTGACGGCACCGAGCGGGCCAGACTACCCGGTCGACGGCGGCCCGCTCGAAGTTGACTGGGTGGCGGGCATGTTCATAACTTTCCGCGCCGACGCCTTCAACGCCGTTGGGGGCTTCGACGAGCGCTTCTTTCTGTACTACGAAGACGTCGACATCTGTTACCGGCTGCGTGGCGCTGGATACGCGGTCGTATACGACCCGAGAGCGTCGGTGATCCACAACGCGCGCCGCGCCAGCCGCAGGGATCCGCGCCTGATGGCGATACACGCCGCGAGTGGGCTGCGCTATCTGCTGCGCAGGTACGACTAGTGCAGGCGCCGCAGGGCCACGATCAGCAGCCGGCGCAAGAACTTCGCCAAAGAATAAACACAGATGCCCGTCGCGGTCGTTGCGCCTATGCACCCGCTACGCCGAAGAATCCAGTAGTTCGCGAGCTCGGCCTTTTCCATCTGCCAAAGCTGGGAACTCAGACCGCTCTCACCAAACGGAGCCTTGTAGGTGTAAGCGAGCCTCGCCGACAGACGAATAAACGTCAGACCTGCGCACACGAGCTGCAGCCACAGGAGATGGTCATCCACGTGGCGCCGGCCGGCCAGAAACCGGAACGGAACGTCACGCTTTAGCATCATCACGGTCGGCGCGAAGAAGTTATTGGACAGAAGCAACGAGCGCTTCGACACCGGCGCGACAGAGACCTCCGCGATATCGCCGGCAAGCACCGGATCGCCCTCCAGCCTCATGTGACCGTGTCCGCAAAGCGCCACGTCGCCGTGCGCAGCCATGTATTCGTACTGAATCTCGATCTTCCGCGGATGCCACGCATCATCCGAATCCAGGAACGCAAGGTACGGCTGGGTCGCGACGTCCCAGCCAGCGTTCCTCGCGCTGGCCGCGCCCCGGTTCTCGGATAATGCGACGACCCTGATCCAGCCCGACGGATGCGTCGCAGCTAATTCCCCGAGGCGCTCGAGAGTCCCGTCCCGACTGCTATCTTCGACGAGAATGACTTCCGCCGGAACGCGAGTTTGCGCGGCGACCGAGTCCAGTGCCCTCGCAATCGTATCGGCGCACCGATAGCAGGGTATAACGACGCTGACCGGTGCCTTAGGCGGCTCTCCGGCTTCCTTCATTGGCGCGTCCAGTAAGGGCTCTTGCCACTGATCAGACGGCCGAAGTCGAAGACGTACGGTGCTATACGGCTCCCCAGCGCACGCCATAGCCATAGCCGAATCAAGGCTTTCGTGTAAGCGACGACCCAAACCCGGCCGGGTCGCTTGATCCCGTGCATGCGTTGCGCGCGGCGGGACTCCACGAGCGAAAGCAGCCGGCCTTGCGGCGTCGCGCTCACGCCCCCGTGTTGCACCCCCGCGACCACGAGCCCCGGGACAAAGAGCGCGTTCCCGTCCCGTAGCTCTCGAAGCAGCAATTCATAGTCGCCCGCGATACGAAAGGATTCATCGAACGCGCCGTACTCCGCGAACAGACTGCGGTGATGCATCAGCCCGGGGTGAGGAATGTTTATGACTTGGTTGAACGTTTCCTTCGCGGACTGCCAGTGCTCGCCCACACGCACGACTTCTTCGCCCAAGCGGTTGGTCCGCAGCACTTCACCATACACCACGCGCACCGGGGGATAAGCGCGCGACAGGACCGGCGCCATCCGCTCCAGAACGTCGGTCCGCCAAAAATAATCGTCCGCCCCGAGAAAGCAGATCCATTCGCCTCGCGCATGGGCAATCCCCTTGTTCCAGGCATGGTAGATGCCCCGGTCGGCGCCGGACTCCCAGTAGGCAAGCTTCGATTCGTTCTGCCGCAACATCTCGACCGTTCCATCGGTGGAACCACCGTCGATGACGATCAGCTCCTTGGCGGCATATGTTTGCACCGAAACGCTGTCGATGCACCGCTGCATCGTTTCGGCACCATTGAATACCGCGATCACCACCGAGATCAGCGGCGCGGACGCGCTCGATTCGGCAACCGTCATCATCGCCTCAGGAAGATGCCGTCGACCTGAAGCGTCTGACCGGTAGCGGGGTCCACGAACCCCGGAAGCAGCGCATGCAGCCGGAAGCCGGAGCTCTCGAGCATCTTCAGCATGTCCGGTAGGAGCAGCTGTCCCTCGTAAAGCGGGGTAAGTGAAAGCTCGAGTTGCACCGCGCGAACGGACTTGAGCGTCTCCCGTGCGCCCGCGAGGACTCGATCCTCGTATCCCTGGGTGTCCACCTTGAGCAATACGGCCGCGCCCGCGCTCACATAGTCGGGCAGCACCGAATCCAGACGCCGAAGTGGCGTGACCTCAGAGGCGATGTAGCGCGACTCAGGGGCAGCAGCCTCGTGTCGCCCAAGCATGGGAAGGATCGAGCTGCTCACCGAATTACCGGCGACATGGATCTCCACCTCGCCGTCGCGGTCGCCGAGCGCGAAGCGCTCGGCGACCTTCCATTCTGGATCCCGCGCGCTCGCACGCAGAAGTCGCTCGCGCGCTGCGCGCAACGGCTCATAGGAAATGATCCTGCCGCGATAGCCGCTCGCGCGCAACGCGGCGGCATACTGACCCTCGTTCGCGCCCACGTCGATTACCGTATCGATCTTCGCCGAGTCCAGAATCGCCTGCAGCTGAAGCTCGGGCGACACCTGAATTGTTCGACGGCGGAGGTCAAAACCCGCCGCACGCAAGATTCGCCTGATCGCTTCCTTGGTGCGGATGAACATCACGAACCGCTAGTCCCTTGTCGCGTCCGCTATAAGCGAGGTGTATGCGGTCGGATTCGTCTTGTTCCGTTCATCGAAGCGCGTCGATCTGGCGATGTAACCCATCGCCGGATCCCAGTCTCTAAAGCGAAAGTGGCCATCCTCATCGAACCATTCGAGCAACGTGACCCTGAATCCTGCGTCCTCGAGGAGTTTCGTAAGCGTGCGGTAAGTGTAGAGCGCCTTGTGATCATCGCTTCCGGCACCGGATCCACCGGGCTTTACGTAATCTATGTACTGCTTGTCCGGATGCAGCCCGTCCGGCACCGCAATGCGCAGGTAGCCTCCGCGCTTCAGTAGCCAGAAGCAGTTTCGCGCTCCTGCGGCCGCCTCTTCCGGGCTCAGATGCTCCCACACATGCTCCGCCAGGATCACCTCGACGGAGGCGGGCGCAAAGAGCTTCACCAGAGAGCGCAAGTCGGCGATATTGACGAGCGGATACTCGGTCGCAACCCATCCCGGGAACGCGGTACCACTTGCGCCTATGACTACGCGCAAGTTGGGAAGGCCTTCACGCAACGCGCGACGAAGTCGGGACGCCGCATACCCATGCTTGACGCGCGCCACGGGCCAAATTCGCAAGGGCCGAAGGAACCGTTTCATCGACTTTCTACCGCGCCAAAGGCGTCGCTCATGGCGCCGTTAATCCTGTAGCGCTCAAGCGTTGGAAGGGTTCGAACCGTTTCAATTCTCGTATGCACGGTGGTCATTATCGGTCAAACGGCGGCACCGATTGCGTTCGGAAGCAAACGCCTCGTTGGCAATCAAAGATGCCGGCGGATTATGCTATCCAGTACCGGCGCACGATGCGCGTACGTGTGCTGCGAGAAGGTGCGTTTCGCTCCCGCTTCCGCGATGCGCTCGTACTCCACTGGATGATCGAGCAGCCATTTGACCTTGTCGATGCACTCCGCAGCGGTACGATAGGCCACCACTTCGACGTCCGGCTCGAAGAGCTCGCCGAGGTTCTGCTTCCAGTCGGTCACGAGGCAGGCCCCGCTGCCCGTCGCCTCGAACAGCCTCATGTTCGATGCAGAGTGCCTCGACAGATCGATGTGGCTGTTAAAGGTCAGCTTCGACCGGCCGAGCAGCCGGAACATTTCTATCCCAAAAAGCGGGGGCCGCATGCCGGGGATGGGCGACCTCGGCATCGAGGGCAGGGTCGGGCGCCGGCTCCAAACGAGCGGGCGCCTGAAAAAGGGGATCCGGTCGACCGGAAGACCTCGCCGGCGCAGGAACCAGAAGGCGTGGTACCAAGGGATGCGAATGAGGCCCTTCACTACGAACGGTATCGGCCCCTGCGAGAGGTCGAGCACGTTCCAGGCCTGGGGCGAGTGAATACGCACCGGAACGTCCCTCGCGAGCTGCCTCAGAATCGAAAGGCGCTCGTGGTGCGCGCCCCTGTCCTCGGAAAGTTGACCCACGAACGAAAGGTCGACGTCCCTGGCGACCGCCGGCAACCGGGCTGCAATGCGGGGGTCGAAAGCGTGATTAAGGTGGTAGGCCCTGTGCCCCTTGTACCGGAAGCCCTGCACCAGCTCCGGGATGCAGCTCAGGACCGCATCGTAAGCGCCGAACACCGCGTCGTCATCGTAGGGCGCTCCGCACCAGCCCAGGACCAGACGGATGGAGGGGCATGCGGCGCGCGTTTCCCGGATCCATTGCGCGGGAAAATTAAAATAGTCGTCCAGGAACAGTACGTCCGGAGCAAAGTGCCGAACCTGCGCGGAGGCGACGTCCAGAAGCCAGCTTTCCGCTCTGGGCCTGATGCCGCGCTCCTTCGCCCACGCCATCTGCATGGGCCTTGCGTTCGCCGTAATGTCCCACACCGAGTAACCGATCGGCGCCAGGGCATGCACCCAGAAATCGGCCCATCCGAATGCATCGGCGTTCAGCGCCTCGAGTTGCGCCGCGTAAGGCTGCCACCTGAGAAGGCGCCGATTGCCGTAGAACTGGCGCAGGTACGCCGGATAGGCAGTCGTCAGCCTAAGCAGCTTCATGTCGTTCCCCGGAGTCGCTAGGTTCCCGGCTCACCGCCATCGGGCGAGTAACGCCTGCTGAAGCTCCACGAAGAAGCCGTTCCACACGCGGTACAGATTGAGCGGAATGTACCGCGCCGGGCACGCCATCAGCAGGAAAGAAGTCCAGTAGAACGGGTTCGGTACGCTGCGTTTCGTGAACACGGACTGGAAATACGCACGCAGCGAGCTCTTGTCGCTCAGGCGCTGGCCCGTGGCGTCTTCGTTCACGACCAGCTTGACGGCCGGATCGGTAATGATCCGCAGCCCCTTCCTGTGGGCCCGGATCGTGAACTCGTAGTCCGAAAGGTAGTGGGGCAGCAGCCGCGGGCGAAACCCGCCTGAGCGCAGCGCGTCGGCGAGGCGAATAAACAGGCCGCGGGTCGACAGGCAGTTTGCCTGCTCAATTTCGGCGACCGGATCGAACCGAAACACCTTCCAGTCGACCCGCACGCCCACTTCGATGAGCTTTCCGGTGCGGCTGCTGTATGCCTGCGCGAGGAGCATCGTGCTCGCCGAGCCGGACAGGGCGCGCATGGCGAGCTCGAGAAACCGGTCGTCGAAAGTCGTATCATTGTTGAGTATCAGCACCACGTCGTGTCGGGCCACGCCCTGACGCACTAGGAGATCCAGGCCCTTCTGCAGCGCGCCGGCCCACCACAGGGACCCGTCGCCGCGGATAACGGTCGCCTCCGGCGCCTCGGCGCGCACCATCGCCGCCGTGCCGTCGCTCGACCCGTCGTCGATGACGACCAGCTGGACCGGGCGCAGGGTCTGGCGCTTCAGCTGAGCGAGGCACGTGCGCGTGATCTCCATTCGATTGTGGACCGGAAGCAATACATGAACATTGCCGTCGGTGCCGGCTTCAGCGGTACGCTCTTGCACGCGGCTCATCCGGCGCCAGCGTCCGCAGGCGGCTTTTGCAGGAAAAAGAGCAGATTGTCGCCCAGGCCGAGAGCGTCGAACAGGCGAGTCGCCGCCTGAAACAGGCCCAATCTGCGCATTCTCGCGACCGCGAGGAAGATCCGATCTTGGCGCGGCGTACGCCACTTCTCGCCCGACCAGAACGGATGCCGTCCGCCAGGGTCCGGAACACCGAGCAAGTGCGCGAACTGGAAGAACATCCAATCCGAGTGCGTCAGTGTCCGTGCTCCCGTCACGCTCAACCCCGCGTTCGCCGCCAGCAGCGCCATCGAGCGGCGGGTGAAATGTTGAAGATGGTAGGGGACGTGCCAGTTGATCCATTTTCGCCCGAACACGCGCGCCCCCCACCCACCCGAATTTGGCGTGCTGACCACCGCCACCCCGCCAGGCTTCAGCGCCTTGGCGACCCCGCGCATGACCGTCAGCGGGTCGGCCATATGCTCGATGACCTGGTCGAGCGTCACGTAGTCGAAGAATTCCCTTGGATATGCGTCGGCGTCGAACAGCCCGACACGGACGTCGAAGCCGTATTGCTCGGCGATGCGCCTCACGTTCTCGTCCGCCTCTACGCCGTAAACCTCGCATCCGCGCGACTGGTGATAGCCCAGCGTTTCGCACACGCCGCAACCGATGTCCAGCACGCGCACGCCACGAGGAATCCAACGGAAGGCGGCGCACCGCTCTCCAGACCACCAGCCTCCGATGCCGTGCGACTCCGGTGGAACCCGGTACTGATCGACCTGGAACGCGGCCCGGGGGTAGTAGCGGGTATAAAGGTCCGAAAGCCCGGCCGAGTCGAATTGGGCCCCGGTGTGGCAATGTCCGCACGTCGCGCAGCGGCGAACCTCGAACAAGCCGGGGTAGCCGTATCGGTCGTCGTACATGCCGCCGTGGCGGAGCGCGGCCGCAGCCCCGCAGATGGGACAGGCCGAGACCGCGTTCGCCGCGTGACGCGCGGGTGTGTCCATGGTCCCGGCCCCGCCCTTTATTCCCAGCAGCGACGGACCGCGTCGAATTCGTCGATGATTCCGAAGACGCCGCGGATGTAGTCTTTCCCCGTCCAGGATTGTGCCCGGCGCCTCCCTCGTTCGAGCAGCGTTTCCCTGAGGCCGCGGTCATCATGCAGCCTCCGGAGCGCTTCGGCTATGCCTTCGGGCTTGTCGGGGGGGACCAGCAGCGCCGCATCCCCGAGCTGCTCCGCGGCGCCCGGCAGATCCGAGGCGACCACGGGACAGCCGAGCGCGAAAGCCTCGAGCGGCGGCAAGTTGTCCGGCCCGAAGAAAGTCACGAAGGCGAGCGCGCCGGCGCCGCGATAGAGCGCGACGAGGTCCTCCTGCGGCACGAATCCCAGGAACCGCACGTGCTGCTCGAGTCCCAGATCCGCGACCGCTTTCCGCACGTGCGCCTCGTTGCCGTGGTCGGACCCTACGAGCACCAACTCGTACTGCAGGCCGAAGTCGTGGAGGATGCGCAGCGCACGCAGCAGGTTGACATGGTTCTTGTGCGCCCAGAACTGCGCCGGATAGAAGAGATACCCAGGCTTGACCCCGAGGGCCGCCAGCCGCGCCTCGACGTCGCGCTCGGCGCCCTCCAGCGCGAAGCGCGGGGTCGCGAGCGGAAGCACGCGTATGCGCTTGGGCAACACGCCGTAGAAGAGCTCGATTTCCTTCTGGCCTTCCTTGGTGCCGGCGACGACGTAGGCGGCGCGCCGGAGGTAGTCGCTGAAGTAGTCCTCCCTGATCTTCCACTGGCGGCCGCGGCTAACTTCCGGAAACCAAGGCTGGATGCGATGCTGGATGTCGAGCGCCGTGGTGATGTACGGGAAATCGAAGGCCTCATGCGCGTAGTGGCCGAGCGACCACAGCAGCTGGAGTCGCCGCTCGGTCCCCACGCGTGCCTCGCGCGACAGGAAGTCGCTCTGGTACTGAAGGGCGCGCGTCAACAGGCGCAGCAGGGAACGGGCCGGGCGCGGCGTGAGCGCGGCGGCCATTGGCGCGATGCTCACGTTGGGAATGCCGGCAGCCGCCGCCTCGAAATCCCGGGCGTAGGCCGGCTCGCAGATGATGTGGAATTCATGCCTGCTTTCGGCCGCTACCTCGAGAAAGCAACCGAACAGGTCCTGCTGGTACGTGTACCCGCCGCCCAGGCTGGGCGGGGGATTGCTAATCAGGAGGCCGACTCGCATCGCCCTCGCCTACCTTTTGCGCGCGACGAACGTCATGTTCCAATCGTGCGGTTCAACCGTCCGGCTCGCATCCATGAATGGGCATTGCAGGAGAACCTCGAAGCCGCTTGACTCGAGGATGTCGTTCAACTCGCGTGGGAAGAAAAAACGCACGAGATGTTCTTCCGTGAACTCGACCGGGGCGCCGTTGCGAGGCATGATCACGAATTCGAATTTCACCGTCGCGACTTGCCTTACCTCATCAAGTGTCGTGCGAGACACTCTCAGAACGCTGGCGGAGGCGCCGGACACGCGCTTCACGCGAACCGGCGAGTATTCTTTGAGGGTTGCCAAACCGTTCCATACATCGAAAATGAACAGGCCTCGAGGTGCGAGCAAAGAGCGCACCCCTGACAACGCCGCGCTCAGATCTTCCCGGGACCGCAGGTATCCCAGGGATGAGAACATCGCCAGCGCGACCTCGAATTCACCCTTGATGCGCGCGCACGCCTGAAACGGCTCGACGAACAAAGGAATGTCGACGCCAGCCTTCGCGACAGAGGTCCGCGCGATGGCCACCATCTGCTCGGATATATCGCTACCGGCGACGCGAAAGCCTATTTTGGCCAGCTCTATTGCGTGTCGCCCCGTCCCGCATGCCAGATCGACAATCCGCGTGCCTCCCGTGGCTGTCGATGCAAAGCGGCGGATCAGCGACGCTACGAACTCGGATTCGGCGCCGTAGTCCTTATCTTGATACAGTAGGTCGTAGACTTCGGCGTAAACCCCGAAAGGTACGGGCGGCGCGGCGCCAGCCGTCATAGCGAGCGCAGTACCTCTGTAAGTCCCGACGCAACGTAGTCCAACTCTTCGTCGCGCAAGCCGGGGCCACTCGGCAAATAGAATCCCCGATGCGCAACGTCGTTGGCTACCGGGCATTCATCCGCGCGCGTCCATCCCCGCTGGATGAAAATCTCCTGCATGTTGTAGGGCAAGAATCCCTCACGAGTCTCGATTCCGAGGTCGGCGAGTCGGCGCATGACCACCTCGCGCCGAGCTGCCGCCCGCCCCTTCAGCAGGATGTGGTACATCCAGTAAACGTTTCTTGCGTACGACATCTCAACCGGAAGCTCCAACTCCTCGAGATTCGCCAGACGCGACGTATAGAACGCCGCGATGCGACGCTTTGCAGCTATGATCGACTCGATCTTGCCGAACTGGGCGTGGCCGATCGCAGCCTGCAGATTTGTCATGCGATAGTTGAACCCAACATCCTTGTGCATGAATTTGTTGTGGTCGCCGAAAGCCAGGCCTTTGAGATTACGCGCCCGATCGGCCCATTGAGCATTGTTCGTGGTGACCATTCCACCTTCGCCGGTGGTGATGATCTTGTTGGCATAGAAGCTGAAACAGCCGGCGTCGCCCAGCCCGCCCACCTTCCGCCCCTTGTAGGTCGCGCCGTGCGCCTCGGCGCAGTCCTCGATAACGAGGAGATTGTGCTTGCGCGCTACCTCCAGGATCGGGTCCATGTCGCAGGGATGGCCGAACAGATGGACGACGAGAACGGCCTTCGTGCGCGGCGTGATCTTTCTTTCGAGAAGCCGCGGATCCATGTTCAGCGTCCGCGGATCGATGTCCACGGGAACGGGCTTAGCGTTCTGGTAGATCACGGCGAAGAACGTTGCCATGTTGGTGAGGGTCGAAACCAGTACTTCGTCCCCCTCGCCGATCGACAATGCGGCCAGTGCGAGATGCAGGGCAGTCGTGCCGTTTGAAGTGGCCACCCCGAAGCGGCAGTCGCAATAAGCCGCAAACTCCTCCTCGAATTTCGGAAGGTAGTCGCCGTAGAAACCTGAAATCGCCCCTTTGGCGAGGGCATCGTTTACGCAACGCGTTTCCGATTCATCCAAATACGGCTGCGCGACCGGAACACGTCGCTTCAATTGATTCACTGAAGACACCTGTTATCGAATGAGCGGAACTTCGAGCCTATAGGTATCGGACTCGTACTCCTTGCCACCGCGAGGCCCCTTCGTAAACACCATAAGCGTCGAATCCTCCACCCCCTGCAAAGCGTGCCGCTCGTTCGGGCCGGTGACGACGAAGTCGCCGGGGCGCATGACGACCTCGCGCGCAGGTGCGCCGGGCATCTGGCTTACCAGCCGAATGCAACCGGAGATCACGTAGTTCCATTGCGTCGTGAGCTTGTGATAATGATTTGCCCGGACGGCGCCCTTCTTGAACGTGATGACCGTCACGGCGTTGACGTTCTCGTTTTCGAGCAGGTCGACGATATCGCCCCTGTCGTCGCTAAACGAAGGCTTGGTCTCGATAATTTCCATGCTTGTCTCCCTCTCGCACCCTATTCGACGATGCGCGGCGATGGAATCGGAACAATGAACTTCCCGCCCTTCCGGCGGAACGCGTCGAGGTTCCGCATAATCTCCTCGGCGAAATTCCATGCCAGCAGCAGCGCGTAGTCCGGCTGCTGCGCGAGCAACTCGGAATCCGGCACGACCGGTATGTGCGCGCCTGGAGTATGCCGTCCGATCTTCAGTTTCGACTTTTCGGTCACAAAATCAAGCACGTCGTTGTCGATGCGGCAGTAGTTGAGTAGCGTCATGCCCTTGGCCGGCGCGCTTACGCCGACGATCCTCTTGCCCTCGTGCTTGAGCGACTGAAGCAGCCACGT
>Ga0153915_10006985_pt1 | contig 10616 bp, 7 predicted proteins | sample Opewatmetagenome_2_FD_107003 | JGI IMG/M metagenome (GOLD analysis project Ga0153915, IMG submission 107003) | Freshwater wetland microbial communities from Ohio, USA - Open water 3 Core 3 Depth 3 metaG | ecosystem: Environmental > Aquatic > Freshwater > Wetlands | place: USA: Ohio, Lake Erie... | reverse complement strand
TGAAAGAGAGGCTATGGATCCTGGAAATCAGCTCTTCTTTCTGGGCGACCTGCTCCTTCAGGTGTTTCTTCATCTCTTCAACCCCATTCTTTTCTCTATATTTTTGTCTGAGAAAATCGTTCACCTTGTTCTTGACCACGGAGAAAATAAAGGACCGTGGAGGGGTCCATCCCGTCCCGAATTTCCGCAACGTCAAGAGAACCGCAAAGTGGACTTCGGAGAGAATATCTTCACTGCAGGAGAGCCCGCGAGTTGCCTTATAGACAGCCCCTTTTATCAGGCTGCCGTAGTCCCTCAGGATCTTTTCCATGAGGGAATTCTGTTCTTCCAGGATACTTTTCATTCTATTACTCCAGGCTGTTTCTCGGCATCTTTCTAAATCAGAACTCGTTTCCTCCTGCCAATCTATAGACTCAAAATGAACCCACTATTAAAAAAAAATGAATTTTAGATTAAAAAATATCTTGAATTTGTCATTTGAATTTCATAATCTACTCATTGTGTCCGGATGGATCTGGGAAGGAACAAGGATGAGTTTTGGGAGGATTCAGTATGCGGATTCTTGTTGTCGAAGACTCAAGGCGTCTGGCGGGCATTATCAGGCGAGGCCTCCAGGAGGAGACCTATTCAGTGGACAATGCCTATGACGGAGAGGAAGCGCAATATATGGCGGAGACCACGCCCTTCGACGTGATCATCATGGACATCATGCTGCCCAAGAAGGACGGTGTGACCGTCTGCCGCGAGCTCCGGACAAAAAAAGTCAACACGCCGATCCTCATGCTCACCGCCAAGGACACGACCGAGGACAAGGTGACGGGGCTCGATTCGGGGGCCGACGACTATCTGGTCAAGCCTTTCGCCTTCACCGAGCTCTTGGCCCGGATCCGCGCTCTGCTGAGGCGTGAAGCCCTTCCCAAGATCCCGAGGCTGCAGGTCGGTGACTTGATCATGGACACGGAAACCCGGGAGGTTTGGCGGGGGGAGAGGCAGATAGAACTGACTGCCAAGGAGTATGCTATTTTGGAATACTTCATGCGCCGGCCCAACGTCGTCGTGACGAGGACCATGCTGGGAGAGAACGTCTGGGATTATGAGTACGACGGGATCTCCAATATCATCGATGTCTACGTGCGGAGGATTCGCCGCAAGATCGATGAGGACGGGCAGGGGAGCTTAATTCAAACCTTGAGAGGAGCGGGCTATCGCCTGCGGGTAACATGAGCATCATTAAGAGCATCAAGTTTCGTTTGACCGTCTGGTATCTCATCGCCATCCTGGTGCTTCTCGTCGCCTTCGGAACAGTGGCCTATTTCATGCTGTCGAAAAACCTCTACAGGAACCTCGACGAAGCCCTGCGGGCGCGGGTCAGCGAGCTCGAAGGCTCCATCAAGGTCGAGGATAACCAGATCAGCTTTGAAGAGAAATTCAATGACCTCGTCCTGCTCTACGATGCCGACGGCGCTCTCTTGCAGAGGCTGGGGCCCAACGTCAGGTTCCCCAATATCGAGGAGATCGTCCAGCAGGCTCTTTTCGGCGGGAGCAGTTTCTTGACGGCGACGACGACCGAGGGGCAGGAGGTGAGGCTTTATGCCGCCCCCTTCAACCTCGATTCCCGCACCCGTATCGCCATCATCGCCGGCCGCCTGACGCGAGAAATTCGGAACGTGCTGTCCATCTTCAAGGTGGTCATCATCTACTCGACCCTGGCGGTGCTTCTTCTGGCGGGCGTCGGCGGCATGTTCCTGGCGAAGCAGACCCTGCAACCGGTTGAGCACATCACGGATATCGCCCGGGAGATCGGCGAGGGCGACCTCAGCCGCCGGATCGACGTCCGGAGCGACGATGAGATGGGCCGGTTGGCCACCACCTTGAACTGGATGATCTCCCGGCTCGAGGAGGCCTTTCAGAAGCAGCGGCAATTCGCGGCGGATGCCTCTCATGAGCTGCGCACGCCCCTGGCCATCATCCAGGCCGAATCCTCCCTCGCTCTGGACAGGAGAAGGACGCAGGCGGAGTACAAGAGATCATTGGAGCTCGTTTCCCAGGAAGTGAATTATATGTCCGGGATCATCGGGAAGCTCCTCATGCTGGAACGCGAGGACTCGGGCACTGAACCAACCAACTTCCAGAATGTCAATGTGAAAGACCTCATCACCGAGCTTTCTTCGGACATGGAGGCGCTTGCCCAGGAAAAAAACGTGGCCTTCAGCCTCGGCCCCATGGAAGATCTGACCGTCAAAGGAGACCGGCTGAAGCTGAGACAGCTCTTCCTGAATATCCTGGACAATGCCGTCCGCTATACCCCGGGTGGGGGTGCCGTTTCGAGCACGTTGGTGAGGAAAAACGGGAGCGCGCTCGTGTCCATCAGTGATACGGGGACGGGCATCCCGGCCGAGGACCTGCCGTATATCTTCGACCGCTTTTATCGGGTGGACAAAGCGCGGTCCCGCGCCGAAGGCGGCCTGGGGCTTGGCTTGGCGATCGCCAGCTCCATCGCTAAACTGCATGGAGGCGGCATCGACGTCGAGAGCCAAGTCGGCAAAGGGAGCACCTTTCATATCACCCTTCCCTTGTCTGAAACGCAGATGATGTAGTTGCCCTCTCATCTCTATGCGCTAGGTAAGGAGTCGCCATGGATCGATCCCGACAGCGTCCTTCCTTCCCTCTCCTGATTCCCGCAATGATCGTTATCGTGGGAGCCGCGTGTCTCTTTGAGTTGTGCCGCTCGCGGCGAACACCGGCCGGCTCCGTCCCGGCGAACTGGGGCGTGCGGAAAGCGGTTCCCTTCGCTGAGGTGAGGGCATCTTTCCAGAATCCCGACATGATCTATGCTCCCTTCATCTTCTGGTTCTGGGATGAACCCTTGGACCCCGTCAAGATGGCCGAGATGTCGCGGGTGATGGTCAGTCAACGCTTCAGCCCCGGCTACGCCCACGCCCGCAAGTCCATGGTGGGAACCCCCGACCTCCCGGATGCGGAATGGCTGGGGGACAAGTGGTTCGCCGCGTTCGGCGCTGCTCTCAAAGAAGCGGAGGCAGGGAAGAACTACCTCGGTTATTGCGACGAGTATTGGTGGCCCAGCTTTCAGGCCAACGGCCGGATCCTGGCGGCCGATCCGGACCTGCGCGCGGTCTCGTTGAAATGGGAAACCGTCGCTATCCCGGGGGGCTCGGAGGCTCAGGTCCCGGCTTCTTATTTCGCCGTGGCCGCGGAGATCGACTCGCCGGCGCCCAAGGTTATAGGACAGAAAAACGGAGCACCCACTATCCGCAGCCGGACTCTTCAGGTTATCGGTGCCGGTGCCCCGTTCTTGTGGAAGGCGCCAACAGGAAACACCTGGCGCATCTATGTCTTCAACACGTACAGCCACCCCGGGGCCGACGGCTCGAACGTCAACTACCTCGATTCCCGGCTGGCTCCGGCTTTCATAGAAAGCGTTCTTGAACCCTACGCCCGCCGCCTCGGCGACCGCCTCGGCCGGTCCGTTCCCGGCGACTTCATCGACAACGAGGGCGACTACGGCTGGAGTCTGGCCTGGTCGGCGACCCTCGACGCGCGCTACCGGGCGCGCTACGGTCGCGACATCCGCCTGTGGCTGCCTCTGTCCATCGACCGCGATGCCGAAGGCGTTTTCGCCCGGGCCCGCTGGGAATGGTTTGACCTCGTCTCGGACATCTACGCCGAGACATTCCGGGCCGTGACCGACTGGCACGAAAAGCGCGGCATGTACACGACCGCCCATTTCTGGGAAGAAGGGATCCAGCCTCAGGTCAGCGCCGTCGGCGACCACCTGAAGATGCTCAGGAGCCTGACCATGCCGGGACAGGACTGTCTCGGCCGGAAGCCGCTCCGCGTTCATGATTTCAAGGAGGTCGAGTCGGTGGCAGAGTTCCAGAACGCCCGGGCCGTGACCGAACTCATGGGCGCCGGCGGTTTCGAAGGGACCCCCTGGGGAACCTTCAACCCCGCTTTCCTGAAACAGGCGGTGAACGCCGTGACCGCCTGGGGCATGGGCCACATCATTCCCCACGGCGTTTTCACGACCCGCAAGCTGACCGGGAATCCCTGGCCGCCTGACTGGTACTCGGAGAACCCGATGTTCCCGTATCTTCACCTGTGGACCGATTTCGCCCGGCGCGCCAGCCTCGTCAACTCGATGGGACACGCCGTGCCCGACGTCCTGCTCTATAATCCGATCGAATCCGCCTGGATGCAGGCCGACGCCGGGCTCCTTGATGTCGAGATGTGGAGCTTCTCTGAAGACAATCCTGCCGGCAGGAGGATCAATGCGATCGACAGGATCTATGCCCAGGCCATCGACGACCTGACCGCGGCCAGAGTCGAGTTCCTGGTCGGGGACCGCTATTATCTCAAGCAGATGGAAGTCGAGGAGGGCCGGCTCGTCCGGGGAGATTTCACGTTCCGGACGATGGTGCTCCCGGCGCTGGATATCCTGTCGCTCGAGTCGGCCCAAAAGATCGTCGATTTTGCCAGGGCCGGCGGCCGCGTTTTTGCCCTCGGGGAGCTCCCGGTCGCATCGGCCGAAAAGGGGATGGACGATGCGCGGATGAAGGAGTTGATGGAGACTCTGCGCTCCCAGCCGACATTTACGGTCTGCCCGGCGGGCGGATTGAAGACTCTGTTTGAAGGAGCGGGAGAAGCCAGCGGTCTCGACTCTTCGATTGAATTTAAGTCCGGCGCATTCCCCCTGCTCCAGCACCGCCGCCGCATCGACGGCCGGGACTTTTTCTGGCTGGCCAACAACGCCGCTACATGGCAGACCTGCGAAGTGGCCGTTCGCGGAGTCCGCGGCGCCGCATCGATCTGGGATTGTGAAACGGGCGGGATTCGGCCTGTCCCCTCGACTGAATCGGACGCGGGAAGCACGCTTGCCCTGGTTTTCAAACCGTACGAAGCGTATTGGCTCGTTTTTGATCCGGAGGAAAAAACGCCCAGCGGTCCTGCAGAGAGAAAGCCCGAATTTGAAGTCGTCGCGGCCATCGAAGGGACTTGGAAAGTCAGCTTTGATCCTGGCGTCCAGCCCGTGATGGAGTTTTCCCTGAAACCGCCGGCCCCATTCGCCCAGGGCGTCGAGAAGCCGCTCGAGGACTGGAGCGTCTGGGGCCTTCAGAGATTCAGCGGGCTGCTGGATTATAGCAAGGCCATAACCCTGGAAGCGCCTGAGAAGGGGATGAACCTTGATCTCGGCCAGGTCTGTCACGTTGCCGAGGTCTGGGTGAACGGAAAAAGCTGCGGCGCCCGGCTCTGGGGCCCGCACGTGTTCGACATCGGTGAGGCGCTGCGTCCCGGCCGGAACGGAGTCCGCGTCCGGGTGGCCAACCTGATCAACAACAGCTACGGCGAATACACGGAATCCGGCCTTCTCGGCCCCGTCCGGATTCTCCGGCTGCGATAGCGGAAACCCCGCTCTCCCTATCCCGGTTTTGCCCTCTGGACGATCTCGCGGATCCTCTCCTTGACCTTGCCGGGCAGGGGGTCCGGCTTCTGACCGGCCAGGAGTGAATCGATCTTCTCTTTGGCCCTCTCGGTCAGGCTTTTCCCGCCCTTGGAGAGCCAGCTTTCGTAGGTTGTCCGCTCAAAAAGATCCGGGTACCATCGTTCCCGAAAATGCTTAAGGGTGTGGGGAGTGTTCAGGAAGTCCCCCTCGGGACCGAGCTCTGTGATCACGTCCAGGGCCAGCGCTTCCTCGCTCACTTCATATCCCTTGGCAAAAGCCTTGACCCAGCTGACCACTTCGTTGCCGAGGAGAAGTTGGGCAAAGGAAAAAGTGAGCCCCGATTCAAGATATCCGAGATCGTGGATGATGTTGCTCCCGGCCAGTGTCTCGACGACCAGGCTGAGCGCCGCTTCCGCCGCGGCCTGCTGGTCGAAGGTTTTGGCCTCAGATGCCCCGGCTATGGCGAACATGGGCAGCCCGTACCGACGGCTCAGGGCGGTGGTGATCGTCCGCTCCGGTTCGCAGTAGGAAGTGACGAGAGTCTTCATGTCGAATGTTCCCCCCGGGGGCATGCCGGAGACGATGACCGGCGCGCCTTCACGCTTCAGCTGGGAGAGTACGAGTCCGACCAGGACTCCGGCAAAGTCGAGGGCCACAGAGCCGGCGGGGGTCACCGGGCTCGTCATGGCGGCCGTGGAGGAGGGGATGTAAAGCGAGGGAAGGTTCTTGGCGGCAAGGAAGAGGAGTTTCTCGAGGGCCTCCTTGTTGTGCCGGAGGCCCGAGACGGCGTTGATGTAGCAGGCGACCGTTGGAGTGCGGCGCAAAGCTTCCTCGCCGCCCATGACGGCCTCGGCCATCTCCACCGCGTCCCGGCAGCCGCTCATTTCGTAGGTGACGTAGATGATTGGCTTGGTTGTGTGGGAAAGCATGGCCTCTATCTGGTAGCGATCGGCGACCGTCCCGTCGACGTCGGCCGGAAGCACCATGGACATCACGAAGTCGATGTGCGGCAGCTGATCGCAGAGCGTTATGCCTTCAATGATGTCGCGGACGACCGGCTTGCGGCGCTCGCCCGACCGGTGGTCGATGATGTTCAGACAGTCCGAGCCCGGTCCATAATAGGAGCGGCTGCCTCCGACGCGCATGGCAGGCTGTCCCCTCCGGTCGTAGAGTGTCACCTCTTTGGGAACCGAAGACAGCGCTTTCTCCACCATCGGGGGCGGTACCCGGACCAGGTTGCCGTCGCTCACCCGGGCGCCTGCCTTTTCGAGCAGTTCGACCGCTTCCTCGAGATACAGCCTCACGCCGACGCGCTCCAGTATTTCCAGGCTGGCCTCGTGCAGCCGGCGGAACTGTTCTTCGGAGAGACGCGGGAAAACAGTCTTGTCTTCTTTTTTAGCTGGAGTCATTTCGTTTCTCCTTCAGGTCTCTTCTCTTCTAAGCCTGTGCCCGGCGACGCGGACCCGTGATAGAGTTCTCTCGGCCGTTTTCGTGCCCGGCGGATGATCAGGGAGGACGCAAAACCGAGAGCGCACAGGCTGACGATGAGGGCGAAGAGATATCTATATCCGAGCCCGCCCGGGTAGCGGTCCAGCAGCACTCCCCCGATGATCGGCATGAACACGTCGGGCGTAAAGCCGACAACAGAGACGATCCCGGCCGCAGTGCCGGTGACGGCGAGCGGGATCCCTCCTTCCTCGAGAAGCGCGAAATAGATGCCTCGGAGCGCGAAGATGGCCAGCGAGGCCAAGGCGGTGTTCCCGATCAAGACTGTAACCAATTTCGGGTTTCCCGGCATTAGCACGAATATGCCGAAACTCACGATCAAGATAGCCAAGCACCAGGCCACGGTCCTCGAAGTCCCGGCTCTGTCCGCCAGGAATCCGGCCCCCAGGGCGGAGAAAGGTTTCAGCCACATTTTGCCCACGCCGATCGCTCCTCCGAAGACAACGCTCATCAAGAAAGCATCCGTCGCATAAGGCGTGAAGTAATAGGACCCCCAGTAGGCGCTGTACGCGGCCATGATGACCGCTGAGATCAGCCAGACCACGGGCATTTTCAGGACCGCCAAAACCTGCTTCGGACCGATCTTGGGTCGTCCCTCCTTCGTCTGGGCCCCCTCGGTCCTCGGCATATCCAGCAGCGTAAACCAGGCCATGAAGGCGATGAGAATGTTCGTTATCGAGAACAAGATGATGATCCGGGAGAGCGCCATATTGCTGCTCCCCAGCCTGGCGAACACAGCCAGGAAAGCCGTCGAGGCCGCCAGCTCGGCGATGCCTCGGCCGCTTTCCAGGATGCCGAACGCCCTGCCCTGCTCCGTGCTGGGGGCCCAGTTCCGGGTGGCTCTGATCATAGCTCCCCAGAACGTCAAGGAGCAGGTGATCCCCCAGAAGCCGTGGATGGCGATGGACAGGGGATAGGAAGGGAAGGTGGCGAAATAAAGCCCGGAGATTCCGGTAGCCAGCATGGAAAAGGCAATCAGCTTCCGGGGAGATACTCGGTCGGCGAGCCAACCTCCGGGGAAATAGCTGACGAGCGCCGTGGCCCCGAAAACGCTCATCAAGACCCCTAGCTGGGTGTTGGAAATCCCGAGCGCCTTTTGCAGGGGGAGATAGTAGACTTCCCGGAGAAAGGGCAGGAGGTAGATAAGGCCGCCTGAAAGGCTCAGGCAGGCCATGACAAGCCAGCGGCGCAGCGTACTCATGATCTATCCGCGACCTGACACCTTGACCCTCTTGCCCTCACGCCGATCGATCTCCTCGGGGCGGGCGAGTCCGTATCTTGGGCCGGCGATCGACCGGCGATGCGATCAGCTCCGCGGCTTCGGACGGATGCCGAGAAAATAGGCTGTATTGGCCTGGGGATCGATCTTCGTCTTAATCCGGCCTGGGAGCGCGCTCAGGATCGGGTTGAGCCCCGGGCCGTGCCCGGCCATATTGCTGAAACCATGGATGACGACACCGATCGTTACCGCACCTTCATACCGCCCGCGGCCCCAATAATCATAGTGATCCCTGATGGCTACCAGATCACCGAGCCGGAGCTTCTTCAGCCCGTATTCCTCGACCGCTTCGGGGCAGGTGGTCTGGATATCATAGTCGACAACCTCAACGGAGGAACCGCCGAGCCCTGATCCCATGATGTGTCCCGGGATCTCCAGCACCACGGGGACGACCAGCTGGTCGCCCTCGATCGCAAGGCCTATCTTGCCAAGAAGCTCGGGTGACATCTTATTCAGCCGGACGTCCTCGAACCCCTCGATCTGGAGACCGACCCCCTTGGCCTTGACCTGGACTTTGTCATTCAGGGCGAGCTTTTCGACCACGTCCTTCGGAAACCAGACCTTGTCGTCCGAGCCGGCGTGACGGCCGATGTAATAACCCTTGCCGCCTCGAGCTTCCCCGCTTATGACCTCGGCTTCATTACCAATGCAGGCTAGGATGGCGACTGCGCATTCGCTGGGGCTGGGCCTGTCCCGTCCCTGGATAGTCACGTCAGGCTCGACATGGTCTCCCTGAGCCCAACCGTAGGTCGGGTCGCCGAGAGAGACGTTGTAGTTGATCGAGGCCATGCCCACGTCCAACCAGGGCCGGCCGTCGTATGTGACCGAATAGTCGCGGCCCGACGTGGGCTGGACGACACCATCGACGGCGGTGACAATGAGGTTGGCTTCGTTGGTTTTCAAGACTCCGGGATTCACACTCTTTGTCCCCTGAGCTGAAGCCGCGCCCAAAGTCGCGCCGGAAACGGCTTCCCTTTTTGCCATGCTCAGGCCGAGGTACTTGCCGATGTTCGCCGTCGGATCCAGCCTTCCGCTGATCTTCCCGAACCGGGTGGACAGGATCGGCGTCGCACCCACTCCCAGACCGGAGATATCGCTCGGCCCGCCGCAGACGACTCCGATCGTCGCCCCGCCCTTATAATATCCCCGTCCATAGTCGGATTGCGTGTCCTTGAGGAGGACAAGGTCGCCGAACCGGAGATCGGCGAGCCCGTACTTCTCGATGTCCGGCGGGAAGCATGTCTGGATGTGCCAATTGCCGGACAGACTCCCGCCCCCTCCGCCCTGGCCGACGATCTCGGCCGGGATCTCCTTGACGACGGGCACCTCGAGCTTGCCGTCGACCGCGCGAATCTCGAGTTTTTCGAGGAGTTCGGGCGCCAGGCTGTGGACGAAGACATCCGGGAAACCTTCGATCGCCAGCCCGAGGCCGGATGCCTTGATCTGGAGGGTGTCCCCAATGGCCAGCTTATCGAGGATTCCGTCCCCGAAATGGACCAGGATGTACCTGCCGAACTTGCCGCTGACGACTCCTTTTTGTCCCCGGGCCTCACCCCCGATGATCTTGACTTCATTGCCGATGGAGGGGTGGGATAGCCAGGAGGCGCCGAACCGGTCGTCACCCATGGGTTCGGTGGCCACACCCACGGTCGCTCGGTCGCCGCCGGCCCAGCCGAAGACCTTGTCCCCGATCTTGAGGTTATAGTTGATCCCGCCCGTGCCGATGGCCATCTTGGGCTTGCCGTCCCAGGTGACCAGATACCCCCGCGAAGGCTGGGGCTCGGCAATCTTGCCCTGCACGGCCGTGATCAAAATCTTGTCCTTGTTGGTCATGATCTTGGCCGGAGCTCCCTGTTCCGGGACTAGGCTCAATCCGGCCGCTGCCAAGAGCAGTATAAATACAGAGATGACGATTGTCTTTTTCATGCCTCCTCCTTAATAGCCTGTTTATTACCAAACCGATAGAGGACTGTCAAATAGGGCTCGGGTATGGGATTCGTCAGCCCGCTCGTTTCCCCAGCGAGGAAACTCGCTTCGCATCCTTCTTCGCTCTTCTCTCCTTTCAGTCGAGAAACCATGCCCGCTCAGTCGTCCACGGACTTCCTCACCCACACCCTTCGCCGTTATCGCATAAAAGAGCGGGGACGGTCCTGTTTTCTTTTTCCCGGGCTCAAGGGTCGAAAAAATAGGACCGTCCCCATTTTGCACGTTGACAATTCGGCACCCGGGTCTCTATAATACGGGAGGAAAGGATGGGGGCGATAGGATTCGACGGGGATAGTGAGGCGGAAGCTGCATGTCGAGATTCCATCTACCTCGTAAAACGGTGGAAACACGTAAGTGCAGAAGCACAACCTGTTGCTGCCTAAG
>Ga0153915_10006984_pt1 | contig 10617 bp, 10 predicted proteins | sample Opewatmetagenome_2_FD_107003 | JGI IMG/M metagenome (GOLD analysis project Ga0153915, IMG submission 107003) | Freshwater wetland microbial communities from Ohio, USA - Open water 3 Core 3 Depth 3 metaG | ecosystem: Environmental > Aquatic > Freshwater > Wetlands | place: USA: Ohio, Lake Erie... | reverse complement strand
GACTCCTGGCAAGAATCGTATGATGGTGATACCACGGAGATCGACCTGGACTTGAATGACTTGGTGGGGGAAACGGTGAATTTCATCTTACGTGTGACCAACAAAGGCAAATTCAAGGATGCAAATGCCTTTTGGCTCAGGCCTCGCATTGAAAACCGGACCAGCCGGAACGATTTCGTTATGAGCTGGAGGCAGGAGGGCGGTGCCGATCGGCGCTGCTTCGAGGTAAAAGTTTACCTGACCGGACGCCACTCTGCCGAAGCGCGTGCCAGGAGCTGCGGGAGCAGCATCCGTGAATCGGGTACCGCCAGGTTGAGCAACGCAGAAGTGAACCAGTTACTGGATTGGATCGACCGGTTTAGTTCCTTTGAGGTGGAATCTGAGACCCCGACTTCGGGTAAGCCGCTGACAGAACAGATCACCTTTGTAGGCGAGGGGGATAGGCAAACCCGCAACGCAGACATCATTGATATGCAAGATTTCATGCTAAGCCTGTACAATTCCATCATCTTCTAGGAGTCCTGATTGTCATTCGACTCAACTCTTCAGCAGCTCCTGGCTACGCCGGAGGTTACACTTGCCCGCGTGTCGCCGGACAGGCGCTGGGTGGCATTCGTCTGGTACCGGCGGAACGTAAATTTTGATGTCTTCCTGGTACCCTGTGACGGCAGCGCTCCGCCGCTCGCGCTCACTCTGACGCTGGAAGCTACCCGCCTGGTGAACTGGACGGCCGATTCAAAAGCGGTGATTGTTGAAGAGGATCACGATGGCGATGAGCGCGCCCGTCTGTTCAGCGTGGATATTGACCGTCCAGGTCACATGCACCCACTTACAGAAGACCGTCCGCCTTATTTCCTGAGGGGCGGATGCCTTCATCCGGATGGCAATTACCTATTTTACGGCGCTAATTATGATTTCGCCTTGTCACGCTTGCTCGAGCCCACCTGGGTCTATCGCCACGACCTGCGCACGGGTGAGCGGCAGCCTCTTGCCTGCCCGCGCAAGCCGGTCAACATGGAGATCAGCCTGAACCGCCAGGGGACATACCTGCTGTATTCGCTCAAAGACCGGCATCCTTCAGGGCGCCAGTTCCACCTGGTGGATACAGAGGGCCTTCAAGACCGCGAGTTGTTCAACTTCGGCGATCAGGTGAAAGTATTTGCGCGCTGGTTCCCGGATGGGGAGAGCATCCTGGTGATTTCCGAATCGACAAACGGGGATCTGCCAGAGGGGTTTAACAGCCTGGGCGTATATCACTTACCCAGCGGGAGCTTGCGCTGGCTGGTGCACGACCCGCAACGGACAATCGAAGGGGCCTGGGTATCGCCAGATGGCACCATCATCGTGGATGAGATCCGCCAGGCCGCTCATCGGACAAGCTGGATTGACCCGCACAGCGGCGTTGAAAGCCCGTTCCCTTCGCTGCCGGGTAACCTGCTCCCTATAGGCCGCGCTGCCGATGGCGCCTGGATCGGCCTGTATTATGCCTCGACACAGCCTGCTGAGGTTGTCCGCTTCAGCGATGGCGCCTCCTCGGTGCAGGATTTGATCTCCCTCACCCAGGTGTGGGATCACACCGGGCTGCGCCCGGATCGGTTAACCCCGGCCGAGTCTATGACGTGGGAAAGTCCTGACGGGCTGAAGATCCAAGGCTGGCTGTATCGCGCCCACCCCAACCCGAAGCGAGCGGTGATGCGCATCCATGGCGGACCCTCCTCTCACGCCGAGGACCGGCTGAATCCTGAGATTCAGTCCCTCGTTTCCAGGGGGTTCAATGTTTTGGATGTGAATTACCGGGGCAGTACGGGCTTTGGCCTGCCTTTCCGTGAGGCGATCAAGGTGGACGGCTGGGGAGGCCGCGAACAGACCGATATCGCGGCGGGGGCGCAGACTCTGATCCAGGCCGGGCTGGCTGAGCCGGGTAGAGTGGGCGTGACGGGCACATCTTATGGGGGTTATAGCGCCTGGTGCCAGATCACGCGCTACCCGCCCGAGATTATCGCTGCGGCTGCACCCATTTGTGGTATGACCGACCTACGCCTGGATTACGAAACGACCCGCCCCGACTTGCGCCCTTATAGTGAGGAGATGATTGGCGGAAGCCCGGCAGAGATCCCTGAAAAGTATGCCGAGCGCTCCCCAATAAACTATATCCAGAATATCAACGGACGACTGCTGATCGTACAGGGGGCGCAAGACCCTAACGTCTCCCCCGAGAACGTGCGGATGGTGCGCCAGCGATTGGATGAATTTCACATCCCCTATGAATTATTGGTCTTCGAGGACGAAGGGCACGGCATCTACAAACCCGCCAACGAGGCAGTACTCTATGCCCACCTGGCGGATTTTTTCGAGGCATTGTAAATTACCCGATTTTCCTCACATATAATCTTACCCCCTCCACCCGTACGACGCGCACGTGCATCCCTGCTAGTAGGGGTTCTTCGCCTTGTTCAGGCTCTGCCGTCCATAATTCGCTGGCTAACTGGACGGTGCCCACTGGCGAGAGGGGAGTCCGCACGATCCCATTGCGCCCGACCAGGCTCTCCTGGCCCATGCGCACCGGGATGCGCTGGGCGCGCAGGGCAAAAAGCAGGATGGTAAAGAAGGTTGCCCCTGTGATGAGGGACATGCCCACGACCAGGGGCACGGAGACCCTTTGGAACGGCGGAACGCTTGGCGAATTGAAGAGCACCAGCGCGCCGACGATCAGCGAGCCTACTCCGGCGGTGGTCAGCGCGCCATGCGTGGGAGCCTTGATATCCAGGATGAAAAGTACAAAAGACACGATCAAAAACACGATGCCGAACCAGTTGACCGGCAGGATGCCCAACCCATAAGAGGCCAGCGCCAGGCACACCACCCCGAGGAAACCTGCCACCCAGCCCCCGGGGCTTGAAATCTCGATCAGGATGGCCTGCACACCAATCGTGATCAGCAAGAAGACGATATTGGGATTGGTCAGCATGTTGAGGAGCAGCTCGATAAAGGAGTACGGGACGATCTCGATCTCCACGTTGGTTGTGTTTAACGCCCTTTCCCCGCCAGACAGCACCACCGTGAAGCCATTCAGCTGCCGCAGCAGGTCTTGCAGATCGTTGGCGATGAAGTCGATCAGGCCAACCTCCAGGGCTTCCTTGGCCGAAGCTGCTTCCGCCACTTCGATCGTGCGCTCGGCAAGATCAACCGCCTTGGGACCGCGCCGTTCTGCCAGGGAGCGTACTGTCGCCTTGAGGATATTTTTCTCTTTGGCTGCGATGGTCTCACCCAGGTCTTGCCCTTGTGCGTCCACCGGGCTGGCGGCGCCGATGGCGGTCTCCGGCGCCATAGCCGCAGCGTGACCTGCCAGGGTGATCAACGTGCCCGCGCTACCCGCCATGGCGCCACGCGGGGCGACGTAAACCACCACGGGTACAGCACTGGCGCGAATGGCTTCGACCATGCCTTGCATCAGGTCGATACTGCCACCTGGGGTGTTCAGTTGAAATACTAACAGTTCGGCATCCCGTTGCTCTGCAGTGCGGATGCCGCGTTCGAGGTATCCAAGCATAGCGGGTGTCAGCGGCCCATCGGCGGTTAAGACGACCACCAAGCGTGAGCCAGTTTGAGCTGCTGCCGGCCTGGAAAGGCCAAGGACCGTTGCACACCAACAGATTAGAAGAAATAACTGCAATCGTTTGAACATTGGTCCTGCGATTTCATTATGAAGAATCTGGTTCTGCCATCACCTTATTGAGGGAAGAGCTCATCTAAAGAGCCATGCCTCACATTACATTATAATCTCAAGTCGATCCCATCGGGGGTGGGTTGCACCCCCGGAAGCGGGTGATGAAGGAGGATGGGAGAATATTCCCCTCTTCCCTGCCCGGGAAGGAGGGATCAAAGGGGGATGGGTGAGTAGATACTGTCAGTCTTTAGAACTGGCCTTCCAGATAGGCACGTGTGCGCGGCTGTTGGGGGTGATCGAAGAGCTGGCGTGCCGGCCCGTGTTCTACTACCTCTCCAAGATACATGAAGATGACGTAATCAGCCAGCCGGCGGGCCTGGCGCAAGATGTGCGTCACGAGCACGATCGTATAGGATTGTTTAAGTTCAAGCAAGCGCATTTCGATGTGCTGTGCTGAAATGGGGTCGAGAGCAGAAGTGGGTTCATCTCCCAACAGGATTTCAGGCTCTACCGCCAGGCCGCGTGCCAGACAGAGGCGTTGCTGCTGCCCAATGCTCAAACCGGTAGCAGGAGCATGCAGGCGGTCTTTCACCTCATCCCACAAGCCAGCGATCTCCAGGTAGTGCTTGACTTTCCCGTCCATCTCTCGCCCCTTTTTGGCCATCTCATGGATGCGTAATCCATAGGCCACGTTATCATAGATGGACATGGGCAATGGATGTGGACGCTGTGCCAGCAGGCCCGTCTTTTTGCGGATTTCAGTTACATCCATCCCCAGGGCGTAGATATCCTCTCCGTCGATCAGGATCTGCCCGGCGATATGTGTACTTGTGTTTAATTCCAAGAACCGGTTGAGACACTTCAGCAGCGTGGTCTTCCCACACCCTGATGGACCCATAATGACCGTTATTTGCTGTTTGGGGATTTCCAGGTTGACATCTTTGAGGGCCTGGCTGGTATCGTAAGATACGTTAAGGTTGCGGATTTGAATATGTGCGTCCATATCGGATCATTTATTTAATTTCGTATCGTCCGAGCCGGCTGGCAAGCCAGCGCGAGCCCAGGCTAACCGCCAAGACAATGGCCGTTAATACCAGGGCAGCGGCATAGGCGCGGCGCTGCACTTCCGGGAACGGTGTGCCGAGTTGAAAAAATACAGCCAGGGGTAGCGAAGCGGCTGGTCTGAAAAGGGAAGTGGGGATGCGGTCGGTATAGCCCGCGGTGAACAGGACCGAAGCCGCGTCGCCAATACCTCGTCCGAAAGCCAGCAAGATGGCGGTGACGATGCCAGGTAGCATCTGGCGGGTGACTACATAAAACGCGGTTTCTAGTCGGGTGGAACCCAATGCAAAAGAAGCCTGTTCGAGCTCAACTGGCATCATGCGCAGGACTTCATCTATGGCACGCGTCATGATGGGAAGCTCGAGCAGCATCAGCACCAGAATGCCACCCAGCAGCGAGGCGCGCAATCCTAGGGCCAACATGATGGTGAAACCAAATGCGCCGTAGACGATCGAGGGGATGCCCCACAAAACATCCATCGACAGACGTACAATATCCGCCCGGCGAGAGTTGCTGACGTAGGATCTCAGATAAAGAGCAATGGGTAGGCTGAGCAGCAGTGCGATCAGGGTAGCGCCTCCTGCCATATAGAGGGAGCCGATGATGGCGTTGAGAATGCCACCTTCTTTGCCAAGATAATAGCCCCCTTTGGGTATTTGCGTCAGCATCGCCAGATTGAGGGCGGGCAACCCTTTCACAATCACAGTAACCAGGATAATCCCCAAACTGCCAGCTACCAAAAAAAAGGAAAAGATCATCATGGACTTGAAGATGGCCTCCTCGATATGGCGTTTCTTAAAGCTGCGTTTTCTCATTCTTCAGGCCTTCCGATGAAGTGGCGTAAAACCAGCGTCGAGACGATGTTAAAAACCAATACGATGACCAGCAGGATCAGCGCAGCTCCTAACAAGGCGGCATCGTAGAGCGGGATGGAAAGCATTTCACCATAATTGTTGGCGATAAGTGCAGGCAGAGGGTAGGCCGGATCGAAGATCGAGGTGGGGACTTTGGCAACGTTGCCAACCACCATCAAGACTGCCATCGTCTCGCCCAGGGCGCGCGAGGATCCCAATACGACCCCGGCGATGATCCCCGGCAGGGCACGCGGCAGCACGGCATATTTGATGGTTTGCCAGCGAGTGGCTCCAACCGCCAGCGAAGCTTCGCGCATGCCCTCGGGCACTGTGTGCATTACTTCATATGTCACGGCGATGATGAAAGGGGCAACCATGACTGCCAGGACGAGGCCTCCTGCCAGCACGCTATAACCGGTGGGATTGTCCGTAGCAAATAGTGGGATTACCCCACCTAACCATTTACCCAGGAAGGGGGAGATTGAATCCTCGACCCAGGGGACGATGACCACCACACCCCACACGCCATACACGACCGAAGGAATGGCAGCCAGAAGATCAATGAGTGGCTTGGTGACCGTGCGTACGCCAGGCCGGGCATATTCAGCCAGATAGATGGCGGTAAGCAGGCAGGGCGGTACCGCCAGGATGATGGAAACAGTGGTTACCCAAACCGTGCCGGCGATGAAAGGATAGAAGCCAAATTCTCCCTGGAGGGGTTTCCAGGTATGACCGGTGAGTAAATTCCATAAGGGTTTGATTTCTAGGATCGGGCGAGTCCGCAGCACCAGGGCAATAAGAATAGCAATCCCGATAACGATCGGCAATAAGGCTATAGCCGAGAAGGTCTTACCCGCCAGCCAATCTTTGGCGCGGCGGCGCGGCAGGGAAGGCTCGGTCGTTCGGGTAGTTCCGGATGACGCCCTAAGATCAGTAGTCATGAATGATGAGACCGAATAAAGACGAAAAGGGTTTAGCTGGCAACGAGCCAGCTAAACCTAATTTTACATGATTAATGCACTCAGTTACCGGATCTTTTTCAGCGATGCGTCCAACTGATCCTGGGTCAGCTTTACATAGCCAGCCTCACCCACGAATGCCTGTCCTTCTGTGAGGACCCACTCGATGAAAGCCTGCACCAATCCGGTTGGTTTACCATTGGTGACCAGGTTCTCGGCGCGCGCCGGCGGGGAGGGGTATTTACCTTGAGCTACCATTTCCATGGCCTCGGTCTTCGTCTCCAGCAACTCCTCGGGATCAGCTTGACCGTTTGCATTGTTGTCGATGGGGAGAACGAATGCTCCCGCTACCGGCTTTCCGCTGGTATTATCATAAGCGTAGCCCAGATTGTTGAAACCGATGCCGAGTGGATCTTTGATCACAGCCTCCAGCAAGCCTGGGTCGCCGAATACACCCACGCCCAGCAGGTCTTCCTGTTTCTTGTCCAGATATTTTGCCCAGGTTTCCGGGGCGCCGGCTGCATCGGAGCGGGTGTAGACATGGATCTCATCTGTGATTTCTGGTTTACCAACGACTTGCCCCCAGGTGGTGATCTCGCCGGTGATATAGATGCCAATGAAGGTGTCTTTACTGAACCCCCGGGCGGTCAGGTCCTGCAGCACGGGGTTCTTCGCGTTCACAATGGGGAGGACGGCATCCTTGGTGACTGCCACCCAGTAGGCGCCCTTGGCTTCCTCATCCGCGGTGATTTCGCGCGAAACCATGCCGATATCCACGGCACCTCCCAGGGCATCAGCCATGCCCTTGCCAGCGCCTCCGGCGGAGACATCGAATTTAACGTCGGGATACAACTTCTGGAACTCTTCAGCCCAACGCGTCATCATTGGGTATAAGGCCCATGCACCCGAGACGGTGATCGTGCCCTGTAGCTTAGTGCCTGCTGGTGCAGCTTGTTGGCCTGCGCAGCCCGCGGCTGACAACAGCATGGCAGCGAGAACCCATATGACGATGATGTTTTTGATCGAACGTTTCATTTTTATCCTCCGGATTTCTTATCGTCTATATGTTCTATTGTTTTAGTAGACAATTCCTATAATCAAACGTTCATCGATTGAGTGAATGCCTGCAACCTTCTCCAGTTAATTGGCGCTCAGGGGGCCGCGCGCCATTTCAACGCGGGTGATTACGTCTGCAAGCGTCGTGCGATCGAGTATATCGGCGATGGCGTTACGCACGTCGCCCATCACCATTCTCAGCCCGCAGGTTTGTTCGTCGGGGCAACCGCATGGCTCATAAGCCATCTGGCTCACACAGCGGATTGGCGCTAAGGGGCCATCGAGCACGCGCGCGATATGCCCCAGGGTGATCTGTTCAGCAGGTTTGGCCAGATGGTAACCGCCACCCACTCCCATCCTGCTCTGTAGCAAGCCAGCATTCTTCAAGGTGAGCAGGATCTGTTCCAGAAACTTGGCAGGGATGTGTTCGCGCTCGGCGATCTCCTTGATCTGGACGACGCCATCATCCACTTCCCAGGTAGCCAAATCGATCATGGCTCGTAACCCATATTCACCGCGTTTAGATAAATTCATACGTCATACCTGCAGAAATAAAGGTTGGTAGAACTAAAGCATAGTGATTCTATAGAGATTATAATATCAATAGGATACCTGCGAAAATGTGATTTGTCAAGAAGGAAAATGGTTTTTCATTTATTGGAAGTCTACTTGCAGGGAATATGGGAAAATATCTTATCGTCAGGCTTTGAAAGAAATAGTACAATAGGATCATACTCACTTCCCCGGGAATATCTAGTGGCTCTGAGCGGCCAGTCATATCGTTCGTTTACCTATGCAGCGTATTGCGGGTTTCACTCACCTCGTTCAGTTAGCATGCATGAAGGGCTGACCCACCCGAAGGATGCCACCGTGAATAAAAATCCTTACCAGCTCCGGGCACAGCGTCTTAATAGTCTATCTAACGGCTTTCCACCCACACCGGATGGCGTAGAGTTGCGCTTGCTCACCCGCCTCTTCTCACTGGAGGAGGCGCAGCTGCACCGCAGCCTGAACCTGGAGTCGGTCTTATGAGCTCAGCAGGCTTTCGAGAAGAATCACACCGGGCGCTGGAGCACGTCCGCTATCTGGCTAAAATCAGCGGCGGGCGAGGCAGTTGTATGCCAGGCGAGCGCCACGCCGTCGAGTACGCTGCCGAGCAGATGAGCTCCACGGGTATCCAGAAGATACGGTTGGAGCCATATGAGGGCGCTCCCTCCGCCTACCGACCATACGTCCTGGCTTTCAGTGCCGCCCTGCTGGGCGCCTTGATTTCCTGGATGGGGGATGGGCGCGAATGGATGGCCCTGGCAGCCTCGCTCAACGGCCTGGGCGCCTGGGGGATGTTTTTGGAAACCGATTTCTCCCCAAACTGGATGCGCCGCTTCCTGCCGCGCCGCCCCAGCCAGAACGCGGTGGGGGTCATCCCAGCGGCTATTCAATCGCGGCGCAAAGCCGTGCTGAGCGCCCATGTCGATGCCCATCGCACACCAGTCTTCTATTCCTCCTCCTCCTGGCGCAGTCTGTTTGGTCAACTGGTGAGCATTGCCTTCCTCAGCCTGGCTGCGGGTGGAATTTTTTACGCTATTGGGGCGCTGCTGGGGGCGGGCTGGGTACGCTGGCTCGGCCTGTTTGCTGCGGCTGTGCAGGTTATCTTTGTAGCGTTGTGTCTGCATGCCGATATCACGCCGTATTCCCCAGGCGCCAACGACAACGCCTCGGGTGTGGGAGTCGTCCTGGAATTGGGCAGGCACTTGATGAAAGAACCACTGGCCTTGACCGAGGTGTGGCTGGTTTTTACCGGCTGCGAGGAAACGGGCGCCTATGGCATGGCGGCTTTCTTGGACGCCCATGCCAAAGAATTGGGCGATGACACGGCCTATATCATCCTGGATGAAGCCGGTCTGGGCAAGCTCCAGTACCTGACCGCCGATGGACTGGTCGTCAAGCGTCCCACTCACCCGCGCGCCCTGGAGCTGGCGCATCGGGCGGCTGCCACTCTGCCCGAGCTGAGCGCAACCCCGCGTGTGGGCATTGCCTATACCGACGCCGCCGTTGCCACCAAGCGCAAATTGATCGCTCTCTCCTTAGGGTGTCTGCCTGAAATCGAGTCGGGTGAAACCTCCCACTGGCATCAGATGAGCGATACCCCGGAGCACGTCAACGTACGCGCGCTACAAGATTCGCTTGCGTTTACTTGGCAGGTGTTGAAAGAGGTCGATAAACTGTAAGTCTAAATAAAGGTATACGATTTTGACTCCGGGGTAAGGAAGCACGCGGAATGTTAAAAAGAATTTCGCTCATTATCGTAGTACTTGCTGCCCTCATTACACTACATGGATATTTATATACGACCCAACAAATCAGGGTGTGTGTTGCCCGTTACGGAGCACATGCCTCGGCTGAAGAGGCAATGCGGGCGCTCATCTCCCAAAGCTACATTGGCGTCCAGAAAGTAGAAATTAAGCCCATCGGACCCGATTCCAGACACGGCAGTAATCCATCCGTTCTATTCGTCGTCGCAAAAGTTTGGGCCCAAAGCCGCGCGGATGGCAGCCCGGCCCGTACGGATGGCCTGGATCACGATGTAGCCGGCACCTTTTTTGCCCACATACCGCGAGGCTGGGTCTACATCCCGGCGGATTTCTTTGTCGCCAGGGGGTACTTTGGATTTTGGTTAAAGGTTTTCCGGCTTCAGGCTGAGGATTTGCCCGTTTGAAGCCGCTGGCTTTCCTGACGCCAGTAAAAGTAAGCCAGCAACACAGCGATGATCCCGGTAAACACCCCAAAAGTGATGCCGTTCGCACGTGCAGGATCGTACCCGGAGAAGGTGAACGACCAAACCGCAAACAGGGCGGTTGCATACACAATAAGCATCTGCACGCCGGGCTTGATCTCCGCCCAATCTTTGGAGAAGTACATCGTCAGCGCCCAGGCAGCGCAGGCCATCGGCCAGGCAGCCATCACGCGCGCGTTGAAGGGGTCCAGGGGCCAGGGCCAGCGTGTGTCCATAAAGGTCGGG
>Ga0153915_10006982_pt1 | contig 10618 bp, 8 predicted proteins | sample Opewatmetagenome_2_FD_107003 | JGI IMG/M metagenome (GOLD analysis project Ga0153915, IMG submission 107003) | Freshwater wetland microbial communities from Ohio, USA - Open water 3 Core 3 Depth 3 metaG | ecosystem: Environmental > Aquatic > Freshwater > Wetlands | place: USA: Ohio, Lake Erie... | reverse complement strand
GCCGCCGCGGCCGAGGCCGCCGCCGGATCCGCCGCCAGCCGGGCCCGCGCCGCGGCCGCGAGGAGGTGGGCGAGGAGCCGATCCCCCTCCTCGCCGCCGATCCGCCGCTGGACGGCGATCGCCCCGTCGAGATCGCCCTGGTCCACGAGCACGTCGCGCAGCCCCTCGGCCGCGCGCCGGTCCCCGGAGGCGGCGAGCGGACGGAAGGCCTCGGCCGCCTCGGCCAGCATGCCACCGCGGCGGTAGTCGTCGGCCAGCTCCCGCTCCACCTCGCTCCGCCGCGCTGGGTCGAGCCCCGGTCGGTACAGCATGTTCCGGTGGAGCCGGATGGCCCGCGTCAGGTCGCCGGTGCGCCGGAAGAGCGCGCCCAGGGCGAGGTAGGTCTCGACCGCCTCGGGGCTCCCGAGCCGCGCGGCGTCGGACAGGGCCTCGATGGCCGCGTCCGAGTCGTCGGAGATCATCGAGCGCACGCCCTTGAGGTAGGCCTTGGCCTCCTCGCGGCGCCGGCGCAGCCGATCGCCGAGGAACAGGGCCACGACGACCGCGAGGCAGACGATGCCGATGGCGAGCCAGTGCATGGGGGCGGGCTAGCCCTGGAAGCCCTTCCGGATGCGCTCCCAGGCCTCGTCCAGGTGCTCGACGATCACCTTGGAGTCGGCGAGCACCGGCATGAAGTTCGTGTCGCCGCCCCAGCGCGGCACGAGGTGCCAGTGCAGGTGCTCCTTGATGCCCGCGCCGGCGACCTCGCCGAGGTTCATGCCGGCATTGAAGCCCTGCGGCCGGTAGACCGCCCGGAGCACCGCCATGGCCCGGCGCAGCTCCTCGTTCAGGTCCGCCCAGGCCTCGGCGGACAGGTCCTCGAGCCGCTCCACGTGGGCCCGCGGGACGACCATGACGTGCCCGGAGTTGTAGGGGAACCGGTTCAGGATGGTGAAGGCGTGGGTGCTGCGGTGGGCGACGAGGTTCCTGCGATCGGCCTCCTCGCCCTGCTCGGCCGGGAAGTCGCAGAAGATGCAGCCGTCGCGCTTGGGCGCGAGGATGTACTCCATGCGCCACGGCGCCCAGAGCGGCTTCTCCACGGGGCCTCCTTCCGTCACCGCGCCAGGTAGTAGACGCCCGGCCCCTCCGCCGCGACGGTCTCCCGGCGCACCTCGGCGCGGACCGCGTCGGCGATGCTGCGGGCGGCCCCCCCGAACAGCTCCTCGAAGAAGCGCGCCCGGTCGTCCGGCGGGTAGACGAGGCGCGGCTCCCCCTTGATGCTGGCCTCCTCCTTGGCGAGGTCCACCGCGTCGTGGAAGTTGCCGAGCTGGTCCACGAGGCCGAGCTGGTGGGCCTGCTCGCCGGTGAGGACGCGCCCGTCGGCGAACTGGCGGACGTCGTCCTCGGACATGTCCCGCCCCTCGGCGACGGCCGTGATGAACTGTCGGTGGACCTGGTCGATGAGCTGCTGCCAGTAGGCCCGGGCCTCGGGGCTCATGTCGGCGAAGGGGTTGCCGAGGTCCTTGAGCTTGCCGCTCTTCACCGTCTCCACCTTGACCGACAGCCTGTCGGCGAGCCCCTTCACGTTGGGGAACTGGCTGATGACGCCGATGGATCCGGTGAGCGTGCCCGGCTCGGCGACCACCCGGTCGCAGCCCATGGCGACGTACAGGCCGCCCGAGGCGGCCACGCTGCCGAGCGAGCAGATCACCACCTTGTCCTCGGCCACGCGCCGCAGCTCGTCGTAGATCTCCTGGCTCGGGGCCACCGCGCCGCCCGGCGAGTCGATCCGGACCACGATGGCCTTCATGTCCGCGTCCTCGGCGTAGCGCTTGAGGAGCTTCATCACCTCCTCGGCGTCCACGGTGCCGCGCCCCATTCCGATGGGCCCCTTCACCTCGACGACGCCGATGCGCGGGCCGGTGGCGAGCCGCGGGGACTCTCCCCGCACCGCGGTGTAGGCGAGCAGCAGGAAGGCGAAGAAGACGACGAAGAGGCCACCGAAGATGAGCAGGACGACGAGGAGGGCGAGCCGGTCGCGCCGCGGCGGCGGGGGCGGCGGGATGCTCGCCCGGGGAGGCGTCCACGGCGGCGGGAGCGGCGGCGGCGCGCCCCACTGCGGCTGCGGCGCGGCCGGCCCGGGCGAAGGCGCCCCGCCCTCCACGGCGGTGGTGGGGAGGGGCTCGTTCGGGTCCTGGGGATTCATGGCGCCGAAGTAACCACGCGGGAGGGCCGGCTGCAAGCGAGAGGACACCCAATCGAGGGAAGCCGGACCGGCCGGCTCCCCCCCCGATTCTCGCAGGTGGCGCTACTTGCCGCGGCGGTTGAACTTCTCCATGAGGTCCCCGAGGCGGGCGCGGGCGTCGCCCTGCTTGCGCAGGTACTCCCGGTAGTCGTCGTCGCCCTCGCGCGACAGGGCCTTCACCGAGAGCGCCACCTTGCGCTCCTGCAGATCCATGTCGATGACCTTCACCTCGATCTCGTCCGCCTCCTTCACGACGTCGCGCGGGTTCTCCACGCGCTCGTCGCGCAGCTCGGAGACGTGGACCAGCCCCTCGATGCCGGGCTCGAGCTCCACGAAGGCGCCGAAGTCGGTGACCTTCGTGACCTTGCCCTTGAGGCGCGAGCCCACCGGGTGCCGTTCGCTGATGGTGGTCCAGGGGTCGGGCTGGATCTGCTTGATGCCGAGGCTGAAGCGCTCGTTCTCGACGTCGATGTTGAGCACCACCGCCTCGACCACGTCCCCCTTCTTGAACTTCTCGGCCGGGTGCTTGATGCGCTCGGTCCAGGAGATGTCGGAGACGTGCACGAGGCCGTCGATGCCCTCCTCGACGCCGACGAAGATGCCGAAGTCGGTGACGTTGCGGACCTCGCCCCGGATGACGGAACCGATCGGGTACTTGTCCTCGAGCAGCGTCCAGGGGTTCGCCTCGATCTGCTTCATGCCGAGGCTGATGCGCTTGGCCTTGGGGTCGATGTCGAGCACCACCGCCTCGACCTGGTCGCCCACGTTGACGATCTTGGAGGGGTGCTTCACACGCTTGGTCCAGCTCATCTCCGAAACGTGAACGAGCCCCTCGACGCCCTGCTCCAGCTCGATGAAGGCGCCGTAGTCGGTCAAGCTGACCACCTTGCCCTTCACGCGGGTGCCGACCGGGTACTTCTCGTCGGCGCGGTGCCACGGGTCTTCCTGGATCTGCTTCAGGCCCAGGCTGACGCGCTCGGTGGCGGGGTCGAACTTGAGGACGACGACGCGGACCTCCTGGCCCACCTCGAACATCTCGCTCGGGTGGCCGACGCGGCCCCAGGACATGTCGGTGACGTGCAAGAGGCCGTCGATGCCGCCGAGGTCGATGAAGGCGCCGTAGTCGGTGAGGTTCTTCACGACGCCCTTGAGGACGGCGCCCTCCTTCAGGTTCTTGAGCGTCTCCTTCTTCAGCTCCTCGCGCTCCTTCTCGAGCAGCACGCGGCGGGAGAGGACGATGTTCCCCCGCTTCTTGTTGAACTTGATGACCTTGAACTTGAACTTCTCGCCGATGAGCTTGTCGAGGTTGCGCACCGGGCGAATGTCCACCTGGGAGCCGGGGAGGAACGCCTTGACGCCGATGTCGACGGAGAGCCCGCCCTTGACGCGGCCGACGATGAAGCCCTCGACGAGCTCGTCGCGCTCGCACGCGGCCGAGATCTCGTCCCAGATCCGCATCTTGTCGGCCTTCTCCTTGGAGAGGACGACCATGCCGGTGTCGTTCTCGCGGGACTCGACGAGGACCTGGACCTTGTCGCCGACCTTGACCTGCGGCTCGGCGCCGGGGGCGGGCACGAACTCGCCCATGGGCACCTGGCCCTCGGACTTGTAGCCGATGTCGATGACGGCGAAGTCCTTGGTGAGCTGGATGACGGTGCCGCTCACCACCTTGCCTTCCTCGACCTGCCCGGTCTGGGCCTCGCTCTGCGCGAAGAGGGTTGCGAAGTCCTCGGCGTCCTGCTCGGGCGTACGGGTAGTCTGGTTCTCCATTCGATCGGGACCAACCTTCGTGGCTGACGCCGGCTGGAGTGTGGGCTCGCCGGCGGAGCTGTTCGATCCCCCTGGTTCGCTCGGACCGCGCCCCGGGGAGAGAGGGCGCGATCGCGGGCCGGGAACACCCCGGCTCACGTTGGGAACGGGAAGCTACACGCCGGATCCGCGCCCGTCAAGCGGGGCGGCCGTCACTCGAAGGTGGCGAGGCGCGCGGCCACGCCCTCGACGACCCAGTCGGGAGTCGAGGCGCCGGCGCTGATCCCCACCACCCTGCAGCCGCGGAACCAGCCCGGCTCGAGCTCGTCCTCGGTCTCGACGTGCCAGGTGCGGGGCTGGATGGCGCGGCAGATCTCGGCGAGGTGCCGGGTGTTGGCGCTGTTCTTCCCGCCGACGACCACGACCGCGTCCACCTCCCCGGCGAGGCTCCGGGCGTCGGCCTGGCGCTCCTCGGTGTCCGAGCAGATGGTGTTCACCGCCCGGACCTCCTTGTGGCGCAGCGCGAGCGCCCCCACCACCCGCTCGAAGTCGGCGCCGATGCAGGTGGTCTGGGCGAGGACCGCGACCTTCTGGGCCGGGATCTCGGGAATGGGGCCGCCGGGCTTCACGACCGTGCACGCCCCCTCGGCGTAGGAGACGACGCCCTTCACCTCGGCGTGGTTGGCGTCGCCGACGATGACGACGTGGTAGCCGTCCCTGGAGAGGCGCTGGGCCATCGCCTGAGGGTACTTCACGTACGGGCAAGTCCCGTCCACGACGTCGAGCCCGCGCTCCCGCGCCGACTCCAGTTCCGGCTTCACGGCGCCGTGGGTGCGCACCACCACGGTCGTTCCGTCGCCGACCTCGGCCACCCGCTCGACGGTGCCGACGCCCTTCTCCCGCATCCGGACCACCGCCTGCGGGTTGTGGATGATGGGGCCGAGCGTCACCACCGGCTTGCCGGCGTGGTCGGCGACCTCCATCACCTTGTCCACCGTCCGGCGAACTCCCCAGCAGAAGCCGGCGGTCCTGGCAATCTTGACGTCCATCAAATCCCTCTCGCGCCGCCTTATATAACGCCCCGCGGCGCGGGGGCCAGCCCGCCGCCCTCTCCGGGCCGCCCGGTCAGCCCGAGTCCTTCTCCTTCGCCCCCACGAACCGATCCTTCTCGTCGCGGAAGAGGACATTGAAGGTGGTGAGCGAGCCGTAGCAGCGGGTCACGTACTGCTGCATGTCCACCTTCTCGGCGCCGGTGAGCTTGGGGTGGGCGTTGATCTTCTGCTCCAGCACCCGCAGCCGGTCGCGGATCATCACCACCTTGTGGAAGAGGGAGTCGAGCGGGATCTCCTTCGGCTGCGTCGCGGGATCGCCGGGCTTCAGGATGGCCGAGCCGCCCTCCCACTTCGGTGCGAGGGCGACGTCCAGGGTCTCCTCGCGCAGCGCCTCGCGGATGGCCTGTGCGAACTCGTCGCGCGTCATGTCGGTCAGCTCCTCTGGAAGGGGTAGAGCGGTCAAGGCCTGGTGGTGAACAACGGGACTCGCGGCGGCGGGGGCGTGCTGGCGCTCCGGAACGGGCGACCGGGCCTCGGGAATGGCCTCGTCGCGTGACATGAAGCGCTCGCAGATGGGGGCGGTGCCCGGGAAGTCGCCGGTCCGCACGCCGAGCCGGCAGGGGCCGATCGGCCCGCGCTCGTCCTCGAGGATGGGCCGCCACAGACGGCAGCTTCCGCACTCCCTGGAACCGTACGCGGGAAGCTCCTGCATGGCGGCGGGCATCTTAGTCCTCGCGCCGCTCGCGACCAAACCGATCGACCACGCTCGAGTTTTCGTTGACTCGGAGTGGGGGCGTCGTCGGTGGATATATGGGCGTACTTTCCGCTGCATGTGATAGGCGATCGCCACATCTCTCTTGGGGCGTAAGCATTCGGAGACACCTGCCTTCGCGTCGGCGCGAAGCAGGCAGTGGACCGCACCCCTCGATTTCCCGCGGAGCAGGCCCGGGTCCGCGAATGCCTCATCCTCTCTCGGCGATCATCCCATGCCGCGTCAGGTCGGCCGGCAAGCCTTCGAGTAACCGCCGCGCCAGGCGCTCGCGGACATCGGCGGCTGGCTCGATCAGCCCCAAATGGGTTCCACCACGAACGCCCCCCATTCGTGGCAGCATGTCGGGCACTTGCATCCAATGGCTCACCTGGCCGCACAGGCGAATCCACGGTGAGTCATGGTCGTAGGGGAAGGGGGCCAGGGGGGGTGCAGGTGCGTCGCGACCGGCTCGACCGCTGTACCACGACGAGGAGGATGTATGAGCATGAGGATCGTTCGGGCGGCCTTGGCCGCCTCCGCCTGCGCGCTGGCCTTTGCGGCGAGCGCACAGATCACCGTACCGGTTCTTCCACCGCCGCTCGTGCCGAACGGCGTCAACCAGGCGTTCCCCACCCAGAACATCAACGGGCCCAAGGGAGTCGCACAGCAGGTGAACTACCCGTATCCGGGCCAGTGCCTCGCGGACGGGAGGAACATCGCGCTGTTCCCCTTGCTCACCGTTCCTGGCACCACGAACCCCAACATCTGCACGGGTGGTAGCTTCTCGAGCACGCCGCAGCGCACGGGCGGTGGCTGGGCCCAAGCGACGGGCATTGGCATCCCATTCGCCGAGCTGAACCCCATCATCCCGAGCTCCGTCCCGCCGGTCACCGTCCCTGTGACGCCGCCGACGCCGAAGTTCGTGCAGAACCTCCTCAACCCCCTGGCCTACACCCCAGACAACGCCGCCAACTGCCCCGTGGTCAGCCTAACCTGCCCCGTTGCCGGCGGCACCTACCCGGGCGCTGACTACTACGAGATCGGCCTCCACGAGGCCTGGGGCTTCCAGGCCATCGCCACGGCGGGGACGGCGCTCCGACTTCCCTTGTTCCCTGACGCCACCCAGAACGCGGTCCAGACGCTCGCCGTTCCGAACGGCATGCAGTGGACCGGCCTCACCTGCAACATCCCCGCGGGATGCACCTGCCCGGCGGACGCGGGCGGCACCTTCAGGACCTCGTACTGCTCGGCTGCGGGGAAGATTCCCGCAGGCGCCCCGCTCTTCACGCCGATCTGGGGCGTCGGCCAGATCAACATGGGCGGCGGGCCGGTCACGACCACGCTGGCGGGCGCAGGCCTGTTCGCTGCGGGCCCCGGGGCCCCCTGGTCGACCAACGCCTTCGTCGCCACCTGGCCGTCGATCAGCATCCGGGCCAACAAGGGCACGCCCGTCGTCGTGAAGTGGACGAACGAGTTTCCGAACAACCACGTCCTCTGCCCGCACCCCGAGGCGGCGGACTGGCCCTGCGCCATCGACCGCACCTTCATGGGCGTCAGGGCTCGCGTGGACCCCGGCCTCACCGGCGCGGTGCCGGCCGACAGCGTGAACCAGTTCGGCAGCCCGCAGCAGCCCGACAACTCCTGGGTGACCCACCTCCACGGCGCCGAGACCCCGCCCTCGACCGACGGCTTCGCCGAGAAGTGGTTCGGGAACCCTGTCACGTCGGGGTTCTACACGAACGCGTTCGTGAACCCGCCCTTCGAGAACCCGTCCATGATCACCCTGACGCGTCCGACGGGGAACTCGGACATCTACACCTACCCGATGGTGCAGGAGGAGGCGACCATCTGGTTCCACGACCACACCCTCGGCAAGACCCACCACAACGTGATCGCGGGGCCGGCGGGCTTCTTCCCCGTGAAGGAGCCGCTGAAGCACGGAACGGTCACGAATGGCGCCTGCGCCTTGGGCGCCGACTGCAGCTACACCTGGCTCGACCCGGTGACCGAGCCGAAGGGCGCGCTCGGCATCCCGACGTACGACCTCTTCATGGCCATCCAGGACCGCAGCTTCAACGACGACGGCTCGATCAACTTCTCGAACGGCCTCGGGCAGAAGATCCCCGTGGGTAAGGGCGTCGTTCTTCCCATCGGCTACTCCTCGATCACGCCCGGCGTGAACCCGCAGGTCCACCCCACCTGGGTGCCCGAGTACTTCGGCGACCACGTCCTCGTGAACGGCGTCCTGTGGCCGAAGCACGCGGCGGCCCCCGGCTGGTACCGCATGCGCATCGTGGACGGCTCCGACTCCCGCTGCTGGACGGCGGGCTTCAGCACGATCCTGCCCGCCCCCGGCGCCGTGCCGACGAACAACGTGCCGTTCTACGTCATCGCGGACGACCAGGGCTACCTCCAGAGGCCGGTCCTGGCACCTGCCAACCAGTTCACCATGTGCCCCGGCGAGCGGTACGAGTTGCTCGTGAACTTCGGCGCGATCCCGGGCTTCGCCCCGGGCGCCGCGGTGTCGGTGTACATGACCAACTCGGCCCCGGCCCCGTTCCCGGCCGGCATCACCCCGTTTGCCCCCAAGAGCCCATTCGCCGAGATGAACGTCATCATGAGGTTCGACGTGAACGCGTTGAACGGCGCGGGGATCGCGACGTGCAACGGCGCCGCGGTGGTGAACGGCGCCTATAGCTACCCGGCCGGCTTCAGCTCGAGCACGGCGGCCCCGGGCACCTGCATACCAAACCCGGCGCTCTACGGCTTCGACCCGGCGTTCAAGGACATCCGGCCCGTCGTCCCGTTCCCGGCCGGCACCATCGTCCGTCAGGTCTACATGAACGAGCGCGCCGACGGCATCACCCTCTCCCCGATGGGCATGCAGCTCAACGGCGTGCCCTTCGAGTACAAGGTGACCGAGACGCCGAAGCAGGGCACGAAGGAGGTCTGGCAGTTCATCAACCTCACGGTGGACGCCCACCCGATGCACCCGCACCTCGTGTCCCACCAGATCGTGGGCCGCCAGCCTTTCAACGTCGGCCAGTACAAGGCGCTGCTGTGCGGGAGCACGACCTGCCAGCCGGGCCCCGCCCCGGGCGGTGAGATGCAGGTCGTCCCCGACGTGACGAAGGCCCTCACCGGCCCGGGCATGGTATTGGTGACCCCGGCGAGCATCGAGGGCGGTCGCAAGGACGCGACGCAGGTCCCACCCGGACAGGTCACGACCATCGTCGCCGACTGGAGCCCGAGGTGGACGCCGACGGCCACCATCTCCACGCCGATCAATGTCCCGGGGTCCGCCACGTGTGGTGCCGGCTGCGCGGTCGGGGCGTTCGTCTACGAAGACGTGACTAGGGGGCCGTACGTGTGGCACTGCCACATCAACTCCCACGAGGACTCGGAGATGATGCGGACGAGCCTCGTGGTGAAGTAGCCGCGAGGGTCGACTGAAGCGCAGCGAGGGGCGGCGCCAGGCGGCGCCGCCCCTTCCTTTTCACGGCGCGCGCGGTCCTACGGCAGCAACGGGAAGAGGATCCGGTACCGGCCCGGTCCCTTGGCCTCGGCGGTCTGGACGACGTGCCCCCGCAGGACGCGCTGGGCGCAGCCGATGAGGCCATCGCTCGCGCCGCCGCGCGTCTCGACCGGCGCGTCCACGATCCGGGCCTCACCGTAGCCGGCCTCGACCTCGAGCATGAGGATGGTCGTGCCGCGGTCCTCCAGGGGGGCGTAGTCCTTCACCGTCGTCAGCCCCACCTGGCCGTGGCGCGCCTGCACGTCCTCGTCGAAGCAGAGGGAGATCTTGTCGTGGAGCTCGTTCAGCTCCCTGCCGACCGCGGCCCCGACCGGGCCCGCCGCCGCAGGCCGCGCCACGGGCGTCACGGCCTCCCAGGAACCCTCGGGCGGCGTCGGGCGCGGCGGGCCCATGATCAACGGTGGAGGGGGCGGCTCCGGCGCGCGGAGGAGCGCCTGAGAGCCCGGGAGGGCGGGGAGGGGGGCGCTTGTCGCGGCGCCGGAGGGCGCTTGCGCGATGCCAAGCGGGCCGGTGGTGAACCCGGCGCTGCCCGTGGCGAGGACGATGACCAGCACGGCGATCCCGCCGAGGAGCACGATGCCGGCGACCGCGGCGACGACGAGCTTGCGCAAGGACGACTCCCCGCCTCCCGGCTAGAACCTCGCCTCCACAATCACTTCGCCCTGCTTGCCGCCGCCGGCGGGAACCAGTCGGGCGCGGTAGCTACCGTGGACCACGTAGGCCCCCTTCGACCTGGCATCCTTCACGGCCTTCGTGAAGGTCACCGTCACCTCGCCGCGCTGGCCGGAGGTCTTCGAGGCGACGTATAGCGTGCCGCCCTCGGCCGCGACGCTCGCCTTGCCCTGCCCGAGCGTGTCGAGCGTGTGCGTTCCCGCCTGGACCGGCAGCGGGATCTCGAACGCCCCGGGGACGACGGACGGGATGCCCGGGACGGGGTCCTTGGCGTGGAGGACGAAGAGGGCACCCCCCTCGATCTCGGTCGCCGCGACGAGGCACTCGAACTCGGCCTTCACGGCGCCCGACAGCGTGGCCTTGCACCGGGACGGCGCGGCGGCGGCCGGGGTCGCGGCGACGGTGAAGGCCAGCGCGAGTGCCCGAACGAGGCTCGGATGGGTGGCGCTCAACGGACGCCCTCGCCGGCGGCCTTGCCGGCCGAAGCACCGGGGTCAGCCGCGGCTGCCGCGGTCCCGGCCGCGGCGAGCAGGCGATCCGCCTCCGCGAGCGAGGCCTCGAGCTGGTCGCTGGAGCGAATCAGGGCCGAGAGGACGAGGCGCGCCTTGTCGAGGCAGGTCTTCACGTTCTGGCGG
>Ga0153915_10006981_pt1 | contig 10618 bp, 5 predicted proteins | sample Opewatmetagenome_2_FD_107003 | JGI IMG/M metagenome (GOLD analysis project Ga0153915, IMG submission 107003) | Freshwater wetland microbial communities from Ohio, USA - Open water 3 Core 3 Depth 3 metaG | ecosystem: Environmental > Aquatic > Freshwater > Wetlands | place: USA: Ohio, Lake Erie... | reverse complement strand
TGGAAAATCCCGCCAGATCTCGCGCGATCTGCATTACCTGTTCCTGATATATGGCTACCCCGTATGTCTTGCCAAGGATGGGTTCCAGCTTCGGATGCAGGTACTTGGGCCTTTTCCTGCCGTGTTTGCCGTCTATATAATCCGGTATCCAGTCCATCGGCCCGGGCCTGTAAAGCGCGACAAGCGCCACGAGGTCTTCAAAAACCTCGGGCCTGAGGCTCCTCAGGAGGTCCTTCATGCCGTCGCTTTCAAGCTGAAACACCCCGGTGGTATTCCCTTCCTGGCACAACCTCAAGGTCTCTTGATCATCGAGCGGTATATTGTCTATATCTATCTTCTGCCCGGTTGAGCCTTCTATCAGCTTAAGGGTGTGTTTTATAACCGTAAGTGTCTTAAGCCCCAGAAAATCAAACTTGATCAGACCCAGTTTTTCTATCTGGTCCATTGTGAACTGGGTCATTATTTCTTCGTTAGACCCCTTGAAGAGCGGGAGATAATTCACAAGGGGCTTGTCGGAGATGACAACGCCGGAGGCATGGGTTGATGCGTGTCTTGACAGCCCCTCAAGAGAGCGGGAGATCTTAAGCAGCCTCTTTTCGTTATCCTGCCCCTGTTCAAGCTTCTTCAGTGCCGGCTCCTCATCTATGGCCTTGTCCAGGCTAACCTTCGGCCCTTCCGGCACAAGCTTGGCTATCTTGTCCACCTCATTATAGGGGATGTTAAGCACGCGGCCCACATCCCTGATAACTCCCCTTGCCTTCATTGTGCCGAAGGTGATGATCTGCCCGACATTCTCGCGTCCGTACCTTTCAGAGACATACCTTATGACCTCGTCCCTCCCGTTCATGCAGAAATCCACGTCTATATCGGGCATGCTTATGCGTTCGGGATTCAGGAACCTCTCAAAGAGAAGCCCGTATTTGATCGGGTCAAGGTTTGTGATCCTGAGGCAATAGACTACCAGTGAACCGGCGCCGGACCCCCTTCCCGGGCCTACAGGGATATCCGACTTTCTGGCGTAATCTATAAAATCCGCCACAATAAGGAAGTAACCGGAAAAACCCATCTTGGTGATGACCCCCAGCTCATACTCCAGCCTCTCCTCATATTCCTTCCTCAGCTCCGGCGAGATAGGACCGTCTTCTCGCTCCCTCTGTTCAAGCCTCTTCTCAAGTCCGATCCTCGCCTCCTCTGTGATCAGATCATTGAGGTCTTTTTTTCTCTGCGTATTGAAAACCGGATACTTGTATTTTCCGAATTCCATTTCATAGACGCAGCGGCCTGCTATCTCTGCGGTATTATCAAGGGCCTCCCCGTATCCGTCACCAAGGGACTCCTCCATCTCCTTCCTGGATTTGAAAAAGAATTCGTTATTGGAAAACTTCAACCTCTTCTCGTCTTCAACGGTCTTTCCGGTCTGGATGCAGAGGAGCGCATCATGGGCCTCCGCATCAGCCCTGTTCAGATAATGACAGTCATTTGTGGCCACCAGGGGTATGGACAGATCGCACGATAATTCCTTAAGCGCCCTGTTTAATCGTCCCTGTTCGTCCAGCATGTTCGCCTGGACCTCAAAATAAAAACGGTCCTCATCAAATATGGAGGCAAATTCCTTTGCCTTCTGCACGGCAATGTCGGTCCTGCCGATCCCGATATAATAGGGTACAATACCCTTAAGACATGCAGAAAGGGCGATAAGCCCCTCGTTGTATGTCCTTAAGAGTTCCATATCCACCCGCGGGTGGTAGTAAAAACCTTCCAGATGACCAAGGGTTACCAGATGACTTAGATTTCTATAGCCTTTTTCATTCATGACAAGGAGTATCAGGTGATAGGCATTGGGCTGACCGTCCTTTGCCTGGGATCTATCCCTGCGGTCGCCGGGGGCCACATACACCTCACACCCCAGCACTGGCCTTATGCCGGCCTTTTTGGCATTATCAAAAAGCTGAACAGCCCCGAAGATATTCCCATGATCCGTGACGGCGACACTATCCATGCCCATGGACTTTGCCTTGTCCATCATTTTATTTATGGTTATTGCCCCGTCCAGGAGGCTGAATTCCGTATGGACGTGCAGATTTACAAAGTTGGAATTGCCTTTCACTCTTTCCTCTTTTGATGCAAAATGGTTTATCACTGTTTATTATTTCATTAGGTGATGAAACTTTTACCTTGTCAGGTGATTCAAATTAGGTATGATAAGGCATATCCGGAAAGTCATCAAGTCATTTTCTGAAATTCCGAGCAAGGCAGATTCTCCAAAAGCGGGCAACACTTTTTTCCCTAATTTCAAACAGAAGCATTTTTCATGCAATCAAGGGGTAGCATGCAGGAAAAACAAAAAGAATTGTTCCAGTCGCGTATTGAAAGGCTTAAAAAGGAAAATTACGAGCTGAAGGAGAAACTGGCATCCCGGAAAAAAGAGGCCCTTGATATTGCGAATTCCCTCATGAGGCATGAAACCCTTCTGAATTCCATACCCGCCGGGCTTGTCCTAATACAGGAGGGCAAGGTCATAAAGACCAACCATACCATCCTGGAAGATCTCGGTTATAAATCCGAGGATATCATAGGCATCCGATTCCCGGAGATTATCCATCCCGATGAAAGGGAGAATATAATCAGTATCCACAAGATATGGGAATCGGGCAGGATGTCCCCTGATCAATATGAGGCCCGCCTTGTAACCTCATCCGGGATGCCTGTTTTTTATGAGATAAGATGCAGTCGCATCAGGTATCATAACAGGACCGCATTCCTTTTAATCGCAACCGGGATCAAGGAGAGGCTGGAGAAGGAGAAGGAAAAGATCCAAAAGGAAAAGTCCGAGGCCCTGTTTACCATGACGGCAGCGGTTAAGGACAGGCTGGGACTTTATAGTGATATTATCCTTGAGGCCGTTAATGAATGGAAGGCCTTAGGCCAACCGGCCAATAAAAGACTTGAGGAGATATTAAAAAAACTGGAAAAGGTCTCGGCAAAGACCATTGATGTAACTGAAAGGCTTGAGATTATTTCCGGCACAGGGAAGGGCAGACAGCCACAGGTTGTTTTCAGCCTGAATGATGCGGTCAGGTCTGCTGTCCAATATGCCGACAAGACGTTCAGGGAACGGGCTGGAAGCGGTATCAATATAGGCCTGAAACCTTACCTCAGGTCATCCTCATTAATTGAAGGAGACCTTAAAGGACTCACTGATGCGGTCTCAAATATAATTAACAATGCCGTTGAGGCAATGTCTGATGGAGGCGATATCTATATCACTACCGAAGACAATAACGGCGACGCACATATCTATATACAGGATGACGGCGCAGGCATACCGGATAAATTCAAGGATAAAATCTTCGACCCCTTTTTCACCCTGAAAAAAGGGGCGGCTGGACTCGGTCTCAGCATGGCCCGGTCAATCATACAGCGAAACGGCGGCGACATCGACTTCACGAGCCGCGATGGCGAAGGGGCAATATTTCATGTCCGATTCCCCGTTGCCGGACAAAAAACAGCCCCAAGGATTAAAAACCACAAAAAAAAGATAGCAGGCTCCCAGATCCTTATAGTACAGGAGAGCGATGTGGCCAGGGAGGTCATTTCCCACCCCCTTAAGATCAAGGGATGCAGGATAACCAAGGCCGTTAATGCCTTTGAAGGTCTTGTTAAATTAAAAACCAGAAACTTTGACATGCTTATTGCCGATGCGGCGTCGCTGAACATGAATACATGTAAATTTATTGAAAAATCAAGGCACACGATCCCGGATTTATCCATTGTCCTTATGATGGACCCCAACGCCCGATCAGGCATCGATCCACGCAATCCCCTAAAGATAGACCTGATTATTGAAAAGCCTGTTGATGTTAATTCTGCGGTCAAACGTCTTTCAGCGGTCCTGGCAGGGAGAAGGTAAGGGAAAGGATATGGAAGCAACAGGCACGCCCCTGGCCGAAAGGGTCCGACCAGAAAGGATAGAGGACATCCTGGGACAGGATCACCTCCTGGGGCCTGGGTCTGCACTGATACGATCCCTTAAATCCGGACGTGTCTTTTCCGTTATATTCTGGGGCCCCCCTGGATCAGGCAAGACCACACTGGCAAGACTGATTGCCAAGTACACTAATAATCCCTTCAGGGCCTTTTCCGCCGTCACATCGGGATTAAAGGAACTCAGGGATATCCTTGCAGAGGCAGAGAAGACCAGGAAAGGCACGGGAAAACCCACCATACTTTTTGTGGATGAGATCCACCGGTTCAACAAGGCGCAACAGGACGCCTTTCTCCCCCACGTGGAAAACGGACTGATAGTCCTCATCGGCGCAACGACCCAGAACCCGTCATTCGAGGTGATCCCGCCTCTCCTTTCCAGGGCCAGGGTTATGGTCATGCGCCCCTTACAAAAAGAAGACCTTAAGACAATCCTTACGCGTGCGCTTGAAAACAAGGATTCAGGGCTCAACGCTACTGAAATGGAGATCACCCGTGAGGCCCTGGATTTTATTGTTGATATATCTTCAGGCGACGCCAGGGTTGCCCTAAACAACCTCGAGGCGGCGGTCAATTATGCAAGGGCCGATGAAAAGACCCCCAGGATACTGGACCTGGCAGGCGTGGAACAGGCCCTTAACCGCAAGGCCCTTCCCTATGACAAGGATGGCGAGGAACACTATAACATCATCTCGGCATTTCATAAGAGTCTCAGGGGCAGCGATGTCAATGCATCCGTCTACTGGCTTTACAGGATGATTGAGGCAGGCGAGGATCCACTCTTTATAGCAAGGAGGATGATTCGTTTCTCCTCCGAGGATATAGGGCTGGCTGATCCCCAGGCCCTTCAACTGGCACTTGCCGCCTTTGAAGCCTGGCAGAAGATCGGCCCGCCTGAGGCTGAACTGGCACTTGCCGAGGCGGCAGTCTATCTTGCATCAGCGCCCAAAAGCAATGCCCTGTATCTGGCTGAAAAGGCCGTTAAGGAGGAGATAAACCGATCCGGCCCCCTCCCCGTCCCTATGCACATAAGAAATGCCCCTACAGGGCTCATGAAAAAGCTCGGCTACAGCCGCGGTTATCTTTATCCCCACAACTATCCCGGTGCATGGGTGGTACAGGAATACCTCCCGGATGATGTTAAAAATCGCTCATATTACACGCCAACTGACCGGGGGCTGGAAAAAGAGATAGGGAGAAGGATGGAGAAGACAGGAAGGTCAGTCAAAAAGAAACAATAATCATATGCAGGTTGATCAGACCTGCAAGCGGCTTTCCTGATCACTTATAAACGGTCTCGCAATTAATTTCACTCCGCCGCGGGGCCTCCCTTTTTTAAAAAGTGAAATTGCGGCCTGCTGAGAGCGACTCAATAAGCCTGGGGAAGCGGGCGGAGTGGATTCTCGGTTAACCTGAAGCCGCTGTTTTCAGAAAATTATCGGAAAGCTGCCCGCCCGCTTAACGGCACCTTGTGCGACGATATTGCCGAGGAAAATTCACGCTTTAAAAAAGGGAGGCCCCGCGGCGGAGTGAAATGTGCATGCCATTATGAGGCGGTTAATAAGAAAGGGGCTTAACCTAAAACCTCCCGGATCTTCGATGACAGCTCTTTAATATCAAAAGGCTTCTGGATAAAGCCCCGGCAGCCGCGGCCAATGATATCCTGCGCCTTGCTGTCAAGATCGTATCCGCTCGAAAGCATAACCTTTACGTCTTTTTTTATCTTTACCAGGGTGTCAAAAACAAGCCCGCCTTCGATCTCCGGCATCACCAGGTCAAGTATGACAAGATCTATGCGGTCGCTGTTTGCGCTAAAGACTTCAATAGCCTCCCTGCCGCCCTGCGCCTTTATCACCGAATAGCCCAGATAACAGAGCAACCTCTCGCTCGTTTCGAGGATTATGTTTTCGTCATCCACAATCAGGATTGTTTCATTGCCATAGACAATATCCTGATCAGGGGATGTCTCCCTAATGATCTTTTTCGCGGACAGCGGCAGATAGATCAGGAAGGTAGCACCCTCTCCTTTTGCAGACTTTACATCTATGTATCCTCCGTGGGCCTTAATGATCCCATACACAGAGGCCAGGCCCAGCCCCGTCCCTTTGGTCAACCCTTTGGTTGTAAAAAATGGCTCAAAAATATGTTCCAATGTATCCTTGTCCATGCCTATGCCGGTATCCCTGAATGACAGAAGGAGATAATCTCCAGGCTTGGGGTTAAAGGGTTTATCGGTGATCTCAAGGTGTGAAATCTTTTTTGTACCCAGGAACAGCTCCCCTCCCGCCGGCATAGCGTCTGCAGCATTCACAAACAGGTTCATAAGCACCTGTTCGATCTGCCCCCTGTCTCCGTCAATAGCGAATGCCTCATCAAACCTGTGATGTATGCGGATATCCTTCCTTGTAGCGCCGAAGGCATCGGATGTCTTTTTAATAAGGGCGTTCAGATCAACAGGCGCGACTTCATATTCTCCACCCTTGGAATACTCGAGGAGTTGTCTTGTCAGTCTTGAACCGCATTCAACCAGTGTCTTGATGTTGTTAAGATTGCGCTGCAACTCATGGTTGGGATCAATCTCAAGGGCTGCCAGGGAGGCATTCCCAAGTATGCCCATAAGGAGATTGTTGAAATTGTGGGCAATGCCTCCCGACAGAGTCCCTAAGGCCTCCATGCGTTGCATCTGCACAAGTTGCATTTCAAGTCTATGCCTCTCCTCTTCATTCCTCAATCTTTCGCTTACATCATGGCCTGCCCCCCTGACGGCCACAGGCCTGCCTTCAGTATCTCGGATGAGGGAATTCTTATATTCAATAACCAGCTCCCTCCCGTCCAGGGCCTGGAGTATCATGACGCCTTCATCATAACCCTTTTCAATGATCCTTTTCAGATATTCATCGAATTTATGTACATACCTTTCGGGGATTAGATCCCTTATATTCCTGAGATGCAGGAACTCCTCATCATAACCGCATTCGGCCTTGAAGCTGAGATTTGAATGGACAAGGTTTCCTTCCAGGTCATGGAGATAAAGGTGATCGGAACTTTTTTCAAAAAGATCCCTGAACTTTCCTTCACTGTCCCGTAAGGCCGTCTCAGACTCCTCCCTTATCTTTATCTCTGCCCGCAATTCCTTATTGGTCTTCTGAAGTTCCTTTGTCTGGGCCTCTATATGGGACAACAACCTCTGGTTATAGGCCCTGATAAATGCCTCATTTTTCCACTTTGAACACAGGGTGCATACGAATTGATATATCTCCTGGGGATGAAACGGCTTCTGGATATAAAGCAACTTATGGGGAGGCGATACGCGATTGGCTATCTCAGCAGGATCGATGTCGGAATAACCGGTTACAATCAATATCTCAATCATGGGGTCCAGCGCCCTGATTGCCTCTGCCGCCGCAACACCATCAGGACCGGGCGGCATCCGTATGTCGAGGAGGACAAGTGCGAAGGGCCTGCCTTCTATAATTGAATCTTTTACCTTCTCGATGGCCTCATCGCCCTGACGGCAGACCGTCAGGTCAAAGAAAAACGCCGATGCAGGCTCGGATTGGGGTTTTCCGAACAGCCGGGCCTCCAGATCCGACATCTCGGAAGCCCGCTTTTTATCCCTGCCCTTTCTTGAAAGGACCTGCCTGTAAAGTTCCAGGATGGATTCTTCGTCATCAACCGCAAGGACCCTGAAAAGTTCTGAATTGATTTTATTCATAGCATTATCCATAAAAATAACTGTGTGGCTGCTTCAGGTCATTAAAAGGCACATGATGAAATATCCTTTTAAAGAAACCCGCTGGCATCCCCCCGGGCCTATGACCTCTAACCGTTATATGCCGGTATAACAATATGGAAAACACTTCCATGTCCGGGCCCATCGCTTTCAACATATATCTCTGCCTTCATGGCAGAAAGGGCATTGCTGCACCAGTGCAGGCCAATGCCAGAGGATTTTGGGGCCTTGGTCGAGTATCCGCGATTGAATATCTTCTTCTGATCTTCCGTATCAATGCCCTCGCCGTTGTCCCTGATACTGACATGGACCTTCCTGCCGCCTCCTGCCGTTTCAGAGATCCCGTTGATCCATATATTACCTTTTTTAGCCCCCTTTCTCAATATTGATTCGGAGGCATTGTTAAGGAGGTTTGTAACGACCTGGATCAGCACGACCCTTTCTGCAGAGACCTGGGGCAACCCGGTAAAACCCGGCCCTACTTCAATATCTACCGCATCTCTCAACCTTGTCGGCATCATTTTGATTCCTTCCTCAACAATCATATTCATGTTCAGGGGTTCCAGGGCCTTTTTGAAACGGCTGAATTTATCCTGTCTGGAAAGCACCTCTTCTATATAGGCTGTCTGCTCGGATATCACCATGAGGCCTTTATCCATATCCTTATTAACCTTTGAAAGATTGGATATCGCAAGGCAAAGATATTTTCTTAGAGATTTTTCTCGTTCCTTTTCAAGGCCTTCTGAATTCAATCCTGCTATAGCCTGTTCCATATTATTCACAGGGATTTCTTTTATCATATCCCTTATATTTGCTGTCTGGCCCACCATCGGCGTCAGGAGATTTCTTATATTATGCAATATGCCGGACGCCATCTCGCCAACCCCTGAATAATATGACTGTTCCATCAGGCGATCCCTTGCGTCTGACAGCTGCTCAAGCATCCTGTCAAACTCCACGGCTAGCGCCCCTATCTCATCCCTCCTCGTTAAAGACAATCGCATTGAAAGGTCACCGCTTCTGCCTACGGAGAACACATAATCCTTCAATCTGAGTACCGGCTTGAGGACCAAATATTGGAGGGTGAAGAACAGCGCCGCCAGGACAAAGATAGCCAGCAAAAACTGCATCCACCTGAAATACCCCGTAGTGCTCTGCCCCTGGTTGTATATATCTCTGGGCCTTGTAACCCCTACAATCAAAAAGTCCTTCCCGGTGATGTCCTGAAAAAAACTATAACCTGCGATAGTGCCGGAGGGATCACGGCATATGGCGATCTTATCCCCTTGGGACAGCGCTGTCAAAACCTTCTTAAAACTGCCCTCAGCCTGATTCTTATCCGCTCTTTGGAGGGTTACATCCAGCTGTGTCCGTTCATCAAGAGAACTTAATTCATCATCTTCAAAGTATCTGCCCATGACCAGGGTGCCGAAGACAGGACCCTCCATTTCATTATTTGATATCGGCCACGAGGTTATCATCGCTGTTTTTTCCGAGAGAAGAACCATGCCTGTCTTTGCATCCTTTGCATCCCTGTGGGTCCATAATGATCTTTCATCACGGATCAGACGGATCAGCTCCTCCGATACCGGCGTTGTCTCTGCTTCTTCGCCCGGGTTAATGCCGAAGGAATGGAATATCTCCCCAGAATTGTTAAAAAATAATATAAAATCCATATTGATATTCTTAAGGGTGCTGAAATTAAGATTATTCTCGGCATATTTCTTATTCCTGTCTTTTATAAACTCCCGCGTCTCATTCCATGCGGCCCAGTCTCCGCCTGTGGATTCCAGTGCCGCCAGATCCTGTTCCAGCGTCTTGATTGCCCTGCTCAGATTTGTATGGATATTTGTTTCCTCAAGCCGGATAAAACCTCCCAGGATTATCCTGGTGGTAATGACATGCTGGAGGACGACTGAAACCAGGAAAATACAGGAGATTACAATCATTATCTTGACGCTGAGTCTCATATCTAGACCTTTTGAATTATATTTTTCTTTATAAAATGGCGGTTGTCTGTTGCCATTCATGCACTTATACATTTATGCAATTGATATACCATGGATTATTATTGATTGATAAATAAGGATTTATTGGAAGGGGGTAATAAAAATATCAAGGCACTGATTAGGCCGAATCACTTCCATCATTGGATAAGCCTCTAAGGATTGATTAAATGGCTCTATCCGTTATTTCCTCCAGCCTTTCTTCTAAAAACATCTCCGCCTTGATGAGGTCTCTTTCATCGGGCCTGCGTCTTATATCTCCATGGTACGTCCCGGGGGTGGGGTCATTAAGGAACTTACCCGGACAGCAGAAACTGCCTATACATTTGAACCCAAGGTGTTCTATCTCAAGCTCCAGGAGCCTTAAGGTAGGCTCGGCCTCCTTCGGGCCGAATTCAAATCCTGAATAGGTCGCAAATACAATTGCCCTCCTTGCATCCTTGCCCACGGTCATCTTCCTGTGTGGATTCATCTCCTTTTCCACATCGGAAAGTTTTGGCACAGGGGACTTCAGATAGGTTATCTCTTCATCCCTCATCCTGTGCATGACCCTGGGATCTATCCCGAAGATACGCCTTCTGATTAACATCAATATTTCATTGTAAGGAAGATGCAATATAATCCCTGAGCCAACGCAGACAAACTCATAGTCATTAAAATCAAATGGGGGATTATTAATATCCGTCTTTTTATCAACCCTGAAGATGTCCAATCCCCACCCGTGTTTTTCAAATGTCTCTTTGAAACGGAACGCGACCTTTTCCGTATTGCCTGAATGGGATGAATATATTATCAGAGACCTCTGAGACATTTGTTTCTCCTTAAGATTAAACTGGACTTATATTTAATCCAATAAGAAGCACCCCGTAAGGGCAAAAGGCCGACTCACTGGGGA
>Ga0153915_10006979_pt1 | contig 10619 bp, 8 predicted proteins | sample Opewatmetagenome_2_FD_107003 | JGI IMG/M metagenome (GOLD analysis project Ga0153915, IMG submission 107003) | Freshwater wetland microbial communities from Ohio, USA - Open water 3 Core 3 Depth 3 metaG | ecosystem: Environmental > Aquatic > Freshwater > Wetlands | place: USA: Ohio, Lake Erie... | reverse complement strand
GTCCGCGAGCTGCACTACCCCCTCACCGGCGGACGCAACATGGTGGACCTGGTCATTACCGACCTGGCCGTGATCGAGGTCGTCGGGCCGAAGGGCAACAAGGAAGGCATGGTGCTCCGGGAGTACGCTCCGGGGTGGACTGTCGAGGAAGTGCAGGCCGTCACGGAGGCCAGACTGAAGGTTGCTCCGGACGTCAAGCCGATCGAGCTGTAAGGAGGCTTTCATGTAGGAACAGTTAGATCACCGGCCGGCAGACCCGGTGAGCCGTCAGTCGTCGTCTGCGGTGCTCCCCGGTTTGCGCACGGGACATGGTGCGCGACCAGTGTCAGAGAGTGCATCTCTGACCAGAGCCAACAGGGTATCGGATAAGGAGGGAGACATGAAACGGATCGAGTGGTTCCTCTTCATCTGCCTCGTCGTGCTCTCGCTGCTCATCGCGTCCTGCGCTCAAGCCCCAGAATCCACAACACCAACTTCAGGCCCGACAGGTCCGGCTTCAACGGCACCGTCGACAGCGCCGCAGTCGGCGACAGCGGGGGCGACGGTGCCCAAGTACGGTGGGACGCTGGCCGTCTACATGGCTGACCCGGCCGGGGGCTTTGACGAGGCCTACAACATGGGCCACGTTGGTGGCATGGTCACCACTCCATATCTGACCAACGAGCAGTTGCTGGAGGGCGACTGGAAGAAGGGGCCCGCTGGCAGCCGCGAACAGGACTGGTCGATGGGGTTCATCGGTCGCTCCGAACTGTTGACCGGCTGTCTGGCCGAAAGCTGGGAGTTTCCGGATGAGACAACTATCGTCTTCCACATTCGAAAAGGTATCCACTGGCAGAACAAAGCGCCGGTGAACAGCCGTGAGCTGACCGCCGATGACATCGTCTTCAACATCAATCGCAACTGGACGTCAACCGGCAGTTACCTTTTCATGGTCTACCCCGCCCAGTACCGGCCGACGTCGGTAAAGGCTCTTGACAAGGCCACCGTCGAGATCAAGGTCCCGCTGATCATGCACGGGCAGATGTTCCTGGTGATGGGCGACTTCATGACCAATTACCCGCCGGACATGATCGCGAAGTACGGCGATATGAGAGACTGGAAGAACGCCTGCGGGACCGGGCCGTGGATGCTGACCGATTTCGTCCAGGGAAGCTCGCAGACATATGCCAGGAACCCGAACTACTGGAAGAAGGACCCGTTCCACTCCGACAACCAGCTGCCCTACATCAGCGGGATCAAAGGGCTCAACATATCTGACGCATCCACCCGCTACGCCGCGCTCCGCACGGGCAAGCTGGACAAGCTCGGTGGAGCGGATTCAGTGATAACCTATGATGACGCCGAGAGTCTCATAAAGACCAGCCCTCAACTGCAGCAAACGCAGTGGCTGTCGTCGCCGGCGGTTCCCGTTGGCCGGATGGACAAGCAGGACCTACCCTTCAAAGATATCAGGGTGCGGCAGGCGCTCAACATGGCAATCAACCGTGATGCTCTGGTCAAGGACTACTACAAGGGCCATGCCACGCTGTTCGCGATGCCCTACCCGCCGACGCCGGCATATTCGAAGATCTTCACTCCGCTTGAAGAGCAGTCTCAGGACGTGAAGGAACTGTTCACCTATAACCCCACCAGGGCCAAGCAGCTCCTCAAGGACGCTGGTTATCCTAACGGTTTCAAGACTGTCATCGACTGCACTCAAAACGACGTGGACTTCCTTTCCATAGTCAGAGAGAACTTCCTTGCCATCAACGTCGACATGGAGATCAGGCCGCTGGAACTCACGGTGAACACGGCTGAGCAGAGAGCCAGGTCGAACAAAGAAATGACGTTCAAGGGACAGATCATGGACTATCAGTACCCCTGGCGAATGCTCATGCTGCGCATCGAGAGTGCGGACAACAATGCCTACGTCGACGACCCGTGGTTTCGGGCGCCCTACGAAGAGATCTGTCAGAAGGTCGGCTACGACGACGCGAGAGTGAACACGATCCTGAAAGAGGTGGGCAAGAGGAGCCTGACAACCGCCTATGGGGTGTGGCTGCCGGCATATGAGGCCTACACCTTCTGGTGGCCATGGGTGCAGAATTCCTACGGCGCCTGGGGCTGGGGTGGCTACTTCACCCCGAACGACCAGCTCCAGTACATCTGGCTCGATCAGTCGCTGAAGAAGTCCATGGGGTACTAGGAAGGCAGACTGCGCGAGCCGGACGAGGAGGCGCGCGATCGCCTCCTCGTCCGCAAGAAGGATGCGATCGATATGAGCACGCCCCCGGGCCAGTCGCATGCCGATGCGGACAGCTTCCTGGCCTGTCCCTCCCAGTGGAGAAACACGGGGCGGTTTGGTGGTTGGCCGTCCCGTGCTTCTCTAATTCTGCGGCATGCCTCGTCCCGCTGAGATCAAGGGCCAGGTGTGATCAGGGAAATCGACCGTCGCGATAGAAAAGGGGGATGAGCTCAGTGTTCAGCGCAATCCGCTTCGACCGAAGCGTACGCATGGAGATGAGAGACGGCGCGGTGCTCTCCGCCGAGGTGTTCCGACCGGGCCGCAAAGGCAAGTATCCCGCGATCGTCATGCGTACTCCCTACACCAGTGATGCCATATCGGGACTTGGATCGAGCTACATCAAGGTGATCCCCACCGTGCAGGCAGGATATGCCCTGGTGATTGCCCACGTCAGAGGTAGGTTCGGATCTCAAGGGAAGTACGACCTGAGGCCCGATCAACACTTAGAAGGGGCCGACTGTTACGACACGGTTGAATGGGTGGCGAATCAACCCTGGTGTGACGGCAACGTAGGAATGGCCGGGGAATCCGCCCTGGGTACGGTCCAGTGGCGCGCCGCGCGGGAGAACCCGCCGCACCTGAAAGCCATTGCCCCCGGCCTTGCCGGAGCTCCCGGCGATACCGGACCCGAAGTAGCGGACGCACCGGTCAATCTGAACATCGCCGTGAGCCTGCTACTTATTTTGGCCGGTGATGTGCTCGACAAGATGGACGCTCAGGGCCAGGATACCAATGAAGCCCGACGACTACTGGGTGAAGTGCAGAGCGAGCCCTCGCTTGCCTACAGCTATCTACCTCTGAAAGACGTTCCGCAGTTCAGCATGCCGGGAATACGGGAGATCTGGGATACCTGCTTGCACATGTCTACTTCGGGCCCGACCTCCGGGCCGCCCTACCATTTTCGAGCCGTAAAGGTACCGAGTCTCAGCGTCACCGGTTGGTATGACCCTTTCGCCAGGAACTCCTTCCGTTCCTTCTCCAAAATGAGAACCGATGGCGGCTCCAAGTACGCTCGTGAACATCAGCACCTGTTCGCTGGCCCCTGGTGCCATTGTCGACCGCAGAGAGTCCTAGGTGACATCGATTTCGGCCCGCTGGCGGATGAGACCGGTTCGGGCGCTTCCGCATATCTGCTTTCGTTCTTTGACAAGTATCTCAAGGGGAGAGAGGTTGACCTGCCTCCGGTGCGTTACTTTACAATGGGCAGAAACACCTGGCACGACGCCTCCGCCTGGCCGTTGCCCCAGACTACCTGGCAAAGGTTCTTCCTGCATAGCTTGGGCGGCGCCAATTCCTGTTCCGGAGACGGACTACTGAGCCGGGACGAACCCAAGAAAGAACGAGTCGATTCATACGTCTACAGTCCTGACGACCCGGTGCCTACTGCTGGAGGCCGCGGGGGAATCGCTGAAAACGGCTTCGTGTATGGCCCGATTGATCAGGCCCATGTCGAACGGCGATATGACGTGCTTTGCTACACGTCCTCCGAACTGGCGGAAGAGACCGAGGTAACGGGACCTCTGGAGCTACACCTGTTCGCTTCTTCTTCATGCCGGGATACTGATTTCACGGCCAAGCTTGTCGATGTGCATCCTGACGGCCGAGCCTACAACGTAGCCGATGGCATCGTTCGTGCTCAATACCGCAGTTCCTTTACTAGGCCACAGTTACTGAAACCAGGTGAGATCGTCGAGTTCGTCATCCGTCTGGGACACGTGAGTCAGTTGTTTCGCAGCGGGCATTGTGTTCGCATTGACATCGCCAGCAGCAATTTCCCCACGTTTGACCGTAACATGAACACCGGCAATCCCATTGGCGAAGATGCGGACGGAATCCCCGCTCTGCAGACCGTATATCACCAACCGGGATATGCCTCTTACGTGGATTTGCCTATTATCCGTGACCGGTGACCCCCTTGTTAGCGACCGTTTGTGAACGCAGGATGTGCCAGGAGTCTGATCAGCAGGCCACTGACGAGGAGACGAAGAATGAAGGATGGCAAATACGGCAAGTACTTCCTGACCGAACCGGCGTTGAGGAATACGCCCAGAGTCCCGATGCCCAACCCGAGCGCCTATTTGGACAGTGAATCCCATTTCGGCGCACAAGCCAAGCTCTCCATGGCCTGGAGGTACATCGCTAAGCCGATGCTGTTTGACCGGGTACCACACTCGCATGATTTCGACGAGTTCCTTTGCTTCCTCGGCGGCAACCTGGAGAACATGTTCGACTTTGACGCCACGATAGAACTATGCATGGGTGAAGAAGAGGAGATCTGCCTGATCGAGCAACCCACGGTAGTCTACATCCCGGCCGGGCTGGTCCACACTCCGCTAACGTTCAAACGGATTGACAAGCCCGTCCTCTTCCAGCCTGTCCCCTTGGCGCCAGCCTACTACAGCAGATACGGAGACAACGTAAAGTTCCACAGGAGGTAGCAGGCACTTGTCGGGGCGCCGGCCGCCGCGCCCAATCCAGCGAGTGAGGCGTGCGGCTCGAAAAGATCGGCAAGAATCCCTGAATGTCGCGTGAATGCAGAAAGTTGAAGAATGTGGCCACCCTGTGGTCTCCCGTTGCATGAGGATCAAACGGACCTTCGAGGAAGAAGCCGACACGATAGCCAAAGACACGATGACACTGCTGGAGCTGCCAGGCAAGGCGGGCTAGAGAAAGGCGTTGACTTTGTGCGGAAAGGGATCAGTTCGCTGCGCCTATCGCATTTTGCCCGGGTCGGAGGGTGGAAATGGGTCCGGACCACGTACGCCGAGCTCGTGCAGGGCCTTCACCCGCAACTTGGATAACAGGCCCCAAAGCTGAAGCTGTTCTTCCTCCGTCAGAGCCGACATGGTCTCTCTAGCTGATCTCCGCCGGGCTGACCTGCGGTACACCTCAACGCCTTTCTCGGTCACTTCGACCCGTATAAGGTTGCGCCTCCCCAGGTCGCGTACCTTCCTGATCAGGCCTTTTGCTTCCATTCTCTTGAGTTGCTCGGAAACGGTGTGGAGTTCCCAGAACATCTGTCGCGATATGGCGGCAGGAGTAGCGTGTCCCTTCAGTCGCAAAACGGTGAACAGAATAGCCGCCTGGTTCACCGTCATCCCGTGTTGACGCAACTCCTTCTGGCGGACTTTGGAAATGACGTGATGGGTGCGGGTGAAGGCCTGCCAGAGGGCATGCGTGGAAGTGAGGTAGGCTCGCGGTCGCTTGCCGCCGCCCTCCGGCGATGCTGTTGGTCCCATGTCGATGAACGATTCTATCATTACCTGCCCACAGAATCTAGTCCTTCTCTCGCCATTTGAGCCGGCGTGTTGACAGCCTACTCAAGGGGTGTTAGAATCCAAGTCGATTATCGTATACGATTGGCCACCCAGCATGGTCGCGGCGATAGCTGGACTCTTCTGAGTCGGTAGAAGGAACGCGCGATGCTCGAAGAGTACATCTCTGAAACTGACGAGACGAAGTGGCGAGACCACCCGCGCGTCACGACGGCGAAAGACTCGGCGCCTCCAGAGGCAGGCCGGGTGACTCCCGAGCTCATCGAGCGGCGTAGGTTCCGCATGAACAAGCCGTTCATTCCTTCTAGTTCGTACTTCAACGACGAGGCTACAGTCGACTCCATACGGCACTTTGTCGACGGCATCGGTGACGGCAATCCGCTGTTCCGTGACGCCGCCTACGCCAGTACGACCAAGTATGGGGGCATCATCGCCCCGGGCGCGTTCCTGCTCACGCACCAGTGGGCATCAAGCAGTGGTGGCTTCGCGGGCATTCATGGCTGGTATTCCGGGGGTGACTGGGAATGGTACCGGCCAGTCCGCGCCGGCACCAAGCTAGCTTCGGTAACCATCGTTCGCGACCTGGAAATCAAGCGCGGCCGGATGGCGGGCAACGGCAATATCTACATCGATCACGGCGACATCGTCTATCTCAACGCTGACACGCGCGAGATCCTCGGCAAGGAGCTGTATCGCATCGTGATGGCGGAGAGAGGCGCCGCTGGGAGCGCCAAGAAGGAGCGCGGCCGGCCCAAGCCGACTTACACCCGGCAGGAGTGGCGGCAGATACTCGAGGCCTATGCCCGCGAGACTGTCCGCGGCCGGGAACCCCGGTACTGGGAGGACGTGAACGTCGGCGACAAGGTAGGCCCCCTCATCAAAGGGCCGCTGAGCGTACGCGACGAGCTCGTCTGGTTGATGGGATCCGGCTCGCCCTTCCTCAAGGCACACAAGAACGAGTTCGACTACGAGGCGAGGCACCCGCGGTTCCTCGAATATGTTGAAGAGACCGGCGAAGCGGACGCGCCGGAGCTCGTCCACTTCCTGGACCAGTTCGCCCGGGCCATTGGCGTAGAAAGGGCTTACGACTATGGCAGCCAGCGGATGGCCTGGCTCTGCAATCTGTTCACCAACTGGATGGCCGACGATGGCTTTCTCTGGAAGATGAGCGGTGATGAACGCGCATTCAACATGATGGGAGATGTCACCGTGCTTGAGGGCAGAGTAGTCAAGAAGTATATTGTTGATGGCAAATGTTGTGTTGACGTTGAGACGTGGGCGGAAAACCAGCGGGACGAGAAGACGATGCCGCCGAGAATCTCGACGGTGATCCTCCCGTCCCGCAAGAACGGCCCGGTGGTCTACCCGGAACCCTCGCCGCAGCTCGTCGAAGAAGTGAAGCGGGCGAGGCCTCTCGACGAGCTGAAGGCTGCGGGGCTGATCTAGGCGCTTGAGACCGGGGCGTGGAGGCGGGCGATGGCGATTGAACCGCGAAACAGGTCTGTCAGGGACGTCGGGTCGTGGCAGGAAGTCTTCAAACCCATTCGTTCCGAGCGGGTCCAGAAGGCCAGGGAACGAGTACGCAAAGAAGCCGAGATCTGCCTGGAGCGCATCCGGGCTGAAATCAAGGCCTACAGCCAGCACAAGGACCAACCTTCTATCATTCAGCGGGCCCGCTTTCTCGAGACCTTTCTGAAAGACAAGACCACGCTGATTCAGGAGGATGAGCTTATCGTCGGCACCGTTGGGAGCAAACCACGCTCCGCTTTTGTCACCACGGCGAACATCGCCAACTTTGCCGCCGAGATGGATGACCCGGTGAAGGACTTCTCGATAAGGCCCTACGACAAGCTCTTGATTCATCCGGAGGAGCGGAAAGAGCTAAGGGAGGAGATCGTTCCGGCCGTCAAGGGCGGGTCTCTCTCTCTGTTCGAGTACAACATGAAGAATGTTGACCCCGATATCCTCGAGCATGCCGCTCCGGGAGTCTCGTCCTGCCCGCACATCCCCGTTATCGGTGACGTGTCGATGACCAGAGAGGCCGGCCACATGTTCCTCAACTTCGACAAGGTCCTTTGCATGGGGCTCAAGGGGATCAAGGAAGAGGTCAAGGCGAAGATTGCCGAGCTCGACCAGCCATATCGCCATTTTGACCGGAAGCAGAGACGAGAGTTCTATGACTCCGTACTCATAACGCTCAACGCCGCTAGGGAATACTTCCAGAGGTACGCCACGCTGGCACGTGAAATGGCTGCCAACGAGGCGAACCCCAGGCGAAAGAGGGAACTGGAGCGTATTGCTGAGGTATGCGAGTGGGTACCAGAGAACCCTGCCCGGGATTGGTGGGAAGCACTACAGTCAGTCTGGTTCGTCTTTTCGCTGAGCTGGATGGAACACGCCACTTTCGCGATACACTTTCTGGGCCGCATCGACCAGATCCTGTATCCCTTCTACAAGAAAACGGTGGAAGACGAGAAGAGGATCAGTCGCGAGGAAGCTCTCGAGCTTCTTGAGTGCTTCCTGGTGAAATTCAATGAACCCGCCTGGGCGCTTAACTACGAGTGGTCCCAATGGGCCACCGGACAGGGGCTTTCCCAGACCATGGTCATTGGCGGGCAGACCAGAGAAGGCAAAGATGCCTGCAATGAGGTTACCCTCCTCATTCTGGAAGCCATGGAGCAATTGCGGTTGAACCAGCCCGAATTCGCCATGAGGATATGGGAAGGAACGCCCAACAAATACCTCAAGAAGGCGGCCGAGCTTATCCGCCTCGGACTTGGCTATCCGAAGTTCATGGGTGACCGGAAGGGCATCCAGATGGCGGCGAGGGCCTATCCTGATCTGACGGTCGAAGACTGGCGACAATATGCGGTTGCCGGCTGCTCGGAGATAGGTCTGCCCTACATCACAATGGACAACGGCTATGAGTCCATCGCACTGGCCTCCAAGTGGATAGAACTCGTTTTGAGCAACGGCAAATGCGCGGTTTGCGGCAAGCAGATTGGACTGGCGACCGGTGATCCAAGGACTTTTGAATCGATGGACCAGGTGAAAGACGCCTATCGCAGACAGGTGTTCTACTGGGGCGAGTATATGGCACGAGCCGAGAAGGTCTTCAAGGAGAACCAGAGTCAATGGTATCCGGCTCCTTTCTGCTCCGCCTTTGCCGAAGGACCGCTTGATAGAGGGCGGGACATTACCCGGGGCGGTGCCTGGTACACCCTGTACGGTTGCCTGCTAGCCAGCATCGCCGACGCCGCGGACTCTCTGGGGGTGATCGACAAGCTTATCTTCCGCGATAAGAAGATCACCTGGGACCAGCTGATCGAGGCGGTGAATGCCAACTGGGAAGGCCATGAGAACCTGAGACAACTCTGCGTCAATGGTGTCCCCAAGTACGGGAACGATGACGACTACGCCGACGACTGGGCAATCTGGGTAGCCAACGTCTGGGCCGACCTTATAGACTGGCTCAATACCCGAAAGGACCTTACTCCGAGCTGGGGAGGCCGTTATCTGGCAGGAGGGCTGGTAGCTGTGTCCAGTACCCAGTTCGGAGAATTGGTGGGTGCGACACCCAACGGGCGTAAACATCCGCTGCCGGTGGCCGACACCTGCTCCCCGGTCCAGGGCGTTGACCGGAATGGCCCGAGCGCCGTCGTTAAGTCCTTCAGCAAGTTGCCCACCCACCGATGGGCGCTTGGTGGCCTGATCAACATCCGTCTGAGCCCGAGTCTGTTCACAACCGATGCTGATCTCGAGAGGTTCGCGGCGTTTATCAGAACATGTGAAGAGTTGGGCCTATATCATGTTCAGTTCAACATTGTTTCGGCGGAATTGCTGCGCAATGCCATGAAAGAACCGGCAAAGTACCGGGACTTGCTGGTCAGGGTAGCCAGCTACGTCGCTTACTTTGTCGAGCTTAGCCCCAACCAGCAACTTGACATCATCCGGCGCACTGAGCAGCAAGGGTGGTAACAGAGCGCGCGGATTCCGAGGTCTTGGGGGCTAGCTCGGCCAGGACGCGTCTCGTTCTGAGCATCTCCCGGATGACCGTTCACAACGGCCCCGGCATCCGTACGCTGATACTCTTCAAAGGCTGCCCCCTGCGCTGCCTGTGGTGCTCGACACCGGAGTCTCAGAGCGCTCGGCAGGAGATCGCGGTCTTCCCTGAGAAATGCATCCACTGCGATGAGTGCCTGGCTGCCTGCCCGGCGGGGGCCATTCGCCTGAACGAGAATTCCGTTAGTGTTGACCGTACTGCCTGTGACGGCTGCGGCAAGTGCGTGTCCGCCTGCAATGCGGAGGCATTCCGGCTGTTCGGACGGCCGATGACGGTGGCGGAGCTGGTCGCGGAGGCACGCAAGGACGCCATCGCCTTCAAGCATTCGCGCGGCGGAGTGACCCTGTCTGGCGGCGAGCCGCTACTTCAACCGGAGTTCACCGTCGCCCTAGTGCGGGCGCTCGCCGACACGGGCATCAGCGTCGGCGTGGACACCTGCGGGTATGTGCCCCGCGCGACGATCGAGCGGGTCCTGCCGTACGTTGATTTCTTCCTGTGGGACGTCAAGCTGGTGAACGAGCGCCGGCACCGCTTCCTCACCGGCGTTTCCAATCGGCGCATCCTGGGCAACCTACGACTCGTTTCACAGCGGGGCGTTCCCGTCTACGTTCGCATCCCGCTTATACCTGCCTACACCGACCGTGAAGAAGACCTCGAGGCGGCCTGCCGGCTGGTCCAGGGGCTGGCGTCGGTCGTCGAGGTGGACCTGCTGCCGGTACACCACCTGGGCAGGGCGAGGTATCTCAGTCTGGGCCGTGACTACCCGATTGAAGGTGTCCCTCTTATCCCGGAGGCGGTTCTTATGGAGAAGAAGCGACTCGTAGAATCGCGCGGGCTGACATGTAACATCGTCGGCTAGAAGGAGACAAAGATGGCGGACCCGAACCTCGACGAGTTGTTGCGCGGCGCGATTGACATGCATCTTCACACGGGCCCCGACGTGATGCCGGGCCGGGTCGATGCCCTCGAGGCGGCCAAACAGGCCCGGCAGGTGGGC